>Ga0209345_10000218_pt1 | contig 79800 bp, 79 predicted proteins | sample Cruoilmetagenom7_FD_187294 | JGI IMG/M metagenome (GOLD analysis project Ga0209345, IMG submission 187294) | Oil polluted marine microbial communities from Coal Oil Point, Santa Barbara, California, USA - Sample 7 (SPAdes) (version 2) | ecosystem: Environmental > Aquatic > Marine > Oil seeps ... | reverse complement strand
TCCGCACCAGTCCCTCACCAGATATTGCGGCGGAATCGCATGTCCCCAGTAAAAGCCCTGCCCCTGATCCGCGCCAAGAAGACGCGCTTTTTCAAGATGGAAGGGTGTTTCAATCCCTTCCACGACCATCGTTGCTCCCCGCATATGGCAAAAATCGATGATCGATTCGATGATCGTTATCGGCAGAAGATCATCGCAAAAGGCCCAGAAAATTTCCTTGTCCAGCTTCAATTCGGTAAAGGAAATCGCGGCGATCCGATCGATATTGCTATTGCCCGTGCCATAATCGTCAATCGACACCTTTAGTCCGTATCGCGACAGCATGTGGCAGATTTCCGCAACAACCTTTATATTGGCAACCCGGTTCTCTTCGGTAATTTCCATGACAACCGACCGTGATAGATTCCCGTGCCTTTGCAAGCGGCTGCATAGCGCATCGACAAAATCGGAACGGGTCAGCAATATCGCACTGCAGTTGAACGATACCGGCACGCCATTCCCCCTGCCCTTCAGCAAACCTGCGAGTTTCATTACCTGGTCGACGACATTCAGCGTCGCCTCTATTTCGAGATTTATATCGGTTGCACCTGAAAAAATCGTCGCCGGACTGATCGCCCGCCTTGTCTTCAGCCGCGACAAGGCTTCATATCCAACGACTCGCCCGTCTGTCAGAGCATGCTTTGACTGAAATTCGACAACGAGATTGTCGAGCAGGCGGTTGCTGGCGATCAGGGCAGATATATATTCTGACTCCAATATGGTTTGCTGACTGATTTCCACATATTCATCGATCAGTTCGGCAAGCACATTGGGTTCAAACGGCTTGGCTATGGTGGCAACAATGTGTGCGTTGGCCGCTTGCACCGGATCCGAGGCGTCCTGAGTCAGTTTGGCGTCTGTTCCGGTCATCAGGACCAGCGGAAGTTTGTGTGAAATATTGCCAAATGACTGGATCAGGCTGGCGGACGTATTTGCGAGAATTTCGTTGTCGATGACTACCGCAGTCGGAGCAAAGGCCATGGCTCCGTTCTCATCTCCAGGAGAATAGACACAAGCCACGGATATCGCACGCTGCTCAAGATCATCTTGCAAAAGTCGCGTGAAGGCGCTCTCCTCATCGACGACAAGAACCCGTTTATTTGGCATGATGTGAGGCTTTCGATCAGTAAAGGTCTGCGGGCGATTTTTTTTGGGTGCGACCTCGGCGTAGTCAGGGGCATAATCAGCGATATTGCCAGGATTTCGCTAGCTTGCCCGATTCTCGGAACGATATTTGGAAAGATGGCTGATCCGCAAGCCTGGCAAGCCGGACTTGTCGATCGCTTCCTGCCATGAACAAAATTCTTCCAGCGAAAGATTATATCGGGCGCAGGCCTCTTCGAGGCTCAGCAACCCCCCGTTGACGGCAGCCACGACTTCCGCTTTCCGCCGGATCACCCATCTCGTGGTATTATTTTTCGGCAAATCGGCAAGACTCAAAGCTTCACCAAATGGTCCGATCACTTGCATTGGTTTTGTGTGCCGATGACCTTCCATAAAACCTCCAACAACGTCCGGTTTTGCGCTTTTTCATCATGCACATGCACGGACGCATCTGATAATCGCCCCCGTTACAGTTCCACCCATATAGGGCATCATTTATTAAAATTTTGTTATTATCTTCAGTTAACAGGCCATAATCCTATTATTACCAATCTATATTTATATAAAAATATAAACCTTTCTAGTTATTTTGATATATTATAATATATAGATGTGATATTTAGAAATATATTCTAATATTATTCATAAATGGACCGGCTGCATATAAAACCAACCCCGGCGTAAGGGACACCGGGGTTGTTGGAAGTTTGATTGGCTTGAATATGGCCGCTTGTTGGGGACTGCGGCTCTTGGCAATTTATCCTAGTTGCTGATGACCATCGCAGTTTCAGCTGGTTTGCCCGATTTTGCTGCAGCCATGATCGTCACGCTGGCACGCCGGGCCGAGGCCTTGGCCTGTTCCATGCAGACACCATGGTCCCGCATGTTGGCCAGACTTTTCGAGTCATAGCTTCCACAGACCTTGCGAACAGCCCCTTTCAGGCGCCCTTGCAAGGTGGACCGACCGTCTTCAGTGGTCAAATCAAGGTCGGCATAGGCGACTTCAGCCGTGCGCACCGTCCGGTTCTGGGCATTGGCACCGACGGAAAAACCGGTCGCAGTTATCGCGAACGCAGCGGCGGCACAAAGGGTTTTGGTCAATATTGTTTTCGACATTATTTCACTCCTAAAAAATTTGTTGGGGGTGGTGCCGGAAAACAGGGGGACCGGCGCTACCCTCTATGAGGTGAGCACGGGAGCGAAATATCCATGGGCCGGGGAAGGGCTTTCTGGAGAGACGTTGGGGTCATGCTCCCGCCTCACCATCTTGGATAGGGGAACGCCCGTGGGCGAGCATCCGAACTTCGATAAACCGCCACTATGATCGGCAAACGGCAGTCGGCTTCGACCAACGACAATCGCTGGTCGACCAATATATCAACATGTAACTTTTGTTACGATTCAGTTAGTTACGGATGACACCGAAATCATGCTGTATTAGGACACTAAATCAGTCCGGAAAGCGGACTCGACGGATCGGCATACATGCGGCGGCCCATTCTTCCGGACAGATAAGCCTCGCGCCCAGCCTCGACTGCAAGCTTCATCGCCCGCGCCATCCGCACCGGTTCCTTCGCTTCGGCGATGGCCGTATTCATCAGGACGCCGTCGCAGCCCAGCTCCATCGCCACGGCAGCATCGCTGGCGGTTCCGACACCGGCGTCGACCAGTACGGGTACATTGGCGCCTTCGACAATCAGTCGGACCGTGACCCGGTTCTGGATCCCCAGACCCGACCCGATCGGCGCACCGAGCGGCATGATCGCCACCGCGCCTGCGTCTTCCAGTTGCTTCGCGGCAATCGGATCGTCGACGCAATAAACCATCGGCTTGAACCCTTCCTTGGCCAGCACTTCGGTCGCCTCAAGCGTTTCGCGCATATTGGGATATAATGTCTTCGCCTCGCCGAGCACTTCCAGCTTGACCAGGTCCCAGCCACCGGCCTCGCGCGCCAGCCGCAGGGTGCGGATCGCCTCGTCGGCATCGAAACAGCCGGCGGTATTGGGAAGATAGGTGATTTTCTTGGGATCAATATAGTCCATCAGCACCGGCTGGTTACGATCCATGACATTGACGCGGCGGACGGCCACGGTGACAATCTCCGCACCGGACGCTTCGACCGCGGCGGCATTCTCTTCAAAATCTTTGTATTTTCCGGTGCCGACAATCAGCCGTGACCGGAATGTCTTTCCCGCAACGGTCCAGCTATCATCCTCGGCGCCGCCGCCAACAAAATGGACGATTTCCAGTTCGTCACCTTGTTCGACCATGACGTCCTCCAGTGTCGAACGCGTTACTATATCCCGATTGCGCTCGACAGCGACCTTGGCCGGGTCCAGATCAAGCGACCGCACCAGATCGGCAATCGACTGGCCAGATTCAAGCCGGTGGTTTTCACCATTTAATCGTATCTGAATTTCAGCCATTTCGATAACTTTCATGTCTTTGATCTCGCTTTTCAAAAACGAGCCATATAAAGAGGTCGCGCCAGTCGCAACCAAAAGCCTTTGGGAAGGAGCAATATCTTGGCGGCCAAGACCATCTTTGTATTGAATGGACCCAATCTCAATCTGCTGGGCATGCGCGAACCGGAAATTTATGGTTCGGAAACGCTCGACGAGATCGCCGGACAGATTGAAGACCATGCCCAGACCCTGGGCTTTGACGTCGACATTCGCCAGAGCAACCATGAGGGCCATCTGATCGACTGGCTGCACGAAGCGGCTGCGGAAGACGCCCATGCGGTAATTCTCAATGCAGGAGCATTGACGCATACATCGCTCAGCCTGTTCGATGCGATCAAGGCGATCCGCACGCCGGTTATTGAAGTGCATCTCTCCAATCCCGCCGCGCGAGAAGAATATCGGCACAAGAGTTTCATCGCACCGGTTGCAAAAGGAAGCATTTGCGGCTTTGGTGCTTTGGGTTATCAACTCGCGCTGGATGCGGCGAGCAAATTTTAACGACAGCATAGGGACAAAATATGTCTGCAAAGAAAGAAACGGGCGAAGGCATGAACGTGGATATCAAGCTGGTCCGTGATCTGGCCGCGATACTCGAAAAAGCCGGTCTGACCGAGATTGAAGTCGAGGACGGAGATCGCAAGATCAAGGTAGCACGCGGTGGCGGAACATATGTATCCGCACCGGTCGCTGCCGCACCCGCTCCTGCTCCGGCAGCAGCAACCCCGGCCCCCGAAGCCGCTCCGGTTGACGATCATGCCGGCGCACAAAAATCACCGATGGTCGGCACCGCCTATCTGGCTCCGGAACCTGGTGCTGCAAATTTCATCAGCGTCGGCGACAAGGTTGCCGTGGGCGACACTTTGCTGATCGTCGAAGCAATGAAGGTAATGAATCCGATCACCGCCGAAACCGCCGGTACCGTCAAGGCCATTCTCGTCGAAAATGGCCAGCCAATCGAATTTGACCAGCCTCTGGTCGTGATCGCATAGATGATGATTAAGTCACTCCGTTCGTATCGAGCGACGTCGAGAGACAATGCTCCCCATCAAATGCGTCTCGACTGCATTCGACGCGAATGGCACGGGGGCATCGCAAAATGACCATTGAACGAATCCTGATTGCCAATCGCGGGGAAATTGCCCTGCGGATTCTACGCGCGGCCAAGGAACTGGGTATTGAAACCGTCGCCGTCCATAGCACTGCCGACGCCGACGCCATGCACGTTCGGCTCGCCGATCAGGCGGTCTGCATCGGCCCGCCGCCAGCCGCCGACAGCTACCTGTCGATCCCGGCGATCATCTCGGCGGCTGAAATCAGCGGCGCGGATGCGATCCACCCCGGCTATGGTTTTCTGTCCGAGAACGCCCATTTTGCCGAAGTAGTCGAAGCGCACGGGATCAAGTGGATCGGCCCCAAGCCGGAACACATCAAAATCATGGGTGACAAGGTCGCGGCCAAAAAAACCGCCGGCGACCTCGGCATTCCTCTCGTCCCCGGCTCCGATGGCGCGGTCAGCGAGATCGCGGAAGCCAAAAAAGTCGCGGCAGATGTTGGCTATCCGGTCATCATCAAGGCAGCTTCCGGCGGTGGCGGTCGCGGCATGAAAGTGGTCAACAGCGAGACCGAGCTGGAAACCCAGATGAAACAGGCGGGTACAGAGGCCAAGGCGGCTTTTGGTGACGCGACGGTCTATATCGAAAAATATCTCGGCGATCCGCGCCATATCGAATTTCAGGTCTTCGGAGACGGTCGCGGCAATGCCATCCATCTGGGCGAACGTGATTGCTCGCTGCAGCGCCGCCACCAGAAGGTTCTCGAAGAGGCGCCTTCGCCGGTAATCAACGCCGAGCAGCGCGAAGCCATGGGCAAGGTCTGCGTCGACGCGATGAAGGGCATGGCATATCGCGGCGCCGGAACGATCGAATTTCTCTACGAGAATGACGAATTTTATTTCATCGAGATGAATACCCGCTTGCAGGTCGAGCATCCGGTGACCGAAATGATCACCGGCTTTGATCTGGTGCGGGAGCAAATCCGTATCGCCGACGGGCGTGATCTTTCGGTCAAACAGGAAGACCTGGTATTCAGCGGCCATGCCATCGAATGCCGTATCAATGCCGAAAATCCGAAGACCTGGGCTCCGTCGCCCGGCAAGGTCACCAGCTATCATGCGCCCGGCGGCATGCATGTCCGCGTCGACAGCGGCCTCTATGCCGGCTATTCGATCCCGCCCTATTATGACAGCATGATCGCCAAGCTGATCGTCTATGGGCGAACTCGCGACGGCTGCATGATGCGGCTGGCCCGCGCGCTGGACGAAATGGTCATCGAAGGCGTCCAGACTACGATCCCGCTCCACCAGAAACTGGTCTATGACGAAGAGTTTCAGTCCGGCGAATATACGATCAAATGGCTGGAAGAATGGCTCGAGAAGGATAATCTGAAGGATTAGGCGTGCCCCGGCGAAGGCCGGGATCCATCTCCTAAGCTTCCGTCAAACAGAGTGGTAGTGGTTCACACCGCTCGTTCGATGACAGGTGAACCGGAAAAACAGATCGCTCATAGGGCCCGTGATGGACCCCCGGATCAAGTCCGGGGTGGACGTTATCTGAACATAAATGTTCAGATAACGTCCACCTTTCCTGAACATAACAAGTCAGTTCAGGACTCTGACAGGGTTAATAACCTATCACCTGTTGCACAGATGCGGCAAACGGAGTCGCCAGCAACAGGAGTAAGCCATGCGTATATTATTAGTCCCCGGCCTGATGGCGGCCACGATGTTGACCCCCGCTGCGGTATCTGCAGCGGAGATAGCGCCCCGACTTGACCTGGCCGCCAATGCGGTCCCGGCGAATCTGACCGGCAAGGCGGCCGCACAGCGTGATCGCCGCGGCAATCGTGGACCGCGCGGTCAGGCGCGAGCGCAGAATAGCAACAACCGCGGATCGGCTCAGGTCAGCCGACAAAGCCGGACAGAAAGCCGCAGCACGCGCACCGAGACCCGGACCGATCGCCGGGCGGATCGTGGCAACCGCAATGTCAGCAATGATCGTCGTTCGCGCACGACCCAGCGGACCGCGACGCAAAACCGGCAAGCCGCGCAACAACGCAATCGCAATGTAACGCGGAACCGACAAGTCACCCAGCAGCGCGCCGCCCGGCGCGGCGACACCAATCGTGATGGGCAGGTAGACCGGCGTTTCGATCGCAACCGCGATGGCCGGATTGACCGGCGCTATGATCGCAACAATAATGGTCGCGTCGACCGGCGCGTCGACCGCAACCGGGACGGCCGGATCGACCGGCGCTATCGTGACAATCGCAAATCCGCACGGAACACCCGCAACTGGAACCGCAACTGGCGCAGCAATCAGCGCTATGACTGGCGGCGCTATCGCAACACCCATCGCAACTATTACCGGCTAGGCCGCTATTATTCGCCCTATCGGTCGCACAGTTATAATCGCTGGAGCATCGGGGTCTATCTTGGTTCCGCCTTCTACAGCTCGCGCTACTGGATCAACGACCCCTGGCGTTATCGCTTGCCAACCGCCTATGCCGGCACCCGCTGGGTCCGCTATTATGACGATGTCCTGCTCGTCGACACCTATACCGGCGAAGTCATTGACGTGATCTACAATTTCTTCTGGTAAGATAGAATATTGGAATCGAAAGACCCGCAGCCTGAAAAGGTAGCGGGTCTTTTTTTGCATGACGGCAAGGCTGACATCCAATAATCTGCCGCGTGGGATCCAGCGGACTAGTCGAGATACAGCAGTTCGAAATTGCCCCAATATTCGCCGCCAAAATAGAGCGGAACGAAGACCTGTTTGCCAGCCGTTGATTTATCATCGGCAGTGCGAATGAACCGGTATACCGATACGCTGAATGGCCGGTCCTTTTGCTCGATCGCACGTTTGGTCATGTCGTCCAGAAATATACGCCGATTACGACAATATTTGTCATCATGCACCGGATCACCATTGGGCTCACGTGATCGTTCGCTGACATGGGTCGGCAGATAGCCGTCAATATTGGTGGCACCGCAACTGATAATCGCGTCCATTTTCCGATATCTGTCCAGTAACGGCTGCACCCTGGCGTCAGCAAAGGCGTTGAACTCGTTGTCATAACGGGTGGGATTGGAGCCTGGTATCTCCCGATATTCCCGGTCAAACAGCTGCTCCATTGTCAACTCTCCGCTGGCCAGTGCCTGTTCAACTATTGCGACCAGTTCGTCCCTGCCGGCTATCGCCAGATCTACGAATTTCCGATCCTCAGTTGCAAAACCGCTCTGGACCAATTGGTCGAACATGACTTTCGACATCGTTTCAAGGTCATTCACCTTGTCTTTTGCGGTTTCCAAACTAATATTATTCCGGTCCGCACTTTCTGAAAAATGATGAAGGACATCCTGCACCTGCTTCACTTTATTGTGGATCAGGCCGGTATTTTCGGCGATGTCACTATTCTGTTCATCAACCTGCCAAACCAGATCAGAAATCCGGCTGACCGTATCGTCTATCTTCTGGAAGTTTCGCTGGGCATCATTGCTCTTGCTGACGCCGTTTTCGATTTTCTCGACCAGGCTTTCGGCTTCGACGCCGAGTGAGTTGACCGTGGCTGATATTTCATCTGTCGCTTCGCGTGTATTGAACGCCAGTTGTTTGACCTCTGCTGCAACAACCGCAAATGTCGCCCCTGCAGCACCAGCGCGATGGGATTCTATCGCTGCATTCAGGGCGAGTATGCTGGTGGTATTGGCAATTCTGTCAATATTCTGCGAAACCCGGCGCACCTGATCCATGGCGCCTGCAAATCCTGTAATATGCTCGGCAAGTGCGACTACCAGATCGGTCAAATCACCGAATTCCTGCATCGACATCCGGATGACTTGGGTGCTGTCGTACAGATCATCCTTCGCCCGCTTCGATAACATTCGTGCCTCATTGGTGGAATCCGTGACGCGTTTCTGGTCATCGGCCAATTTTCCGATCACATCCTGCAACACTTCCCGACGCTCGCGCATTTCATCCGCATTCGCCATCACTTCCTCGACCAGACCGCCTACATCAGCGCAGCCGACAGTGACTTCACCGCAGGAACGAGCCACCGCATCAATCAACGTCGGATCGGTAATATCAAACTTCTCATGCTTCATAATCGGGATCAATTTTCCATTGATAGAAAGGGTGACTATCCACAGCCCTAACCCAATCAGGTTAGAAACCTGTTAACCGTAATACCGACAGTCGCCGATAGCGGGTCCGATCGGCTAAGCCGATTGAAACATAACCGTTTCGGCAAGAGGCTCGCGGTCAAAATATCGCTATTCCTGGTGTAAGCGAGCGCATCAATGCCCCACTCAGTTTACATTTCTTATTACCCGGAAAAGCAATCAATCACTCTGATTTTCAAAGCCTACGCATCCTCAATGCGGAAATCCTAGTCGCGACAGAATGCTTTATTGTTGCAACTTGCAATATCGCTCCGCAATAAGAACCTAATAGGGACGGAGAAAAATATCATGAGACGCGTGTTTGGTTTGGCTATCGCCGCTTTTGTTGCGGTCACAATTTCGGGCAGCGCATTCGCGCAAGACCAGGTCATTCGCGTCGGCAATCTGATCACCGACGCCGCATCCGGACCAAGCGGTCCCGCCACTATCATCGTCAGGGACGGCAAGATTGCCGAAATCCGACAGGGTGCTGAAACCGGCGACTCGGACGCACAAGTCATCGACCTTTCCAACAATACGGTCATGCCGGGTCTGATCGATCTCCACGTCCATCTGACCGGTGATCCGGGTGGAGATTTCTGGAAGAGAACCACCGAACCGACGGAATGGGGCGTGGTTGTGGGAGCGAAAAATGCGCTGGTCACCGCCAAGGCCGGCTTCACCACCGTGCGGGAAGCAGGTTCCTCGCAATATAGCGCCTTCTCCCTGCGCCGCGGCACTGCCGATGGCGTCATTCCCGGACCGCGCATCATTGCCGCCGGACCGCCTCTGGCGATCGTCGGCGGCCATGGTGACGTGTCGGGCTTTACGGAAGATGTTAATGCGCTGCTTACCAGCGGCTATGCCTGTACTGGCGCAGTCCAATGTGCAGAAAAAGTGCGCAAGGCCAGCCGGGCTGGTTCCGATATTATCAAGATCACCGCAACCGGCGGCGTGCTTTCCCAACAGGGCCGTGGACTGGAGGCGCAATTCACCGATGAAGAAATGCGCTCAATCGCCACTACTGCCCATTCGCTCGGCCTGAAAGTCATGGCTCATGCCCATGGTGCACGCGGCATCGAAGCGGCTTCGCGCGCCGGCATCGATACGATCGAACATGGCACGTTCGCAGACGAGGCAGCACTCAAGGTGATGAAGGCCAATGGCACCGCGATGGTTCCGACATTGATGGCGTTCCAGGGCGTCAGCGAAGGTCTTGGCAAGGGCATTTATACGCCGGTGGTCGAGGAGAAAATCCGGATGACGCTGAACACGGTCGGCAAGGCGGTGGCAGCGGCCAGACGACTGGGCGTGCCGATCGTATTCGGTACCGATGCCGGCGTCTTTGAACATGGCCGCAATGCCGAGGAGCTTCAGTTGATGGTCGATGCGGGCCTGACACAGCGCGAAGCTTTGGCCAGCGCGACAACATCAGCGGCCACGGCGCTCGACATGGAGAATGAAATTGGCCGTATCGCGGTTGGTTATTCCGCCGATCTTATTGCCTTCGACGGCAACCCGCTGGACGATGTCCGGGTGCTGGAAAAAATCGACTGGGTGATGGTGCGCGGTCGCGTCATCGACTAGATTGCAGAGCATGACCCGTTTTTTTTCAAAAAAACAGACCAGTCTCTATTCCAGTCCCAAAAGAATAGCCGAGATGGGCCGGCGGGTTACCGAAACGCTGAACGCCCATCCCCGGGTCCAGTGGCTGGAAAGCCCGTTCGTACAACTCTATGTCCACCAGAATTTCATCAGCGACGCCGACTGCGACCTGCTGATCGAGATGATCGACAGCGATAGCCAGCCTTCATCGCTCTACGAGGGCACCGAAAAAGAGGGCTATCGCACCAGCTATAGCTGTAATGTCGACCCGACCAATCCCGACATCCGCCGCATCGACCAATCGATTTGCACATTGCTCGGCCTGCCGCGTAGCCATAGCGAAATCCTGCAGGGTCAGCGCTACCGGCCGGGCGAGCAATTCAAGGACCATCACGACTATTTCCACCAGAGTGAAAACTACTGGCAGTTTGAAGGCCCAAATGGCGGACAGCGCACATGGACTGCAATGGCCTATCTCAACGAACCGGAAAAGGGAGGCGCTACCGCCTTCCCACAGTTGCAATATCAGGTCGAACCCCGCCGTGGCATGTTGCTGATATGGAACAATATGAGCCCCGACGGAACGCCCAATATCAACACCCTGCATGCCGGAACGCCTGTCGAGGAAGGCACCAAATATATCATCACCAAATGGTTTCGGCTCAACCAGTGGCAGAAAGTCTGAATCCCGCAAAAGCGCGCCCGCCGATCAACCGACGACGGGGTTCGACGAACGACATTGATTAACCGGTGAAATCGTTGCGAGTGATACTTTAGCGTGTTAGCTGGACATAACAGTTTTGGATAGGAACCCTATATGATCAAGAAACCTCTCGCCCTTCTCGTCGGCACCAGCCTGCTCGCCATCGGCGGCGTTGCAACAGCCCAGCCGCTGGCCGCGACCAGCGCAGCGGCGATGGAGCATCACGAAAAAGCGGAGATGACCGAAGGCGAGAAGCTGAAGGCCCTGTTCGCCAAGAGCGACGAGGAAAATCTCAAGCGCAATCCGATCGGCGCCCTGTTCCGCGGCGATGAACGCTATGCCGACCAGCTCGGCGACTATATCAGCGACGAATATTTCGCCAAAGAAAAAGCCGCAGAATCGGCGGAACTGGCGGCCTTGCTAAAGCTCGACCGTAGCAAACTGAGCGCCACCGACAAGATCGCCTATGACGTGTTCAAGCGCGACAAGCAGCAGGCACTCAAGGGCTATTCCGACGAAATCATGGCCTTGACCGTCGTTCGTCCGGTCAACCATTTCAGCGGATTCCACACATTCTATCCGGATTTTGCTTCGGGCAAAGGCGCCGCGCCGTTCAAGACGGTGAAAAATTACGAGGACAATCTCAAACGCCACAAGCAGTTTATTCTGCTCGGCGATCGTTCGATCGGCCGGTTCCGCGAAGGCATGGAAAGCGGTGTGGTCGAAACCAAGCTGACGATCACCAATGTCATCGAACAGCTCGCCACCCAGATTGGTCTGGGGCTGGAAGACAGTCCGTTCATGGCCCCGACCAAGAATTTCCCGGATGACTTCAGCGACGCGGACAAGGCGCGACTGACCAAGGAATATGCCGCTGCAACCAATGAAATTTTCGCCAGCTATCAACGGATGCACGATTTTCTGAAGAACGAATATCTGCCGGTCGCTCGCGATGAAGTCGGCTTGTCCGGCATGAAAGGCGGCGCGGTTCTCTATGAAAATCTGATCGAAAACACCACTACGCTGCCGCTCAAGGCCGATTATATCCACAATCTCGGTCTCAGCGAAGTCACGCGGATCAAGACCGAGATGGAAGAGATCAAGGGCGAGGTCGGCTTCGACGGCACATTGTCCGAATTTTTCGAATATCTGCGGACCGATCCAAAATTCCATCCGGAATCGCGCGAAGGCCTGACCCAGGCCTATTATGACATCGGCAAGAAGGTCGACGCGAAAATCGCCGCCCAGTTCAAGGTCCTGCCAAAATCGCCGCTGGAAATCCGTCCGTATGACGAATCGGTCGAGAAGTTCCAGGCCGGCGGTTCCTACCAGAGCGGCACGCCCGATGGCTCCCGTCCCGGCGTCTTCTATTTCAATGCCTATGACCTGCCGTCGCGCAGCACCTCGGGCATCACCACGCTGTACCTGCATGAAGGCGCACCCGGCCATCATTTCCAGATTTCCCTGGCTCAGGAAAATACCGATCTGCCAAATTTCATGCGCTTTGGCGGCAACACCGCTTTTGTCGAAGGCTGGGCGCTCTATGCAGAGAAACTCGGCTTCCCGATGGGCCTCTATAATGATCCCTATCAGCGCTTCGGTCATCTCGACGACGAAATGCTCCGCGCGATGCGGCTGGTTGTCGATACCGGCCTGCACAGCAAGGGCTGGAGCCGCGAGAAAGCGATCAAATATATGCTCGACAACAGTAGCATGGGTGAAACCGACGCCACCGCCGAAGTCGAACGCTATATCGCCATTCCATCGCAGGCCCTGGCTTACAAGATCGGTGCGCTGACCATACAGCGGCTCAAGAAAGAGGCACAGGGCGCGCTCGGCGACAAGTTCGACCCGCGTGAATTCCACGAGCAGGTGCTCAACACCGGCGCACTGCCGATGACGGTACTGGAGACAAAAATCCGCGACTGGGTTGCCTCGCAAAGCTGATCCGACCGTTTCATATTGATCCAGGCCGGTATAGCGCATGAGTTTCCTTCATACCGGCCTGATCATCAATCCCGGCCGCGCGCCGCACTAACCGCATTTTAAGCATTTTCGTCTAGTCCCAGCTCCGAACTAGTGGGATGAATGCGATGAAAATGGACGTATCGGGACTGATCGGGGACATCAAAGCCAAGCAGGCAATTGGCGCGGAAGATGTCATGACGCTGCGCAGGGAGATTTGGCCGGACGGTGTCATCAGCGCGGACGAAGCCGATCTCCTGTTCGAAATCAACGATCTGGACAGCCATCCGAGCGAAGAATGGCTCGAGTTTTTCGTCGCCGCGATCACCGAATATGTCGTGAACCAGACCGAGCCGAAGGGCTATGTCAGCGGTGATAATGCACAGTGGCTGATGCAGAAAATCGACCATGACGGCAAAGTCGAATCCGCCGCGGAACTGGAACTCCTCGTCCGTACGATGGAGAAAGCCACCGGCACACCGGAAGCGTTACAGGATTATGTACTAAAGCAGATTGAAGACGCCGTTCTGACCGGCAAGGGGCCGACCCGCGATGGCGGATCCCTGCACCCCGGTTCTGTCCACGACAGCGACGTCAGGCTTCTGCGCCGCATCTGCTATGCTGCAGGTTCCGACGGCCCCGGCCGGATCAGCCGTAACGAAGCCGACATGCTGTTCCGGCTCAAGGACGCGACGCTCGAAAGTGAAAACAGCAAGCAATGGCCGAAACTGTTCGTGCAACTGGTTGGCAATTATCTGATGGCTTATGGCGAATATGACATGTTGTGTCGCGCAGAGGCCGCACGTCTGGAAAATTTCATGGACGACAACCAGGCCAGCGTCAGCGGCTTTTTTGGCCGGATGAAAGATTCCGACATTGGCGGCACATTTAAAAATCTGTTCAACACCGATATCTTCGGCAAGAAAAATACAGAATGCGGCCACATCAATGCGGTAGAGCAGGCGCGTAAGCTGACCATGATCGAGAGTAGCTGGCTGCACGGGAAAATTCAGGCCGACCAGAATCTCGATCCGCTGGAAAGCGCACTTCTCGATTTTATCGCAGACGAGTTGGCGGGAACAGGTCACTAGGGGCGTCCTGCCCGGCCTGTCGCCTTGGAGCGGCTGCAAATTCATCGGGTTCAGCGTTCGTTAAAGCCATTTGCCGGATGTCTCTCTTCTTTCTGAGGGAGGCACGATATGCAATATTCGGGATTGGTCGTGACGATTGCTGCAGCAACCACCCTTCTGGCGTCGCCGCTATATGCCGCGCCCGATAGCGAGCTGCAGATTGACTATCCCGGTTTTCTCGACCTGAGCCAAGAAATAGCCTCGGTTAGGACCGAGCGGCTGATCAATCTGCGAGAATTCCGCGAGCGAGCGGCAAAATCTGGAACGCTCATTCTCGACACACGTTCAGCCGCTGCGTTCGCCGAAGGTCATATGGCAGATGCGGTAAACATTCCCTTTTCCGACTTTACCGACAGCAAATTGCGCGCGGTGATCGGTGACAATCCCGACCGGGAAATATTGATCTACTGCAATAATAATTTCAGCAACAATATCCGCCCGATAATGACCAAGCGGGCACCGCTGGCGTTGAATATTCCGACCTTCATCAATCTCTACGGCTATGGCTATCGCAACATCTACGAGCTTGGCGAGGTTGTCGATCTATATGACTCGCTGGTCCAATGGGTGGCTGACGATCAGCTGTCCGCTCCCCTTCTCCCGTGAGGGAGAAGGGATTCTGAGAGAATTCCCTGTCCTACATTGCGCTTATTGTGATAGTCGTCCCGCATGTCCGATCCCAGATCATCATCCAAAACCCTCCAATTTTCAACAATCCGGGGCCAATCCCCTTTTTTCTTTTAACACTGTAAAGTTTGTAAAGCTCATCGCCCCATGACCGACAATCTCTCAGCCACCGCTCGCGACCTTCTTGCCCGGCTGATCGCTTTTGACACCACCTCGCGGAACAGCAATCTCGAACTGATCGCATGGGTCGAGGATTATCTGGCCGGACACGGCATAACCTCGACGCGCGTCGTCAACGCGGATGCCAGCAAGGCGAACCTCTATGCGACCGTGGGACCCGGGGTCGAAGGCGGGATCATTCTCTCCGGCCATAGCGATGTCGTGCCGGTCGACGGACAGGACTGGCACAGCGATCCGTGGACAGTGACCGAACGCGACGGCCTGCTGCACGGGCGCGGAACCTGTGACATGAAGGGCTTTATCGCGCTGGCCCTCGCCGCCGTACCGCTGTTCAAAAATGGCGCAAAACCGGTGCATCTGGCGCTCAGCTATGACGAAGAAGTCGGCTGCCTCGGTGCGCCGGCGATGATCGAGGAGATGGCGGCGAAACTGCCGAAACCGGCGCTGGCAATCATCGGCGAGCCGACGATGATGAAGATCATCACCGGTCACAAGGGGATTGCGGTACATGAAGTCGAGGTGCTCGGTCATGAAGCACATTCAAGCCTTACCCATCTCGGCCTGTCCGCCAATATGGTGGCGGTCGAACTGATGCATGATCTGGCAGAGCTGGCGCGTGATTTGTGGGAAAATGCAGACCCCGCCTCGCCTTTCATCCCGCCCCACGCGACGCTGACCATCGGCAAGATGCAAGGCGGCACCGCGCCCAATATCCTCGCCCGCCGCGCGCATTTTGTCTTTGATCTGCGCTGCCCGCCGGATGTCGATCCCGAGGCGGTGCTGGCGCCGTTCAAGGCAAAAGTCGCAGCGCTGAACAAAGAGATGAGCCACGCCTTCCGCGAAGCGGGCGTCACCGTCACCCAATTGTCCAACGCTCCGCCGATGGCGCACACAGAATCAGCCAAAGCCGAAGATTTTGTCCGCCGCCTGACCGGCGACAATGGTCCGTCGGGCTTGGTCTCTTATGCGGCCGAGGCAGGACAGTTCCAGCAGGCCGGATTTGCGACGGTGATCTGTGGCCCCGGGTCGATCGAACAGGCGCACCAGCCAGATGAATATCTGGCGGTCGAGCAATTTGAACGGGGCGCAGATTTCATGACCCGGCTGGCCGCGGCGCTGGCGTGAAGAGGCACGAAAATTGCCGTTCGTCCTGAGCCTGTCGAAGGACGAGTGCGCGCAGGCCGGTGCTTCGACAGGCTCAAGACGAACAGATCGCTGCCACTCCGGGATAACGCTACGGCATCGCCAATATTTGTAAAATCGGCGGAAAACACCTATATTGGGGGAGAAAAGGATCGCATAATGCCCGCAGTAAAAGCCGCCAAACCGAATGAAATCTTCACGCCTGAAGAGTGGAAAGCGCTGACCCGCGTGTCGCGCTGGCATGGTCTTTGGCTGACGTTGCATGCCTGGCTGATGGTTGCGCTGGTTACCGGGGGCACGGCTTTATTGTGGCAATGGCACTGGCTCGCCGGCTTGGTTGCTACACCTGTCGCCATTTTGCTTATCGGTGGACGACAACTGGGCCTGTCGATCCTGATGCACGAAGGTGCGCACGGGCTGCTCCACCCCAAACGCAAGATAAACAATTTCGTCGGCCAGTGGCTGACCGGCTCGGCGACCGGCAGCGACCTGCACAGCTATCGCGCCTATCATCTGACCCATCACAGATTCACGCAGCAGACCAAAGATCCGGACCTCGGCCTGTCTGCTGCTTTCCCGACGACCAAGGCCAGCCTGCGACGGAAAATCATCCGGGATCTCACCGGCCAGACCTTCTTCAAGCAGCGCAGCAACCAGTTTGCGGTGGCATGGAAGGGCCTGAAAGCTATGCTGTCGGGCGCAACTAACGCCCGCCCACCGGCCAAGCGCGACACCTCGGCAGGAACCCCGCTTAACCGCAATGGCGCTGCCGGCGTGGCTGCGCCCGTGGTTGATCTGGACGGCGCGAAACGGACCACCCGGACGGTGGGTCGCTTCCTGCTGATCCAGCTGACTGTCTTGCTGGTCAGCCTGGCAACGCTGGGCATCATTCCCTTCCTGATCTGGCTGGTCGCGCTGGCGACCACGTTCCAGCTGATCCTGCGGATACGCAATATCGCCGAACATGCCTGCACCACCACTGGCGGCGATGATCCATTCAGCCATGCGCGGACGACCAAGGCCAATATGCTGATGCGGATGACGCTGGCGCCCTATTGGGTCAATTATCACAGCGAGCATCATCTGTTCATGGGCGTGCCCTGCTACAATCTGCCCCGGGCGCATGATCTGCTGATCGCCAAAGGCTATGGCCCGCGGATGACGATCGCGAACAGCTATGGTGAGGTTTTGCGAACGGTGACGAGACCGGTCGCAGCCTAGGTCGCCTGAACCGCCGCCTTGATCTCGCCAAGATCGGCCTCGAGTTTCGATATCTTCTCCAGCATCAGCTGATCGATCTTTTTATGCAGACGCATGATATCGAGTTCGGCGCGCAGGTTGACTTCATAGTCATGCGCAGCGGCGATCCGGTCCTTGTCGGACGCCCGGTTCTGGCTCATCATGATGATTGGTGCCTGGACCGCGGCCAGCGTCGACAGCATCAGGTTGAGGAAGATGAAGGGATAGGGGTCAAAGGCGGCGTCGAACTGGGTCAGTATCTCGGAGTTCAGCAACATCCAGCCGAGCAGGACAAGCGAGAAGGTGATGATGAATCCCCAGGAGCCACCTATGGCAGCAACCCGGTCGGACAGGCGTTCCCCGAAACTGGACTGTTCGTCGGCCAGTTCGGCCGCATCGTCGGCGACAATCTCGCGCGACACGATCGCTTCCAGCACCGCGCGCTCCTCGGAAGACAGCGCTGCCAGCGGCTTGTTGAGCAGCTCCTCGCTGAGCCGTTCGACCGTACGCTTTGCCATCTCAAACTCCCCGTTACCGTTTCTAGATGTCCGAAATAATTCTAGGCCCGGACGAACCGGCGCGCCGAGCGATCCTTGTGCGTCTCCGCCGGGTCGAAGATCTCGCCGTTCATCGCGATATAGACGCCGTGAGGCAAGGTCTGGGTAGCGGCGAGGGCAAAGCCGACATTGAACTGGGCGTCGCTGATCCGCAGCGACGCCGGTTGCATAGCTCCTGTCAACACGATCGTCTTGCCGGTGATGTCGGACAACACCCGCGCGGTATCGACCATCGTGTCAGTGCCATGGGTTACGAGTATCTTGTCCGCATCACTCGCCACAACCGCGTCATGGATCGCCGCCCGGTCTGCATCGGTCAGCTCCAGACTGTCCTTGCGCATCAGCTGCGTCACCCGGTGGGCGACAAAGACATTATTCTCCTGCAGCATATCGGGCAGCGCAGTCGCGCCGATTTGATATTCCGACAGGGCGTCGAAATAGACCTTGTCGATCGTCCCACCGGTGGTAAAAATATCGATCATTGTGGAGAGAGCGCTTCGGCGATCAGCTTGCGGGTGTTGGCCACGCCATAGAGCGCAATGAAGCTGCCCATGCGGGGACCCTGAGAAGAACCGAGCAGTGTTTCATACAGCGCCTTGAACCAGTCGCGCAGATTGTCGAAGCCGCCTTCCTTGCCAATGGCATAGACGATATTCTGGATGTCCTCGGCCGGCGCATCCTCGGGCAGCGCCGCCAGCTCGCTGTCGAGCCGCTCCAGCGCCGCCACTTCGACGCCTTCCGGCTTGCGCCGGTGCAAGGTCGGGGCGATGAAGTCCTTGTGATAGGCCATCGCGTTGCCGATCAACTCGTCGAGATCGGGATAGCGTTCCGGCGTCGCGTCCGGCGCATATTGGCGCAGATAACCCCAGATCTGCTCGCGATCGGCATCGCCCATGACACCGACGAGATTGAGCAACAGGCCGAACGTAACCGGGATCGTGTCGGTCGGCACGTCGCCATTGTGAACGTGGTGCACAGGATTGCCGAGCCTTTTGTCCGGCGTCTGGTCGTGCCAGTTGGCGCGAAACTGGAAATATTCGTCCACCGCCTTGGGGATCACGCCCATGTGCAATTGCTTGGCCGACTTGGGCTCGCGGAAGATATAGAAAGCGAGGCTGTTCTCCGAGCCATAGCGCAGCCATTCCTCAAGGCTGAGGCCATTGCCCTTGGACTTGGAAATCTTCTCGCCCTTCTCGTCGAGAAACATCTCGTAGATCAGCCCTTCCGGCTTGCGCGCGCCCAGTACCTTGGCAATCTTGCCCGACTGCACGCCGCTGTCGGTCAGGTCCTTGCCATACATTTCATAGTCGACGCCAAGCGCGGTCCAGCGCATCGCCCAGTCGACTTTCCACTGCAGCTTGGCACCACCGGTGAGCGCGTTATGTTCGATCATCTCGCCATCATCTTCGAAACGGACAATCCCCGCTTCGGCGTCGACAATCTCCACCGGCACCTGCAGCACATGGCCGGTTTTGGGGCTGATCGGCAATATCGGCGAATAGGTCGCCTGCCGTTCCTTACCCAATGTCGGCAACATGATGTCCAATATCTGCTGGTTGCGGGCGAGGACAAGTTTCAGCGTCTCGTCAAACGCACCACTCTGATATTGTTCGGTAGAAGACATGAATTCATAGTCAAAACCGAAACGGTCGAGAAACTCGCGCAGCATCGCGTTATTATGCGCCGCAAAACTCTCATATTTCTCGAACGGATCCGGTACCTGCGTCAGCGGCTTGTGCAGATGTTCGGCCAGCATATCCTGGTTCGGAACATTGGTCGGCACCTTGCGAAAACCGTCCATATCATCGCTGAAGGCGATCAGCCGGGTCGGATTGCCGGTCAGCGTTTCATAGGCATGGCGCACCATCGTGGTCCGCAACACCTCGTTAAACGTGCCAATATGCGGCAGGCCCGAAGGACCATAGCCGGTTTCAAACAGCATCGGCTCGCCACCCGGCTTGGGCGCCGGTGCCCCGCGCTCTCCGCGATAGCGTTTGAGCAGCTTGCGGGCTTCCTCGAACGGCCACGCTTTGGATTTTTCTGCTGCTTCACGATAATCAGTCACAATTTGTCCTTCTCAGTCAATGCTGCGCAAATAGTAGCCTTAGCCTATATGGCAAGGTAGAACGCAACAAAAGCAGGAGATTGAACATGGAAATGCTGATCACAGGGGTTCTGCTATGGAGCCTGGTACATTTGATGAAGTCGGTCACGCCGGGGCTGCGCGCCTCGATCCAGGGCGTGATCGGAGAAGGTCCGCACAAGGGGCTGGTCGCCTTGTTGTTGCTGGTGTCTCTGGCCTTGATGATCTTCGGCTGGCGCGCGACTCCTGCAGAATTCGTCTATGATCCACCGGCATGGGGCCGCCATGCCAATATGGCGCTGATGTTCATTGCGATCCTGTTGCTCGGTGCCGCGCAGGGCGCTTCCCGAATCCGTCAGTGGATCCGGCATCCAATGCTGACCGGTGTCCTGATCTGGGCGGTCGGTCATCTGCTGGCCAATGGAGACAACAAGTCGCTGGTGCTGTTCGGCGGACTCGGTCTGTGGGCGCTGATCTCGATTTTCACCATATCGCGCAACGAGGGGGCGTGGGTGAAACCGGCCAAGGTCGCGAGCGTCGGCCGCGAATTGGTGAGTCTGGTGATCGCGGCGATCCTCTATACCATTTTGCTGTTCGCCCATCCGTGGATCGCGGGCGTACCGGTTATCGCCCGCTAAATGTCCGCGCCTCTCCCCTATCCCGCGCTCCATGCCAGCCATAGCGGCATCTGGATTTGCTCAACCGATGGCGAAACCCGCGCGATTGGCAAGGGCGAGGCGATCGGGCGCGTGGCGGAAACCCCGCATATCCTGCTCAACGCACCGCTTCTGGGGCAGCGGCTGGGCTATCCCGATCTGTCGGGGCTGGACCTGCTGGAGCTTTATGCCTTCATCCATCCCGCCCAATTTGTGGTTCCCACACCGTCGGGTCTCGCAAAGACACTCGGCCTGTCTCCGCCAGAGCAGGAGGCCGATATCGCGGCCCTCTACCGGCAAGCCGCTCAGGCGCTCCTGGAAGGATTGGAAGCTCCTTTCTGGAAAGAACGGGAAGGCGCGTGGAGCAGCGCACAGGCGCTCTACCGGTTGCGCTGGCCCTGGGCGCAGGAGGTCGGACAAAGACTGACAAAGCCGGTCGAGACCGAACGCTGGCTATTCTCGAAACTCGAGGAATGGGAAGAAGAAGCCCCGCGCCCCGCGCCCCGATCAATTAGCATGAACAAGCAGGAAACGCTGGCAACGCTCGACAGCCTGACTGGAGAAGGATCGGAAGAACGGGAAGGCCAGAAACGCTATGCCGCCGCGGTCGCCCAGATTTTCAATCCGCGCAAAATCAGGGGTGCACCGAATATGCTGCTGGCCGAAGCGGGCACCGGGATTGGCAAGACACTCGGCTATCTCGCGCCAGCTTCGCTCTGGTCCCGTCAGGCGGGTGGCGCGGTATGGATTTCCACCTTCACCAAAGCGCTGCAACGCCAGCTCGACCGGGAGACCCGGCGCATCTACCCCGACGAAGAGACATTTCGCCGGAAGGTGGTGGTGCGCAAGGGACGGGAAAATTATCTCTGCCTGCTCAATCTGGAAGACGCGCTGCAAGGCGGTTTTGCCGGGCGCGCCGCGATCCTTGCGCATCTGGTCGCGCGATGGGCCGCCTATAGCAAGGATGGCGATATGGTCGGCGGAGATCTGCCCGGTTGGCTGACCACGTTGTTCCGGCGCAATGGCGCGACGGCGTTGACCGACCGGCGCGGCGAATGTGTCTATGCCGGGTGCCCGCATTATCGCAAATGTTTCATCGAGAAAGCCGCCCGCGCCAGCCAGAAGGCCGATATCGTCATTGCCAATCACGCACTGGTCATGGTCAATGCTGCCCGCGGTCGCGAGCAGCAGAACCGCCCGACCCGCCTGATTTTTGACGAAGGCCATCATCTGTTCGATGCCGCCGATTCGATGTTCGCGGCAAGGCTATCCGGTCAGGAAGCCATCGAAATAAGGCGTTGGGTAATCGGCCCGGAGTCAAAAACCCGGGGCCGCCGTCGCGGCCTGGCCGCGCGCCTCGCCGATCTCGCATCCTATGACGAAGAAGGCGGCCGCGCGATTGAACGCGCCCTCCATGCAGCCGAGGCCCTGCCCGGCGATAGGTGGCTCCAGCGGATCGGTGAAGGAGAGCCGTTCGGCCCGATTGAAGCCCTGCTACAGGAGGTTCGCGCGATGGTCTTTGCCCGCGACGAAAGCCAGAGCGCCGATGCTGGCTATGGTCTCGAAACCGAACTGACCGATATCGAAGGCCCGATGATCGACGCCGTCGCCACTGCCGCAGAGGCAATGGATGCCCTGCTCAAGCCTCTGGTGCGGCTAGGCCAGCGGATCGAACATCTGATCGAGGAAGGCCCCGACTGGATGGATGCCCCGGCCCGCGCGCGGATGGAAGGGGCCTTGTCGAGCCTCGGCTGGCGTTGCGATACCCTGTCCGGCTGGCTGTCTCTCCTGTCGCGTATTGGTGGTCCAGCCGACCCCGATTTCGTCGACTGGTTGATGATCGATCGTTTCGAGGGGCGCGAATATGACATTGGCATCTGCCGTCACTGGCTTGATCCGACCATCCCGGTGACCGAGGTCGTCACAAAACCCGCCCATGGCGTGATGATCACATCCGCGACCCTGAAAGGCGGTGGCGGCTGGGATACCGCCCGTACACGCAGCGGTGCTGTCCATCTTGAACATGCCCCGCAGGAATTCGAAGTTGCCAGTCCGTTCGACTATCCCAATCAGGCGAAGGTCATCATCGTCACCGATATGAAGCGCGGCGACATGCCCGCGCTTGCCGGTGCCTATGCCCAGTTGATCGAAGCCTCGGCGGGCGGTACGCTTGGCCTGTTCACCGCGATCCGCCGCCTGCGCACGGTCTATGCCCGGATCGCCGACCGGATGGCGCAGAGCGGATTGCCGATCTATGCCCAGCATGTTGATCCGATTGATACCGGCACATTGGTCGATATTTTCCGCGATGATCCCAAGGCCAGTCTGCTTGGCACCGATGCCTTGCGCGACGGCGTCGATGTTCCCGGCCAGAGCCTGCGCCTTGTGGTGATGGAATCGGTGCCGTGGCCACGACCGAATATCCTCCACCGCGCGCGCAAACTGGCCGGCGGTGGCAGTGCCTATGACGACCGCATCATTCGCGCACGTCTGGCCCAGGCCTTTGGCCGAATCATCCGTCGCGCCGATGATCATGGCCATTTTGTCATCCTCTCTTCGTCCTTCCCCTCACGCCTCTTCTCCGCTTTTCCAGAAGGCACGCCGATCGAACGCATGCCGCTGGAACAGGCCCTGGCCGAGATCCGCCATGCCAAATCAAAAATGGAACAATCCGGTCTTTCAACTGAAACAAGTTTGATGCATGACAACCCGCAATGAAAAAACTTACACTCCTGCGCCACGCCAAATCCGGCTGGGATGATCCGGTCGAACGCGATTTTGATCGCCCCCTTAACAAGAAGGGCAAGCGCGCGGCAGCGGTCATGGGCCGCTTCATCCAGCGCAATGGCCTAACCTTTGACCAGATTCTGGCATCTCCGGCCGTACGGATAATCGAGACGCTAGAAAATGTGGAGGAAGCCAGTGGTCTTGCGATGGAGCCGACCTGGGATCGAAAGATTTACCTCGCCTCTTCCGCCACATTGCTCGATGTATTGCGCGGTGCCCGTTCAGATGCCGATCATATCCTGATGGTTGGCCATAATCCGGGACTGGAAGACCTGATCTTCGACCTCGTCCCCGACGACGGAAGCTCTCCGGCCCGCGATGAAGTGGAAACAAAATATCCGACCGCGACGCTGGCCGAGATGACTCTCGCGATCGACAACTGGGCTGATATTACAGAAAACTGCGGTACACTGGATCGCTTTACCCGACCGCGTGATCTTGATCCGGAACTGGGGCCGAATTACGACTAGGCGTGGTTAAGCGCCTGCGACAGCTTGTCGCGGATTGATTTCAACTCCGCCATGATCAGACTGCTCTCTTCATGACTATCGGTCGCCAACGGCACATCAGCGGTAGCCGTTTGCGGCGCGTCCTCGACCATCGCGGGCCCGCGGCGCCGGGAGGCGAGGAATTTTCGGGCACCTTTGATCGTATAGCCTTCTTCGTTGAGCAGACGATTAATTGTCTTGACCACCTCAACATCTTCGGGGCGATAATGACGCCGGGCTCCGGCCCGTTTGAGCGGGGCCAACACCGCAAACTGGTCTTCCCAATAGCGCAAGATATGGGGCTTGATGCTCAGCTCTTTAGACAGCTCCCCGATGGTCCGGAAAGCCCCTTGTTCTTTGGTCATACACTACTCCCCCGGGGTCGCCGGGTCCATTAACCTGCGGCGATAATTCTGTCACGCATCGTTTGACTGGCGCGAAAGGTAAGAACCCGGCGCGGTGCAATCGGCACTTCAATGCCGGTCTTGGGATTACGACCGGTGCGTTCACCCTTGTCACGTAGCACGAAGGTGCCAAATCCCGAAATCTTGACATTTTCGCCAGCGACCAGCGCCTCAATCATATGATCGAGGATCGATTCCACCATGACTGCACTGTCGGCGCGCGACAGGCCAACCTGCCGGTTCATTGTTTCGGCCAGATCGGCGCGGGTCAGGGTGTTCGTATAGCTCATCACAATATCTTCCATCAAGAGATTGAAAACTAACCAAAGCTATAAATCAAATCCCGGCTTTTGTAAATGAAATCAGCAAACTTACCAGTGGATTTCAGCCGATTAGCCCGATATGCGAAAAAGATGACCGATAAACATCCCAAACCTGTCGCCCTCGCCGACCTGCTCAACCAATGTGGCCCCGGCGGATCAGACCATCCCGTCACTCTGCCGCAAAGCTGGACCCAGGGTCGAACCGCTTTCGGCGGTCTGTCCGGCGCGCTTGCCTATCAGGCCGCGAGTCATATTGAAGATGACCTACCGCCATTGCGGTCGGCGCAAATTGCCTTTACCGGCCCGCTGTTCGGCACGCTGACGGCAGAAACCGCAATGCTGCGCCGCGGCAAGAACACAGCATTTGTCCAGTCAGAGATATTCGGCGACAAGGGCCTCGGCCTCCACTGCAATTTCATTTTTGCCGCGCCCCGCCCGACAGAAGTCAGAACATCCGACATTGGCGCGCCCGATTTCCCCTCCCTTCCCCATGGCGAGGACCTGCACAGCGGTCCCCCACAATTTTTCACCTCGAACATGGAATATGTCGGCAAGCGGATCGATACCAGCAACAAGACCAACCGTTTGACCCGCTGGATGCGGCTGAAACAACGCGACGGACTTGACCCGGTCGCTGAGATCATCTGCATGTGCGACAGCCTGCCGCCTTCGGTCATGGGACTGCTAGACAAGAACGCAATGGTCAGTTCGATGAACTGGCAGGTCAATATCATCGCCGAAGAGCTGACGACCAAGGATGGCTGGTGGCTGATCGATTCCCACACCCACCATGCCGATCATGGCGCGAGCAGCCAATATATGAGCGTCTGGAACAGCAATCGCGAACTGATCGCGACCGCAATGCAAAGCGTGGCCTATTACGCCTGATCAAGCGGGCACGGGCGATCAGTATCGACAGCTCACTCGCTGGCTTCTCTCAACGCCTGACGGCGAAAATCCCGCGGAGGAATTCCATATTGTGACTTGAAAGTGCGACTGAAATGCGCTGAGCCGTTGAAACCCCAGCGAAAGCAAATCTCCGTCACCGACATATTGATATAAACGGGGCTGATCAGATCGGCCCGGCATCGTTCGAGGCGGCGCGTGCGGACATAATTGCTGAACGTCTTGCCCGATTCAGCAAAAAGATTCTGGCACGCGTTCCTCTGTAACTACTGGAAAATGGAGTGAAGCCGCGATCATATCAGGCGACTGGTGCAATCATTGGCCAAAAGCGCGCCGCGGCAGGACAATATATACTCATCGGTACGGAGAATCCCCTGTTGCGTCGGCCGCCGCGCTGGGGCAGAGGCTAAACGGAAACCAAGGCACGAGTGGATGATGGACATGGATCTCGACGGACAATTGATTTGCATATTTGGCGGCGGCGGCTTTTTGGGCCGCTATATTGCGCAGGCCCTGATGGCCCGCGGCGCACGTCTGCGTATTGCCGAGCGCAATATCAAGAACGCCTTTCACATCAAACCGCTGGGCAATCTCGGTCAGACCCAGTTTGTCAGCGCCGACATTACCAAGGCCGACAGCATCGCCCGCGCGGTCCATGGATGCGACGGGGTGGTCAATCTGGTCGGCATATTGAACGGCAATTTCGAACGGGTCCATGTCGAAGGCGCACGCAATGTTGCCGATGCGGCCGCCCATGCGGGATGCCGTACATTGCTGCATATGTCGGCAATTGGCGCCGATACGGCCTCTCCGTCCCGCTATGGCAGGAGCAAGGGCGAGGGCGAACAGGCGGTTCTGAAAGCCTTCACCGACGCGATAATTTTCAGACCCTCGATTATCTTTGGCCGGGAAGACCAGTTTATCAATCGCTTTGCCGCGATGATCCAGATGCTGCCGATCGTACCGGTCATTGGCAGCAGCACGAAATTCCAGCCGGTTTTCGCCGGAGATGTTGCCGATGCGGCAGTCGAGGCGTTGAGTCATCCGGAACTTTATGCCGGACAGACATTCGAACTGGGCGGGCCGGAAGTGATCAGCATGGGCGATCTTTACCGGCGTATCGCGTCGATGACCGGTCGCGAACGGATATTTGTCGATATTCCGGGTTTCGCCGCCAAATTGCTGGCCGCGCTGCCGGGCACACCGATCACGTCAGACCAGTATAAGATGCTGCAGGAAGACAATGTCGTAGCGACTGGGGCCAAGGGACTCGACGCCTTCGGGGTCGCACCAACTCCGCTCGCTGCGGTCGCCCATGGCTGGATGGAAAAATATACCAGCCATGGCCGCTTCGGCGCACGCGCCAAGGCAGGCTAGACGCCGCCCGAAAACAAGCTTAGAAAAGCGGGCCTAAAAGAACGCAAGCAGCGCGATGCCCATGGCGATGCGGTAGACGACAAAGACCATCATCGAGGCCTTGCGCAAAAATTGCATCAGGAAGGTCATCGTGGCCAGCGCCGCCACAAAGGTCAGCGCGCCGGTAATCAGCGCCTCCTTGAGCAGTTCGGTGCTGGCACCCATCAGGTCGGGAATGATCAGCACGCCGGCGCCAGCCACCGCCGGTATCGACAGCAGGAAGGAGAAGCGCGCCGCTTCAACTCTGCTGTATCCGAGGAAGCGGGCGGCGGTCATGGTTATCCCCGAACGGCTGGTGCCGGGGATCAGCGCCATCGCCTGCGCCAGTCCGACAATGATACCGTCCTTGAGCGTCACATCCTCGAAGGATTTGACTTGTCGCCCGAACCGGTCGGCGATCCCGAGCAGGACGCCATAGATGATCAGATTGAAGCCGACCAATGTGGTGCTGCGAAATCCGTCGAGATAGCCGCCGGTCTTCAGGAACAACCCGACGATGACCGCCGGAATAGTGCCGACAATGATCCACCAGAATAACCGCCGTTCGGCTGGCGCCTGCCCAATCCCGATGGTGGCGAGGCCTCCGCGGCCAAGCGACCAGACATCCTTGAAAAAATAGGTGATGATCGCCAGCAGCGAGCCGACATGCACGGCAATGTCGATCATCGGTCCCTGGTCGGCATAGCCGGTGAACACCGGCAGGATGATCAAATGACCCGAAGAGGATATTGGCAGAAATTCGGTGACGCCCTGCACAATCGCAAGGAGCAGCATTTGAATGAAGGTCATGGACAGCCCGTATATTGTTTCGACGCGCAATAGCGTTTCGCAAGACGGTTGTCGTGAGGAAAATATAGGTCCGATACGATACCAATAGCTGCACGCAACGCCAGCATGCGAGTCAGGCTTCGCCGAAAAAGATATATATAGGTCATAATACCTGTCTTATGTATCAGATTATGCGTGACTCCGGCCGCCACTTTGGTTATTCCGTCTGCTATCACCGGCGGAAACGGCGCTGGTTGCAATCATATAACTTACGGAAAACGAGTATCTGGCATGGCAAAAAGCCCGCAGAAATTGAAAATGCTGAAATTTGTCGAGAACGGTCAGGCCTATCCCGAAAAACGCGACCCCGATCTCCGCGCCGAAGATTTTCAGGAAATCGCCGACAAATATGCACCCGAGAAAGCCGCAGAACAGGCGGCCCGTTGCTCGCAATGCGGCGTGCCATATTGTTCGGTCCATTGCCCGCTGCACAATCATATCCCCGACTGGCTGCGCCTGACCGCCGAGGGCCGCTTGCGCGAAGCCTATGGAATGTCCAACCTGACCTCGACCATGCCGGAAATCTGCGGGCGCATCTGCCCGCAGGACCGTCTGTGCGAAGGCAATTGCGTGATCGAATTTTCCGGTCATGGCGCGGTGACCATTGGCGCAGTCGAAAAATATATCACCGACACCGCGTGGGAAGAAGGCTGGGTCGAGCCGCTCCAGCCCGGCCGTCCCCAGGGACAGTCGGTCGGCATCATCGGGGCCGGACCAGCTGGCCTGACCGCCGCAGAATATCTGCGGGTCGCGGGCTATGACGTGCACGTCTATGACCGTCACGACCGCGCCGGCGGATTGCTGACTTATGGCATCCCGGGCTTCAAGCTGGAAAAACAGGTAATCATGCGCCGGGTCCAGCGGCTCAAGGATGGCGGCATCCAGTTCCACGAGAGTTTCGAAGTCGGCAGAGATGCGACACTGGAAGAACTGCGCGACAGGCATGACGCGATCCTGATCGCGACCGGGGTCTACAAGGCGCGCGAAATCCAGATGCCGGGCGTTGGCGCGCCGGGGGTCGAGGAGGCCCTCGACTTCCTGATCGCTTCCAACCGCAAGAGCTTTGCCGATAACGTCCCTGATTTTGACAACGGAAGGTTCAACGCCGAGGGCAAGAATGTCGTCGTCATCGGCGGTGGCGACACGGCAATGGATTGTGTCCGCACCTCGATCCGGCAAGGCGCGAAATCGGTCAAATGCCTCTATCGCCGCGACCGCGCCAATATGCCGGGTTCGCAGAATGAAGTGCGCAATGCAGAGGAAGAAGGCGTAGAATTCGTCTGGCTGTCCGCGCCCAAGGCCATCGAAGGCACGGACCAAGTGACAGCGGTCAGAGCAACGAGGATGCGATTGGGAGCACCCGATGCCAGCGGCCGCCGTTCCCCCGAAGTAGAGCCGGATAGCGATTTTACGCTCGAGGCAGATCTGGTGATCAAGGCACTCGGCTTTGACGCGGAAGACCTGCCAGGCTTGTTTGACTCGCCCAACCTTTCGGTCACCCGATGGGGGACAGTGCGGGTCGATCACAAGTCGATGATGACCAATCTGGAAGGTGTCTTCGCCGCCGGTGATATCGTCCGGGGCGCGAGCCTGGTCGTCTGGGGCATTCGCGATGGCCGTGATGTGACCGAACATATGCACCGGTTTCTGAAAGAAAAGAAACTGGCAGAGAAGGAAGCGGCCTAGACCGCAAACGGAGCATGAACATGAAAATGATATTCGCAAATATTGCCGCACCGCTGGCGCTGACATTATCCGGTCCGGCGATCGCGCAGGACAAGACCGCCCCGGCTGACGAAGCCGAGCAGCTGGCGACAGACCCCGCCCGGCTGGCCGCTGCCAAGGTCACGGTCGACTATCTCTTTCCGCTCGGCACCTATGAGCGGATGATGAAGGGCACGATGGATCAGATGATGGACAGCATCATCAGCCAGAGCTTTGACCGGCCGATGACAGAGGCCATGAAAGGCATGGGCGTTGACGATCCGGAGCTCGATGAACTGGGCGATGCGTCGATCAATGACATGATGCTGGAAAGAGATCCGCATTTTCGGGAGCGGATGCAGATATCGACCCGGGTCATGACCAACGAGATGGTCGACCTGATGACCAGCATGGAGCCGGTGCTCCGCGAAACGCTCGCCAGTATCTACGCCCGGAAATTCACAGCAGATCAGCTCGTCGAGATGAACGCCTTTTTCGCAACCGAAACCGGCGGCGCCTTCGCGCGCGACTATATGATGGTCTTTGTCGATCCGGAAATGATGCAGTCGATGATGAACTTCGTACCGGAGATGATGCAGGCAATGCCGGCGATCATGGCAAAGGTCGAGGAAGCGACCGCCCATCTTCCACCGGTCGGGGCCGTGTCAACAGCAAGCCCGCAGGTTGAAGACGAATGACCTACGCATACCCCACCCCCGAGCATGAACGGCTAGCGCGTGAAGGCATGTATCGACCGGAATTCGAGAGCGACGCTTGCGGCGTCGGTCTGGTCGCGGCGACCGACGGCAAGCCGTCGCGGCGCGTCGTGTCCTCGGCCATCGATGCGCTGAAAGCGGTCTGGCACCGGGGCGCAGTCGATGCCGATGGCAAGACCGGAGACGGGGCCGGCCTGCACGTCGACCTGCCCGAGCGTTTCTTCGATGACGCGATTGCCGACAGCGGACACAAGGTCCGCCCCAACCGGCTGGCCGTGGGCATGATCTTCCTGCCGCGCACCGATCTCAATGCCCAGGAAATGTGCCGCACCATTGTCGAGGCCGAAATCATCGAATCCGGCTATACGATCTACGGCTGGCGTCAGGTGCCGGTCAACGTATCGGTGATCGGGCAAAAGGCCCAGAACACCCGTCCCGAGATTGAGCAGATCATGATCGCCGGTCCGATGCCCGACAAGCAGGACGCGCGCGAATTCGAAAAGAATCTCTATCTCATCCGTCGCCGGATCGAGAAAAAGGTCATCGCAGCCCAGATTCAGGATTTCTACATCTGCAGCCTGTCCTGCCGATCGATCATCTACAAGGGTCTGTTTCTCGCTGAATCGCTGTCGGTTTTCTATCCCGATCTGACCGATGACCGGTTCGAAAGCCGGGTGGCGATTTTCCACCAGCGCTATTCGACCAATACCTTCCCGCAATGGTGGCTGGCCCAGCCGTTCCGCTGCCTCGCCCATAATGGCGAGATCAACACCATTCGCGGCAACAAGAACTGGATGAGAAGCCACGAGATTAAGATGGCGAGCCTCGCCTTTGGCGACCATAGCGAGGATATCAAGCCGGTGATTCCGGCGGGTTCGTCCGACACGGCGGCGCTGGACGCGGTGTTCGAGACCATCTGCCGCTCCGGCCGCGACGCGCCAACCGCAAAGATCATGCTGGTGCCGCAAGCTTGGCAGAATGATCCGGATATCGATCCCGCTCATCAGGCGATGTACGAATATATGGCGAGCGTGATGGAGCCATGGGATGGTCCTGCCGCATTGGCGATGACCGATGGCCACTGGGCCGTCGCTGGCGTTGACCGCAACGCGCTGCGACCGCTGCGCTATTCCGTGACCGCCGACAATCTGCTGATCATCGGCAGCGAATCCGGGATGGTCGTTGTTCCGGAAAGCCAGGTTGTCGAAAAAGGCCGGCTTGGCCCCGGCCAGATGATCGCAGTCGATCTCGACGGCGGACAATTATTCAAGGATTGCGAACTCAAGGACCGGATCGCGTCGGAAGAGCCCTATGCTGATCTGGTCAAGGGCTTCCAGACCGTCGATGACCTGCCACCGGCACCGGCAGATTCCGGCATGGGCTTTTCCAAGGAGGAGTTGATCCGCCGGCAGACCGCAGCCGGCCATACGCTGGAGGATATGGAAATGATCCTCGCGCCGATGGTCGAGGATGCCAAGGAAGCAATTGGTTCGATGGGCGACGATACCCCGCTGGCCGTGATCAGCGTCAAGCCGCGTCAGGTCAGCCATTTTTTCCGGCAGAATTTCTCCCAGGTCACCAACCCGCCAATCGACAGCCTGCGCGAACGCCATGTGATGAGCCTGCGCACACGCTTTTCCAATCTCGCCAATATCCTCGAACAGGACAGCCAGAATGAAGACGTGATGGTGCTGGAAAGTCCGGTGCTCAGCTGTGCCCTCTGGGAAAGGCTGAAATTGGGCTTTGGCGACGCAGTGGCCGAGATTGATTGCACCATGAGCACCAGCGGCAACGCGATCGAAATTCGCGATTCCCTCGCCCGCATCCGGGCAGAAGCAGAGCAGGCGGTGCGCGCGGGCAAGACCGAGATTTTCCTTACCGACGAATATATTGACGAAGACCGGATGGCGATCTCGATGATCATCGCGACCGCTGCGGTGCACACCCATCTCGTCCGCAAGGGCCTGCGCTCCTACGCCTCGATCAACGTCCGGGCGGCGGAATGCCTCGACACCCATTGCTATGCGGTCCTGATCGGTGTCGGCGCGACAACGGTCAACGCCTATATGGCGGAAGCGGCAATTGCCGATCGCCATGCCCGCGGCCTGTTCGGCGATCTCGATTTTGAGACATGTCTCGAACGCCACAAGAAAGCGGTCGACGAAGGCCTGCTCAAGATCATGTCGAAAATGGGCATCGCGGTTATTTCCAGCTATCGCGGCGGCTATAATTTTGAAGCCGTCGGCCTGTCCCGTGCCCTATGCAACGACCTGTTCCCCGGCATGCCGACCAAGATCTCCGGCGAAGGCTATGCCTCGCTGTTCATCAACGCGCAGGAAAAGCATGAGGCGGCCTTTGAACCGGCGGTCGTCCGCCTGCCGGTCGGCGGTTTCTACAAGCAGCGCGATGGCGGCGAAGCCCATGCTTATGGCGCTCACATGATGCACCTGCTGCAAACCGCGGTCGCCCATGACAGCTACTCATCCTATCTGCAATTCTCGCAAGCGGTCCACGAAATGGCACCCGTCTATCTGCGCGATCTGATGGAGTTCAACTATGCGCCGGAACCGGTGCCGATCGACGAGGTCGAAGCGATCACCGAAATCCGCAAACGGTTCAACACGCCCGGCATGAGCCTCGGCGCGCTCAGCCCCGAGGCGCACGAGACACTGGCCATTGCGATGAACCGGATCGGCGCGAAATCCGTTTCCGGCGAAGGTGGCGAGGAGAAGCGCCGCTACAAGCCCTATGAAAATGGCGACAATGCCTCCAGCCCGATCAAACAGGTCGCTTCCGGCCGCTTTGGCGTGACATCGGAATATCTCGGTGCCTGCGAGGAGATCGAGATCAAGGTCGCCCAGGGCGCGAAACCCGGCGAAGGCGGCCAGCTGCCCGGCTTCAAGGTCACCGAATTTATCGCCAAGCTGCGCCATTCGACGCCCGGCGTCACGCTGATCTCGCCACCGCCGCATCATGATATCTACTCGATCGAGGACCTCGCCCAGCTGATCTACGATCTCAAGCAGATCAACCCGCGCGCGCAGGTTTGCGTCAAGCTGGTTTCCTCGGCCGGTATCGGCACGATTGCTGCCGGCGTCGCCAAGGCCCATGCCGATGTCATCCTGATCTCCGGCAACACCGGCGGCACCGGCGCGTCGCCGCAGACCTCGATCAAATTCGCCGGCACGCCGTGGGAAATGGGTCTGACCGAAGCCAATCAGGTGCTCACCCTCAACGGCCTGCGCCACCGTGTGAAATTGCGCACCGACGGTGGTCTGAAGACCGGCCGCGACATTGTCATCGCTGCCATCCTCGGGGCCGAGGAATTCGGCATCGGCACGCTCAGCCTCGTCGCGATGGGCTGCATCATGGTCCGCCAGTGCCACAGCAACACCTGCCCCGTGGGTGTCTGCGTGCAGGATGAGAGCCTGCGTGAAAAATTCACCGGCACGCCGGAAAAGGTGATCAACCTGATGACCTATATGGCCGAAGAAGTGCGCGAGATTCTGGCGCGCCTCGGCTATCGCTCGCTCAACGAAATCATCGGCCGCACCGAATTGCTGCGGCAGGTCAGCCGTGGCGCGGAGCATCTTGATGACCTCGACCTCAACCCGATCCTCGCCAAGGTCGACGCCAAGGATGACCAGCGCAGCTTCAATATCGACACGCCGCGCAACGAAGTGCCGGACAGTCTCGACGCGGAAATGATCGACGACGCCAGGCCGGTGTTCGAACGGCGCGAGAAAATGCAGCTCACCTACACGGTGCGCAACACCCACCGCGCGGTCGGCACGCGTTTCTCGGCAGAGATCACCGCCAAATATGGCATGAGCACACTCAACGAGGACCATGTCCATATCCGCCTGCGCGGATCGGCGGGTCAGTCACTCGGTGCCTTTCTCTGTCAGGGGATCACGCTGGAAGTCTTTGGCGATGCCAATGACTATGTCGGCAAGGGCCTGTGCGGCGGCAAGATCGTCGTCCGCCCGATGGTCAGTTCGCCGCTGGTCAGCCAGGACAATACGATCATCGGCAATACCGTGCTATACGGCGCGACCGCCGGGCAGCTCTATGCGGCCGGACAGGCGGGCGAGCGCTTCGCCGTGCGCAACAGCGGCGCGGATGTTGTGGTCGAGGGTTGCGGCGCCAATGGCTGCGAATATATGACCGGCGGCAATGCTGTCATATTGGGTCCGGTCGGCAGCAATTTCGGCGCCGGCATGACCGGCGGCATGGCCTTCATTCTCGACATCAACAACGATTTCGAAAAACAGGCCAATGGCGAAAGCATTGTCTGGCAGCGGCTCGACAGCGCTTATTGGGAAGCGCATCTGCTGGCGCTGATCGAGCGCCACCACAAGACCACCGACAGCAAATGGTCCGAAGCGATATTGCGCGACTGGGATCGCTGGCGGGATCGTTTCTGGCAGGTCTGCCCGAAGGAAATGGTCAGCCGGATCGAACATCCCTTGTCGGACAGTGAGGTAATTGAAGCGGCTGAGTAGATCGGCCTAAATGTTCTTGCTTTGATCTTATGCGGTTCTATGTTTGACCGCTCATGATTCGCCGTCGACAAGGAACCGGAGCCATGCCCAAAATCACTCCCAATTATCTCGAAATGAAAGCCGGCGACCTGCCCGCGAGCAAGGCCTTCTATGAACAGGCTTTCGACTTTGCCTTCACCGATTATGGTCCGGACTATGCCGCCGTCGAAGGCGGTCCGGTACAAATCGGTATTGCCGCAGGGGCGGAACCGGTTGCGCCGATGCCGACCCTGGAGAGTGACGATCTCGAAGCATCGCTGGCGCAGGTCAAAACGGCCAAAGGCGAAATCGTCAAAGAGATTTTCGCCTTTCCCGGCGGACGGCGATTCGAATGTCTTGATCCGGCTGGTAACCGGCTGGCCGTCTATCAGCCGGACTAGCCAGCCCCCGGTTACAAGTCTTTACAGGCCGGCGCCCCCGGGTTCAGCCGAGAATCAGGCGTGATTCGCTATTCCGATGTCATTGATGATCATCTGAAGGAGGATCCCCCATGCGCCATTTTACCCTGCCTATATCCGCGCCGATATTCGCCGCTTCGCTGATATTGGTCAGCCCTGCTCTGGCGCAGGACCATCAACCAGAAGCGAAGATGGTCGAGCAGCTCAACGATCCGGCATTTCAGGACGAAATGGTTGCGATGATGTCCGGCTTCATGATGGCCATGATGGACCTGCCGATTGGCCAATTTGCGCAGGCTATGGACAAGGCGATGCCGGAAGACATGCGGCGCGATGACGGCTTTTCGGCGATCCATCCCGATACCACGTTAGGCGATCTGGCCCGCCACGACGACCCGGATTTTGACCGCGATGCGGAAGCGGAAATGCGTCGTGGCACCGCGATGATGGGAATCATCGCCTCGGAATTTGGTGCGCTGCTTCCGCAGTTGCAGGCGATCGGCAATCGGATGAAACGGCGCATGGATGCGTCGGAATAATGCCGCCCGCACCCGACCCCCGGACAATGTCGAAATCCCGCATCAAAGCTCTTCCACAAACCCCTGTTCACGACTAACACGAACCCATGTGGCAGTTGTACCAATTCCCTCTATGTCCGTTTTCCCGCAAAGTCCGCTTGCTGATGGGCGAGAAGTCGGTCGGCTATGAGCTTGTCCGCGAATCGCCATGGGATCAACGCGACGAATTTCTGGCGATGAACCCGACCGGGCGAACGCCGGTCATGAAACATAGCGAGCGCGATATTCAGCTCGTCGATAGTGTGGCCATTTGCGAATATATCGAGGAAACGGTCGAGAAAGTCCCGATGATCAACGGCACGGCGATAAACCGGGCCGAGATCCGGCGTTTGGTTGCCTGGTTTGACGAACAGTTTTTCGGTGATGTGACGGCGCCAATGATGCATGAACGGATGCACAAGAGACTGGTCCGGCGCGAACCGCCCGATGCCAAGATCCTGCGCGAAGCGATGCGCCGGGCGAATTCGCATCTCGATTATGTCGACTATCTGATCGATCACCGCAGCTGGCTGGCCGGCGCAACAATGAGCCTCGCCGATCTCGCCGCCGCGGCGCAGATTTCGGTGGCAGACTATCTCGGCGCGATTGACTGGGCCGGCCATGAGCAGACCAAGGCATGGTACGCGATGTTCAAGTCGCGCCCCTCCTTCCGCCCATTGCTGTCCGAGCGTATGGAAGTGATTGCGCCGCCGCCGCATTATGAAAAGGTCGATTTCTGACGCGCGATGACAAGCGATAGCTAAAGCGGCTTGATCATCAACACCTTGTCCATGCCGGGCGCAAAACCGTCTTTCTCGCGGCCGGTTTCGACAAATCCGAATTTCTCGAAAAAGGGAGCGACCCTGGGCGTGGTCGACAGGTCTGCTTCCTTATAGTCACCGGCTTTGACAATTTCCCGCAGCCAGTGCTCGGTCAGCAGTCGTCCCAGACCAGCGCCATGATGCGCCTGATCGACCATACCCCAGGTAAAGCGCGCCTGCCCGCGCGCCTCCCGGACAAAGCCGCCGCAACCGACAATCCGGCCTTCCTGCTCAATACAGAAATAATGACCGGCCGGCTGGTCAAGAAACGCGACAAACAGGTCGCGCTCTGTCGAATCGAAGAAACTGGGGACATTGCTGTCAAACAGCGCAAGGCAAGCGTCCTTGTCGCCAATGGCATAGGGCCGGACAATGGTCACAAGTCTTTGACGACGGTCATCAGATAATTGAGCGCCAGATTGTCGGACAGCGCAAAACCTTTCGAGGGACTATAGGACAGACCGGTGGTATCGATGACCTTGAGACCGGCAGCGTTGAGAAGCTTTTCCAGCTCGTCCGGGGTGAGGAATTGCCCGTGATGATGGGTTCCGCGCGGGATCTGTCCGGTCCGCTCTGCCAGCTCGACCAGCATCAGCTTCGACAATGCAGTGCGATTGGGCGTCGAGATGATCATCAGACCATCATCGACCAAGGCTCCCGCCAGACCGTTGACGAAGCCCTGCGGATCGTCGACATGCTCGATCACTTCGAGCGAGGTCACCAGATCAAAGCCCCGGCCCTCGAAATCCTCGATTGCCTCATGGCGATAATCGATAGCGAGCCCCTGCGGTTCGGCATGCGCTTTTGCGGCGGCAATATTCTCGGGTGCGGCGTCAAGACCGGTGACGTCTGCGCCAAGTCGCGCCAAGGGCTCACAAAGCAAGCCGGCACCGCAACCGACATCCAGTGCCCTTTTTCCGGCAAGCGGGTTCAGCAGACTGGAGTCGCAATGAAAATGCAGATCAATCGCATCCCTGATATAGCGCAGCCGGACCGGATTGAGCCGGTGAAGCATGGCGGAAGACCCCTTCGGGTCCCACCATTCCGCAGCGAGAGCACCGAAATGCGCGGCTTCGTCGGGCTTGATTGTGCTACTTGCCTTTGTCATGTCGCCTCTTTATCAGGCTTTTCAATCCTGTTCAGGCCCTTTTTATCGAAAGTTTTACCGACAGCATCATGGCACGCATAGTGATGAAATTTGGCGGCACCTCCATGGCCGGAATCGAACGTATCCGCAGGGTGGCGCAGATCGTCAAGCAACAGGCCGATGCCGGCCATGAAGTGGCGGTGGTTGTATCCGCGATGGCGGGCGATACCGACCGGCTGGTCAATTTTTGCCGGGAAGCCAGTTCGCTCTACGATCCGGCAGAATATGACGTTGTTGTCGCTTCGGGCGAACAGGTTACTTCGGGCCTGCTGGCTATCGCCTTGCAGTCGCTCGGCGCAAAGGCGCGGAGCTGGCTGGGCTGGCAAATGCCGATTCGCACGATCGAGGCGCACAGCAAGGCCCGCATCGACGACATTGATGCGGAGAAACTGACCGCAGCGATGGCAAGTGGTGAAATCGCGATTATTCCCGGCTTTCAGGGCATTGGCGACGATGGCCGGATCACGACATTGGGTCGCGGCGGGTCCGACACCAGCGCGGTTGCAATCGCGGCAGCGGTCAAGGCAGATCGCTGCGATATCTATACCGATGTCGATGGCGTCTATACGTCCGACCCACGCATCGTCACCCGCGCGCAGAAACTGAACAAGGTTACTTTTGAAGAAATGCTCGAACTGGCGAGCGTTGGCGCAAAGGTTCTACAGACCCGCTCGGTGGGGCTGGCGATGAAAGAAGGGGTGCGCATTCAGGTATTGTCCTCCTTCACCGATGAAAACACCAATTGGACCGCAGACGATCTGCCCGGCACGATGATTGTCGGCGAAGATGAAATGGAGAATAAGGATATGGAAGGACAGCTGATCACCGGCATCGCCCATGACAAGAATGAAGCCAAGATCACCCTGACCCGCGTTCCCGACAAACCTGGCGCGGTGGCGGATATTTTTGAACCACTCGCCGGTGCCGCTATCAATGTCGACATGATCATCCAGAATGTCGGGCGTGAAAAAGGCGAAACCGACGTGACCTTCACCGTACCGAGCGTCGATCTCGACCGCGCCACGCAAGTTCTGGAAGGTGCCAAGGGTAATATCGGCTTCAACCGCCTGATCCCCGATACCAATGTCGCCAAGATTTCGGTCGTCGGCGTCGGCATGAAAAGCCATGCCGGCATCGCATCGACCATGTTCAAGGCGCTGGCCGACCGCGGCGTGAATATCCAGGCGATCACCACCTCGGAAATCAAGGTCAGCGTGCTGATCGAGGAAGATTACACCGAACTGGCACTGCGCGTGCTGCACACGGCTTACGGGCTTGACGCAGAGGATGCGGCCTGATCATTTTCCTTCCCCTTCAGGGGAGGGATCAAGGGAGGGGGAGTCCTTGCGAAACCATGCTCCTCTCCCAACGCTCTCCCCTGAAGGGAAGAGGGCTTTAGAAAGAAAAATATGACCCAATCCAGTCTCCAGTCTCTCATGCAACGCGGCACCGATTTCCTAGGCTGCGAGACCGCGATCATGTGCGGGGCGATGTCCTGGGTATCGGAACGCCATCTGGTCAGCGCGATTTCCAACGCGGGCGGCTTTGGCGTGATTGCCTGCGGCGCGATGACGCCGGACTTGCTCGACACCGAAATTGCCGAGACCAAGAAACGCACCGACAAGCCCTTTGGTGTCAATCTGATCACCATGCATCCCGATCTCATGGAACTGATTGCCATTTGCGGCAAACATCAGGTCAGCCATGTCGTGCTGGCGGGCGGACTGCCGCCCAAGGGCAGCCTGGAGGCGATCAAGGAAACCGGCGCGAAGGTGATCTGCTTTGCCCCTGCCATGGCGCTGGCCAAGAAATTCGTCCGTTCCGGTGTCGACGCGATTGTCATCGAAGGCATGGAGGCCGGCGGCCATATCGGACCAGTGGCCACTTCGGTGCTGGCGCAGGAAATATTGCCGGAGATCGCCGATCAGCTACCGGTCTTTGTTGCCGGCGGAATCGGCACCGGCGAGATGATCGCCGCCTATCTCGAAATGGGCGCGAGCGGCGTCCAGCTCGGCACACGTTTTGTCTGCGCCCATGAATCAATCGCTCATCCCGATTTCAAGAAAGCCTTCATCCGCGGCAACGCCCGCGATGCGATCACCAGCGTTCAGGTCGATCCGCGGCTGCCGGTAATCCCGGTCCGCGCGCTCAAGAACAAGGGCACCGAAGAATTTACCCGCAAGCAGATCGAGGTCGCCAAATTGCTGGATTCGGGCGAGATAGAAATGGGCGAAGCACAGCTGCAAATTGAGCATTTTTGGGCAGGAGCGCTCCGAAAAGCGGTCATAGATGGCGATATTGAACATGGAAGTGTCATGGCCGGACAGTCTGTCGGCATGGTCAAGGCCGAGGAATCCGTGGCCGAAATTATCAAATCGCTGATCGACCAGGCGGAAACCGCTCTGGCGCGATAGCGCTGCGACGCGGGAAATCAGGCGCGATCCGTCTTGCCTTGATAACACAGTTTCGCCATAGCTGACCCATGACAGAAGATGCTTCCAAATCTTCCAATTCCGGACAGTCTTCGGCGCTGGAACCAGAGCTGCAGCACAGCTATAATCAGGGCCTGACAGCGCTCCATCCGCCGCAGAAAAGCCTTGTCCGGATCACCATGATCATACGGGCGCTGATCCTGCTGGCGCTCGGGATGATCGCCGAATTCGTGATGCGAATGGAACTTGGTGTTGAACCCGGGATGATTCTCGTCCCCGTGCTGCTGTTCGCTGCCCTGATCGTCTTCGTTCTGCCCGGCCGCATCTATCGCCGCTGGGGCTATGACATGGGTGACGAGCAATTGCGGATACTCCGCGGTTTTCTCTGGCGAACCGATACGATTGTCCCGTTCAACCGTATCCAGCATATCGACGTCGCACAGGGTCCGCTACAGCGGCTGTTCGGCTTGTCGACCCTGATCGTGCACACCGCCGGGACCCACAATAGCATCGTGACCCTGCCCGGCCTCGCAACCGCCAATGCGGAAGAAATGCGCGATACGATCAAGGACCATATCCGCCAAGACATGATATGAGCGAAGAAGCGGCTCAGTCACTGACTCCAGACGCTGCCCCCTTCCGGCGGCTGCACCCGCTCAGCATCATTCTGAAATCATTGTCGATGCTCAGCCGGAATATCATCGCGATTATCGTCCTCCATTTCAGCCTGTTCGATCAGAATCTGGCCTATACCGTGCTCGCCGCGCTGGCGCTTGTCGCACTGGTTGTCGGGATGACAGCGCTGATCTGGTCGCGCTTCACCTATCAGGTTACTGCCCGCGAAATCCGTATCAAAAGTGGCCTGCTCAATCGAAACAACCGCTCGATCCCCTTCGACCGGATCCAGGATGTCAGCCTTGAGCAGAATCTGTTCAGCCGGCTTCTCGGTCTGATGACTGTCAAACTCGAAACCGGTGCGGGCGGCAGCGACGATGGGCAACTGGATGCATTGGCGCGACCGGATGCAGAGAGGCTGCGCGACACGATCCGCGACTATAAGGCCGGATTATGCGCTGATGAAACTCCGTCGGATGATCAGGTGGTTGGCGCCGAGGCCCCGCCGCTCTTTGCCATGGACAATCGCCGGATATTGATCGCCGGGCTGTTCAATTTCTCGTTCGTTCTGTTTGCCATATTCGGTGCCGTCGCCCAGAATCTCGATTTCCTTCTGCCCGACGGATTTTTCGACCCCCGCCGCTGGATCGAGGCCCTGCCGGAACAGGAAGCGATCAACAGCATCAGTTCGAAGCTACGAATCATCGGCGCACTGGCGGCGATCTTCTCGCTGGTTACAATCGGCCTGGTCAGCGGGATCGTGGCGACATTCGTCCGCGAATATGGTTTTCGCCTTGATCTGGTCTATAGCGGCCAACCGGGATTCCGGCGGCGGCGCGGTCTATTCACCCGCACAGACATGGTGATGCCGATCCACCGCGTTCAGGCCGCCATCATCCAGACCGGTCCACTTCGGGCACGCTTTGGCTGGTATCATCTGAAATTCATATCGCTCGCCGGTGATGCCAATGGCGAAACCGATCATAGCGCGGCCCCCTGTGCACGCTTGCCAGAAATCGAACCGATCCTCGACCTATGCAAGATTCACCAGGTCCCGTTCGATCTCGCGTTCCAGCGGGTCAACCCCGCCTTCTGGTGGCGCAAAGCCGTCATTGCCGGACTGCTGATTACTACCATCGCTCTCGGCGCCGGATTTTTCCTGCATCCAGCCTTTCAGGCGATCAGTTTGCTGGCCTTGCCCGTCATATTCATCTTGTTCCTCAACTGGCGACATCATCAATACGCCCTGGATGACAGCCAGATTTATGTCCGGTCCGGCTGGTGGCGGCGCAAGCTGACGATCCTTCCGCTCCGCAAGGTGCAGAGCGTCGATATCAGCCAGTCACCGCTCGACCATCCGCTCGATCTGGCAACGGTCACGATTGGCATTGCCGGTGGTTCGACGACTGCACCGCTCCGAATCAGTGATATTCCTTGGCAAATGGCCACGGATTTGCGCGCCAGGCTGATCGCTCGTCAAAATCATGCTTGACTAAAGGCCCCGATCATTCACGATAGTTGCCAGAGATATTATAAAATTGTTCAGGGAGAATATGATGCGCAGAACGAGTTTAGCCATATTGGCACCACTGGCGATGCTGATCAGTCCGCCTACATATGCACAAGCGGATACCAACCGGCAAGAAACCGCATTACATAGTATCATTGATGCCTATTGGTCGTATCAGCTGGAAGAATATCCCGAATTTGCCTCCTCCCTCGGAGTAGACGATCCGGTTGGCCGGGTCAGCGATGCCAGTCTCGAAGCCGAAGATAGACGCGTGGCAAAGGCAAAGGCCTGGCTGGCACAACTGGATGCAATCGACACAGCAGCGCTGAACGAGGATGACAAGACCAACTATGGCATATTGCGCCGGACGCTCACCGAACAGATCGAGGCGAACACTTATGGTCAGCGCACCATCAACTTCACCAACCGCGGCGGATGGCACCAGAATTTTGCCAGCATGCAAAACAACCTGCCGTTCCGCAACGCGCAGGATTATCAGACCTATGTCAACCGGCTGAAACAATATGCAAAGATCAATGACCAGTCGATTGCAGTTGCCAATCAGGCGCTCGCCGGCGGCTATGTCCAGCCTTGTGTGTCGATGGTGGGCTATGAAACAAGCATCTCCGGCCTGATCACGGATGATCCTCGCGAATCCCGCTTTTTTGAACCGTTCAAACGCAAAGTGCCGGACGGCATGGATCCCGAAGTTTTTGAGGGCTTGGCGGGAAGCGCCATGGCAACCATCAGCGCGCTGATCAATCCTGCCCTGAAAAAGCATCTCGACTGGTATCTGAAAGACTATGCCCCGAATTGTGCCAAGGCACCCGGCGTGTCGGCACAGCCCGGTGGTGCAGAATATTATGATTTCCGCGTCCGTCAGATGACCACGACCGACAAAACCGCCGACGAAATTCACAAGATTGGCCTGAACGAAGTGGCACGAATTCGTGCCGAGATGGTCGAAGTTGCCAAGGAGGCTGGTTACGACACACGCGAGGCATTTATTGAACATCTTCGGACCGATCCGCAATATTATGCGAAAACGCCGGAAGAGCTGATGGAAAAGGTCGCCCGCGTGACCAAGATGATCGATGGCAAAATGCCTTCGATCATCGGCAAGCTGGCGCGCCTGCCTTATGGCATCAAGGAAATACCGGCCGAAACCGCAGAAGGCACGACCACGGCTTACTATAATCCCGGTTCACCGGATGTCGGCATCGCTGGCTTTTATTATGTCAACACGTCGAAACTGGACCAGCGTCCGTTCTGGGAAATTCCTGCACTGAGCGTGCACGAAGCCGTGCCCGGCCATCATCAGCAAATCGCGTTGCAACAGGAACTCGATATGCCCGATTTCCGCAAACATGGCGCATTTTTCACCGCCTTTGTCGAAGGCTGGGGTCTCTATTCGGAGCGGCTTGGTATCGAGATGGATCTTTACGATACGCCAGCCAAGAACATGGGCCGGCTATCGTATGAAATGTGGCGCGCTTGCCGTCTGGTCGTCGACACCGGTATCCACAGCAAGGGCTGGAGCAAACAGCGGGCCATCGATTTCATGACCGATAACACAGCCCTCAGCGAAGCCAATATCGAAGCCGAAGTGAACCGCTATATCAGTTGGCCGGGTCAGGCTCTGGCCTATAAAATGGGCGAACTGAAAATCCGTGAGCTGCGCCGCAAGGCGACCAGCGAACTGGGCGACAAGTTCGACCTGCGCGCCTTTCACGACGTCGTGCTGGGTCAGGGCGCCGTGCCACTCGATATGCTCGAAGCGCAGGTGAACCGCTGGATTGAAGCGACCAAGGCCAGCTAGACCGTTCAGGAGAACGATCAACGGCGCGACTGCTGAATAGCAAATGTCGCCGATTGAGCGCTATTTTTACAAGGGGTGTTATGAAAATTATGACCACGATTCGGGCAGCTTTGACGGTCGCCGCCCTCGCCACAATGACGCCACCGGTTTACGCGCAGGCAACGCCTGAAACACTGGCGAAGGATGTTATCATTGCCTACCAGCAAGGAAATGCCGAAGCATTCGCAAACCTTGTGGCCGCTTCTCCATTGCTGGACAAAACCGCAACACTCGAAGCGCAAATAAAGACGAATACGCAGACTTTGCTAGATGTGTACGGACCGGTTGAGGGATGGGAACTGGTCAAAACAAAATCTGTTTCCGACAGGTTTATCGAGAATAGTTATATGATTTTTCAAAAGGAATTTGCGACGCGTTTGGAACTCTCATTCTACCACCGCTCTTCGGGATGGATCATCACTAGTTTCAAAATAGACGATAACATCACCAATTTGCGGTAAGAGGACAACTAGTCCAACGATTTCGACAAAGTCAGTCGTCTTTGCCGGGCGTTTCATCGGCTCCCGGCGGCACGGCAAGATCATTGGTGGCTTTCACTGTATCGGCATCTTTTGCATCCAGCCGCTCTCTTGCTTCTTCCGCCGCGGCTTCGCGCGCTTCGCGTTCGGCTTCGATTTCCAGCACCCGTTCTTCCACTGCATCGGATTCCGCATCGATCCGGGCCAGTCGTTTCTGGCGCTCCTCTTCGATCAGTTGTCCCCAATTGACCGTGTCATCAATGCCTTTTTCTGCATAGGCCTGACTGAGCAGCGCCTGTGTGCAACCGGTAAATCCGCCCGCTCCCGTCGGCGAACAGCTGCTGGTTCCGGTCTTTCCGACATATTCGTAGGACCGGACGCGCTCCGACCAGGCCTGATTCTTGGCATCACCGAGACTGCCGCCCCGCAGGGTTTCTGGAATGCGGTACCGCTCACTCTCGTCCTTGCGCGCGCAGACGACAATCTCGTCCTCGGAGCTCTGCGGACAGGGGTCGTCGCCATAAATGACGAGCTGATTCACCCGATCGCCGGGATCATCCTGAGCCTGTGCCGGAAATGCCAATAAACCAGCGCCTGAAAGCGCGGCAGCAGAGATCAAAATTTTCTTCATCATAGGTTCCTTTGACTACACCGGTCTGAACCGGTGCTGAAGCGGGCTTCGCTCCCTAAATTCGTTTCGACAGTCCTATCGCAACCCGGCATCCCAATCGAATCGCTGCGCTCAAAATCGGATAGCCGGGTGCATCTTCTGCACCGGCGGCAATTGCCGTCTCCTTATGCTCCAGCTCCTCGTCACGAAACTCCGCAATCATACGGGTCAGTTCGGGATCATCTTCCGATTCAAGCGCGTCCAGCTGTTCCTGATAATGATGGTCGATTTCGGTTTCCACAGCAGCCGTACATGCCATTGCAGCACGCGGACCCAGCGCCGCTGTTGTCGCGCCCAGCGCATAGCCGGCAATTTTCCAGAACGGTTGCAGAGCGGTAGGCCGAACCCCGCGATCCGCGATCATCTGGTCAAAAGCATCAAGATGCCGCTGCTCCTGCTCAGCCATATGGTGAATCGCGCTGCTATCCGGAGCATCATCGCCCATCACGGCCAGCTGGCCCTTGTAGATTTGCGCCGCTCCATATTCACCAGCCTGATTGACCCGGATCATCGAAGCAATATCAGCGCCTGTCTGGCCCAATTTTGTCTCAGACATATTCCGAATCCTTGCGTGCTGTTGCTACCATTGCCAAAATAAGGATCGCACCGCTTATCGACCACAGGAAATTGAAACCGGCCAGTGAAATACCAAATAACGTCCATGGGGCTACATCGCAGCGAACCAGTGGTGCGTTCATGATCGAATCCAGCATATTGCCACCCGCCGGAATATTGCTGGCGCAAGACGTCAGACCTTCCCACCAGTCATATTCCACCCCGGCATGAAAACCGCCTATCAGCCCACTTACCAATATCGCCAATGCTGCCGCTATCACCAATGGTTTCGCCAGCGATGTCTGGCGAAACATCAGAGCGGCCAAAGCAAAAAAAATAGCGACAAGATGCGGCCATCGCTGCCACATGCACATTTCACAAGGATAAAGGCCGAACCCATATTGGCTGATCAATGCGCCGCCCAGCAAGGCCGAGGATAGTATCAGGGCCAGCCAACTGGCGTTGCGGACAGATGTCATAGCGAGTCCTAATTTTTCGCTACGACTGTTTTCTTGGCAGATTTTTTAGCTGCCTTGTTCATCGCCATTTTCAAACCGTCGGGACCGAGGCGGCCAATAGTCTGCAGCGCATAATGAAGCTGGAAATCCTCGACGCCCTGCTCTTTCAATTCTTCGGCGGTCTGACTGAAGCGCGGATCGTCCTTGCTATCTTCTTCAAGCACCTCATCCTCTAGCTTGACCTCGTTGATGAGATGTTTCCGCAAATCGGATTCCCGGAACCGGGGGCGGGACTTGTAATCCGAATCGGACAATTGTGGCACGTTGATATCGGGTTCAATCCCGCCTTCCTGCACCGACTTGCCCGACGGCGTGTAATAGCGGGCCGTGGTCAACCGTAGCGCGCTATTGTCGGAAAGCGGCAACAATGTCTGCACCGAACCCTTACCAAAGCTGCGCTCACCCATGACGAGGGCACGGTGATGGTCTTGCAGGGCACCGGCAACAATTTCAGATGCCGAAGCCGAACCCGCATCGATCAGGACTATGATCGGCAGACCGACAGCAGCGTCGCCGCTCTTTGCAAAATAGCGTTCGATGTCGGATTTTTCTCGTCCGCGCTGCGAAACAATTTCCCCGTGGGAGAGGAAAACATCCGATACCGAAACCGCCTCATCGAGCAGGCCGCCCGGATTGGACCGCAAATCGAGCACATAGCCGAGTGGTTTCTTGCCAAGCGACTTGTCGATACCGGCAATCGCGGCGGCAACGTCGGCACCGGTATCAGCGGAAAAGCTGTTGATGCTGATTACGCCGATCTGGTCCTTGACCTCCCATGTAACAGGCTTGAGATCAATGATCGCACGGTCCATCGTCACGTCGAACGGCTTGTCGCGACCCGGGCGCACAATCGTGATACTGATCGGCGTGCCGGGTTTTCCACGCATTTCCTCGACGGCTTCATCCAGCGTACCGCCATAGATCAGTTCGCCATTGATATGGGTGATGTAGTCGCCCGCTTTCACGCCAGCCTTGTCCGCAGGCGTATCCTTGAACGGCGCAATGACTTTCACCGCGCCGTCTTCCAAGGTGACCGAAAGGCCAAGGCCACCATAATTGCCATCGGTCTGGGTCCGCAGGTTTTCGAAATCCCTGACATCAAGATAGCTGCTGTGCGGATCAAGGCTGCCGAGCATGCCTTCGATTGCGCCTTTGATCAGGTCCGCATCGTCCACCTGATCAACATAGTCATTCCGCACCCTCTCAAAAACGCTCATGAACTGCTCCATCTCGCGATAGGTATTTGCGTCCACGGCGGAAATTGCCGACGTTGTGGCGGGTAAAAGCGCAACGGTCAAAACCAGGGCGGCGGCTTGCAATACGGGCTTTTTCATCAATGCTGTCCTGTGTGTATATCGGTATCAAATATAGGCTGGAATCATTCCTAAAGCCAAGCAGCTTAACCAAAAATGACGGAACTGTTCGATCAGCAACATTTTTCCGCCTATTTTAAAGGTTTTCAGCCGATCAGTGCGGCAATATCAATGGGCCGGCCATTGCGGCGCAGTTCGACGGTGACAGTTGGGTCATCGGATCCCGACTGTCCGACCGGCGCACCCTGCACAACCTTATCCCCGACCGCGACCCGGATCGTCGCCATATTTGTGATCAGGCTGGTCCAACCTGCCTCATGTTCGATGATCAGTATATTGCCATAGCCCCGATAGCGTCCGGCATAGGCCACTCGTCCCGGGGCCGGCGCAACAATCTGGGCACCCGAAGCAACCGCAATCGTGAGCCCCCGCGAGCGATAGCCGCTATCCGAAATTTCTCCGAGACCGGTGACAATTTCACCGTCTACCGGCAGCAGATAGGCACCGGTGATATCCTTGGTCTGGCTCTGCGCGCGAACCGGCGGATCTCGCCCCTGATCGGGCGGGAGTAACGGGCCATCAAGCGCGGCCAGCGCTTCGCGCACCGCACCGCTTTCGCGAATCTGGTCCATCAGATCCACAATATCCCGCGCTTCCTCACCAAGGGCGAGCGCGCGTTCCTGCTCTATCCCGGCATCGTCTGAAAATTGCGCTGCATTAATCCGTTCATTTGCTTCCAGTCCAGCCAGTTGCCGGCGCCTTTCCGTCAGCCGCAGCTGGCTCTCGTCAAGCGACGCAATCGCCCTGGCGGCCTGCAGCCGAAGCTGCTCTCCCTGTTTGACCTCATCGCGAAGGCTGGCGGTCCGCTGTTCGATTTCCGGCATCACCGCCGACAGGATGGACCGCATATAGATAAGCTCGTCAAGCGAGCGCGGCTCAACCAGAACAAGTGCGGTTGGCTTGCGTGTCATCATCTGAAGCGCAGCGGTCAGCCGGATCATCGGCCCTTGCTTTTCCGCCAGTCGTGCCCGCTGCTGCTGCTGAAGCCGAGACACTATGGCGATGCGGGTGCGCGCCGCCTTTATGTCGGCTTCGGCTGCCTGGATGCGCGCCGCCAATGCGGCGGCTTCACTGGCGAGCCTGTCTGCATCGTTGCTCGCCGCTTCCGCTTGCCGTCGCAATGCATCGCTGCGCTGGCGAGCCCGCTCAGATTGCTCTCGCGCCGAGATCAAGCTGCGCTGCTGCTCCGCAAGACTCGGTCCGGGGGTCTGCGCCGAGATCACCGCCGCGCCACCAAAGCCGACGCTGACAACTGCGGTCATCACGAGAATGAATTGTCGCATGGCGGTCACCCTTCCCTGTGATAGGGGTGGCCCGCGAGAATCGATGTTGCCCGAAACAGCTGTTCAGCGAGCATTGCCCGCGCCATCATATGCGGCCAGGTGGCTTTGCCAAAAGAAAAGAAATGATCCGCGCTGGCGCGCTCGTCCGTGCTCAAACCATCGGCCGCGCCAATCAGAAACCGTGCTTCGCGCGCACCATCATCGCGCCAGGTCGAAAGCAAATCGGCAAATTTCTTCGACGTCCAGCTTTCCCCTTTTTCGTCCATCGCGATGACTTTGGTGAGACCATCAAGCTTTGGCGACTTGCCGCCCTGATCAGGCAACTCGCTGATCTTCACGTCCCAGGCGATACGCTTCACATAACGATTCACAATATCGGCTTCAGGGCTGCGACCGATTTTTCCGCGGGCGACGATATGCAGTCTCATCGCGTCGTTAATTCACGCTTCGGCGACATCTGCCGCGTCACCTTCCTCATCAACGGCCCACATCCGTTCAAGATTGTAGAAGCTGCGTACCTCGGGGCGGAACAAGTGGACGATCACGTCACCGGCATCAATCAACACCCAGTCGGCATTGGCCAGACCTTCGATTCGGGCGATACCGCCGGCCCGCTTCACCCGCTCGGCAAGCTTCTGGGCGATTGCCGCAACCTGTCTGGTGGAACGCCCTTCGGCGATCACCATATGGTCTGCAATATTGCTTTTGCCCGCCAGCGGAATCGAGACAACATCTTGTGCCTGATCATCGTCCAGCGATTTCATGACAAGCGCATGGAGTGCGTCCGATTCGGCCTTTCCTTCCTTGGAAGTGGCAGATTTCAGAGCTTTTACCTTCGGTTTCGTCAACTTAAATCCTAATCTTCTGGGCCTATCAGCCGGTGGGTCACCGCGTCACGAACGCGGCGATCATCATATTGCTGATGCCAATGGGGCCGGGCCATCCGGATCGCGGTGGCCGAGCGTGGGTCGGGACGATAGCGCAGGAATGTCAGCGCCGGCGTACTCCAGTTGGTCCAGTTACCACGTTGGCGCGCGGGGTGGACGAAGCGCCGCAGCCAAGCCATTGCGGGAGCCGCAAAAGCATCATCATCATAGCCGGGTCTCGAAATAACTGCAATCGGCAATAATCTGGCGATCTTTCGCCAGTCTTTCCAGCGGTGAAATTGCGCCAGATTATCGGCCCCCATGATCCAGATAAATTGCCGTTTCGGGTAGCGGCGAACCAGTTTGAGCAGCGTATCATACGTATATTTCGTGCCCAATCGGCTTTCTATGGCGGTCGGCCGGATCGCACTCCGCCGCGCCATTTTCCGGGCGGATGCCAGACGCGCATGAAGCGGCGCCATATCCTTCGCTCCTTTTTTCAGCGGATTGCCTGGTGAGACCAGCCACCACAATTCATCCAGATCGAGTTCGGCCATGGCAAAAAGACTGATCGACCGATGTGCGCCATGGGCCGGGTTGAACGACCCGCCCAGCAGCCCGGTGGTTTTCATATAATGATGCTCAAGGCCGCACTTGGCCGGTTCCGCGGACCACCCATTTATAGGTTGTAAGCCCCTCCAGAGCCACCGGACCGCGTGCGTGCATACGTCCTGTGGAAATGCCGATTTCGGCACCAAGCCCAAATTCGCCACCGTCGGCAAACTGGCTTGAGGCATTGTGCATCACAATCGCGCTATCGGCGCGCTGGATAAATTCTTCGGCAACCGCCATATTTTCGGTCACAATCACGTCTGTGTGATGCGATCCATGTTGAGCAATATGATCCAGCGCCTCGTCGAGGCCGTTCACCATCGCCACCGCAGCGATAGGGGCAAGATATTCCGTATCCCAATCCGCAGCGTCCGCCGACACGATTCGCTCATCCAGTTCGAGCACCGCATCATCGCCACGCACTTCGCAACCGGCATCAATCAACGCTCGCACCAACGGTCCTGGCGCCGGATAATCCTGATCAATCAGCAATGTTTCCATTGCGCCGCAAATTCCGGTGCGACGCATCTTGGCATTGACCGCAATGGCGATCGCTTTGTCCGGATCCGCATCCTTGCCGATATAAGTATGATTTATGCCGTCGAGATGCGCGAGAATCGGTACCCTTGCTTCATCCTGCACCCGCTTGACCAGCGACTTGCCGCCCCGTGGAATTATGATGTCAATCAAACCGGTGGCCTTCAGCATAGCGCCGACCGCTGCCCGGTCCGTGGTCTGCACGAGCTGGATGGCATGTTCGGGCAGCCCGGCTTCGACCACCCCTGCTGCCATGGCGTCAAAAATGGCCCGGTTGCTCTCTATCGCCTCCGATCCGCCACGGAGAATAACAGCATTTCCAGAACGCAGCGCCAAAGCCGCGGCATCGGCCGTAACATTGGGACGGCTTTCGTATATGATGCCGATGACCCCCAGCGGAACCCGGATGCGCTCCATCACCAGACCGTTGGACCGCTCGGAACGGTCGATGATTTGTCCAACCGGATCGGGAAGTTTGGCAACATGCTCTACTGCCGAAGCAATGGCTTCAAGCCGTCCTGCATCAATCATCAGTCGGTCGAGCATGGCGTCACTCAATTTACGGTCACGCGCGCTTTCCATGTCGCGCTGATTGGCTGCCAATATTGCAGTCTGGCTAGCGCGCAAATGTTTTGCTGCGGCATTCAGTGCCTCAGATTTTTGAGCATCGCTTGCGCCGGCCAGCATCGTGAACGCAGCGCGCGCCTTCTGTCCCATTTCGGTGATAAGCTGTACAGAGTCTGTCATAAGGCGCTGCTAGCATGGAGACACCCGCAATTTAACCCAAAATCGGCAATTCGATAAGCAATAAAATTTTCTTGCAGGACAAGAAACGATTCGTCGGAATCGGGTTTATCATAATTAATTTTTTACAAATTTCGCAATTCACCGCACGACTCATTCGTCTCGTCACGAGTCTTGCCCTTGCGAGTCGCCACATTGACAACCCTCTGCTAGCCGATTGACAGGGGTTACGAAAAAAGTAGCGGGTCATGCACACACAAAATACCAAGCAAGGGCTTAAGGCCCGGCTGGATCATATGTTTACGGATCGCGAATTTTTCATGCGGTCGCACGGACAGGTCCGTTTTCTCACAATATCGGCAAAATTGCAGAAACGCGTCGTCTATTCGATCGCGGCTGCACTGGCTATCTGGCTATTGATTACACTGGCGATGATGATCAATCAGCTTACCGTCACGGGCGAACGTCTGGCGCTCGCGCAAAAAGAAGCCGAGGTAAACAGCACCGAAAGCCGCCTCGCAAATTATAAAGAGTCGATCGAAGACGTCGCCGCTGATCTCAAACAGCGTCAGGATGTGCTGGACCAGATGACCGAACAGTTTGTCGGCGAGCAGTCGGAAGCGGTCAAGGCAGCGGAACAAAAGCAGACTGATGAACAACTGTCCGAAAACACACGAAAAATAAGTGCGGCTTTTCCCGAAGCGGCCCAGCTTGCCAGACTTGAAGCCCGCCAGATTATATATGCGCGGCATCTGACACAGGCGGCCATGAAACGGACCGAACAGGCAGCGGAAGCGATTCGCAAATTCGGGCTGAACCCCGATAAGCTGAGCAAGAATTCGAAGGATGCGATGGGCGGGCCGCTAATCCCTTATTTCAAAAAGCAAAATCAGCGGCTGCATCCAACACTAGAGCGGCTCAACCTCGCGCTCCAGCAAATGGACGCGCTGGAACGGACGCTGATTGCGATCCCATCGGGCAGGCCATCCAGCACCGGGATGCTGTCGAGCAGCTATGGCTATCGTCGGGATCCTTTTACGGGCGGTGGTGCCATGCACAGCGGCATGGATTTCAAAGGGCCGCATGGTCAGCCGATCATGGCGGCCGCCGCTGGCAGGGTTACCCACGCAGGATGGAAGTCCGGCTATGGCAAGACCGTCGAAATTACGCATGGCAATGGCTTGATGACGCGTTATGCGCATTTGTCACGCATCGGAGTGACCACTGGCCAAAAAATCGAACAGGGGGTACAGTTGGGGGCTATGGGAAGCACGGGACGCTCGACCGGAACGCATTTGCATTTTGAAGTGCGGCTGAACGGAAAAGCAATTAATCCCCGGCCATTTTTGGAGGCGAACACAGATGTTCTCAAAATTAAAGCCATCGCACGACAACGTGCCAACTCGTCCAACCGCGCCGAGTCAGGCACCAGCCGTGGCTCGTAGTAACGGCAGCAGCGGATCGAGTTTCTCGATCATCGGTGACGGGATCACGATTACCGGCAATATTGAATCGAAGGTCGATCTGCATATTGATGGCGAAGTGATCGGTGACGTTAAATGCCTGTCGCTCGTCCAGGGCCCATCGAGCAAGATCAAGGGCGCGATCACCGCCCAGAACGCCAGCCTGTCGGGCGCGGTAGAGGGATCGATCGATGCCGGCGACCTCGCCATAGCATCCACAGCCCGCATCGGCGGTGACGTAACTTATGAAAATGTGACCATCGAACAGGGCGGCCATGTCGACGGCAAGTTCAAGCATCGTAGCAACAAGGCTCCCAATCTCGCGAAATCGACATTGAACAAAAGCGAAATGGCTATCCCGCTGGAGCTGACAGACGGCGACAAGGCCGCTTGATTCTGCTGTTCTTTGCGTAACAGTAATGATTGACACGCGGCGTCAGGTTAATTGCGAGGCGCTTGGCGTCGATAGCTGAGCGCTTCCGCCACATGTATGCGCCCGACTGCCTCCGTACCAGCCAAATCAGCGATCGTCCGGGCCACTCGTAAGACCCGCGTATAGCCGCGCGCCGACAGCCGCATCGCTTCTGCGGCCTGTGCCAGCAGTTTCCGGCCGGGCTCATCGGGCGTGCCATATTTTCCCAGCGCGTCACCGTCGATTTCCGTATTGGTCCGCGCGTCGAGATCGGCATAGCGCTGCCGCTGGACCGAACGCGCTCTGGCCACCCGTTCCGCCACTATCTCTGAACCTTCCGCTGGTGGCGGCATCGTGAGATCTGCGGCAGACAAGGCTTCTACCTCTATATGGAGATCAATCCGGTCGAGCAGCGGCCCCGATACCTTCGCCTGATAATCGGCCGCACATCGGGGGGCCCGCGAACAAGCCAGAGCTGCATCTCCCAGATGTCCGCAACGGCATGGATTCATCGCGGCGACCATCTGGACGCGCGCCGGAAAGGTGACATGTGCATTGGCCCGGGCCACGCTCACTTCTCCTGTTTCGAGCGGTTGTCGCAATGAATCGAGCACAGGGCGCTGGAACTCCGGCAATTCGTCGAGAAACAGGACACCCAAATGCGCCATGCTCACTTCTCCCGGCCGCACCTTGAGCCCACCGCCGACCAGCGCAGCCATAGAGGCGCTGTGATGCGGTGCGCGAAACGGTCGTTGCCGCGACATCTGTCCGCCTTCCAACGTACCCGCGACAGATGCCACCATCGAAACTTCCAGAGCTTCGGACGGTGATAAAGGTGGTAATATACCGGGCAAACAGGATGCCAGTAACGATTTTCCCGACCCCGGCGGTCCGTTCATCAACAGATTATGACCGCCGGCTGCGGCGATCTCCAACGCCCGTTTGGCGGTTTCCTGCCCTTTGACATCCTTGAGATCCGGCCCATAGTCCGGTTCCGGCGCAGGACCGATTTCTGGCGGCGTCAATATCGACTGGCCCTTGAAATGATTGAGCAGCGCCAACAGGTTGGTCGGCGCCAGCACTTCGACATCGCCCGCCCACGCTGCTTCGGATCCTTGTGATGCCGGACAGATCAAACCGAGAGTCCGGCCCGATGCGTAAAGCGCGGCCAGGAGAACGCCGGGCGTAGTGGCCAGCCGGCCGTCGAGCGACAATTCCCCGACGACAATATAGCTCGCCAATGTCTCGGCATCGACAATGCCCATTGCTCCCAGCAAGGCCAGCGCAATCGGCAGATCATAATGGGAACCCGCCTTGGGCAAATCGGCGGGCGACAGATTGACCGTAATCCTTTTCGGCGGAAGCGAAAGTCCCATCGCCGCAATGGCCGCACGTACCCGTTCACGGCTTTCGGCAACCGCCTTGTCCGGCAGGCCGACAACATTAAACGCAGGCAAACCCGGTGCAACCTGACATTGCACTTCGACACCTCGCGCTTCCAGTCCGAGATAAGCCACCGTCTGAACCAGCGCCACCATCATGGTCGCCCCAATTTCATAGCGGAAACAGTGGCGGCCGCCGGGGGTTGAGTCGAGCATCAACCTTCACTTGGCCGCAACCGTCAAAACTCTCGGAATACCAGGCGGGAAACAGGTTAATATCGTCACAACCACGCGCCCTTACGGTTTGGAAAGCGCTTAACCCGCAATAAAGCACTATGAAATGGAGCAAACAACCAAGTGCTGAGAAAGATCGCAGCGCACCGGAAGGATGGAGCGCCGGCGGTTTTGTTGGCGCGTTCCTGCTGTTTGCTGCACTGCTTCTCCCTGCCGAGCCTGCCCGTAGTGCAAGCAGCTATGTGGTTACGGAAACAGTGGAAACGCTGGAATATGAAATACTCGAACCAGCGACGTCTTATACGCCTGTTGCAAGCATGTTCGGCGAATTTGGTCCGTTTCGCGTTGTCGCCCCGGACATGGTGGAAATGACAGGGACTGTCGACAGCTACACGCCGGCAGTCTTCCGCCAGATGCTCAGCCAATATCCGGAAATTCGGCGAATCATAATGCGCGATTGCGACGGATCGGTTGATGAAGAAGCAAACCTCAGACTCGCACGGATGATTCGCCGCGCCGGAATCAGCACCCATGTTCCGGCCGGTGGCTCGGTCCGCTCGGGTGCCGTGGAGCTCTTCCTTGCGGGGGTCGGCCGGACCGCGCATCCGGATGCAGAGTTCATCGTGCACAGCTGGATGGATGAATATGGCCGGGAAGCGAATGATTACCCGGCCAGTGATCCGGTTCATGCTGAATATCTCGACTATTATCGGGAAATGGGCGTTTCCGCGACCACGGCAAAAGCATTTTACGCTTTGACCAACAGCGCGCCCTTCTCCGAACAATTGCGTCTTTCGCGCAGCGACATGGCCCGTTTTCAACTCGTTCACTAGCCGTCTTTTGCCAACATTCCATTCACGCCCCGTGCATCATCGGAACGATAATCATTTTCGCGCGCTTTAGTTGTAATAGCGCGCTTGCGACTCTCGTCGCGAAGCACCAAATGGAATGTGATGGACGATAAACTGACAAACAAGCGGTGGAGATATACATCGGGGGTACGATTCGTGCTCACCGTCATCGGATTCACCCTGATTCTCATATCGCCGATCATTGGTGCCATTCCCGGTCCCGGATTTATAATCGTCTTTCCAATTGGCCTTGCCCTGATCCTGCAAAATTCCCGCTGGGCAAAGAAGCGTTATGTCAATTTCAAGCGGAGATTTCCGCATTATGGTAAGTGGACCGACTGGGCCATGCGCAGAAGGCATCACAAGGTGTTGCCCGATCATTTTGAGCTGCCGATTTTCGGCAAGGTAAAGACCAGCAATCGCGACAAGAAAGTCTAGCGCAAATGCTTGACTTTCGGCGCCTGCCTGCCTAATCGCAGCGACAACGTAACGGCCGCAGCTTTTGGCGGCCCTTTTTTATCGAAATTTTGACGTAGGATAATCGCGATGAAGCGCACATTTCAACCGAGCCGCCTGGTCCGCAAACGGCGCCATGGTTTCCGCGCCCGCAAAGCCACCGTTGGCGGCCGCAAAGTGCTGGCTGCCCGCCGTGCCCGTGGCCGCAAGAAACTCTCTGCCTAAAACCCACGTGACCGCCGGTGCTGCGCCTGTCGACGCACGCCTGTCGCCGGATTGTTCGGACTCGCAACATTCTTCAACCGATTCGGTACCAACCGTTTCCTGTCGATCTGTCGAAGTGATTCGCAAACGTGCCGATTTTCTCGCTGCCAATCGCGGCAAACGATTCGTCACCCCCAATTTTATCTTGCTCGCGCATCGCCGCCGCAGTGACCACACCATCCCGGCGGAAACGATTCGGCAGGGCATCACGGTCACCAAGAAAATTGGCAACGCCGTCGCAAGGAACCGGATGAAACGCCGGTTTCGGGCCTTGCTTGCCGACATATTGGCCGATGGAGGAATTCCGGGCGTCGATCATGTCATGATCGGTCGCAAAACCAAACATGAAGCCGATTTTGCTGCCGTGAAAGCCGATCTGGAAAAGGGCTTGAAATATCTGGCAAAAAAGCTCGACTAGAAATGCTCAAGTCTGCTTTCATCTTCTTCGTGCGATGCTGGCAATGGGGCCCATCGCGAATATTGCCACCCACATGCCGCTACCAGCCGACGTGCAGCGCCTATGCGATCGAAGCGATCGATAAACATGGTGCAATTAAGGGTAGCTGGTTGGCGGCGAAACGGCTATTGCGCTGCCATCCTTGGGGAAGCTCGGGCTATGACCCGGTGCCTTGATGCCCCCATTTACCAATCCTATTTGCAACAAATGGCCGAAAACAGGACGACATAGTGGATAACAAACGCAACATTATCATGGCGGTACTGCTCACCGGAATCATCCTGTTCGGCTGGCCAATGCTGATGGAACAGTTCTTTCCGGATATGGCCAACAAGAATGAGGTCGTGGAACAGAATAATGCTCCGGCCAACGACCAGGCTTCTGGAAATACAGCATCCCCTGCGATCGCGCCCGCCACTGGCAACACGGAGATCTCCACTGGTGCCGCATCCGACAAAATTCGCCCCCTGGCCGAAGTTTTGCGCGAGAATCCCCGCATCTTGATCGAAACACCGCGCGTCAAAGGGTCGATCAATCTTAAAGGCGGGCGTATCGACGACCTTACGCTCACCGACCACTCGGTCGACATGAGCAAGGACAGCGAACCGGTCCGGCTCTTTTCGCCATCAGGAACCGAGAACGCCTATTTCAGCCGGTTCGGCTGGGCCGGCGAAGGTGTTGCGGTCCCTGACGATAATACGATCTGGTCGCCTGACGGAAGCAAGCTGACTCCCGAAACACCGGTGACCCTGAAATGGTCCAACGAGACCGGACAAACTTATGCCATCAAACTTTCAATCGATTCAGATTATCTGATCACGGCCGAACAGAGCGTCACAAATCGCGGCGAAAATGCAATCGCGCTGAAACCTTATAGCCTGATCAACCGGAAGCGGGACCTCGATAATATTCCGCGGGAGGAAGCAAGCACCTGGACCATCCACTCCGGTCCGATCGGCGTCTATGAAGGCGCGGCAAATTATGATGTGGACTATGAAAATCTTGCCGGTGAAGAGCCGGGGTTTTTTGTTCGCATGTTTGGCACCTCGGCGGTCGCCGGCACAAATTCCTACGACAAGGACGTCAGTTGGCTGGGCTTTACCGACAAGTATTGGCTGAGCGCCTTGATCCCGGACAATATTTCCGATGTCGATGCAAAATTCCGTTCCGGCGGTGGTGATATCTTCCAGGCCGAGATTGCGAAAAAGAATCCGCAAATCATCGGCCAGGGCCAACAGTTGAAAACCACGACCCGGCTATTTGCCGGAGCCAAGGAAAATGCGGTATTGGTGAAATATCAGGAAGATTATGGAATCATAAATCTCGATCGAGCTATCGACTGGGGCTGGTTCTACTGGTTCGAAAAGCCGCTTTTCTATCTCCTCAACTGGCTATTCCAGCTGGTCGGGAATTTCGGTGTAGCGATTATCCTGATGACCTTCATCGTGCGCGGAATCATGTTCCCGATCGCGCAGAAACAATTCGCGTCGATGGCGCAAATGCGCGCCGTCCAGCCCAAAATGAAAGCGATTCAGGAAAAATACAAGGACGACAAACAGCAGCAGCAGCAAGAAATCATGAAGCTGTACAAAGACGAGAAGGTCAATCCGCTAGCCGGCTGCCTCCCGATTTTCCTGCAGATTCCCATCTTCTTTGCGCTCTACAAGGTGCTGATGCTGTCGATTGAAATGCGCCATCAGCCCTTCATTCTCTGGATCAAGGATCTCAGCGCACCTGACCCGCTAACACCGGTCAACCTGTTTGGCCTGCTGCCATTCGATCCACCGAGCTTCGTGGCCGTCGGCATTTTGCCGATCCTGATGGGCATCACCATGCACCTGCAGTTCAAGCTGAATCCGGCCCCGATGGATCCGATGCAGAAACAGATTTTCAGCATCATGCCATGGATCCTGGTGTTCATCATGGCACCTTTTGCCGCCGGTCTACAGCTCTACTGGACGGTGTCCAACATCCTCACCATCGCGCAGCAAAAATGGCTCTATTCGCGCCACCCGCAGATGAAGGAAATGATGGCCAAGGAAGCCGAGGAAAAAGCAAAAAAAGCGGCTGCTGACAAGGCGGGGGCATGACCCCCCTTCATCCGAAAATCTTTTCGGGGCCTATCAGCTTTCTCAAGAGCGCGCCGCAACTGCAATTTTTGCCGGATCCGAAGGTCCCGGAAATCGCCTTTGCCGGCCGTTCCAACGTAGGAAAATCCTCGCTGATCAATGCGTTGACCAACCGCAATGGTCTGGCGCGCACCTCAAATACGCCCGGTCGGACGCAGGAGCTTAATTTCTTCGACATTGGTGATCCGCTGATCTTCCGTATTTGCGACATGCCCGGTTACGGCTTTGCCAAAGCGCCGCCGAAAGTGGTTCAGAAATGGCGCTTTCTTATCAACGACTATCTCCGCGGGCGGGCAGTTCTGAAACGGACCTTCGTTTTGATTGATTCGCGGCACGGCATCAAACCGGTTGATGAGGAAGTGATGGAGATGCTCGACAAGGCGGCGGTCAGCTACCGGGTCGTTCTGACCAAAGCGGACAAGGTGAAGCAGGAACAACTGGATATTACGGCGGAAAAGGTCGCAGCCATAGCCAAGAAACATCCCGCAGCCCATCCCGAACTGCTCCTCACCTCTTCGGAAAAGAAACAGGGTATCGACGAACTTCGGGTTGCGGTTCTTGAGGCCGTGGAGAGCTAACCGCCCGAAAGCTGACTGCTTGATGCGGCTTTTCTCGACATAGCCGATCATATTTGATTATGGGGCATTTGATGAAACTGATAATCGGAAACAAAGCCTATTCCAGCTGGTCGATGCGCGGCTGGCTTGCCTGCAAACAGTCGGGCCTGTCCTTCGAAGAACTGACCGTGCCCTTATTCGGCGACGATTGGGACCATGTCCGGGCGAGTGAAAATTTCGCACCCTCGGGTGGTAAGGTACCGATATTGTGGGACGGGGAGACCGTGGTCTGGGATAGTCTGGCGATTATCGACTGGCTCGCCGACAAGACCCATCGGGACCGCTTCTGGCCCAAGAACGAAACGGCACGGGGCATGGCCCGTTCGATGGCTGCGGAAATGCATTCCGGTTTTCTGGCGCTGCGACGGCAATGCCCAATGAACACGCGCAAGATATACGAGGGCCTTTCTATCAGCGACGAGGTCAAGGCCGATGCCGCCCGGATCATCGAACTATGGGCGCAGGCAAGGGCGCGCTTCGGTGGTGGTGGGCCGTTTCTGTTCGGCACCTATGGCGCTGCCGATATCATGTATGCACCCATTGTTTCGCGATTCCAGACATATGGATTCCGCCTGCCCGGCTTTGCCACCAGCTATATGCAGACTATAATCGATCACGAATGGACAGCTCAATGGCTGGAAGCCGCCGAGGAAGAACCCTGGGTGATCGAACGCCTCGAACAGCCGGCAACGGCAAAAAGCTGATCGGCCTATAATGACCCGTACCAATACGCTCGACTATGCCAAGCGACTGATCGCCCAGCCCAGTATCACGCCTGCGACCGGCAGCGTGTTTGACGAGATGGAAGCGATGCTTGCACCTCTGGGGTTTGAGACAACGCGATTCATTGCGGGCGACGCACCCGAAGATGCAGAATTGGGCGACCCCGTCGAGAATCTCTTTGCCATTCGTCATGGTGCTCCCGGATCACGTCACTTCGCCTATGCCGGCCATCTGGATGTCGTCCCGCCCGGTCAGGGCTGGCAGAGCGATCCTTTCGTTCCGGAAGAACGCGGTGCCCTGCTCTACGGACGCGGTGCCGTCGACATGAAAGGCAGCATCGCGGCCTTTGTCGGCGCGCTCGATCAACTGCCCGCCGATCTCGGCACGATCAGCATGATCATCACCGGCGATGAAGAAGGACCGGCGCGTTTCGGCACGGTCGCCATCATGAAACTGATGGCCGAGCGCGGGATCACCCCGGACCTCTGCCTCGTCGGCGAACCGACTTCGGTTCACCGGCTCGGCGACATGATGAAAATCGGGCGCCGTGGTTCGGTCAATATGTGGATCACGGTAAACGGCATGCAGGGCCATGTCGCCTATCCGCAGAATGCCGACAACCCGATTACGAAATTGGGCCGGATATTGACCGAGATTGATTCCCTTCAACTCGACGAGGGGACGGACTGGTTCCAGCCGAGCAATATCGAGTTCACCGACCTCCACGTAGGCAATCCTGCGCATAATGTCATCCCGGCGAAAGCCGAAGGCCGCCTGTCGATCCGGTTCAACGACCGCCACAGCGGCGAAAGCCTGAGCGCCATGGTGCAGGAGATTGTCGAGCGACATGGCGGAGAACTGAAACCGATTATTTCCGGCGAACCGTTCCTGACACCGCCCGGAGAATTTTCTGACATCGTTGCGGGCGCGATTCGCGAAGTGACAGGAGTGGAACCGGAACTGTCTACTTCAGGCGGCACCTCGGACGCACGTTTTCTGGCAAAGATCATGCCGGTGGTTGAATTCGGTCTGTGCAATGCAACCATGCACAAGCTGGACGAAGCGGTCGCCATCGACGATCTCGACCAGCTGTCAAATATTTTCGCGCTCATTGTCGAACGAGCTCTTCGCTAATCTGCTTTTGCAACAGGCTTGCCGCATCTGGCGCCATGCCCTGTTCAGCGCGCACGCCGCAATATGATGTAAAGCGCGCCGGCACCGCCATGCCGCGGATGGGCATTGCGGACAGTAGCAATACGGGATGCATGGCGCGATGCCGCCAGCCAATCGGAAATCGCCGAACGTATCGCGCCGCGACCGCACGCACGGCTGCGTTCCTCATCGCTTCGCGCTTTCCCGGTAATCAGCAATATTGCGCGATGGCCTGCCGCGATGCTCAGTTCCAGTGCACTGTCGAGCCGCCCGTGCGCCGACGACAGGGTGTAACCATGCAGGTCGACGGTGACGTCGGGCTGTACCATGCCCTTGGCCAAGCGGCGGTCCCATCCCCCATCAAGCCCGTGCCGGGTGGGCACCGGCTTTTGGTCGCGCAGCGGTACAGCCTTGCTGGGCTGGCCACCAAAATGTTCGGCTGTGATTGGTCCGGCATCCTGCACCCGCTTCTTGGCGACGGGAAGCGATTCGACGCGCTTCACCCGCCCCTGATCAAGCGGCTTCACCGTCTCGATAAATTTCTGCCAGAGCGCCTTTTCTCCGGCGGTTAGGGGCCGGTCGGACATGGCTTATTGGCCCAACGCACGCTGGGATGCATAAAGTCGGGAGAGCGTCCCCTTGGGCAGGAAGATCAGCGCCTGTCCCCGCGAAGACATGCCACCGGCAATTTGTGCCGCTTCCTCACCAGCACCCCAGAAAGTATCGAAACGGTTGGGGCCCTTGATCGCCCCGCCGCTATCCTGCGCCACCCAGAGTCCGTCGGCAATATCATGCTCCATGTCGAGATAGACCGGGGCGCCCAACGGGACGAACATCCGGTCCGCTGCAACCGAGGTCCGTGCGACGACAGGGTGACCCATCGCTCCCAGAGGTCCCGGACCAGTCAGTTCCTGGAAGAATACATAGCTTTGATTCTCGCGCATGATCCGCATCCCTTCTTCGGGATTGGCACGCAACCATTCGATTATGCCCTGCATGTTGGTCTTGCCATCGGCGAGCAGACCGCGTTCGCGCATCACTCGCCCGATACCGGTATAGTCCCGGCCATTCTGGCCCGCATAGCCGATCCGCATGATCGAACCGTCTGGAAGGGCCAGGCGTCCGCTGCCCTGAATCTGCAGAAAGAAAAATTCGATATAATCCTGCGCCCAGGCGATCTCGAGCCCCTGACCGGCGAGCGCGCCATCGTCGATCGCGGCCCGGTTTTCAAAAGGCACCAATTTGCTACCATCCACCTTGCCCCGGACGCGCTTGTCTTTCAGTTCTTCGGAAAACAAGCCGAGATCGACATCGATCAGATTGGCAGGACGACGGTAAATCGGCACGGGATACCGGGCATTTCTGTACCGCGATCCCCGAATCTGTGGTTCAAAATAACCGGTTGCGAAAGCGGATCCATCGCCGACCTGCACCGTTTCAAAATAGGAAGTGAAAAAACGGGCGGTATCATTGTCGGGCCAGTTCCTGGCGGCTTCGCATGACAATTGCCAATCGGCGCCATTCGTCAGTCCGCTGTTATCCTCGCGCCGGACGAGTGACGGACAACTGGTACGAAAAGACTGCAGGGCCGATATCGCTTTGGATCCTGAAAGGTTGAGCGTGGCAATATCCGGGCCCGCTGCAATCCCGGTGCCCAAGGCCCGGGTCGTGTCATCGCCTATTTTTATCAACTGCGCAGAGTCGACGGGCCGAAGGCTCTGGTTCGCATTTCCCGTCATACCTGGCTGGCGAACTGGGGAGCTGGAGCTATTGCCGGGTGGCGCTCCGCTATCCTGCTGGGTAGCAGCTCCTTGTACGGCCCCTTGCGGAATGATCGACATCGAACAAGCGCTGATCAGCGTCATAGCGCCGAAAAGCGTCGCGATTTTCATGATGATATATCTTCGCGACCGAGGATCAGACCTCATCGGTCTCGTCGAGCAGCCAATTTGGGTCGGCACTGGAAAGGTCCCGTCTAAAGGTCCAGACGTCATGGGCTTCGGCAGCATCGGATAGCGATCCGGCAATCAGCTTGCCTTTCTTGTCTTTCACTACCGCGGCAATGTCTGCATCAAATTGCACCGTGATACGCGCCACGGGACGCTGGTAATCCGCTTCGGAAATGCGGGCATTGTCGATTCGCACCAACTGGTTTTCAAGTACTTCGCCGCGCTGTTCACGCGCATCGATCACTTCCGCGAAGCTCTCGTAGACATCTTCATCGCACAGAGATTTCAATTCTTCCTTGTCGCCCTTCCAGAAAGCCTCGAGCACCATGGCATAAGCCGCTTGTGCCCCTTCAAGGAAACGACCGACATCAAAATTGCGGTCAGCACCCAGAATCTCCCGCATTCCGGCTTCGGCCCTGCTGTCATAGACCATGGTCGGCGTTCCGGCATGGGCGGGAGCAATATCGGGAACATGCGGCTTGGCATCTTCCAGCGGGCGACGCTCATTTGCGCGCGGCTCCATGCTCCGCGGCGTATGTTCCTGCTCGTGGCCGGTCCGTTTGCCCAGCACAGAATATAGCCGCAGGCCGAGGAAAGCCGCTACCATAGCCAATAATACGATTTCGATGGTCACTTCACAATCCAATCTTTCCTGTTGCCCTATACATAGGCAGAAAAAGGGCCGGTTTCAAACGGCATTAAAGAAAAAAGCAGCAATGCTGCAATCGGTCGCCATCTTCTACCGGCCAATTTGTTAACCAGCGCTGACAAATTCACCCTCTGTGCCGGGCGCTCGGGTTGCGATTTACTCTTTCATTGCCCTCGGTTCCGTCCCCTGCTAGGCGCGCTGCGAAACAGTGGCGCAATATGCGTCCTAAGACTTATTTGACCGATTTTCCGAAAGGACAGAGCCGATGGCTGATGAGAATGACCAAAACGAATCCGGCGCGAATCCCTCTGGAAACGTGACGACCCCAGATCCGCTTGCCAATGGCGCCGATACCCAGCCGCAAATTGGCGTGATCTCGCAATATGTAAAAGATCTTTCTGTCGAAAATCCGAACGCACCAGATGTTTACCAGTGGAACGCACAGCCGCAGATTGATGTGCAGTTCAATATCGGTTCGTCCAACGTCTCGGATGAGGTTCATGAAGTCGAACTCAAAATCGATGTCACCGCGAAAGCGGATGAAGGCGTCGCCTTCGCGATTGAACTGCTGTATTGCGGGCTCTTCGGACTTCGCAATGTGACCGAAGAACAGGCCCATCCTTTCCTTTTTGCCGAAGCGCCACGGCTCCTGTTCCCCTTCGCCCGGGCAATTATTTCCGATGCCGTACGCGATGCAGGATTCCAGCCACTATTGCTGGAACCGATTGATTTCACCGCGCTCTATATGCAGCAGCGCGAGCAGATGGCAGCGCAGCAGGCGGGTGAACAACCGGTTGGCAACGCTTAAACCTCCTTGCTAGGACAGCGGGCATGAACCTGCTGAAATCTACCGGAACAATCGCCGGACTGACGTTGGTCAGCCGCGTTTTCGGTTTCGTCCGCGACATCATGCTTGCCCGAATATTGGGGGCAGGTGCGGCGGCCGACGCCTGGCAACTGGCATTCCAGCTCCCCAATATCTTCCGGCGGCTGTTTGCGGAAGGTGCATTTTCTGCCGCTTTCGTTCCTTTGTTCAACCGCAAGATGGAAGAGGATGAAGAGCGGACTGCAGCGCAGAATTTCGCGATCGACGTGCTGTCGGTTTTCGTCCCCCTGTTGCTGATCTTTACCGCAATCATGATGATTGCCATGCCCGGGCTTCTCTGGCTGATTGATGATTTCGGACGCGGCGGACGATCGAACGGTTTCTCGCTTGCTCTCGCGCGTATCACTTTCCCCTACCTCGGCCTGATCAGCGTCACGACGCTTTTTGCTGCGATTCTCAATTCGCTCAGCCGATTCGCGGCAGCAGCGGCAGCGCCGATCATGCTCAACATCTGCATGATCGCGGCATTGCTTGCTTCCTATCTGATCAGCGACGGAAATGATCCGCACCAGACAGCCTATTTTCTTGCCATTGCGGTTGCTCTGGCCGGATTGGTCCAGATGCTCTGGCTCTACTACTGGGCGCGAAAAACCGGGTTTCGCTTTCCGATCAGAATGCCCCGGTTCAACGCGGACATAAAGGAATTGGGCGTGCTGATCCTGCCGGCCATATTTGGTGCCGGAATCTACCAGATCAGCCGGTTCATCGACCTGTTCTTTCTTGGACGCCTACCGGAAGGTTCCTTCGTTTATCTGGCCATGGCGGATCGCCTGAATCAGTTGCCACTCGGAATTATCGGCATTGCGCTGGGAACAGCTATATTACCCGCCTTGTCCCGATTCATAGCGAAAGATGATCTGGGTGGCGCCCAGCGCTTGCAAAGCAATGCAGTCGAACTGGCCATGCTGATAACCATACCGGCAGCCATCGCTCTGTTTTTCGCGGCCGGACCGATTGTCACATCCTTCTATGTTGGCGGTAATTTTACCCCAGAGGATGGCCAAACCACCGCCGCTGTCGTCGCCGCGCTCGTCGTTGGCTTGCCCGCCTATGTGCTGGTAAAGGTGCTGATCCCCGGATTTTTCGCGCGAAAAGATACAAAAACGCCGGTCTATACCGCTGGCATATCCCTGCTCATCAACATTGCGCTCAACCTGCTGCTGATCCCCCTATACGGTATCAAGGGACTTGCCTTCGCCGGAGCCGCCGCCGCATGGTGCAATTGCGCGATGCTTTACACGATGCTGCACCTGCGTGGCCACTTTCACCTGGAATGGGCAATATTGCTGCGTATCGGACGAATCACCGCCTCCGCTGCAGGCATGGCAGCGGTGTTGATTTATGCCGCGCCGATTGGTGCAGGCCTTTACGATGGCACGATCTGGCAGCGGGTCGGATCAATCAGTGCTCTGGTCAGCGTTGGCGGGTTGGTTTATGGCGCTCTCGCCTGGCTGACGGGCGCGATTGATCGTGACAAGATCAACATGCTGACCAAAAAGAAAGCGGCGGAAGAAGCTGCAAGTGAAGGAAGTTAAGACAATGAGAACGGTATCGGGCATCCAGCCTACGGGAAATCTCCATCTCGGCAACTATCTGGGCGCGATCAAGAACTGGGTGAAAATGCAGGACGAGAGCGAATGTCTGTTTTTCCTCGCCGATCTCCACGCCATCACCGTCCATAATGATCCCGTTGAACTGGCCACCAACTGCCGCGAAATGGTCGCCGCGCTGGTTGCCGCAGGGGTCGATCCCGACAAATCGATCCTGTTCAACCAGGCACGCGTACCCGCCCATCCTGAACTGGCGTGGATGCTGATCTGCAACACGCCGATGGGCTGGCTGGACCGGATGACCCAGTTCAAGGAAAAGTCCGGCAAGCACAAACAGCGCTCCTCGCTGGGCTTGTTGGGCTATCCGGTGCTGCAGGCGGCCGATGTCCTGCTCTATCAGGCCACTCATGTTCCGGTCGGCGACGACCAGCGACAGCACCTCGAACTGGCCCGCGACATCGCAACAAAGTTCAATAACGATACCGACACCGAAACCTTCGTTCTGCCGGAACCGTTTTTCGGTAAAACAGCGGCACGGATCATGAGCCTGCGCGACGGCAATGCGAAAATGAGCAAGTCGGACCCGTCCGATCTCAGCCGGATCAACATGACCGACGATGACGAGACAATTGCACGGAAATTCAAGAAGGCAAAGACCGATCCGGAGCCGCTACCCGACAATATGGACGATCTGGCAGAGCGGGCGGAAGCCAGAAACCTGGTCGGCATCTACGCTGCGTTGGCCGACCTCTCACAAGATGCTGTGCTTGCCGAATATGCGGGCAAAGGCTTTGGCGACTTCAAACCGGCGCTGGCCGATCTCGCGGTGAGCAAATTGTCACCCATTCGCAAGCGGTTCGAAGAACTACGCAAGGACAAGACCGCGATCGACACGATTTTACGCAATGGTTCGGAAAAAGCCTCGGCAATGGCACGGCCGACAGTAGAAGCCGCCTATGCCGCTCTGGGGTTGTTGCGAAACTAGCGGATCAGCCAAATACACCGACCGCCTTCCGCGCAATAGACTTGCCTGCATCACCATTTTCGGTAAATGCTAGATCATGGATATTATCTCAATACGCGGCGGCAATCGCCTGTCCGGTACGATTCCCATTTCTGGTGCAAAAAATAGCGCCCTGACCCTGCTGCCCTGTGCGCTGCTGACCGACGAACCGGTCACTTTGCGCAATTTGCCGCGGCTGGCCGATGTCGACAGTTTCGGGCATTTGCTCAATCAGCTCGGCGTTTCGACGACCATCGAAGGCGCGCGGCCGGAAGATTTCGGTCGGGTTATGACGCTCAAGGCTGGCAGAATCACCTCGACCGAAGCGCCTTATGATATCGTCCGCAAGATGCGGGCTTCAATATTGGTTCTCGGCCCATTATTGGCCCGCGCTGGCGAATGCCGGGTTTCTCTGCCCGGCGGCTGCGCCATCGGAAACCGTCCGATTGATCTGCATCTCAAGGCTATCGAAGCACTCGGCGCCATAATCGAAACCACCAGCGGTTATGTGATTGCGCGCGTGCCTGACGGCGGCCTGCCCGGCGGGGATTTCACCTTCCCCGTGGTATCGGTCGGCGCCACGGAAAATGCACTGATGGCGTCGGTGCTGACGAACGGCACCAGTGTGCTGAAAAATGCTGCGCGGGAACCAGAAATCGTCGATCTGTGCAATATGCTGGTGGCGATGGGCGCGGAAATTAAAGGCATTGGTTCTTCCACACTGACGATCCATGGCGTTGATCGGCTGCACGGCTGTACCTATCGCGTGATGTCGGACCGGATCGAAGCGGGAAGCTATGCCTGCGCGGTTGGTATTGCCGGCGGCGAAGTCGATCTGCTGGCTGCAAAAGCAGACGAAATGGAAGCGACACTCGATGCGCTACGCCACGCCGGTCTGCATGTAGATATCCATGCCAAGGGAATCCGGGTCGCCTCGGACGGCAAGCTCAAACCGCTTACCCTGTCCACGGCCCCCTATCCCGGTCTGGCTACCGATATGCAGGCGCAACTGATGGCAATGCTCTGTCTTGCCGATGGTGCCAGCGTGCTTACCGAAACGATTTTCGAGAATCGCTACATGCACGTGCCCGAACTGAACCGGATGGGCGCCGATATCGAAACCAAGGGCCGCACCGCCGTGGTTCGAGGCGTCCAGAAACTGACCGGCGCGCCGGTGATGGCCACCGATCTGCGCGCCTCGATGAGCCTGGCAATAGCCGGGCTGGCAGCGGAAGGCGAAACCAGGCTGCAGCGTATCTACCATCTTGATCGCGGCTATGAAAGGCTGGAAGAGAAACTGGCGGCTGTGGGCGCAGATATCGAACGAATCGGCGGCGATTGACCTACCCCCGCAAGCACTTATGGCAGCTTGTCATCACCGCGCTTTTGCCGTGTAGTCTCTCCATAATCAGGAGAGGATGAGTCCATGTTTACAGGACCGATAGAAGACCGCTTGGCCATCAGGGAATTGCACGATGCCTATTGCGACGCCGTGCTGCGCAGAGATCCCGACGACTGGGGCGCGCTGTGGACGGAAGATGCAATCTGGTCTCTAATGGGTACCGAAGTGGTTGGCCGCGAAAATATAGTCAATCTCTGGAACGGCGCTATGAGCCAATTCGATGCGGTCAGTTTTCTGGGCATACCTGCCTCTCTGGACATTACAGGGGACACTGCCTCCGGCCGCTATCAGACTCATGAAATTTTGGTCGAGAACGGCGAACCGCGCGTTGCCGGTGGTCGCTATGATGATGAATTTGTCAAAGTCGATGGCCAGTGGCTGTACAGCAAACGCATATTTGTCGTCGTCGCTCAATTTGGCGGGAACAAGCTTTAGGAGAATTGAAGCATGGCCAAAATTTTGATAGCAGCCCATATCGATGTCGACCCGGCCAGACGCGAAGAATGTCTGAAGAAGGCGCAACCTTATATCGATGGCGCCCTGACGCAGGAAGGCTGCCTCAACTATAGCTGGGCGGCCGACATGCACAATCCATCGCGTATCGAAGTGTTTGAAGAATGGACCGACGAAGACGCACTCGCCCAGCATTTTCAAGATGTCCATTATGCCAACATGCTTGCCCATATCAGCAATTTTGGCCTTATCAATGCGGTTAGCGCCAAATACCGGGTCGATGCCGAAGGACCCGTTTACAATGCAGAGGGCAAACCCACGCCATCTTTTGACTAATATATGCAGGAACCTGTCATGAACGAAGCCGTGTCAAAATCTCTTTTTTAGCCGGATATTCTGGTTGATCCGTTTGATTTTTATGAAGAAAAGCGAGCCGAAAGCCCGGTGTTCTTCGATGAAGCCAGCGGGACATATGTCGTGCTTGATTATGAGCTGATCGCGGAAGCTGTCGGGCGGCTGGATGATTTTTCCAACAATTTCAACGCTCTGCTCTCCGGCGGAAAATCCGAAGAAGAGCTTGAAAATGATGAGGAGCTGCAGGCGATTCAGGCGAAAGGCTGGCCACAGGTCAATACCTTGCTGACCGCAGACCAGCCGGTCCACACACGGTTCCGCAAATTGGTCAATCTTGCCTTCTCCATGCCAAAGGTGAACAAGCTGGAAGATAGCATCCGGGCTATGTCAAACGAGCTGATCGACGGCTTTATCGACAAGGGTGAATGCGAATTTGTAGCGGAATATGCGATCCCGATACCGGTGCGGACCATTGCCGTGCAACTGGGCCTCGACGTCGCCGATGCCCATACGATCAAGCGCTGGACCAATGCCTTTGTAGACCGGCTTTCCGGTATGATGACCCGCGAACGGCAATTGGAGACCGAACGCGAGGTGGTGGAATATCAGCACGCGCTGACGGCCAATATGGATGAACGGCGCAAGGAACCCAAGAACGATATTCTTTCCGACCTGGTCAATGCCCGGGTTGACGGCGAACGGCCGCTCGATGACGCAGAGTCCCTGTCCATTGTCCAGCAGCTGATGGTTGCCGGCAATGAAACCACCACCGCCGCGCTGGCCGAAGGCATGCGTCTTTTTGCTACCCACCCGGACCAGTATAAGAAGATTCAGGATGATCCTTCGCTGATCCCCAATGCGGTGGAAGAAGTGCTGCGCATGTCGAGCGGTTCGTCCGGTATCTGGCGGGTGATGCACCGCGATGCCAAACTGGGCGGCGTGATGCTGCCCAAAGGTGCGATGGTGATGATGCGCTATCATGCCGCGAACCGCGATCCCAAACAGTTTGAAAACCCGAATGAATTTCAGGTCGATCGCAAGAATGCCCGCACCCACCTCGCTTTCGGGCGCGGCATCCATATGTGTGTTGGCAATATGCTGTCGCGCAAGGAAATGACCGTATCCTTCCAGCAGTTCGCCAAACGGATGGACAACATCCGGATCAAGGAAGGCGCGGAACTCAATTACCCGCCCAACATGATGTTGCGCGGACTGGCCAACCTGCCGATCGAGTTCGACAAGAAATAGGCTGCAAACAACAGGCCGGAAAACAGGAATATATGATGGGTATGATGGACGGAAAAGTCGCACTGATTTCAGGCGGCGCAGAAGGCATTGGCGGCACCGCCGGACGGCGCGTTGTCGAAGAAGGCGGCTCGGTGATGCTGGCCGATATCCAGATCGACAAGGCCAGAGAACTGGCGGCTTCGCTGGGCGACCGCGCTGATGCGGTTGAACTGGATGTCCGTAATCTCGACCAGTGGCAGGCCGCCGTCGATGCCACGAAGAAGCGCTTTGGCAAGATCACCACTTTGTTCAATGTCGCCGGCATTTCAGAACCGGGCTCGGTTGACGAAGTTGATCTGGATAGCTGGAACCGGACCATCGATATCAACATGCAGGGCACTTTTTATGGCTGCCGCGTCGGTCTCCCCGCAATTCTCGAAAGTGGTGAAGACGGCGCGATCGTCAATATCGGTTCGATGCTTGCCATGCGTCCGGGAGCCCAATTTGCTGCTTATTGTGCGAGCAAGGCAGCGGTCACCGCGCTGAGCAAATCGCTTGCCCTCCACTGCGCAGCCGAAAAATATCCGGTGCGGGTCAATACCGTGCATCCCGGTGCGATCGACACGCCCATGTACCAGCGCTATCTCGCCGCCTACCCCGGGCCACATGATGAAGCGGACGAGCTGTTCAACCGGAACCATCCGATCAACCGGGTTGGTCAGGCGGTCGAAGTCGCCGATGCGATGATTTGGCTCGCAAGCGATCTGAGCAGCTTCACTACCGCCAATGATATCACCGTCGACGGGGGCGGGAGCTACCGCGAATAAAATGGGCAAAAAAAAGGTGGCCGGAGCGGGCCACCTTTGTTGACCGGACGAATTGAAATGCGATGCTCGGCGTTATTTGGTAGTTTTTTCAGACCTAGCGTCCGTTGCTCGCAACAATATCGACAACGGTTCCACCGCCCGAACGCTTGTTAAGCGTAATGACATAGGCGCTATCGTCGTCGCTTCTGGTGCCACCCAGAACATGTTCGCTGCCGCGCAGCAGATATTCGGCATCAAACCCGCCGCGCTTTGCCTGGGTATAATAATAGTCCACGACGCTCTTCATCGGTGAACTGGTTGTAAAACTGACCACGCGAATGTCGCAGAGGCCACCTTCAACACCGGCGGCTTCCTGGACATTGGCTTTGGGGTAGACGGGAAATTCGGGTGGCATCCGGTTGGCCCAGCCCATGTCATAGCTCAATTTCTGATCGCACGTGCCTTTGCCGCGCCGTGCACTTTGCTGTTCCGCTTTCGCGCCCAGTGTCATGCCTTCGCTTCCGGCACAGCTGGAACACTCGTCGTCCGACGTCATCTGTCGTGGCTTTGGCGCACTCAGCATTTTACCACCCAGCGCAGCAGCTTGGGCGGCCTTGTCGCCGGCATAGGTTGCTCCCGGCGGCACCGATCCGTCAGCCGGACCATTGGCTCCACGGATAGCATTGCGGTTGGCCTGATCCGTGAGATCCGGATCGACCAATATGGCATCTTCCAGGGCATCATTCATCGCCGGGTCCGACGTCAGATTGTCGTCCAGCTTTGCCAGTTCTTCTTCACTGGCTTCATTGCTGCCACAGGCAACAAGCGTCAGCGGCAGCGCAAACGCTGCTGCGGACAGCCAAAGGGAACGGGGTAGGTAAGACATGCGATTTGCTCCTGAATTTGGGGGACAAATGCATCAAAAAGCGTTAATATTCCGTTAGGGAATTTGGTTAATCCGGTGACTTGCTGTTAACCTTGTGTCCCATTTCGGGATTTCACCCGAAGGTGTCCGGTCCTTCCATTTCGCCGAACCGGATCAGGCGGGATGTCAGCACTGCCGCCTGGCGATTGACCACCGCTTTTCGATATTCGGGATCCGTGACCATTTCCAAGAACGCGCCGCTGTTCGGATAATAGGCGATGAAGGAAGAGTCCCACTGCTTGTCATCTGGCCCGGTCACCATGCATTCCATGAGCCCCCGCCATATAATCTTGCCGCCCACGCGCTGGAATATCGGGCCACTGATCTTGCCATATTCTTCATAAGCCCGCGCGCCGCTCCAACCCTTGTCGGCATTGGGGTGATCCGCAGGATATTGTGCCGTCTCGTTAAAACGCAGCAGATTGAGCATGTTGATCGGCACATCGCGCGGCAGCGCCTTGAATGCGTCAAAGCTTTCCCGCGTGGGATCTACAAAGCGATCTTCGGCCATTATCCTTCTCTCCCTTACCATTCGGCCTGACAGAGTGGCCTATTGAAACTGCTTTCTGTTCTCCAACCATTGTTCGCGGGATTGTCCCCAGTCGTCAACCCGTGCATCCTGATAAGGTGCAGGCAGTTTGGTCGGCCCGCGATTGGTCGAACCCACTCGCTCCGCCAATTTGATCGAGGCAAGGTTGTCAGGATCAATCGTATGACAAATATCGCTCCAGCCGAGCGTATCGACAGCATAGTTCATGCTCGCAACAGCCGCTTCCAGAGCATATCCCTTGCCCGCATATTCCGGCGCCACGCCCCAGCCTACCTCTGTTCTGGGCCAACTGTCCGGATACCAGGGGCCGATACGACCAATCCATTTACCACTGTCTTTGAGGATCAGCGAAAACATCGCATAGCCACGTACATGCCAGGCCCCGACCATGGAGCACAAGTCCCGCCAGCTTTCTGCACGGCTTTTGACTCCACCGATGAAGGTCATTGTGGCTTCATCTGACTGAAATCTCGCCCACTCTTCAAAATCGTCGCCATTGGGCGGTCGTAAAATCAACCGGTCCGTTTCAATTCTGATATCATCGATAACCATTGCCCTCTCCCTGCAAGCATCAAGCCTACTATGTGTTTTACAAATTGGAAATGCTTGCAGTATCGGTGCTTTATGCTTATAATACAGCTATGGCTAATTTCATCTCAATCTTCATCGGCATCATCGCCCTTATCCTGTCCTTCATTGGTCTGGTTCCCCTGCTTGGCTGGACCAACTGGCTGATTCTCCCATTCGCCGGGATCGGCGCATTGTTCGGCCTCATTTCCTCCCGGGCCAGCGGCATGTATTTCTGCATCATTGTCATGGGCATATGCGCTTTACGCCTTTGGATCGGTGGCGGCATTATCTGATCCGGTTCCCGGGTTTTACCGGGGATAGGATTTCTTGATTGCCCGGCAGTGATGCAAAGCTTAGTCGCTGCCCTATGTCCACTGCCCTATCCTCGAGCCGAATCGGTCTCATACAGGCATTGATTGCGTTCCTGATCTGGGGCCTGATGCCGGTCTATTTCAAATTGCTCCAAAGCGTGGGCGCACTCGAAGTTGTTGCGCATCGCATCATCTGGTCGGTGCCGCTGTTGCTGGTCATCCTCTATTTCCGGAAGAATCTTGTCGGTCTGAAGACTGCACTGGCCAATCGCAAAATGCGTTGGACAATGCTGCTCAGTTCCGGGCTCATCGCTTTCAACTGGCTCATTTATGTCTGGGCCGTACACCAGGACCATATTCTCGCCGCCAGTCTCGGTTATTTTATCAGCCCGCTGCTCAGTGTCTTGCTGGGCAGGGTATTTCTCGGCGAGAAACTCACCCGCAACAAGTGGATCGCCATTGCATTAGCCGCCGTCGGCGTTTCGGTTCTGGCCGTGCAGGCGCTGGACACGCTATGGATCAGTCTCACTCTGGCGAGTTCATGGAGCTGCTATGGGCTGATCCGCAAGATCGCAGACATCGGACCTGTCGTCGGGCTGACAGCAGAGACCGGGATCCTGTTCTTCCCTTTCTTCCTGCTTCTGATCTGGCTGACCTTTGCGATGCCATCGTCTGCGACAAGCGTGCATCTCGGTGAGGATCATATGATTGACCTGTTGCTGATCGGCGGCGCCTTCGTCACAGCTGCCCCGCTTCTATTGTTCGCCGCAGCGGTCAAGAAAATGCCCTTCAGCACGATAGGATTGCTGAACTATCTCGCACCGACGATCCAGTTTCTGGTCGGCGTGCTGGTTTACAAAGAAGCGTTGACTGTTTCTCTCATCATCTGCTTCGTGATGATCTGGGTCAGCTTGGGGATCTATTCAACCGACAGCTTTCTCGCGGGCAAGGCGGAGCGGAAAACCCATCCGGTCTGAATGCATCCCCGATTCCCTGCCGGCGACTCACGATCTTTCGAGCAGGAGCGCCAGGTCGCAACAAGCGGTAATTGGTCAGGATTGAGCGATTTGCCAGATCAGTTCGGCCCCTGCATGGAAGGGAACGAGCGTGGAGTCGCTGGCTTCGAGGCTGTCAGGCACAGTCAAGCTACCACGTTCCAGGGTCACCCGGTCTTCATTGAGCGGCAAGCCGTAAAATTGCGGGCCATGCACTGAGGCAAAAGCCTCAAGCCGGTCAAGTGCGCCTTCTTCGTCGAACACCGCCGCATAGCTCTCCAGTGCATAAGGTGCATTGAAAATCCCGGCGCAGCCACAAGCCGATTCCTTGGCGTGAATTTCGTGCGGCGCGCTGTCGGTGCCGAGGAAATATTTGGGTGAACCGGATGTCGCTGCTTTGCGCAGCGCCAGACGGTGCTGTTCCCGCTTCGCCACCGGCAAACAATAAGCATGGGGACGCATGCCACCAACCAGCATTGCGTTACGGTTGATATGCAGATGGTGTGGTGTGATGGTGGCGCCGATATTGGGTCCGGCACTATCGACGAACTGCACTGCCTGTTCGGTGGTTATATGCTCAAAGACGACCTTCAGGCCGGGCAGTGCGGCAACGATATCCTTGAGCACCCTTTCAATAAAAACCGCTTCCCGGTCAAAAATATCAATATCGCTATCGGTCACTTCGCCATGGACCAACAAGGGCATCCCGATCGCCTGCATCCGTTCAAGGACCGGCATGATGCGCGCCACATCGGTCACGCCATGGGCGCTGTTGGTCGTGGCATTGGCCGGATAGAGTTTCGCGGCGGTAAAAATACCGGCGGCATGACCGCTGGCGATACCGTCCGCATCAGCATCATCAGTGAGATAACAGGTCATCAACGGCGTAAAATCGGACCCGGCGGGCAGGGCCGCCATGATACGGTCGCGATAGGCCGCCGCTTCGGCAGCGCGGGTAACCGGTGGCGACAGGTTCGGCATGACAATCGCGCGTCCGAATTGCCGGGCGGTATAGGTGGCCACCGCCTCAAGCATTGCTTCGTCGCGCAAATGGACGTGCCAGTCATCTGGGCGGCGGATAGTGATAGTATCGGTCATAGGGCTCCGCGTGAGGCTTGGTTTTTCGTTCTGTAGCTCCTACCTAAATGGGATGACCGAAACCAGAATTAAAGACCGCGCGATCATCCGTCTGTCATCCACGGACGAATCCGAGGATTTAAGGGCCTTTCTGCAGGGGCTTGTGACTCAGGACATGTCAGCGGTTCAGCAAGGCGCGCCGCAATGGTCGGCTTTGCTGAGCGCGCAGGGCAAATTGCTGTTTGATTTCTTCCTGTGGGCCGATGGTGACGCGATATTGATCGATTGTGAAGCGGATCAGGCCGAAGCCTTGCTCAAGCGTCTAAAGCTCTATCGCCTGCGCCGGAAAATCGATCTTGATCTGGATCCGGCTATTGGCGTGCACTGGGCAGTGACGGCCGATGGCCAACCCGCCGATCCGCGCCTGCCCGCTCTCGGCCACCGCTGGCTCGGCACGGTCGAGCAGGCGGACGGCGCCGACGAAGCGTATCGCCAGCACCGCCTGTCGCTCGGCGTCACCGAAGGCGTGGCGGAACTGGGCAGCGACAAGACTCTATGGCTCGAATGCAACGCTGCGGAACTGAACGGCGTCAGCTTCACCAAGGGCTGCTATGTCGGACAGGAAAACACCGCAAGGATGAATTACCGGCAAAAGGTCAACCGGCGGATGGTGGTGGTGCCGATGGAACAGGCGGATGAAAAGCGCCAGCGGATCGCCTATCCCGCATACGGCTTGTCAGTCGAGCATCGGCGCGTCGACGATCTGAAAGGGCTTGATCTGCCCGCTTGGCTCGAAACAGCCATTCAGAAATAATATATTCGCGGTCCCGGCCTGACCGCGTTCTGGCAGCAATATGCGAAAATCCGCGAATGAGTAATGAGCGCCAGTCTATGCTGACACGCTCATCACCATATTATCCGCCGAAAAGCGCCTCAGGCAGCGTCGTTTTCTTCAACGGGTTGCTTCTTGGGCGCCCGCTTTTTGCGCGCAGGTTTCTTTTCAACCTCGACCTCCGTTGCCTGTGAAATCGCCGGTGGCAAGGCGCTGGCGTCGAGACCATTGGACTCGCCGTTCTTTTCATCCGTTTCCTTGCGCGGCGCTGCATTTTCGACCTTGCGCGGACGACGACTGCGAACCGGCTTTTTCTCTTCCTTCGCATCATTCGCGGCAATATCGCCATTATCGTCACGATTTTCGCGATCGTCGCGTTGGGGCCGTTTTTGCTGTGCTTGCTGCGGACGACCACGCTGATGATCGCCATCATTGTCATTGGAATCACCCTGGGTGGAGCCGTTACCGCGATTATCACCACGCTGTTCACCGCGCGATTCTTCACGGGCGAGCCGCTGTTCTTCGCGGCGAGCGATTGTGTCGGCGTTTACCCGGAAATAATGATCGGCAAACTGATGATAATATTCGGCCTGGACGCGGTCGCCATTGACCTGCGCGTCCTGCGCCATTTTCTTGTATTTATCGAGCATCTGCGCGGCGTTGCCCCGCGCGCGGCTATCGATCCGGTTATCGCGGTCTACTCCGCCGCCACGATTACCCTGAGGACGGTTATTGGTGTTCCGGCCACGCCCACGGCGGCTAGGTTGACGATTGTTCATCAAATTTTAGGTATCCTTATACCGTTTATAAACTTGGTCTTTCTCAAGTTATAGCCACGCGCTGGTGGCAATTGCGCTGCAGACAACCCGTTCACAGCGGCCCATACAAGACAAATTCTCGCCGAAAACCAGCAAAATTATCAAGTTGGGGGCAGGCCAGTGATTTAGGGAAAAGCCAGAAATCATCTGCGCCTGAACAAGTCTTAGCGACTCGCTCCGTCAAAACCAAGCCCTTTTTACGGGCGGAGGATTAACAAACGGTCATTTCCCCCTAAATCCTTTTTTAATTCAATATCATAGCCATTTTCAATAGCCAATTCCGAAACCGGTACCGCTTGATCAAATCCGATTTCGACCATGGCTATTCCGGTTGGCGAAAGCAGCTTTTCCAGCGCGGGAATGATGATCCGATAATCGTCCATCCCGTCTTCTCCCGCAAACAGGGCAACATGGGGTTCATATTGAGCCACATCGGCCGACAATTGCGCGCCGGTCGCGACATAAGGCGGATTGGCAAGCACCAGATCAAAGCCGGAACCAGGGGCCCCCTTCCAATCGGGCAGCGTCCAGTCGAGCAGCAGAAATCCGGCCCGGTCGGCCATCCCCAGCGCATCGGCATTATTATGGGCAATCTGCAGGGCAGCCGAACTGGCGTCGATTCCCAGACCGCTGGCCGCGGGAAATTCGCTAAGCGCGGCGAGCAGAAGCGCGCCACTGCCCGTGCCGAGGTCCAATATCCGCTGCGGATGTTGTGCTGCCAAGAGGTGCACCGCTTCCTCGATCAGCAATTCGCTGTCGGGGCGTGGGATCAGAACATCCGGCGTAACCAGAAAATCAAGCCCCCAGAACTCTTTCCTGCCGATAATATGGGCAATCGGCTCCGATTTCTGGCGGCGGCTGACCAGCGCAGAAAAGATCGCGGGCACGGTCAGTTGCGGCAATTTCAACAGCAGTTCCGCCCGGTCGATCCGCAACGCATGCGCCATCAGCAATTCCGCGTCGAGACGGGGACTGTCGGAAATTTCGGACAGCTGTTGCGCTGCCTCGCGCAGTGCCCCGGCGGCATCAGCCATCCAGATTGGCCAGCCGGTTGGCTTCATCCTCTGCGATCAGCGAATCGATTATCTCGCCAAGGGCGCCGCCCTCGACAATTTCGGGGAGCTTGTGCAGCGTCAGATTGATCCGGTGGTCGGTCACCCTGCCCTGCGGATAATTATAGGTCCGGATCCGCTCCGAACGATCGCCCGAACCGACCATCGACTTGCGCGCTTCGGCTTCCTCGCTTTGCACGGCATCGCGTTCCTGCTCGTAAAGCCGTGCGGCCAGCACCTTCATCGCCTGCGCCTTGTTCTTGTGCTGCGACTTGCCGTCCTGGCATTGCACCACCAGACCGGTCGGCAAATGTGTGATGCGGATCGCGCTGTCGGTCTTGTTGACATGCTGACCACCGGCACCGCTCGCCCGATATGTATCGATGCGCAGATCCTCGTTACGGATTTGCACATCCACCTCTTCCGGCTCCGGCAGGATCGCA
>Ga0209345_10000217_pt1 | contig 79813 bp, 75 predicted proteins | sample Cruoilmetagenom7_FD_187294 | JGI IMG/M metagenome (GOLD analysis project Ga0209345, IMG submission 187294) | Oil polluted marine microbial communities from Coal Oil Point, Santa Barbara, California, USA - Sample 7 (SPAdes) (version 2) | ecosystem: Environmental > Aquatic > Marine > Oil seeps ... | reverse complement strand
AAGTTGACATCACGGGTCATACGCAGGGCAAAGGTTTTGCCGGCGCAATGAAGCGTTGGAACTTCGGGGGGCTTCGCGCCACTCACGGTGTTTCGCTTTCCCACCGTTCGCACGGTTCGACGGGTAATCGTCAGGATCCGGGCCGCGTGTTCAAGGGTAAGAAGATGGCGGGCCATATGGGCGATCGCCAGCGTACCCAGCAGAACTTGGAAATCGTGCGCACAGATGCTGAACGCGGGCTTTTGTTTGTCAAAGGTTCCGTTCCTGGTTCGAAGAATGGCTGGTTGGTCGTTCGCGATTCGGTAAAGCTGAAGCTGCCGGACGGCATCCCTTTTCCTGGTGTTGTCATCGAGAAGAAGGCTGATGTTCCCGAGGTAGAGGCGGTTGTAGAGACGCAGGTCGCTGCCGAAGCCACCAATGATTCCACCCCAGCTGTGGGCGCTGCGCCCACCGGCGATGATGGTAAGGAGGGCTGATCCCGTGAAGGTGAAGGTCCAGAAAATCGACGGCGCCAAAGTATCCGGCGCGTCCGGCGACTTGGAGCTCAACGAGGCCGTTTTCGGTGTTGAGCCACGCGCCGACATTTTGCACCGCGTTGTGACGTGGCAGCTTGAAAAGCGGCGCGGCACTGCTCGCGGCGCTCGTGAGCGGTCAGATGTTGCGCGCACAGGTGCGAAATTTGGCAAACAGAAGGGTGGCGGCGTTGCTCGTCATGGCGATCGTGCAGCTCCGATTTTCATCGGTGGCGGTAAGGCTCATGGCCCGCGCGTTCGTGATTTCAACCCATCGCTCAACAAGAAGATCCGCGCGCTTGGCCTGAAGATGGCCTTGTCCAGTCGGGCTGCTAGCGGTCTGGTTGTTGTGGACAGCCTTGAGCTGAAAGACAGCAAGACCAAATTGCTTGCCGAGACATTCGGCAAGGCGGGTTACGCTGGCAAGGTGTTGGTGATTGACGGTGAAAGCGTGAACGATACGTTCAAGCTGGCCGCGAGCAACATTCCCAATGTCAATTACCTCCCGGCGATGGGGGCTAATGTCTATGACATTCTCAATCATGACACACTGATCCTGACCAAGGATGCAGTCGCTAAGCTGGAGGCGCGGTTCAATGGCTAATAAGCAGGAAATTTCTGCGCGTCATTACGACGTTGTGCTTTCGCCGCACATTACCGAGAAGACTACATTGCTGTCTGAAAATGACGCGGTTGTCTTTAAAGTTGCGAATGATGCTACTAAGCCTGAGATCAAGGAAGCCATAGAGGCTCTGTTTGATCGCAAGGTGAAAAGCGTCAACACTCTTGTCCAGAAGGGCAAGACGAAGCGTTGGAAGGGCCGCCCTTACAAGCGTTCCGACTTTAAAAAAGCAGTGGTAACGTTGATTGACGGGCAAGACCCGATCGACGTCACCGGCGGAATCTGAGGGCGAGACTGATGGCACTCAAGAATTATAAACCGACAAGTCCCGCACGCCGCGGCCTTATTCTTGTCGACAAATCTGCTCTTTGGAAGGGGAAGCCGGTTAAGGCTCTCACCGAAGGTAAGCGGAAGTCCGGTGGCCGTAATAACAAGGGCCATGTAACTTCGCGCGGGATCGGCGGCGGTCATAAGCAAAAATATCGCTTCATCGATTTCAAGCGCCGCAAGTGGGACATGCCTGCGACGGTGGAACGGATCGAATATGATCCTAACCGCACCGCTTTCATTGCGCTGCTCAAGTATAAAGATGGTGAATGCACTTACATCATCTGCCCACAGCGTTTGGCAGTTGGCGATACGGTCGTCTCGGGTGAGAAGGTCGATACCAAGCCAGGCAATGCGATGCTTCTTGCTCAGATGCCGGTTGGCACAATTTGCCACAACGTTGAGATGAAGCCGGGCAAGGGCGGTCAGATCGCTCGATCGGCCGGCACCTATGTTCAGCTGGTCGGCCGTGACCGGGGCATGGTTATTGTTCGTCTGAATTCAGGCGAGCAGCGTTATATTCGCGGCGATTGCATGGGGACGGTTGGCGCGGTTTCAAACCCCGACAATTCAAACCAAAATCTCGCCAAGGCTGGCCGGACTCGTTGGGCAGGGCGCAAGCCATTGACCCGCGGCGTGGCCAAAAACCCGGTCGATCACCCTCATGGTGGTGGTGAAGGCCGGACCTCAGGCGGTCGTCATCCGGTGACCCCATGGGGTAAGCCGACCAAGGGTGCTCGTACCCGCAGTAACAAGCAGACGGATAAAATGATCATCCGTTCGCGTCACGCCAAGAAGAAGAGGTAAGCGAGATGGCTCGTTCCGTCTGGAAAGGTCCGTTCGTTGACCTGCATCTGCTGAAAAAGGCAGAAGACGCCCAGGAAAAGGGTGCCCGTGGGGCGATCAAAACCTGGTCGCGCCGTTCCACAGTCCTGCCGCAGTTCGTTGGCCTGACATTCAGCGTCTACAATGGCCGCAAGTTTATTCCGGTGTCCGTAAATGAGGACATGGTCGGTCATAAGCTTGGTGAATTTGCGCCGACGCGCACCTTCCCCGGTCATGCTGCTGACAAGAAGGGTAAACGCTGATGGGCAAGGCAAAATCCTCGCGCCGCGTCGCCGATAATGAGGCGCTGGCAGTTGGCAACACCATCAAGGGTTCTGCTCAAAAGCTGAATCTGGTTGCTGCCTTGATCCGCGGCCGCAAGGTCGAAGACGCGCTCAACATCCTTTCTTTCTCCAGGAAGGCGATGGCGCGCGATGCATCCAAGGTTCTTGCATCAGCAATTGCCAATGCAGAAAACAACCACGAACTCGACGTTGATTCCTTGGTTGTTGCCGAGGCAAGCGTTGGTAAGTCGATCACCATGAAGCGGTTCCATACGCGTGGACGCGGGAAATCAACCCGTATCCTTAAGCCGTTTAGTCGGTTGCGGATTGTGGTTCGCGAACATGAGGAGGAGGCGTAAGTCATGGGTCATAAAAGTAATCCGATTGGCCTGCGCCTGCAGATCAACCGCACTTGGGACAGCCGCTGGTACGCTGAAGGGCGTGACTATGCACAGCTTCTCAAAGAAGACATTCAGATCCGCAAATTCATTATTGATACGTTGCCACAGGCTGCGATTTCAAAAGTTGTGATCGAACGTCCGGCCAAATTGTGCCGCGTTTCGATCTATGCGGCCCGTCCCGGTGTGATCATCGGTAAGAAGGGTGCGGATATTGAGAAGTTGCGGACCAAGCTTTCTGCTTTGACAGACAGCGATGTTAAGTTGAACATCGTTGAAATCCGTAAGCCGGAAATTGATGCCAAGCTTGTGGCGCAAGGGATCGCAGATCAGTTGATCCGCCGTATTGCATTCCGCCGCGCTATGAAGCGTGCGATGCAGTCGGCCATGCGTCTGGGTGCTGAAGGCATTAAGATCCAGTGTGGCGGCCGTCTTGGCGGCGCTGAAATTGCGCGCGTTGAACAGTATCGCGAAGGCCGTGTGCCATTGCATACGCTTCGCGCCAATGTCGATTATGCCGAAGCCGAAGCGCTGACCGCCTATGGGATCATTGGGATCAAGGTCTGGGTCTTTAAGGGAGAAATCCTGGCTCACGATCCGACCGCACAAGACCGACTGATGCTGGAAGCGCAAACTTCCGGCGTTCGTCCGGCTCGTTGATTAGGTAAGAGCAATGCTGCAACCGAAAAAACATAAGTTCCGTAAGGCCTTCAAGGGCCGGATCAAGGGTGATTCCAAAGGCGGCACCACGCTGAATTTTGGATCCTATGGTCTCAAGGCCATGGAACCTGAGCGGATCACCGCCCGCCAGATCGAAGCGGCTCGCCGCGCGATCACGCGCCACATCAAACGTCAGGGACGTTTGTGGATCCGCATCTTCCCAGATGTTCCGGTGTCTAAGAAGCCAGCCGAAGTCCGTCAGGGTAAAGGCAAGGGTTCGGTCGAATATTGGGCTGCGCGGGTAAAACCCGGCCGCATTATCTTCGAACTTGATGGTGTACCCGGTCCGCTTGCTGCTGTCGCTTTCGAGCGTGCGGCGATGAAGCTGCCAATCAAAACCAAGGTCGTTGCCCGTTTGGGTGACACCACGCATTTGGAGGGCTGACGATGTCCAAGATCGAAGACCTTCGCACCAAGACTGACGATCAGTTGGATGTCCAACTGATCGAGTTGAAGCGCGAACAGTTCAACCTGCGTTTCCAATCTGCGACAAGCCAGCTTGAACGGCCCGCACGGATCAAGGAAGTGCGCCGCGCGATCGCTCAGATCAAGACGCTTCAAACCGAGCGCGCCAACAGCGCCGTAAAGGCCTGAGGAAAAGACGATGCCTAAACGTATCCTGGTCGGGACAGTCACATCCGACAAATCCGACAAAACCGTGACCGTTCTGGTCGAACGCAAAGTGAAGCACCCACTATACGGGAAGATCATTCGGCGTTCGAAGAAATATCACGCGCACGATGAAAACAACGTCCATAAAACGGGTGAAACCGTACGGATTGAAGAGACGAAGCCGATCTCTAAATCCAAGACATGGCGCGTTCTCGACACGGTGCACGCTAGCAAGGGCACCGCAGTGGAAGCTGACATTGAAGTAGAAGCCGCTGCTGCCAGCATCACTTAAGTTTTTGGAACTGCAGGACTTGTTTCTGCAAGCCGAGTAAGAAGGAACCGCATCGATGATTCAGATGCAATCAAATCTAGAGGTCGCTGATAATAGCGGCGCGAAGCGCGTCCAGTGCATTAAGGTGCTTGGCGGGTCTAAGCGTCGTACTGCCAGCGTCGGCGATGTGATTGTTGTTTCCATCAAGGAAGCGCAGCCACGGGCCAAGGTTAAGAAGGGCGACGTTCACCGCGCGGTGATCGTACGGACCCGTAAGGAAGTGCGCCGCAATGACGGCAGTGTCATTCGTTTTGATGGCAATGCTGCGGTGCTGGTCAATAAGAACGAAGAGCCAATTGGTACTCGTATCTTTGGCCCAGTGGTCCGTGAACTGCGGAGCCGTGGGTTCATGAAGATCATCAGTCTTGCGCCGGAGGTGCTGTAATGGCTTCTGCTAAGATCAAGAAGGGCGACAACGTCGTCGTGCTCTCGGGCAAAGACAAGGGCCAGACTGGCACTGTCCGCAAGGTTCTGCCGAAAGATGGCAAGATCGTTGTTGAGGGCGTGAATATCGCTGCCCGTCACCGCAAGCCTAGCCAGGAAAACCCGCAAGGCGGCATTGATCGCATTGAAGCGCCGATGCACATCGCCAAGGTGGCCCTGGCTGACCCTAAGGATGGCAAACCCACCCGCGTGCGCTTTGAAGAGCGTGACGGCAAAAAGGTTCGGGTTGCCGTCAAGTCCGGAGAGACGATCGATGGCTGATAGCTATTCCCCGCGTATGCAGAAGCGCTATGACGATGAAATCGTCAAGGCGATGACAGAAAAGTTCGGCTACACGAACCACCTTCAGGTTCCGCGGCTAGTGAAGATCACACTGAATATGGGTGTGGGCGAAGCTAGTCAGGACAAGAAGAAAGTCCAAATTGCTGCAGATGAAATGGCTCTGATTGCTGGTCAAAAACCGGTTATCACTAAGGCCAAGAAGTCCATCGCTCAGTTCAAACTGCGCGAAGGCATGCCAATTGGTTGCAAAGTCACTTTGCGGCGTAGCCGCATGTATGATTTTGTTGATCGTTTGGTGACCATCGCAATGCCGCGTATTCGCGACTTTCGTGGGCTCAACCCGAAAAGTTTCGATGGCCGAGGCAATTATGCAATGGGCTTGAAAGAACAGATCATCTTTCCTGAGATTTCCTATGATCGGATTGACACGGTTCGCGGGATGGATGTGATTGTAACCACCACGGCGAAGACGGATGAAGAAGCAATGGAATTGCTTCGTTTGTTCGGGTTCCCGTACCCGGTTGAAGAAACCGATGAGAAGCAGGCCGCATGAGCGGCCAGGAAAAGAGAGCTTAAGTCCAATGGCGAAACTGAGTTCCGTTAACAAAAACGAGCGTCGCAAGAAGCTCGTTAAGAAGTATGCGGCGAAATATGCCGAACTGAAGGCTGTGGCCGACGACAAATCGCTTGATGAAGGCGAACGTCTGATGGCTCGGCTTAAGTTGGCTGAAATCCCACGCAACGCGAATCCCACGCGTGTGCGTAACCGCTGTGCAACCACCGGCCGCCCACGCGGCTATTACCGCAAGTTCGGTCTGAACCGCATTGAACTGCGTAATCTCGCCAATAAGGGGCTTATCCCTGGCGTGACCAAGTCGAGCTGGTAAGGATCATAAGATGGCTATGACTGATCCCCTGGGTGATATGCTCACCCGTATCCGCAACGGGCAGCAGGCAAAGAAGGATTCTGTCCTTTCGCCTGCTTCCAAGCTGCGTGCAAATGTTCTCGAAGTCCTGCAGCGCGAAGGTTATATTCGCGGTTTTTCGGACGATGCGAGCGGTAAGCACCCTGCATTGCGGATTGAACTGAAATATTTCGAGGGCGAACCTGCGATTAAGCATGTTGCCCGCGTTTCCAAGCCGGGTCGCCGGGTCTACTCTGGCAGCCGCGAGCTGCCGACGGTCCGCAATGGCCTTGGTATCACGATCGTCTCGACGCCGCGGGGCGTGCTTTCAGACAATGAAGCGCGCACTCAGAACGTTGGCGGCGAAGTGCTCGCGGAGGTGTTCTGATGAGCCGGATTGGGAAAAAGGCAGTTGCAATCCCCAGCGGGGTCACTGCCAATATCGAAAACCGTACGCTTAACGTAAAGGGCCCCAAGGGCGTTCTTTCGATGGGTTTGCTCGACGATATTGATTACAAGGTCGAAGAAGGCGAAATCGTGGTTAAGCCCGCGAATGCCACCTCAAGGGCACGCGCCTATTGGGGTATGCAGCGAACCTTGGTTTCAAACCTGATTGCCGGTGTCACGGAAGGTTTCAGCAAAGTGTTGGAAATTTCCGGCGTTGGTTACCGTGCGCAAGCACAGGGTAAGAAGCTGAAATTGCAACTCGGCTACAGCCATGATGTCGATATTGACGTGCCTGAGGGCATTGATGTGAAAACCCCTGATCAGACCACGGTCGAAATCAGCGGGAACGACAAACAGGCAGTCGGCCAGTTCGCCGCCGAAGTCCGTCGCTGGCGCAAGCCTGAGCCCTATAAGGGCAAAGGTATCAAGTACCGCGGCGAATACGTCTTCCGCAAGGAAGGGAAGAAGAAGTAAGATGGCCAAACTTTCTCTGTTCGAACGCCGTCGTCGCCGTGTGCGTTCCGCTTTGCGGGCACGCTCGGGTGATCGTCCACGGTTGTCGGTGCACCGCACCGGTCGTCACATCTACGCTCAGATCATTGATGATAAGGATGGCCGCACGGTCGCTGCTGCATCAACGCTCGGGGTGAAGGCCTCTGGCGCGAATGTCGATGCTGCCTGTCAGGTTGGCAAGGACATTGCCGCGGCTGCCAAAAAGGCTGGCGTGACAACTGTCGTGTTTGATCGCGGTGGTTTCCTGTTCCATGGCCGCGTGAAAGCGCTGGCAGACGCCGCGCGTGATGGCGGTCTGGAGTTCTGATTATGGCTGACAAAGAAAACACCACTGAAACTGAAGCAGCCCCGGTTGCACAGAAGGTGGAAGAAGTGACCACCCAAGCCGAAGCAGTTGCTGCACCAGCGGCTGAGGCAGCGCCTGCTCCTGCTGAGGCGGCACCGCGCAATAATCGCGGCGCGCGCAGCGGCGGCGGCGGAGGCCGCGATGGAAATCGTGGTGGCGGCCGCGGCCGCGGCGGACGTGACGGCAACCGCCGTGGCGGACGTGAGGAAGAAGATGATGGCCTGGTTGAAAAGCTGGTCCATATCAACCGCGTGTCCAAGACGGTGAAGGGCGGTAAGCGTTTCGGTTTTGCTGCACTGGTTGTTGTTGGTGATGGAACGGGCCGAGTTGGTTTTGGTAAAGGCAAGGCACGCGAAGTGCCAGAGGCCATCACCAAGGCGACTTCTGCTGCAAAGAAGAAGATGATCCGCGTGCCGCTGAAAGATGGCCGCACATTGCACCATGATGGCAAGGGCCGGTTTGGCGCTGGCCTGGTGAATGTTCGTTCAGCACCAGCCGGGACTGGCATCATTGCCGGCGGCCCGATGCGCGCTGTATTTGAAAGCCTGGGCGTTGCCGACGTGGTGACGAAATCCATGGGCACTTCAAATCCATACAATATGATCCGCGCCACATTTGACGCGCTGACCAATCAGACTTCGCCGAAGTCTGTTGCACAGCGCCGTGGCAAGAAGGTTGCTGACCTGCTTGGCCGGGGCGGCTCCAACGAAGCTGAGGCGGAAGCTGAAGCTGCTGCGGTTACGGAGTAAGATCGATGGCTGGTAAGAAAACTGTCAAGGTAAAGCAGATCGGGTCGCCGATCCGCCGCCCTGAAAAACAACGCAAGATGTTGATCGGGCTTGGGCTTAACAAAATGAACAAGGTCGTTGAACTTCAGGATACCCCTGAAGTGCGCGGTGCGATTGCCAAACTTCCACACATGGTGGTAGTTGTAGATTAATTGTCTATAGGCAATTCACCGCCGCGGCAGGGTAGTTTGTCCGCCTGCTGGTAAAGAGGCGATCCGGTCTGTCCTGCGATCCTCCGGCGGTATATTTTTAGCGCGAACAAAGCGAAAGCGAGTGCAATATTATGAAACTTAATGAACTGCGTGATAATGATGGTGCCCGCAAAACACGTATGCGTGTCGGGCGCGGTATCGGTTCGGGCAAGGGCAAGACTGCCGGGCGCGGCCAGAAGGGCCAGAAGAGCCGTTCCGGCGTAGCCATCAAGGGCTTTGAAGGCGGCCAGATGCCGCTTCACATGCGTTTGCCAAAGCGCGGGTTCAACAACCCGTTTGGCAAGGATTTTGCCGAAATCAATCTGGGCATGGTTCAGAAATTCATCGACGCTGGTAAGCTTGATGGCAAGAAATTGGTCGATCACGCCGCATTGAAGGCCGCTGGGCTTGCCCGGGGTGGGAAAGACGGTGTTCGGTTGCTGGGCAAGGGTGAATTGACCACCAAGGTCAAATTTGCGGTTGCCGGTGGATCCAAGGGCGCAGTTGCCGCTGTTGAAAAAGCGGGCGGCGCGGTTGAAGTGCTGAAGCCCACCAATCTTGAGATCAAAGCGTTGAAGGCCGAAGCGACTGCAAAGCGCCTCGAAAAGAAGTCTAAGAAGTAAGAACCAGTCATCCCGGATTTTTTTGATCCATGCCCAGCGGACATCATTGCCGGCGGTAAGATGGGCTCAAAACAGTCTGGGATGACATTTTTTGTCGGTGCGGGGTTCGACATTCGACAATTGTCACCTTATGTGACCAGCGCAGGCCGGAAATGTCCGGCACCAAGTCAGGGTTCACAATAAAAATGGCATCACGCGCCGATAATATCGCGAGCAATCTCAGTCTCGCCAATTTCTCGAAAGCAACCGAGCTTAAGAACCGGATCTGGTTCACGATCGGTGCGTTGATCGTGTTTCGCTTCCTCAGCTTTGTTCCCCTGCCCGGGGTGAATCCTATGGTGCTTGAATCGCTGTATGATCAAACCCGCGGCGGCATCCTCGATCTGTTCAACACCTTTTCCGGTGGCGGCCTTGAACGGATGAGTTTGATTGCGCTGGGGGTTATGCCTTACATCACCGCATCGATTGTGGTGCAGATGGCATCTTCGCTGCACCCAGCGATGGCCGCCTTGAAAAAGGAAGGGCAGACGGGGCGTCAGAAACTTAACCAATATACGCGTTACGGCACTGTGTTTTTGTGCGCGATCCAAGGGTGGTTTTTGGCCGCTGGGTTGGAAGCGTACGGTGCGCAAAGCGGTCTGCAGGCGGTGGTCCAACCTGGCTATATGTTCCGAATTGGCGCTGTGATCAGTTTGGTCGGCGGAACGATGTTTTTGTTGTGGCTGGGTGAACAGATTACATCACGCGGGATCGGTAATGGGGTTTCATTGATTATTATGGCTGGGATCGTTGCCCAGTTCCCAAGTTTTACAACCAATATGTTTAGTGGATATGCAAGCGGGTCGATCAGTTCGGTCCTCATCATCGGCTTTATTGCCATGGTTGTGCTGCTAATTTTGTTTATCTGCTATATGGAGCGCGCGCAGCGCCGGTTGCTGATCCAATATCCAAAACGCGCCAGTGCGCGCGGGATGATGCAGGCAGACAGGAGCCATTTGCCGCTTAAGATCAATACCGCAGGCGTGATCCCTCCGATTTTTGCCAGTTCATTGTTATTGTTGCCGCTGACGATCACGCAATTTGCCGGAAATTCGGTGAGTCAGGACAGCGGAACCGGTGCCGCGCTGCAATCCATGCTGCAATATCTGCAACATGGGCAGCCATTGTATATGGCGCTGTATGCTGTGGGCATTATCTTTTTCTGCTTCTTTTATACTGCGGTGGTTTTTAACCCGGAGGAAACGGCAGATAATTTGAAGAAGAATGGCGGTTTTATTCCGGGAATTCGGCCTGGTAAGCGCACCTCTGATTATCTTGATTATGTTTTGACGCGTGTCACGGTCGTTGGTGCAGCCTATCTGACATTGGTTTGTGTGCTGCCGGAATATATGCTTGCACAGACGGGTATTCCGCTATTTCTTGGCGGGACCAGCTTGTTGATTGTGGTGAATGTAACGGTTGATACGATCAGCCAGATTCAATCGCATTTGCTGGCACATCAGTATGGCGATCTGATCAAGAAAGCGAAATTGAAGGGCCGCTTGCGCTAAGGCGCAGTTGCTTGCGACACTTGGGGGCAATTGCTTTGAATATCATCCTCTTGGGCCCTCCTGGTGCGGGCAAGGGTACACAGTCCGCGCGACTGGTCGAACAATATGGAATGCGTCAGCTTTCCACTGGTGATATGCTGCGCGCAGCGGTGAATGCGGGCACCCCGGTTGGTTTGCAGGCAAAAGCTGTGATGGAACGGGGCGAGCTAGTATCCGACGAAATCGTTTCTGCATTGATCGACGCTGAGCTGGAGGCGATGGGCCCTGAAACAGGCGCCATTTTTGATGGCTATCCGCGCACCGGGCAGCAGGCCATTGCGCTGGATGAAATTCTGCAGCAGCACGGGCGCAATTTGGATCATGTGATTGAACTTGGCGTGGACGAAGACGCGCTGGTTGATCGGATTACCGGCCGCTTTACCTGCGCGAAATGCGGCGCTGGTTATCATGACCGGTTTCATTTGCCCAAGGCAGAGGGTGTCTGCGACCGCTGCGGCGGGGCTGAGTTTAAGCGGCGGCCGGACGATAATGAAGAAACTGTTCGTATGCGGATGAAGGAATACCGCGCGAAAACCGCGCCGATTCTGCCGTTCTACGAAGAACGCGGCATTGTTAGCCGGGTTGATGGCATGGCCGGCATTGCCGAAGTGACCACCGCGTTAGACGCAATTATCGGCTGAACAACCTTTGGGGCGCGGTTCGATCACCCCTTTTGCTTTGCCCCCCTTCATGGAATAGGGGAAAGCAGACGGGAGTGTTTTTGATGTCTAGAATTCTATCTGCCCTGCTGATCGCTGGTGTATCAGCCGCTGTAGTTTCCCAGCCTGCTTTGGCAAAGGTGGTCGCGCAAGGGGAAGGCAGTTTTGTCACGCATGAAAGCGCCACGGTGCAGGCTGCGCCTTACGAGACATGGCTGGCGCTGATTAACCCGGAAAATTGGTGGAGCAATAGTCACACTTGGTCCGGCGATTCCAAAAATATGTATATCTCTGCGCAGGCAGGCGGCTGTTTTTGCGAATTATTGCCTCTGCCCAAGGATGCAATGAAGGGGGTGCGCCGCGGTAGCGCCCATCATATGACTGTGGTGCTGGCCAATCCGCCCAAGGTTTTACGCATGCGCGGCGGGCTTGGGCCGTTACAAAGTGAACCGGTGGATGGTGTCTTGACCGTTACTCTTATCCCGAGCGGGACCGGCACGAAGATTGTGTTTGAATATGTGGTTGGCGGTTACATGCGTTTTGAAACGGCGCAGATCGCAAAAGCGGTTGATAGGGTGGTTGCTGGGCAATTGGGCAACCTGGTTGCGTTGCTTGGCCCAGCCCAGCCCAAAACGGTTACAGGTCCAAACGGCGGAACCGTTGGGCCACAAGACGTGGCCGCTGAGGCCCTTGAAGGGGGAGCTGCTGACAAAAGCCAGAATGACGAAACAGAGGGGGCAGATGGATCGCCAGAGCAGGCCGAGCCAACCCAGCCACTCAAACCAGCCCAGCCACTCAAGCCATCCCCGCCGCGAAAGAAACTTCAGAGCGTTGAAGAGGCGTTTGGATCACTGGGTGATGATAAAGGGGAATAGGGCGCATTTGGTGCCATTCCAAGTAAATGGCAAAGGCAAGTGATTTACGGGTCAATGGCGAGCGGCGAGCGAACGATTGGCAGCCGTTTGGAACCTTTGCCAAGAAGGCGCAAAAACCCGAATATTGAACTGATATCGGGTCGTTTTACGTTCAACAGGGGCTTATGCGCGCTTACCAGTTGACGAGCAGCAAGAATCGCCTTAAGCGCCCCTTTCATTTGAAAATTGCGGAGCAGTCCGGCCGGCGGCAGTTTGAAAGCCCGTCATCCGGGCTTTATGTCGTTCTGGCGTTTTGTAATTTTTGGTGAATTATCGCGATGAGATGGGGGCGTGCCCTTCCGATTGTCGGAAAATCGCACGTATCCCTGTGGAGCATGGAGAAGTTAAGTGGCTCGTATTGCCGGGGTAAATATCCCCACCAACAAGCGTGTAATTATCGCGCTCACCTATATTCATGGTATTGGCCGCACGACGGCAGTTCAGATTGCGGATAAGCTTGGCATTGACCATGCACGCCGCGTTCAGGACCTGTCGGATGCTGAAGTTTTGCAAATTCGCGAAACGATTGATGCTGACCACGCAGTTGAAGGCGATCTTCGCCGCACAACAGCGATGAACATCAAGCGTTTGATGGATCTTGCATCCTATCGCGGCTTGCGGCACCGCAAGGGCTTGCCGGTTCGCGGCCAGCGCACGCACACCAATGCCCGCACCCGCAAGGGTAAGGCGAAGGCCATCGCTGGCAAGAAGAAGTAAGCTGCAGATCGACTGCGCTTACCTCACCTTCTTTAGAAACAGGATACCGATATCATGGCACGCGAACCACAGCGCATAAGGCGCCGCGAGCGGAAAAACATTTCCAGCGGCGTTGCGCACGTAAACGCCAGTTTTAATAATACGATGATTACCATTACCGATGCACAGGGCAATGCGATTAGCTGGTCCAGCGCAGGCGCAATGGGCTTCAAAGGCAGCCGCAAGTCGACCCCATATGCGGCCCAGGTGGCCGCAGATGATGCTGGCAAGAAAGCTGCCGAGCACGGCGTGCGGACACTCGAAGTGGAAGTTAAGGGGCCAGGTTCCGGCCGCGAAAGCGCACTTCGTGCCCTGCAAGCAGTAGGTTTTACCATCACGTCAATCCGCGACGTTACACCGATCCCGCATAATGGGGTCCGGCCTTCCAAGCGGCGCCGCGTCTAATCCGTCTCACATGGTGGTGGGCGAATTTTCGCGCATCACCGTGTTTTCACGGACCGGCCGCAGTCTTGTAATCGACAAGTCACTGCACCGGTCCTGCCCGAACTGAAATCCAGGGGAAATCCATGTCCGTCAACACCAAGAACTGGCAGGAACTCAAGAAACCCAATAACCTTGAAATCAAGGACGGTGGCGAAGGCAAGCGCAAGACCACTTTCGTTGCAGAACCGCTCGAACGCGGTTTCGGTCTGACACTTGGCAATGCATTGCGGCGGGTGCTGCTGTCTTCGCTCCAGGGTGCAGCCGTCACTTCGATCAAGATTGAAAATGTGCTTCACGAATTTTCGTCGCTGGCCGGCGTGCGTGAAGATGTGACCGATATTGTCCTTAACGTAAAACAGATTGCTTTGCGTATGGAAGGCGAAGGCCCCAAGCGGCTGCAGCTTTCTGCAACAGGCCCAGCCACTGTTAAGGCGGGCGATATTGCCGTTTCTGGCGACATCGAAGTGATGAACAAGGATCTTGTGATCTGTCATCTCGATGAAGGCGCCAATTTCAATATGGAACTGACGGTAGATACCGGCAGTGGTTATATGCCTGCTGTGGCCAACCGTCCTGTTGACGCCCCAATCGGCCTGATCCCAGTGGATTCGCTTTATTCGCCGATCCGCCAGGTGAGCTATAAGGTCGACAATGCCCGCGTTGGGCAGGAACTTGACTATGATAAGTTGAGCCTGTCGGTTGAAACCGATGGTACGGTGACGCCGGAAGACGCAGTGGCTTATGCCGCGCGTATCTTGCAAGATCAGCTGACGCTGTTCGTTCACTTTGAGGATGGCATTCCGCAGCCTGAAGGGCAGATGATCGGCATGGCCGCTCAGCCGGAAGAAAGCGATGCGAACCAGCTTAATCGTTACCTTCTTAAGAAGGTGGATGAATTGGAACTGTCGGTTCGTTCTGCCAACTGCCTCAAGAATGACAACATCATTTACATTGGTGATTTGGTCCAGAAGACCGAAGCTGAAATGTTGCGAACCCCGAACTTTGGCCGCAAATCCTTGAATGAAATCAAGGAAGTTCTGTCAAGCATGGGGCTGCGACTGGGCATGGACATTCCTGGATGGCCGCCGGAAAATATCGAGGAAATGGCCAAGAAGCTTGAACAAGAGCTGCTGGGTTAATATTCTTTGGGTGAAGGTGGCGGCCCAAACAGCCACCGGGATGGGGGTACCTGATACGGCCCCCTTACGAACGGAGTAAGACAAATGCGTCATGGAATTTCACAGCGTAAACTTTCCCGCAAATCCGGCCACCGCAAGGCTTTGTTCCGGAACATGGCGGATGCGCTAGTCAAGCATGAACAGATCAAGACAACCGTGGCCAAGGCCAAGGAACTGCGGCCCTATGTCGAAAAATTGGTGACTTTGGGCAAGCGTGGCGGGCTTTCGAACCGGCGCCTTGCTGCAGCGCGGATGATCGACGATGTGCAGGTCAAGAAGCTGTTCGAAGAATTGGCGACGCGTTACAGTGATCGTGATGGCGGTTACTTGCGGATCATCAAGGCCGGTATCCGGGCCAGCGATGCGTCTCATATGGCGATCATCGAATTTGTTGACCGCGATGTAGAAGCCAGAGGCAAGGACAGCGGCCCAGTTATGAACGCTGATTTAGAAGAATACGAAGACGCGTAAGCCGCATCTTTACAGATAATCATGAAACAGGGGTCGGAAGGAAACTTTCGGCCCCTTTTCTGTATCGCAAATCGGCAACTCTGGGCTTGGCCAAAAATTGGGCGCTGGCACTGGCCATTGGCGGGGTCTCAATATGCAAGGGATAGCAGGCAATGCCCCACCGTATTAGGGCAAGGGCGTGTTAGCTGGGCCTTGCCTGTCTCCAGCCTGTTTTATCTTCCGCAATTTGCTTAAGGGCTGCTGCACCGATGTATTCAGAAACACGCAAAGATGTCACCGCCGAAACATTTTTTGGAAGGCAGGTGGCGGATCCCTATCGCTGGCTTGAAAATGATGTCCGCAGCGATCCTGAAGTGGCGGATTGGGTGAAACGGCAGAACAAGGTCAGTGAAACCTATCTGGCAAATTTGCCCGGCAATGCGTGGTTCAAGGCTAAGCTTGGCTCATTGCTTGATTATGAACGTTTTGGAATTCCGCGAAAAGCGGGCTCCCGATATTTCTTCACGCATAATGGCGGACTGCAAAACCAGTCACCCCTTTATGTTCAGGATGGTTTGCAGGGCGATCGGCGGTTGCTGATTGACCCTAATGATTGGGCAAAGGACGGGGCGACTGCTTTGTCTGACTGGGCGCCTTCGGGTGAAGGTAAGTTCCTTTTGTTCAGTGTGCAGGATGGCGGTACGGATTGGCGCACGCTGAGGGTGCTTGATGCTGCGACGGGTAAGGCGTTGGAGGATGAAGTGATATGGGCGAAATTCACCGGGCTTGCCTGGGTGGGGGAAGAAGGTTTCCTCTATTCGCGTTTTCCAAAACCTGATGAAGGGACAGACTTTCAGGCGCTCAATTACAATCAGGCGGTTTATTATCATAAATTGGGCACGGCGCAGGCGGCTGACCAATTGGTTTTCGCGACGCCAGACGAACCGGAGCGCGGCAATTTTGCTGTCACGAGCGATGATGGCCGCTGGGCAGTAATTTCAAGTTCATTTGGCACTGATGCCAAGGATGAGATTAATGTAATCGATCTTTCTGCGCGTGGGGGTGCGGGCTGGGCTGCACGCCAGCTGGTTGCCGGGTTTGAAAATGCTTGGCGCCCGGTTGGTTCGGTGGATGGCACCATGTATTTTGTCACCAACAAAGACGCGCCGCGTTATGCAGTGGTTTCAATTGATCTGGATGATCCAGAGGCGCAGTTCAAAGTGGTGGTGGCCCAAGCGGAGCAGCCGATTGATGGTGCATCAATTGTCGGCGATAAATTGATTGTCACCTATCTTGTCGATGCAGCAACCCGCGCGGAAATGTTTACGTTGGATGGCGCGCCGGTTTCAAACATCAAACTTGGCGCATTGGGCACCGCATCGGGGTTTCGCGGCGAATTTGGCGATCCGGAAACCTTTTACAGCTTTGCCAGTTTCAACCAGCCTGATGCAATCTTCCGATTGAACATTAATACAGGCGAGGCGGAACCTTTCTCCGCGCCCAAGCTTACCTTTGATCCTGCGAAATATAGCGTTGAACAGCGGTTCTATTTTTCAAAAGACGGCACCAAAGTTCCGATGTTCATCGTGCGAAACAAGCTGCTGGCACAAACGGAAACGGCCGCACCGACCATGCTTTATGGGTATGGCGGGTTTGACGTATCGCTCACCCCGGCATTTTCCTCCACCGCGATGGCGTGGCTGGAGGCGGGAGGCGTTTATGCCTTGGCGAATATCCGCGGCGGCGGCGAATATGGCAAAGAATGGCATGATGGCGGCCGATTGGCCAACAAGCAGAACGTGTTTGATGATTTTGCCGCGGCGGGAGAATATTTGAAAGCAGCAGGGATCACCGCGCCCAAGGGGCTGGCGATATGCGGCGGATCCAATGGCGGATTGTTGGTTGGCGCGGTGACAAACCAGCGGCCGGATCTGGTTGATGCAGCGCAGGCGGCAGTCGGGGTGATGGATATGCTGCGTTTCAACCGCTGGACAGCGGGGCGTTATTGGGTGGATGATTACGGCCATCCGGAAAAGGAAGCAGATTTTAAGGTGCTGCGGGCGTATTCGCCCTATCACAACATTCGCAGCGGCGTTGATTATCCCCCAGTGCTTGTCACGACTGCTGACACGGATGATCGGGTGGTGCCTGCCCATAGCTTTAAATATGCAGCCGCATTGCAGGCCTGTGACATTGGCGACAAACCCCATTTAATCCGGATAGAGACCCGTGCGGGACATGGATCGGGCAAGCCGACTGACAAGGCGATTGAGGAAGGCGCAGACGTGTTAAGCTTCCTAGCCTATTGGACAGGCTTAGAAACGCCTGAAAATCCAAATGGTTGAGTTTCTAGATAGTCCCGGCGTTCATAAAATAGGTTAGTTTTATGAATAACGGCTGTCAGCCTAATTCAGGCTTATCTCACAGCGAAGCGCCTATTCCTTCATTGTCGCCGGAGCAATTCCGCATTGGCGCCAAGCGAGGAACGACCCATGAAAACCCTTACAAAATCCCTTGTCGGAACCCTAGCCGCTGGCGCAATGGCAATGACGGGCGCGGCACCTGCCTTTGCCCGTGACCGTGACCATCGGGGCGGAATTGATGCGGGCGAAATTATCGCTGGGGCGGTGATCCTTGGCGGGATTGCGGCAATCGCATCAGCGGCTAACAAAAACCGGGGGTATAACCGCGGATATGACCGCAATTATGATGGCGGCTATAATGATGATTACCGGAATGGTGATTACCGGCGCGGCGATAATCGATACGGAAATGATCGTAATCACAATGGCTATCGCGGTGATTACGGCAAGCGGAATTCACGCGCTGCGGTCAAAAAATGTATCCGCGCGGCTGAGAAAAACGCCGTTCGGAACGGGTTTCGCTGGGCCAATGTCACCAATATTCGCGATGTGGACGACACCCGATATGGCTGGAAAGTGAAGGGCCGGATTAATGTTAAGGCCCGCGGTCATCGCGGCGATAGCGGTAAGTTCACCTGCAAAGTATCGCGTGGGCGGGTGGTGAACCTTGATTATCGCGGCGTCCGCGGTCTTCGCTGAGGCGGAGCCTCTATCAACTAGGCGGTTCAGGCTGATGAAAGCCTGAGCCGCCTAGTCTCATTTGCAATAGTGCGGCCAGGGGCTGCCAAATCCATTCATTGGGGCCACATTTCGGGGCGATGATATGACATTTATTTCTCGTTTTTCTTCTGCTGCGGCAATGGCCGCTGTATTGTCTCTTGCAGCAATGCCCGCGTCGGCGGCTGAGCTTGGGAGCCAACAGGGGCGTATTCTGACTCCGGCCGCTGTTGGTTCGCCTGCTGCTTGGGATGCAGATGCCCACAATGCCCAGCGCCACCGCCGCCACCACCGCCGCGGCCCTTCCTTTGGTGATTTTCTTGCCGGCGCATTGGTTATTGGTACAGTTGCAGCCGTGGCGAGCGCGGCCAGCAAACCGCGCCAGCCCCGCAGTTACCCATCCCGGCCCACAAATTACCGGGGCAACAGCCGCTATAACAGCGCCCAGGCCATAAATCGCGCCGCTGATATGTGCGTGCAAGAGATTGAGCGGGATATTCGGGTTGATGGGATCGATTTGGTTCGGCGCTCCAGCGATGGCTGGCAGGTGACAGGATCGCTATACAATGGCGATGGTTTTTCCTGCCGGGTTGGCAGGGATGGGCGGATTGACGATATTTCCTATTCCGATCGAGGAGATCTGCAGGCCAGTAACGATCGCCAATATAGTGATGATCGTTATGCGCAGGCATGGGCAGAGACCCGATCGGAAAGCTCTGCTGATAGTGCGGGGCCCGATGCCAATCCAGCCTTTGCATCTGATGGCGGCAGCACGCCGTCCTATCCCGGCGGATTGTTACCGGGCGAAGGCGGCACGAACGATGGTGATGGCCGCTACAGCGCGCCTAATGCCCCTGAATATGGCGGATAATCCCATTTAGAACGCTTGGACCCTTTCATGGGCCGCCTGCGATGTTTCTGCCTGAAGAAAATGGCTGAGGGCGATGCGTAGGATTAGGCTGCGCCATTGGGTTTGCGGCGGGGGAACATCAGCTTTACTTCACGCTGCTAAGCCAGCACTGCCAGCATAATGAATATGATCAAGGCAGATTACATATGGATGGGTTTGCCCTGAACCGCCAGTGCCGCTTCCTTGACCGCTTCTGAATGGGTGGGGTGTGCGTGGCAGGTATAGGCAATATCTTCGCTGGTCGCGCCAAATTCCATTGCTTGGGTGGCCTGCGCGATCATCGTGCCCGCCAGACTGGCGACGATATGAACGCCCAGCACACGGTCAGTGTCCGCTTCTGCAATGATCTTCACAAACCCGTCTGTATCGCGGTTGGTTTTTGCGCGGCTGTTGGCCATCATCGGGAACTTACCCGTTTTGATCGTATAGCCTTGGGCTTTTGCCTCTTCCTGGGTCAGGCCAACTGAAGCGAATTCAGGCATGGTGTAAACCACCCCAGGGATCAGCGCATGGTTTACAATGCCGGTTTGCCCGGCAATATTTTCAGCCACTGCAATACCTTCATCCTCTGCCTTATGGGCGAGCATGGGGCCCGGGATGACATCGCCAATGGCCCAGATGCCGGAAATTTTCGTTTGGAATTTATGATCGGTTTCGATTTGGCCGCGTTGGTTTAATTCCAGCCCAATGCGATCAATGCCTAACCCATCAACATTCGGGCGCCGCCCGATCGCCACCAGAACATGGCTCGCCTTGATCGTTTCCTTGGCCCCGCCAGCGGCAGGCTCCACGTTTAGTGTAACGGTATTGCCGCTAACTTTGGCCCCGGTAACCTTGGTCGCCAGTTTCAATTTCATGCCTTGTTTTTTGAACAGGCGGCCCGCTTCCTTGCGCAGATCACCATCCATACCGGGCAGCAATTGATCCAAATATTCCACCACGGTGACCTTCGCGCCCAGACGGCGCCAGACAGAACCCAGTTCCAGCCCGATAACGCCGCCACCGATGACCACCAGATGTTCAGGCACTTCGGGCAGCTGAAGCGCGCCGGTGGAATCCACGATCCGCAGTTTCGCATTATCAACCGCGACCCCAGGCAGCGCCGTGACGCTGGACCCTGTGGCGATGACGATGTCTTTGGCAGTGATTGTTTTGCCCGCCACTTCGATTGAATGGGCATCCTTGAATGCGGCGCGGCCTTTAATCCATGTGACCTTGTTCTTCTTGAACAGAAATTCAATTCCGCTGGTCAGATCCTTCACCACTGCGGATTTTTCGGCCATCAGACGTTCAAGGTCGAGGGAAACCTTGCCCATTTTCACACCAAATTTTTCAAGATGGCCGCCTGCTTGCGCTTCTTCGAATAATTCAGAACCATGCAGCAGCGCCTTGGATGGAATGCACCCGATATTAAGGCAAGTGCCGCCCAGCGTTTCGCTGCTTTCCACGCAAGCGGTCTTGAGCCCCAATTGTGCCGCGCGGATCGCAGCGACATAGCCGCCGGGGCCGGAACCGATGATCAGTGTGTCGAAATCGTAAGTCTGGTCAGCCATTTCAATTCCCTCAAAGGTCAATCAGTATCCGCGTTGGATCTTCGATTGCATCCTTGATAATCTTGAGCGCAGTTACCGCTTCGCGTCCATCAATCAGGCGGTGATCATAGGATAATGCGATATACATCATCGGGCGGATCACGATCTGGCCATCCACCACCACAGCGCGATCTTCGATCCGGTGCAGGCCAAGAACGGCCGATTGGGGCGGGTTGATGATTGGGGTGGACATCAGGCTGCCGAACACGCCGCCATTTGAAATGGTAAATGTGCCGCCGGTCATGTCGGCCATGGTCAGCGTTCCATCCTTGGCGCTCTGACCGAAATTCGCAATGTCCTTTTCGATCTGGGCGAAACCCTTTTGATCGACATTGCGGACCACGGGGACCACCAGACCATTGGGCGCGCTGACGGCAACAGAAATATCGACATAATCATGATAGATGATCTCGTCGCCTTCGATCTGGGCATTGACCGAGGGCACATCCTTCAGCGCCAAATGTGCTGCCTTGGCGAAGAAGCCCATGAAACCCAGTTTAATGCCATGCTTCTTGGCGAACAGATCTTTGTATTTTCCGCGCGCCTCGATCACCGCCGTCATGTCGACATCATTAAAGGTGGTCAGCAGGGCAGCATTATCCTGCGCGCTTTTCAACCGTTTGGCGATTGTCTGGCGCAGGCGGGTCATCTTGACGCGCTCTGTCCGGCGTTCGCCAGAAGGGGTCGATGGGCTGGCCTGCGCTGCCGGCGCGGCAGCAGAGGGGGCGCCGCCCTTGGCCTTGGCAGCGGCAAGCACATCTTCTTTGGTCAGCCGGCCATCCTTGCCGGTTCCGGTGACAGTTGCTGGATCAATTCCGTGTTCCAGTACCGCGCGGCGCACAGCAGGCGAAAGGGTTTGCGATGCATCGGATGCGCTCGCATCTGATGACTGGCTAGCAGACTGACCAGCGGGTTGGCCGGCGGGTTGGCCGGCGGGTTCAGGGGCGGAACTTGCAGCCGCTTTGGCGCTGCTCGCCCCACTTGCTTCGGCGCCTTCTTCGACTGTGGCAATAACTGCGCCAACTTCAACAGTATCGCCAATTTCTGCCAGCAATTTGCCGAGAACGCCTGCAACGGGCGAAGGGATTTCAACCGCGACCTTGTCTGTCTCAAGGCTGACGATGGGTTCATCCACCTCAACGCGTTCGCCGGGCTGCTTGAGCCATTCGCCAATGGTGCCTTCGGTAACCGATTCACCCAATACCGGGACTGTGATTTCGCTTGCCATAATGCCTGTTTCCTAAGGTCTTGTTTGTTCGCGTCTTGCGTTAGCCGGCGATGCCGAGGGCGGCCGCCACGAGTGAGTTTTGTTGTTCCTGATGCTTCTTGGCGAAACCGGTCGCTGGTGATGCGGCAGCATCGCGCCCGGCATAAGTGGGGCGCATTGGCTTGCCCGCTGCAGCAGCGGCATCTTCGATCAATCGGTCAACGAAGAACCATGCACCATTGTTCTTCGCTTCTTCCTGACACCACACGATTTCATCAAGATTACTCATGCGTTTCAGCCGGATGGAAAGAGGGTCGCCCGGGAATGGATAGAGTTGTTCGATCCGAACAATCGAAACATCATCCAAGCCTTCCTCGTCGCGTTTCTGGATCAGATCATAGGCGACCTTGCCCGAACACAGCACCAGACGGCGCACTTTCTTGTCTGCGATGTCGGCTGTGTCACTGACGATCCGCCGGAAATGGCTCTCATCGGTGAATTCTGCCGCTGTGCTTTTTGCCATTGGATGGCGCAGCAGCGATTTGGGCGTCATGATGATCAAAGGTTTGCGGAATGGGCGCAACATCTGGCGGCGCAGGACGTGGAAATAATTGCCCGGCACGGTGATGTTGCAAACCTGGATATTGTCATTCGCGCATAATTGCAGGAACCGTTCCATCCGGGCGGATGAATGTTCCGGGCCCTGGCCTTCATACCCATGGGGCAACATCATCACCAAGCCGTTGGCGCGCAGCCATTTGGCTTCGCCTGCGGCGATGAACTGATCGATGATGATCTGTGCGCCATTGGCAAAATCGCCAAATTGCGCTTCCCAGCACACAAGCGTTTTAGGGTCTGCCAAAGCAAAGCCATATTCAAAGCCAAGCACGCCATATTCAGACAAGGTGCTGTCATACACTTCGAATTTGCCGTGCGGCAGTGTGGCAAGCGGGATATATTTGCGTTCGTCCTTCTGGTCGATCCACATTGCGTGACGCTGGCTGAAGGTGCCGCGGCCGGAATCCTGACCTGACAGGCGCACGCCGAACCCTTCGGTTACCAGACTGCCAAACGCAAGCGCCTCTGCCGTGGCCCAGTCGAAGCCTTTGTTGCTGTCGAACATTTCACGTCTGGCGCTGATCACGCGGTTGAGTGTTTTGTGAACCGTGAGGTCGTCCGGCACTGTGGTCAGCGTGCGGCCAAGGCTGTCGAACAATTTTCTCTCGACCCCGGTTTCAATATTGCGCCGCGCAGTTTCGGGATCGGCCGGTTTGTGCAGCCCGCTCCAGCGTCCGGCAAACCAGTCGGCTGAATTGGGGGTATAGGTTTTTGCAGCCTGAAAATCTTCTTCGAGAAGATGGGTGAATTCTTTTACCAAGCCATCAGCAAAGCCTTCTACAACTTCGCCTTCATCGATCAGGCGTTGTTCGTAAACGACGCTGACCTTGGGGTGCGCGCGGATGCGGTCATACATCATTGGCTGGGTGAAACTGGGCTCATCGCCCTCATTGTGGCCAAAGCGGCGATAACACCACATGTCGATCACAATATCGCGGCCAAACTTCTGACGATATTCAATCGCCAGTTTGCAGGCGAACGTCACCGCTTCTGGATTGTCGCCATTTACGTGCAGGATTGGTGCCTGCACGCCTTTTGCGACATCGGAAGGATAGGGGCTGGAACGCGCAAATTGCGGGCTGGTGGTGAAGCCGATCTGATTATTAATTACGAAATGGATGCAGCCGCCAGTATTATATCCGCGCACACCCGACAGGCCGAAACATTCCCACACCACGCCTTGCCCGGCAAAGGCGGCATCGCCGTGGATCAGAACCGGCAGGACTTGCTTATGCTTGCTTAGATCATCGCGAATGGCCTGCTGCGCCCTGGCTTTGCCCAAGACCACCGGATCGACCGCTTCTAGATGAGAGGGGTTTGGAACGAGGCTCATATGAACCTGAATCCCGTCAAATTCGCGGTCTGTGCTGGTGCCCAGATGGTATTTCACATCGCCCGATCCGCCAACATCATCGGGATTGGCGCTGCCGCCGGAAAATTCGTGAAAGATGACTTTGTATGGTTTGGCCATCACATTGGCGAGGACATTCAAGCGCCCGCGATGCGCCATCCCGTAGATGATTTCGCGGACACCCAATTGGCTGCCATATTTGATCACCGCTTCTAAGGCGGGGATCATGCTTTCGCCGCCATCAAGGCCGAACCGTTTGGTGCCGACATATTTCTTGCCAAGGAAGGATTCGTATTGTTCGCCCCGGATCACCGCGCCCAGAATGGCGCGTTTACCCTCTGGGGTGAACTGGATGACCTTATCGGGCCCTTCGATCCGATCCTGGATGAAACGGCGTTCTTCCACATCAGAGATGTGCATGTAATCAAAGCCGACATGACCGCAATAATTGGCGCGTAAGGTGGCCACCAATTCGCGCGGGGTTGCCCAGTCAAGCCCGAGATTGCCGCCAAGGTAAACCGGTTCATCCAGTGCCTTGCCGGTAAACCCGTGCCACTCAAGCTTCATATCATCAGGCAATTCACGATGATTTAGCCCTAGTGGATCAAGATCGGCTGCAAGATGCCCGCGAACCCGATAGGTGCGGATCAGCAACATCGCGCGGATGGAATCTCCGGCAGCCTTTTCGATGGCAGCATTATCCAGCACCTTGCCGGATTTTGCCGCAGCCTCTTTTACCGCCAGCTTCATCGCGGTGGGATCAAGCGCCTGCGTTAGATCATCTTCGCAATCACCGCCAACTTGCGGCCAGCTCGGATTGCTCCACGATGGGCCAGCTTGAGGCCCCGCTTGGGGGTCAGCCTGGGGGTCATCCATCACTTTGGTGTCGAAATCGTGGTTTTCATTACCCATCGGGCTAACCCCCAGATGCCGGAAATGCCCGGCTTTTTATTGCGATGCCTGTTATCGCTATGTCTGAAATCGGGCGGATAATCCCTGCATACAGGAGATGTATCCGCCGCTATTCATACTTATTCTTTCAACAGCCCAGCGAGCGTGGTGCCCAGTTCGCTGGGTGAAGGGGATACGCGGATGCCGGCGGCTTCCATCGCACCAATCTTATCTTCCGCGCCGCCTTTGCCGCCCGAAACGATGGCGCCTGCATGGCCCATTTTGCGGCCAGGAGGGGCTGTGCGGCCCGCGATGAAGCCGACCATTGGTTTCTTGCGGCCCTTCTTTGCTTCCTGAGCGATGTATTCGGCCGCTTCTTCTTCTGCGCTGCCGCCAATTTCACCGATCATGATGATCGATTTGGTTTCATCGTCGGACAAGAACAGGTCGAGCACGTCGATGAAATTGGTCCCGTTTACCGGGTCGCCGCCAATGCCCACAGCGGTGGTTTGGCCCAGGCCAACCATCGTGGTTTGATGAACAGCTTCATAAGTGAGCGTGCCTGAGCGCGATACCACGCCGACCGATCCCTTTTTGAAAATGGATCCGGGCATGATCCCGATTTTGCATTCATCAGGGGTCAAAATGCCGGGGCAGTTCGGGCCGATCAGGCGTGAATTGGAACCGCGCAGCGATGCCTTCACGCGGACCATGTCGAGTACGGGAATACCCTCTGTGATGGCGATGATCAGCTCCATTTCCGCGTCAATCGCTTCGCAGATCGCATCAGCAGCAAATGGCGGGGGGACATAGATGCAGGATGCAGTCGCGCCGGTCGCGGCCTTGGCTTCGCTCACCGTGTTGAAATTAGGCAGGCCGATATGCGTGCTGCCGCCTTTACCCGGTGTGACACCAGCAACCATTTGCGTTCCATAATCGAGCGCCTGCTGCGTGTGGAAAGTTCCGGTATCACCGGTCATGCCTTGTGTAATGACTTTGGTGTTTTTGTTTATGAGAATTGACATTAAGCCATCCTTTTTCCGTCACGCCGGCCAAAGCCGGCAATTCTTGTCGCACGAGATGCCAGGCCATGCTGGCATTCCATTGTTATTTTAGATCACCATCAATGCCCTTGCAGGCGTCGAGCAATTCCTTGACCGCATCGACCGATACATCGAAATTCTTCTGCGCTTCGGCATTAAGCTCAATCTCGACGATCTTTTCGACACCGCTGGCACCGATCACCACCGGCACGCCAACATACAATCCATCAACGCCGTATTGGCCGGTCAGATTGGCGGCTGCGGGAAGTACCCGGCGCTTATCTTTAAGATAGCTTTCCGCCATCATAATTGCGCTGGTGGCGGGCGCATAATAGGCCGAGCCATTGCCCAGCAGCTGGACGATTTCGCCGCCGCCTGAACGGGTGCGGGCAACAATTGCGTCGATCTTTTCCTGTGTCGACCAACCCATCTTGATAAGGTCCGGCACGGGAATGCCCGCAACGGTCGAATATTCAATGACCGGCACCATCGTATCGCCGTGGCCGCCCAGCACGAAGGCTGTGACATCTTCGACCGATACATTGAATTCATCAGCGAGGAAGTGGCGGAAACGGGCGCTGTCCAGCACACCGGCCATGCCGACGACCTTATTATGGGGCAGCCCGCTATATTCGCGCAATGCCCACACCATCGCATCCAGCGGGTTGGTGATGCAGATCACGAAGGCATCAGGTGCATGTTGCTTGATGCCTGCGCCAACGGCGCCCATGACTTTCAAATTGATGCCCAGAAGATCATCGCGGCTCATGCCCGGCTTGCGCGGGACACCGGCAGTAACGATGATTACATCAGCCCCGGCAATATCAGCATAATCGCTGGTGCCTTTAAGCTTTGCATCGAATCCTTCGACCGGAGCGGCCTGGCTTAGATCAAGCGCCTTGCCGGCAGGCATTCCTTCGGCGATGTCGAACAGAACGATGTCGCCCATTTCCTTCATCGCTGCCAGGTGGGCGAGCGTGCCGCCAATCATGCCTGCGCCGATAAGCGCGATTTTCTTGCGTCCGTGCCCTTTGGCCATGTCCGGTATCGTCCTCATTATTGCCTGCGGGAACAATTGCGTCCGGCCCGTTTGGGCCAAACCAGAAAGGCGCATGACACGTCCCGCGACGAAGCGGCGCCCATAGAACTAGTTTGGCCCTAGGGTGGGGGCAAGGCGATTGCAACTGCCAAAGCCGCGTCGCCCCGAACTATTTATGCAAATAGTTCGCAATAGCGATTGATCTGAATAAATATGGATGGCCGGGCAAGCAATTGCGCTGCCAGCTGATGCAATTATCGTGATGTATTGGATTAATGCAGCCTGCTGGCAGCAGCCATTGTCATTCTACGGCGCAGCCTATCCAGCCATCTTTTCTAGGAAGGGGGCATCGCGTTGTTCCGCCAATTGCATTGCGGCCATATAATCTGGAACAGCCCGGCTGAAATAATACCCTTGGCCCAGCGTGCACCCAGCATCGCGGACGGACTGAACCTGTTCGACGGTTTCTAAACCTTCGGCCACGATATCCATACGTAACGTTGCGCCCAATTCGGCCACGGCCCGAATGATCGCATTGCTTTTGCGGCCAGCATTGGGGCCAGAGACAAAGCTGCGATCAATCTTAATTTTCTTGAATGGATATTTTTGAATATGACTGAGCGAAGAGTAGCCGGTCCCAAAATCATCCAACGCAAATCGGACGCCGGCGGCAGATAATTCTTCGATAAAACTGTTGGTCGCGTGATTGTCGTCCAAAAACACGCTTTCGGTTACTTCTAGTTCCAGCCTCGATGGGGCAAGGCCCGCTTCGCGTAGCGCGTTAAGAATGCCCAATGCAGCGCCTGGCGCTTTGATTTGTAGGGGCGATAAATTGACCGCAATGGTCACATCGTCAGGCCATTGCGCACAGGCTTTGGCGGCCTGCGCGGTGATCCAGTTGCCCAGCGTGACGATGACCCCGGTTTCTTCGGCCACCGGGATGAATTCGTCAGGTTTAAGTTCACCCTTTTCCGGGTGGAACCAGCGCACCAGAGCTTCAAACGTGCGGATCTTGCCAGTCGCCAGATCCACAATCGGCTGGAAGAAGATGGATAATTCATTCTTCGCGATGGCTGAACGCAAATCGGCCTCTATTTCCCGGCGTCGGACTAGATCACGGCTCATCTCTGGAACGTAATAACTCGCCTGATTTCGGCCGCTCACTTTGGCATGATAAAGCGCCAGATCTGCACGCTGCATTAGCATGTCGGAATCGACCCCGTCTTCGGGCAGGATTGCGATACCCATTGAGGCGCGCACTTCCAACCGGTCGCCATCAATCCGAACCGGCCGGACGATTTCACCCAGCAAGCGTTCGGCCATCTGTTCGCATTGCTTGCGGCTGTCAATTTCGCAAACGATGATGAATTCATCCCCGCCGAAACGCGCCACTGTTGTTTCCAGCGGTGATGCAGCGCGCAGCCGCCGGGCGATTTCCGACAGCACCCGATCGCCAACTGGATGGCCAAGCAGATCGTTAACTTCCTTAAATCGATCCAGATCGATCCAGAACAGGGCCAGCATCCGGTCTGCCGGAAGATCCATCAATTTTTCCACCATCGCATGGTTCAGGCCTGCCCGATTGGCGAGGCCGGTGACGGCATCGGTTCGCGCCAATATCTGCATTTTTTCAGCCAGAATCGCGCTGTTTTCCGCCGCCGAAATGGATTCGCGCAGCACTTTGAATACATTCATCGTGATGGAAACCATGGCGGGGACGAGCAGTGCGATGGTGATTGCAAGAGTGATGTAGGGCAATGTCCCAATTGCCAGACTGGCGAACAGGATGGGGGCGACAGTTAAGCTTAGCTGGCCGATTGCGATAATGGGGCTGCCTGCGTTACGCGCGCAGATGCCCACTCCATACCCCACCGCATTGGCGATCATCAGCACTTTGAGCGGGGCTTCGACTTCCAAGAGTAATGACAATGCAGCCAACGTCCCCAGAATGAGGGCGTAACTAAATGCCCATAATTCATAAAGAATTTTCAGTTTGCTGACGCTGGCTTCTTCATCTTTGTCCGACAGGTTGAATGCTACGCAAACACGGATGATGGCAATGGCGGCAAGCAGGATGGTCAGCACGATCAAAGTGCGTTCGCCGCTCGACAGGGCCAGAACCGATGCCGAGAAGATACCGGTCACCGCCCCAATCGCGAGGCTGGTTGGCTGGGTATATAAAGTTTGAACAAGCGTGCGCTGTACACGGTTGGAGAGGGCATCTCCTCGCTTAAAATGCGCGAAGACCCGTTTGATCTTCTGGGTAGGCAGCCACTTGTTCATAACAAATGTCTTAGGCAAAAGTGTTCACTGATTGGTTAATTTGCACTTACCTATTTTAAGCGCGATCACTGCTTGTATTGTAACCGGATACCATAGGGCAAATCAGGCGTCGGCCCGCCCTGTTTGGCTGATCGTCTCGGCGTCCAATTGCTGCGCGATCCGTTTATCCAAAGTGCGGCAAATTCCCAGCCACCAATCATAACCTTGCCGGTCCCCTGCAAAAAATGCCGCCTCAGCTTGGCTGCGGGCCTGGCGCGCTGCGCCCAGACCATGCTGCCCGAAATGGCGAAGCGCGGCATGGAGCAATTGTTCATTTGTCCCATTTACGCGGGCATTGTCCCCATTATCATTGGCCGCGCCATTGATGGCCGGCCGCGTCAGGGCGCGGGCGATCGCAGAGCAATTGGCGGTGCGAGCAGCAGCGAAATGCAGGGGCATGAGTATAACCTCTAACGGGACAATGAAGGACGCTTGAGGGCGGGATAGGCGCAGCAGACCTAAGGTCCTGTTCCAAATTATGGTTGAGGCAGGGTTAACCTTTTGCCAGCCGAGGAAGGCGGGGCCTTATTTTGGCTGGGTGATCCACTGCCCGCTATTGGCGTATTCGGGCCGAATGCTGCTGGCACGGGGCAGGTTTTGCGCCCTGAACACCAAATCTGTGCCGCGCTGGGCCACTGATGCTGCGTAATTTGGCGATGGGCTGCGCCTTATTGCCTCTTGACCAGAAGATCGGCCAGAAATGTCAATGGAAGGCGCGGTAGCCCCCTTATTGCCAGAGGTGTCTTTGAACCTGCCGGCTAATGCGGCTGGACTGGAGGGCGCATTGGCCAGATCTGAATTTTTGCGAGCTAAGGGCGCGGCAAATGGTTCATGGCCGGAATAAGCGGCCCGAAATGCGCCCGCCTTCCCCGCTGCCCCGCGAAAGTGATAGAAACGGTGCGCGCCAATGGTGCCCACCGGATCAAGGCTGGGGGCCCAATAGGGGTTAATCCAAATTGTATGGTAATGGGTAGCAAGGCCGACGGGCCGGTAGGTTTCGCCAGATAAGGCATCGCGCGCGACCATTTGCGCCCGTTTCCATCCAGCTGATGCCCGCCTGGCCTGTGAAGGCCGCCGAACGAGCGATCCGTCGCAAGTAAAGCTGAACTGGCAACCGGTTTTGCGGTTCGATCCTTGATAAACAACCCCGCAAACACTGGTTGGAAAGCCCGCGTGCGCGACCCGGTTTAGCACCACTTGCGCTACTGCCCGCTGCCCGCTGAGTGTTTCGCTGGCCGCTTCGTAATAAACGGCCGAGGCAAGGCATTGCAGGGCTCTTGCCTTGTCCAACCCGGTTCCGCGCGATTGGAAAGCGCGCGCCGCCGGGCCTGATTTGCCGATTGCAGCAAATGGGCTGGCATCGACTAGGCTGGCATCGACATTATTAATGCGGGAAATTGCATCATCAGCGCCCGAAATTTCAGGCAGCGGCGCGGCTGCCTTGCGCTGGGCAAGGCCGGACCTAGGTGTGTCATGGAGGTAGTAGAAGGCAGAACCGGGAAAACTGAATCCTGGCTTTTCAAACTCCATTGGGATTACCGGATCGGGCTGGGCTTGGCGGGCTGAAATTGTGTTAATTGCGTGCCAATCATGGGGTGCTGCCACCGCCGGCACGGCAATTGCGGCGGCCAATGCTGCCAACCTGTGCCCGCGCCGGTTTGCCCGCTGCTGTAAACCCAATGGCCGCACTTTGCGGCCTAGCCGCATCGAAAAGTCAGCAGGCCTGGGTTCATCATAAAAGGCGGGCAGGTCGGTCAAATATCTCTCTTGTTAAATGGCGCAAAAAGCGCGCCTAAGCGCGTATCATCAGACGGCAAGCCATGCGAAGCGCGCTGTCGTGCACGTCCCTTTGCGGCACACAGTTAAGGGACATGTTAACAACCATGCAGGGCGTTCAGCGTTGGGGGCCTGAACGCCCAAAATATCTCGAAAGCCCCGCGTGCCCAGAACGGCTGGAAGGTTTTGGGCGTATTGAAGCTCCGGACAGCGTGCGATCCGGGTGGAAGCTGCGGGGGAGCCGGGGGGAGGCCGCAAGGGAGCCGTCAGGGGCGGGCAGCTGACAAGATTATTGGGGCTGCTTGCTCTTTCACTGGCCGGGCTGTAGGCGGCGTTTCACGTCATGGGTTGTCTGCGCAAGCAGGCCTAAGAGGGAAGCGGGTGAAGGGATATTCCCTTATTCCCGCGCTGCCCCCGCAACTGTGACCGGGGAGTGCGCGCTCCAAATGCCACTAGTGTTCCGCTGGGCCAAGGCCCTTTGAAATACCGGGAAGGCGGGGCGTTAACATTGATCCGGGAGTCAGGAGACCTGCCCATGTTCGGTCGTTCAGCCGCCGGACGGGGTGTGTCGGAGGCAGATGGACTGGAATGCGGGCAACCGTGCGCCTTTCGTCATGAGCGGCATTGTGTCGTTTGTTTCGGAGGTTTTATGTCCAAATATCTGTTATTATTGAATTGTTCCTTTTTCTTTGCTTCGCCCGTTCTGGCGCAGCAAGTGCCTGCTGGGGATCTGGCCGGGGATCTGGCCGCGAACAAGCAATCAGGAAAAATCATTCCTGCCCCATCTACTCACCCTGAAATGATCACGGTATTGGCCAATGGGTTGGAAGAACCGGTTACCCAAACCGGCCAGTCAGTCTCGATCATCAATCGGGATGAAATCCAGCAGGTGCAAGGCGCTGACATTACCCGCATATTACAGCGCAAACCGGGCGTTACCATCACCCGCAATGGCGGTGTGGGCAGCTTTGCCGGTGTGCGCCTTCGCGGCGCGGAGGCAGAACAATTACAAGTGATTATCGATGGTGTGCGGGTGGCCGATCCTGCATCCCCAGGCGGCGGCTTCGATTTTGGAAATTTGTTGCCGGGCGCGGTCGGCAAGCTGGAATTGTTGCGCGGGTCAAACTCCACCATTTGGGGCAGTCAGGCCATTGGCGGCGTTCTGGTGGTGCAAAGCCTGAATAATACCAAGGCGCAGGCATCGCTGGAATATGGCGCGCGCGACACGTTTTATGCGCAGGCCAGTGGCGGTTTGGGCGGCGAATTTGGCCAGATTGTGCTCGATGGGGCTTATTACACCAGCGATGGTTTTTCCGCTGCTGCGGCTGGAACTGAACTGGACGGCTTCCGCCAATGGCAGGCGGGCGGGCGCGCAATGGTGAATGTCACAAGTGAAATAGTGCTGCGAGGGGCCATTCGCTATGTTGATGGGCGTTTGGATATTGATGGGTTTCCAGCGCCTTATTACACATTGGCCGACACTGCTGAATTTCAGGACACGCGCGAGCTGTCTGGGGCGGCGGCATTGGCCTATTCAGGCAGCACTTTGGAATTGATCGGCAGCGTTTCCTTGTCTGATACAGAACGCGACAGTTTTAACCCTGCGTATGGCACTGCACCCAATTACCGCACTGATGGCCATAGCGAGCGCGCTGATCTGCGCGGCAAATGGAAGTTTGGCCATGATTGGGCACTGCATTTTGGCGGTGAATATGAATGGTCCCGCTTTTCCTCCAGCTTTGATGCGCGCAAACAAGCGCGGATCGGCGGGGCCTATGCGCAAATAGGTTTTGATCTGGATGAAATTATCGTCCTGAATGCCGGCGTGCGGCTGAGCGATCACAATCGTTTTGGCAGCGCTGTGACATTTGGCGCGGATGCGGCCTATTTCCTGACCGATGATGTGCGGGTTAGGGCAAGTTTTGGTGAAGGTTTCAAAGCGCCGACCTTGTTCCAGATGTATTCCGATTTCGGGAATGTTCTGCTGGCACCTGAACGCAGCACCAGCTTTGATCTGGCCATCGAAGCGGGCGAACGCGCCGCTGGGCGCGGAACCTTTGCTGTGTCCTTGTTCAGGCGCGATAGCCGCGATCAGATTGATTTTATTTCCTGTTTTAATGTTGTCGCTGATATCTGCATTGGCCGCCCATATGGCACCTATGACAATGTTGGGCAGGCGCGGGCGCAAGGGGCCGAAATAGAAGGCGGTTATATGCCCGATGATACGGTATCGCTGCGTATGGCCTATGCCTTTATCGATACAAAGAACCGCACGGCAGGATCGGCCAATAGGGGGAATGAATTGGCCCGCCGCCCGCGCCATGCTGCAAGTTTTTCCGCCGACTGGACGCCCGGTGATTTTCAGCTGGGCGCTGATCTTCGGTTTGTGTCGCGCAGTTTTGACAATGCGGCCAATACACTTACGCTAGACAATTATACCACGATTGATCTGCGCGCTAGTTGGCAGGTCACTGATAAGTTTGAAATATTTGGCCGGGTGGAAAATGTGACGGGCGATGATTATCAGACCGCGGCAGGATATGGCGCGCCCGGGCGCGGTGTGTTTGTTGGCGTGAGGGCGGGTATGTGAAGGCGCTGCGCGCGCTGTTTCTGGCCGGACTGTTGGCGGGCTGTCATGCGCCGCCGGCAGAACCTGGGGCCTTGGCGGCGGGTTCATCCAGCCAGCGCGCGCAGCCCACATTTGTCAGCCTTAATCCATGCACTGATGCAATTTTGGCCGAAGTGGCGGACCCTGATCAGGTTCTGGCACTATCACATTACAGCCATGATCCGCGCGCTTCTTCGATGGGCCTTGCCCAAGCGCGGGGGTTTGCGGTGACTGGCGGCACGGTGGAAGAAGTCTTGGCCTTGCAGCCTGATGTGGTGGTTGCCGGTTCCTTTTTGGCCCCATCGGCCCGCAATGGGTTGAACGCATTGGGCATGAGGGTGGAGACATTCGGCATCGCTTCCTCGGTCAAGCAAAGTGATGCACAAATTCGCCAAATGGCGGCATTGGCTGGCCATCCTGAGCGGGCAGAGATTTTGCTGGAACGGATAAAACAGGCGCTGGAACAATTGGCCCCGCCTGCTGGAAACAGCGTGGTTCCCACCGTTTTGTGGCAACCATCGGGAATTGTCCCGGGCGAAAATGCCTTGGTCAGCCAATTGCTGAAGGCGGCTGGCTTTTCCAGCCACAGCGCGGATCAGGGGCTGGGGCAGGCTGATTATCTGCCTCTGGAAATGTTGCTTGCCCATCCACCTTCATTGCTGCTGGTGGCAGGGCAGGAACGTTCCCAGCATCATCCCGCGCTGGATAATGCAGGCGATGGGAAACGGGTAAAAATTGATCCTGCATTGCTTTATTGCGGCGGGCCAACGATCATTCGGCTTTCTGAGCGGATCAGGCAGATAAGGCAGGATATGCAATGAGAGCAATTCGCGCCCATCCGACCGTGTTTTTGCTGGTTCTGATTGCCGGGGTGTTTCCGCTGTCCTTATTGGCGGGCCGTGTGTGGCTGGATTTTGCAAGCACGCCCAATGCACTGGTTATTCTGGCCCAATTACGCCTGCCGCGCGCGGTTTTAGCCTTGGTTGTCGGGGCGGGGCTGGGTGCTGCAGGCGCTGCCATGCAGGGGTATTTGCGTAATCCGCTTGCTGATCCCGGCTTGTTCGGGATCGCGCCAATGGCGGCGCTTGGCGCGGTCGCCAGTTTTTGGTTTGGATATTCTGCAACTGTGTGGCTGCTTCCCCTATTTGCGTTGGTGGGCGCAGGCGCGGGCATGGCATTGCTGGCGCTGATTGCAGGGCGCAGCGGGGGGATTGCACTGTTCACTTTGGCTGGATTGATGATCGCCAGCCTGGCGGGAACGCTGACCAGCCTTGCGATCAGCATGGCCCCCAATGCCTTTGCGATGAGCGAAATCGTGACTTGGCTGATGGGCGCGCTGACCGACCGCAGTTGGCGCGAAGTGTGGTTGGCAGCCCCGCTTACGGCGGCCGGGATTGGCTGTTTGATGATGACAGGTCGCGGCCTTGATGCCTTAACCTTGGGCGATGCGGCGGCCAGATCGCTTGGGATTGGGTCCGGCGCGCTTCAGGCATGGTTGATTGCGGGGATCGGGCTGACTGTGGGCAGCGGGGTTGCGGTGGCAGGAATCGTCGGGTTTGTCGGGCTGATTGTGCCCCATTTGGTGCGCCCGCTGACTGATCGAAGGCCCAGCCAATTGATCCTGCCAAGCGCGCTTGGCGGGGCGCTGCTGGTATTGGTGGCTGATAGTGTGGTCCGTATTTTGCCGCTGGTTACTGAATTGCGGCTGGGCATTGCATTAAGTTTGATCGGTGCGCCGTTTTTCTTGATGCTGCTGATCAAGATGCGCAGGGGGCTTGCATAATGTTATTGGCAAATGGCCTTGGCGTGCGCCTTGGCGGGGCGCAGGTGCTGCGCAATGTTACAGCGCAGGCGCCGCGCGGCGCGATCACCGCCATTTGCGGGCCCAATGGCGCGGGAAAATCGACCCTGCTGGCATCGCTGGCGGGGCTTATGAAACCTTGCTCTGGCGTGGTTACGTTGGATGAGGTTCCACTGACCAATATTCCGGCGCAGGATCGGGCAAAGCGGATCGGATATTTGCCGCAATCGGGCGAGGTAGCGTGGAACCTCTCGGTTAGAAATCTGGTTGCGCTGGGGCGGTTGCCGCATGGGGGCGGCGGGGAAGAACAGATCGAGGATGCCCTCCAATCGGTCCAATTATCGGGCATGGCTGACAGATCCATATCGACCCTGTCAGGGGGGGAACGGGCCAGAGCCTTACTAGCGCGGGTGTTGGCCGGTGATCCTGATTGGGTGCTGGCGGATGAACCCTTGGCGGCACTGGATTTTTATCATCAGCATCAGGTTTTGGCCTGCCTGCGCAGCGCAGCCCGGATGGGGCGCGGCGTGGCGCTGGTGCTGCATGATCTTGCATTGGCGATGAACCATGCAGACCGGGTGATCGTGCTGGACGAGGGCGCAGTGGCCGCTGATGGCCCGCCCGAACAAGCATTGTCAGCAGATATTATCAGCCGGGTTTGGGGCATTGCCCCGCGCTGGCTGGGGGAACCGGGCGCAAGGGCGCTGGTTATTTAAAGCCCCCCTTTCTTCCAATTTTGCGGATTGGAAAAAAGGGGGGGTGCCTCTTACTTTTCTTCAGCCAATCCCAGCGATTCCAGCATCGGTGTCACGTCTGGCTGACGCCCGGCGAAATTCTGGAACATTTCAAAATAATCCATTGTCCCGCCTCGGCTGAGCACGCTGGCGCGGTAATGATCGCCATTTTCACGGGTCAATCCGCCATTATTGCGGAACCATTTACGGCTGTCCTGATCGAGCATCTGGGTCCACAAATAGGAATAATAACCGGCTGAATAACCGGTTGGGTTGGAGAAGATGTGGTTGAAATAACTGCTGCGATAACGCGGCGGCACCAGATCCACTTCCAGCCCCAATTCCTCCAGCGATTTGCGTTCAAAGGCGTTGAATTTTTCGGGCGTATCGATTGCGGCGGCCTGCTCCGCGTTGAGCGAATGCCATTTCATATCCAGCAGGGCTGCTTCCATGGTTTCGCCAAAGGCATAACCCTGATTGAATTTGGATGCGGCATCAATCTTGGCGATCAGTTCTGCCGGAATGATCTGGCCGGTTTGATAATGCTTGGCATAATTGGCCAGAACTTGCGGATCAGTGGCCCACATTTCATTCACCTGACTGGGGTATTCAACAAAATCGCGCGCCGTAGCGGTGCCAGACAGGCTGGCATATTTCTGGTTGGCAAAGAAACCGTGCAGCGCATGGCCAAATTCATGGAACATCGTTTCAACATGATCGAAACTGACGAATTGCGGTTCGCCTTCCGGTGCCTTGGGAATGTTCAGAACATTATAGATGACCGGTTTGGTATCGTAGAGATGGCTTTGTTCAACAAAGTTCGACATCCATGCACCGCCGCGTTTATTATCGCGCTGGAAGGGATCGAAATAGAAGATGGCCAATTCTGAACCATCGCGGTCAAACACGGTGTAAGTCGTTACATCGGGATGATAGACGGGTAGATCGCTGCGTTTTTTGAAGCTGAGGCCATAAAGTTTATTGGCGGCGAAAAACACACCATCTTCCAACACTTGATCGACCTGGAAATAAGGCTTGGTCGCACTTTCATCGAGGTCGTATTCTGCCTTGCGAACCTTTTCTGCATAACGGTCCCAATCCCACGGTTTGACTGTGAAATCGCCGCCATCAGCTTTGATCCGCTCGTTCAGCACAGCGGCCTCGCGCCGCTGGGCAGCGGCCAGTGCAGGGACCATTTGCTGCATGAAATCGAGCGCATTCTTAGGGGTCTGCGCCATCCGGTCATACATCACATAGCTTGCCCAGTCGGGCAGCCCGAACAAGGCCGCTTTTTGCGCCCTCAATTGGGCAATTTCAGCGACCAGTTTGCGTGTATCATTGGCATCACCCTTGTCGGCGCGGTGGATGCTGGCGGTGAACAATTGTTCGCGCACATCCCGGTTTTCCAATGAAGGCAAAGACGGCTGCTGCGTGGTGTTCTGCAGGGCAATGACATATTTGCCATCCATTCCGCGACTGGTGGCGGTTTTGGCCGCGGCAGCCACTTGTGCATCAGGCAGGCCGGCCAATAGCGCTTTATCATCCACTACCAAGGCATTGTCCCTGCTCGCATCGATCAGGCGCTGGGCAAATTTTGTGGTCAAAGCCGATAGGCGAGTGTTGATTGTCTTAACTTGTTCCTTCTGATCCGGGGTCAATAAGGCACCGGCATGAACCATCTGTTTGTAAGTTTCTTCGAGTAGCTTGGCATCTTCCTTGGTCATGCTCATCGCCGCGCGATTATCATAGACCGCTTTTACCCGGGCGAAGAGCTGCGGGTTCAGCGTGATGGCATCGCCATGCGCGCTCAGTTTGGGGCTGATGTCTGAATCTACAGCATCCAGCGTGTCATTGGTGTTGGAACCGGTTAGCGCGTAAAATACTGCAGCCACCCGGTTCAGCATCCGGCCCGATGTTTCCAGCGCCACAATGGTATTGTCCAATGTGGGCGCAGCCTGATTGGATATGATCGCGGCTACTTCTGCATTATGAATTTCCATCGCTTGTTCAAAAGCGGGGGCATAATCTGTATCCGCAATCGCGGTAAAATCCGGCGCGTGGAAGGGAAGATCGCTGGCCGCCGCGAAATAGCCGGTGGCTACCGGTATCACGGGCGCGGCCGGGGATGTATCCGCTGCGCTTTGGGTTGGTTCATTCACTGTTGCACAAGCGGAAAGCATGGCACTCGCCGCAACTGCGGCCAAAAGGTGGGATTTCATATTCTCTCCAATTCATTGACAGGCGGACGCGCGAATTCATCTGCAGCGGCCTTTTCTGCCTTAACTATACATGATGCGCTTGAACCGCAGATTGATGGCGATTGCAAGGGCTTGGCAAATCGGCTCTGCGCGCTCTTGCCGTTCTGGCATGACAGGATGGCTTATTTGAAAAACAGCTTCGGGTTGAAAGTGCGTTCTAAATGGCCCGGCCGCGCAGCAGATTTGGCCCAGCGCCCCGCATTATTGCAAAGGCCAAGTTGCAATCGGCAAGTTGTAATTGGTCGGCCTTGTGCCCACATTCCAACCCGCATGCCGGGGCGCTTTTCCCCGCCGCGCGATACCCTGCTTGACAGCAAAGAACATTTGCGGAACAGAATGCCTCTATGAGTCTCTCCCATATTTCTGTCCGCGGCGCGCGGGAACATAACCTTAAGGGCTTCGACATTGATCTGCCGCGTGATGCGCTGATCGTGATTACCGGCCTGTCTGGTTCGGGCAAGTCGAGCCTTGCTTTTGATACGATTTATGCAGAGGGGCAGCGCCGTTATGTCGAGAGCTTAAGCGCCTATGCGCGCCAGTTTCTGGAAATGATGCAGAAGCCTGATGTCGAACATATTGACGGGTTAAGCCCGGCGATCAGTATCGAGCAGAAGACGACCAGCCGCAATCCGCGCTCCACCGTCGCGACGGTAACTGAAATTTACGATTATATGCGGCTGCTATGGGCGCGCATTGGTGTGCCCTATTCACCTGCCACGGGTAAGCCGATCGAGGCGCAGAGTGTGTCTATGATGGTGGACCGGGTGATGGAATTGCCCGAAGGGGTAAGGTTATATCTGCTCGCGCCGGTGGTGCGCGGGCGCAAGGGTGAATATCGTAAGGAACTGGCCGAATGGCAGAAGGCTGGTTTCACCCGTGTGCGGATCGATGGTGAAATCTATCCGATCGAGGACGCGCCTACGCTCGACAAGAAATTCAAGCATGACATCGAAGTGGTGGTGGACCGGCTGGCGGTGAAACCCGGGCTTGAAACGCGCCTTGCTGACAGTTTTGAAACTGCGCTTAAGCTGGCCGATGGGCTGGCCTATGCTGATCTGGCCGATGGTGTTGTGCCAGGGCGGGAAAAAGAAGGTGCTGGCGGCGGCGCAATGAAAGGGGCGGGCATCCCCGCCAACCGGCTTGTGTTTTCCGAAAAATTCGCCTGCCCGGTCAGCGGATTTACGATCGAAGAAATCGAACCACGGCTGTTTTCCTTCAACGCGCCGCAGGGGGCCTGCCCGACGTGTGACGGGCTGGGCGAAAAACAATTGTTCGATCCGCAATTGGTGGTGCCCAATGAAGAACTCAGCCTAAAGAAAGGCGCGGTGGTGCCATGGGCCAAATCCAACCCGCCATCGCCTTATTACATGCAAGTTCTGGGCAGTCTGGCGAAGGCTTATGATTTCAGCCTGGAAACCCCGTGGAGCCAGCTTTCACCCGATCAGCAATTGATTATTCTTCATGGCACAGACGGGATGCCGGTGCCGCTGACGTTTCGCGACGGGCGCAAGAGTTACACCGTGAACAAGGCGTTCGAGGGGGTGATTGGCAATCTCAACCGGCGTCTTTTGCAAACTGACAGTGCGTGGATGCGTGAAGAACTCTCTAAATTCCAGACGAGCCAGCCTTGCGAAACTTGTCAGGGCGCGCGGCTCAATCCCAAGGCGCTGGCGGTGAAGATCATCGGCACCGATATTTCGCTGCCTACCCGCATGTCTGTGTCCGATGCCAAGGAATGGTTTCTCGCCCTACAGGCGCAGCTAAGCAGTCAGCAGCAACAGATCGCCGCGGCCATCCTGAAGGAAATTAACGAGCGGTTGGGCTTTCTTGATAATGTCGGGCTTGATTACCTCAATCTAGACCGGAAATCTGGCACTTTGTCAGGCGGGGAAAGCCAGCGTATCCGCCTAGCCAGCCAGATCGGCAGCGGGCTGTCGGGCGTACTTTATGTGCTGGATGAGCCAAGCATTGGCCTGCATCAAAAAGATAATGACCGCTTGCTCGAAACGCTAAAACGGCTGCGCGATCTGGGCAATACGGTGATCGTGGTTGAACATGACGAGGATGCAATCCGGCAGGCCGATCATGTGGTCGATCTTGGCCCCGGTGCGGGCGTGCATGGCGGCGAAGTGGTGGCGCAAGGCACGCTGAAACAAGTGCTCAAGGTTAAACGCAGCCTGACCGCGCAATATCTTAGCGGAACCCGGCGGATCGAAATTCCGGAAAAACGCCGCAAGGGCAACGGCCATAAGCTGACGGTCCACGGCGCGCGGGCGAACAATCTTAAAAACGTCACTGCATCCATCCCGCTGGGCACCTTTACTTGCATTACCGGGGTTTCGGGCAGCGGCAAATCCAGCTTCACCGTCGATACGCTGCATGCGGGCGCAGCGCGCGCACTGAACGGTGCGCGGATAATCGCCGGGGCGCATGACAAGATCACCGGCCTGGAATTTTGCGACAAGGTGATCGAGATTGATCAATCCCCGATTGGCCGCACCCCGCGCAGCAATCCGGCAACCTATACTGGCGCATTCACCCAAATCCGCGACTGGTTTGCGGGGCTGCCCGAAAGCCAGGCGCGCGGCTATAAACCGGGCCGGTTTTCATTCAACGTCAAAGGCGGGCGCTGCGAAGCGTGTCAGGGCGATGGGCTGATTAAGATTGAAATGCATTTCCTGCCCGATGTCTATGTGACGTGCGAGCAATGCAGCGGCCAACGTTACAATCGCGAAACGTTGGAAGTTAAGTTCAAGGGGCTCTCCATCGCTGATGTGCTGGAGATGACGGTGGAGGATGCAGAAACCTTCTTCAAAGCCGTGCCAGGCATCCGCGACAAGATGCATATGCTGAATGAAGTCGGCCTGGGGTATGTCAAGGTTGGCCAACAAGCGACCACCTTGTCCGGCGGCGAGGCGCAGCGGATCAAGCTGGCCAAGGAATTGAGCAAACGCAGCACTGGCCAAACGCTCTATATCCTTGATGAACCGACCACTGGCCTGCATTTCGAGGATGTTCGAAAGCTGCTCGAAGTGCTTCAGCGGCTGGTCGATCAGGGTAATTCGATAGTGGTGATCGAACATAATCTGGATGTGATCAAAGTGGCTGATTGGATTATCGATTTGGGGCCAGAAGGCGGCGTGCGTGGCGGCGAAGTGGTGGCGCAAGGCACGCCAGAGAAGGTTGCCGCAACCAAAGCCAGCTTCACCGGCGGCTACTTGAAAGACATGCTGGCCAAATAGCTTGCTATGGCCTGCCAAGGGAAGGGCCCATGCGGGCATTAGCGCCATTGCAGGCAGCACCAGTCCTGCTGGCGTGCATGCATCCTTTGCGGCGGCCTTGCATATTTTCGCCGCCGCATCCTTCCCCGCCGCATCCTTCGCAGCGCATATCGCACAGAGGAGCTTACGGGTCTGCGTGGGTTCTCATGGCCCATTCCACACAAGGGATCGGCCTGCCGCGAACCGCAGAACCATTCCAAAGGGTTTAATGAAGTTTTGAATGTCATCAATATGGTGATCCGGTGCCGCCACTTGTGATGGCCCTTAATAACCTTCCATGCCTAGCTCGAAATTGTGCCATCTGCGCGGGTAAAGGCGCTCACTCGCATGGCTTTGGGGCGGGGCTGATGCAGATGGCTATGGCGAATTTTCAGCCGCGCATGTCCATGCATCCAAGGGCTTATTGGCGATCCGGTGATTACCATTTCTGCCATTGGAATTGGAAATCAAGGCTGTGTCGATACGGATAAGGCCCTGCTTAAACGGATCGCGGATAGGCCGGGCGATTATTCCATCAATGTGCACATATCCGCCCAGCCAAGCGGGGCGATCAAGGGGCAATTACAATCCTGATGGTTCAGCGGGAAATTTGCTGATTTGGGCGGGTTAACCCCCGATAATCACCATTTCCACCACGCCGTGGCCGCGGGTGATAAGACCGATTTTTTCCGCAGCGGCCCGGCTCAGATCGATGCTGCGGCCATAGGCGTAAGGGCCGCGATCATTGATCCGCACGATCACGGATTTGCCATTGCCGGGATTGGTTACCCGCAATTTCGTGCCGAAGGGCAAGGTTTTATGGGCGGCGGTAAGCTTGGATGGATTAAACCTTTCGCCATTTGCAGTGAGGCGTCCAGCAAAGCGTTTGCCGTAATAGCTGGCGATCCCGTTGGCGAGGGCGCGCTGGGCCGCAGGCGGTACAATTTCCACCGGAATTTTGATTTCGGTGATGTCGACCGCGCCAGTGGATGCGCTGAACTTGCGGACTGGCTCTGGCAATACAGCAAAGCTGCGGGTGAACTGAGATGATTGTAGGCTGCGTTCTTCTGCCTGTGCAGGGCTGAACGCGGGGGCCTGCAAGGCCATTACGGCCACCGCTGACGCCCCGCAAAAACGGATGCTGCGCGTAATGATCCAGTTCGCCTTCATACAATCAATCTTTTAGCCTGCTGCCCATGCTGCGAACAGGCGGGGCACGGTTTTTCACCGCGTTGCCGGCTCCTTTGGCCGTAGATTAAGGGTTGGAAGGCTTAATTCCGGGCCAATCGGCGGCAAAAGTGGAGCCAAAAAACGGGAAAATATCATTGGAAACGCAAATGGGGCCGACATTTCTGCCGACCCCACTCTCACCTGCGCGTGGCTTTCCTAAGAAAGACTTGGCAGCCAGCGTTTGGCCTGTTCCAGGCTAGGCCCGAAAGAGACTTCTTCGCCAGCGCTCGCGCCGGCATCCGGTTCTTTCCGGTTCAGGTTTCGATCCAAAGATCTTCGCCTTTGCCTTCCAGTTCCGAGGCCATTGGGTCCATATTGGTCAGGTCACTCAACCGGCTATGTCTTTGCCGAAGCATTGGCATATCCATCGTTTCCCAACCGGACATTCCGGCCCATGATGACGCTACTTTCGCGTTTCCATCAACAGTCAACTTGGCTTCTGGCCGAAGCCTTTCACCAGCAACCTCCTGAACCGCGTGGACAGGCGCCAACATGTTCGAATTGGTTTAAAACACGCACTGATTTCAAGCCGTTAGACCGTCTTTCAGAGGCGATTTCTTGCCGCTCCGATGAATGAAGAATGTCCCTCAATGCCGAGTCTGGCAAGCGACTTATCCACTGTCCGCCAAATGAGCGGTGGACAAGGGTGGATAAGTCTTCGCTTCGCCGCAGAAGCTAGCGATCGCGCTGGGCGAGGAGGCGCAGCCGCAATGCGTTGAGTTTGATAAAGCCGCCTGCGTCTTGCTGGTCATAAGCGCCGGCATCATCCTCAAACGTGACATGACGTTCAGAATAGAGGCTGTCGGGGGATTTGCGCCCGACAACATCGGCATTGCCTTTGTACAATTTCAGGCGGACCGTCCCGTTCACCTTGGCTTGGCTAAGATCGATTGCGGCTTGCAACATCTCGCGTTCAGGCGCGAACCAGAAACCATTGTAGATAAGCTCTGCATAGCGCGGCATCAATTCGTCTTTGAGATGGGCGGCGCCGCGATCCAGTGTGATTTGTTCAATCCCGCGATGGGCGCGGGCGTAAATCTCGCCGCCGGGCGTTTCATACATGCCGCGGCTTTTCATTCCAACGAACCGATTTTCGACCAGATCAAGCCGGCCGATGCCATGCTTGCGGCCCAATTCGTTCAGTGCTTCAAACAAAGTTGCCGGGCTCATCGCTTGGCCATTCAGCGCAACCGCATCGCCCAGCGCGAAATCCACCGTGATATATTCCGGCGTGTCTGGCGCATCCTCTGGATTGACGGTGCGCGAATAGACGTAATCGGGCGTTTCCACCCATGGATCTTCGAGGACTTTGCCTTCGCTGGATGTGTGCAGCATATTGGCATCGGTAGAAAACGGGCTGTCGCCGCGCTTGTCCTTGGGGACTTGAATCTGATGTTTTTCTGCCCAATCGATCAAGGCAGTCCGGCTGGAAAGATCCCATTCACGCCAAGGGGCGATTACTTTGATTTCTGGTGCAAGCGCATAGGCGGACAATTCAAAGCGGACCTGATCATTGCCTTTGCCAGTGGCCCCGTGCGAAATCGCATCTGCGCCTGTTTCGCGGGCGATTTCAACCAGCCGTTTTGAAATCAGCGGGCGCGCGATTGACGTTCCAAGCAAATAGTCGCCTTCGTACCGGGCATTTGCGCGCATCATTGGAAAGATGAAATCGCGGGCAAATTCTTCGCGCAGATCTTCGATGAAAATATGTTTGTCGGGGATGCCCATTGCCTGCGCCTTGGCGCGTGCAGGTTCGATTTCTTCGCCCTGGCCTAGATCGGCGGTGAAGGTGACAACTTCGCAGCCGCGTTCCACCTCAAGCCATTTGGCGATGACGCTGGTATCAAGGCCGCCCGAATAGGCGAGAACTACACGTTTGATTTCGGACATGGGCTGGCTCCGCTGATTGGTTGCGCCGCGCGCCTAACAGCCGGTTCCCCACATCGCAATCAGTTCGTCAGGAAGAAATCAGCTTGTCCTCGGCCTTAGCGATGTAGGAACGGGTAAGGGGCAGTGCGCGGCGAGAGCGGGTATACTGGATCTGATAATTGCACATGCCGCCACTTTCGAACGCTGCGGTCGCGCCCGCCAGATAGAATGTCCACATGCGGTAAAAGCGGGCATCATACATCGATTCGATTTCAGATTGATGTTCCACGCAGCGATTATACCATTCGCGCAATGTCTTAGCATAATGCAATCGCAATGTTTCGACATCGGTGACGATCAGCCGGGTCTTCTCGCTGGCGGCCACAGTTTCGCTTAAGGCAGGGATGTAGCCGCCGGGGAAGATATATTTTCGGGTAAAGGCATCAGTGGTGCCAGGCCCGCCAATCCGGCCAATTGTGTGCAGCAGCATCACCCCTTCGTCCGTCAAAAGATTTGCCGCGCAGCGAAAAAAGGTTTCAAATTGCGGGCGGCCGACATGTTCAAACATTCCGACCGAAACAATCCGGTCAAAACGTTTTGCGCGTTTGGGCATATCCCGGTAATCAACCAATTCGAATGTTACCTGATCGCTGACCCCGGCCTTTTCCGCGCGGGCCTGCGCCAGTTTGAGCTGTTCCTTGCTCAAAGTTATGCCCGTCACCTTCACATTGGCATGGCGCGCAAGATAAATTGCCATGCCGCCCCATCCGCATCCAATATCGAGGATTTCCTGCCCGTCCTCCAGCGCCAGTTTGGCGGCAATATGGGCCAGCTTTGCTTCTTGCGCTTCGCCCAAGGTCAGATTGTCTGCCGGCCAATAGGCGCAGCTATATTGCATATGTTCAGCATCAAGCATCAAGGCATACAGATCATTTCCGATGTCATAATGATGCGCGACATTGCGCTGCGAAGTCAGCCGGCGATTAACCGATTCGACCCCGAACTGGATGTGGTTGGTGATCCGCCGCAGCAATGTCGGTGGGCGCAGCGCGCCGCCTTTGTCCCACGGTGCATTTGCGCGCAATAATGCGACCAATTGCATGATGTCGCCCTGTTCGATGATCAGGCGGCCATCCATGAAGGTTTCTGCCGCGCCGATGCGCGGGTCCATCAGTATATCGCGCGTTACCTTGCGGTCAGCCATCCGGGCTGAAATTTCGGGAAAACCTTCCTCAGCCTTCCCGAAACAGGATCGGCTTCCATCTGCGTGGATAACTTCCAATCGCCCGCGCCGAACAATAGATCCGATAAGCCGGTCGAACAGTGCTGCGCTCATATGCCAGTGCTCCTGATGCCTTGGATATACCTATAGGTGCCGGAAAATTGCGGGTTCTTCAACCAGATGCAGCAGCTTGTTATAAATCCCGTAAAGCCCGCTGATCGCCGATGATGGCGGGATTAGGCTGAATAGAGGATCAAATCCCGCCATACCATTGGTATCCAGAACGGTCTTCCCAATAGCCCCCATTGCCGCCTGCAATATCTTCCAGGCTGGCCACAACTTCGATTGCGATGAGATATTTGGGATGTTTATATCCCAATTGTTTTTCCACCCGCATACGGATTGGCGCGCCATTGATGACAGGCAAATTTTCCCCGTTCAACCGGTGCGCGATGATGGTTTGGGGGTGCATTGCATCCACCATGTCGATGCTTTCGTAATAATTTGATCCAGCCAATGTGTCAGCGCAGCGAAAGACTATGAAATTTGCGCCTTGCATAATTCCCGCATCCTCCAGCACGCGGGACAATTGAGGGCCGCTCCATTCGCCGATGGCGCTCCACCCTTCCACACAATCATGGCGGGTGATTTGGGTGCGCTGAGGCAATTTGCGGAGGTTTTCCATGGATAGCGACAGGGGGCGTTTGACCATGCCGCGCACGTCCAACCGCCAATCGGCAAATCCATTTTCAACATGGGCCCTATATTCCGCAGTATCGACGCGGATTGAACCATTGCCGCGGAAGAATGGCGAAATATCTGCCTTGGAATATTCGCGGACCAGCGCATGACGAGACGACAATGCGCGGTGCGCCTTGCGGTGCCAATCTTCCGCTGCATGGAAAAAGGATGCACCCGCATCACTGCGCGAAATTTTCGAACATGCGCCCACGAACAGGGCGCTGATCCCGGCCAAAAAAGCACGCCGCTTCATTCGCGGCCCCCCATAATTTCGCGGCCACCAGTAATCATGCCGCGGATTTGATTGATCGGGCCAGTCAGCAATACCAGCAGGATATGGATGGCGATAAAGGCGAAGATTGCCCAACTGACAATGAAATGGATCGAGCGGGCGCTTTGCCGCCCGCCAAAAGCGTCAACCAGCCACGGGGCGGCTGGTTCAAAACCGGGGCTGATCGCAAGGCCGGAAAAAACCATCACGGGCAAAAACACACACAGGACCAATCCATAGGCCAGCCTTTGCAGGAAATTATATTTGCCCCCGCCATGATCAAAATCCAGTTTCAAATGCCGGACAATGTCGGCCCAGATCGCAGCGGCCTTCCATTCTTTGCGCGCGATGCGCAGATCGCGCCAGAAATGCCTGTTGATCAACATCGCGGCCCAAATGAACAACAACCCCAGTGCAAATGGCCATGCGAACAAAATATGCCAGTCGCGCGCGCTAGCGAGGCTGTAATAGCCCGGGATCGTTGCCCAGCCGGGGAAATACGGCACACGCAGCCAAGCCTGTTCGGGCGCAAAACCCCAATGCCCCCAATAAAGATAGCGGTGCGCATTGGAAATATTGAGGCCGGACATGAACAAAATGGTCACGCAGACAAGGTTGACCCAATGCCAAATGCGGGTGGATAGGGCATGGCGCTTCATTCAGCGCATCCCTTCCTCGCCAGCGATCTGTCTTGCCAGATAGATGACATCTCTGGGCTGGGCGAGCAGATGCTGACCGCTGTCCAGAAACAATGTCTCCCCGCTGGCCAGATGTCCTTCGGCAAGAAATAGGGCCGCATCAGCCAATTCGTTTGCTGGTGTCTTGCGGCGCAGCAGGTTCAGGCGGTGGGAAGTTTCGGTTTCTTCTTCCGCCTGATCGTGGCTGGGAAGGATTGCGCCGGGGGCAAGGCCATAAATCCGGTCTTCACCGCGCACCGCTGCCATGGCCAACATCGGGATTGCCGCGGCCAGAGCATGTTTGCTCATCGTGTAAGAAAAGAAATCGGGATTGGGGTTTTCCAATTTCTGATCGGTCAGATTGATAACGCGTCGCCCGCCCATTGCATTGGCTGCGTGCAGAAAAGCTTGCGCCATCATGGTTGGGGTTTGGGCATTGATCTGCATGGCCATCTGGAATGTCGCCGGATCGAGCATATCGGCCCCGTCAGGCAAGAAAACCGAGGCGGAGTTTACCAGCACCTGCCAATTGTCGAGCCGCGCGGCAATCTGTTCGATCATCGCTATTGCAGCAGCGCCATCGGCAAGATCGCAGCCGATGATTTCGGCCGAAGGCAGGCTGTTGGCGAGTGTGCGGGCGGCACCGTCTGATTGGCCATAATGGATTATGACGTGCCACCCATTTTGGCCAAAAGCCCGGGCCATTTCTGCCCCGATCCGCTTGGCCGCGCCGGTAATCAATACAGCCGGTTTGGTCATGGGCAGGGGATCTGGGTGATTTTCAGAATGGGCATTGCACCCTTCAAGCACAGTCGAGGCGGTGGGGAAAGTATCCGCGCGCGCTTGCTAACAATCCGGGCGGGAACCCGGCTGTATTTATCACGGTGATCTGACTTTGACCCGATTTAACGGCAGTTGAGGCTGCCCTTGTCAATTTCTCGCCCCAGCAGGCCCCCTACTGCAGCGCCCAAAATCACGCCCAGCGTCTTGTCCCCCCGGCCGGCCAGTTCATGCCCCGCCAATGCGCCCAGACCGGCACCGATTATCAGGCCAGTGGTGCCATTGTCGCGTTTGCAATAATAGCGCCCATCATCCCCGCGCCAGACCTTTGTGCTGCGGGTAACCCGGCGCGGTTTGTAATAACGGCCATGGGCATCATAGATGGTTTGGCGATCTGCCGCGCGATCCTTGGCGCGTTTGCCGTGCGCTGGGGCCCAATCGGGCGGGTCGGCCATGGCCGGGGCGGCGGAAAGGGTCAAAGCCGCTGCTGCGGCAGCCAAAATATAATGTCGCATCGTATGCCCCTTTTCTTCAATTCAATGGGTTTCAAAGCCTGTGATGAATTCACCTGCATGTTAGTTCACAAATTTGGATCAACCAACGCATAGGGGCAGATTTTCACGCTAGGCTGCATCTCGCCCGCGCCAAAACGTTTGAAATATGCAGACCCGCGCAATCAGCCAAACGCAGCAGGCAGGTCAGGTGCAGCGATTGCGGGCCCGTTCCCTCAGCTGCGGGGAAAGGCAATCAAGCTGGGCGATGGCCTTAAATTCTTGCAGGCTGGCGGGGGCAGATTGGCCCGCAGGCGATGCAATGCCAAACAGGGCATTAAACACCCGGCGCACGGACCAATCTTGATGCCCGTTATCGACCTGTTCCAGAAAATCTCCGGCCTTTGCTGCCCCCGGTTCCAGCACCCGAAAATAGATGCCGCAGCGGCCCGTCTGCAAAATTGCCGCGACCATGCCCTTATGGCCAAAGCGGTGTTCGATTTTCCAGCAGGGCTGGCGCGGCTGGCTGATTTCGATCAGCGCAGTGCCCAAACGAAACCGATCGCCAATGCATACCGCCTCTTCGCTCATCTGTTCCACCGCCAGATTTTCACCAAAGGCACCTGGGGTATCGAGCAAGGGGTGCCCGCCCAGATTCTCGCGCCAAAAGGAATAATGGTGCTGCGAATAAAGGTGCAGCGCCATATGCACGCCGCCATGATGGATCCGGTCGGCCTGTTCATCCCCCTGCAGGCCAAGGGCGCCAATGTTAATCAAGCCCAAAACTGGCGATTTGGCGATTGCGCTGGTTTTTTCACCCTGAAAAGGGACTGATTTTCCTGTTAAAATTGCGCTGACACAGCGGCCCATTACGTAGCAGTCTCTGTTGTTTCTACTGTTTTTGCTGTTTCTTCGGCTTCACGGTCACGCTGTGCGCGGCTCTTCTTTTCCGCAGAGGTGCGTAATTGGCCGCAGGCTGCGTCAATATCGCGCCCGCGCGGGGTGCGGATCGGTGCGCTGATCCCCGCTTCGAACACGATGTTGGAAAATTTGCGAATGCGTTCAGGGGTTGAACATTCATAGGCTGAACCAGGCCATGGATTGAATGGAATGAGGTTAACCTTGGCGGGCAAATCATAACGTTGCAGCAGGCGAACCAGTTCGCGGGCATCTGCATCACTGTCATTTTTATCCCGCAGCATGACATATTCAAACGTGATCCGCCGCGCATTGGATGCACCGGGATAATCAGAACATGCTTTCAGCAATTCCTCGATCCCGTATTTGCGGTTTATGGGCACGATTTCATCGCGCACCTGTTTGGTTACAGCATGCAGCGATACCGCCAAATTCACCCCAATTTCATCCCCGCAGCGCCCCATCATCGGGACCACGCCGCTGGTGCTGAGGGTGATCCGGCGTTTGGACAGGGACAGCCCTTCGCCGTCCATCACCAGCTTCAGCGCATCGCGCACATGATCGAAATTATACAATGGTTCGCCCATACCCATCATCACGATATTGGTGAGTAAACGGCCATCGGCGCGATATTCTGATTCGTCCTCTTCCTCTGCAATATCCATGCGGCCTTTGGGCCATTCACCCAGTGCATCGCGCGCCAGCATAACTTGGCCCACGATTTCGCCCGGTGTCAGGTTGCGCACCAGCCGCATCGTTCCTGTGTGGCAGAATGTGCAATTGAGCGTGCAGCCAACCTGGCTCGACACGCACAGCGTTCCGCGATCTGCATCCGGTATAAACACCATTTCAAAATCATGGCCATCATCGGTTTGCAGCAACCATTTGCGGGTGCCGTCGGCGGAATGTTGCGCCTCGACAATATTGGGCCGGCCAACAATGAAACGTACTTCCAGCCATGGGCGCATGGTTTTGGCAATATCTGTCATGCCCGCAAATTCGGTGACGCCGCGATGATATAGCCAGTGATAGACCTGTTTGGCGCGCAATTTTGCCTGTTTGGCATCCAGCCCCGCCTCGGCAAATAATTCGCGGATGCGGGTTTTGGGTAGGCCCAGCAGATCAATGCGGCCATCCGCGCGCGGCGTAATATCGCGCGCAACGGGGACGGGATCGACGTGTCCGGGGGTCGACATGAGTGCTGTGTTTGCCATGAGAACCGGCGATATAGTCTTCGCTGGCCCAAAAATCTAGCGCCGTGCTGCGGCGTATATCGCTATTTCAGGCGGGCGCAGCCCACACTTGCAGCATCCATCGCGGTGGCCGCGCCTGAAAGATCATAGGTATTGGAAAACCGCCGCCCGCTTTTATCGCGAGCGCCGATGGTCATGGACCCAGCTGATCGTATTGCTGCAACGATTGCAGCATCCATCGCGGGGTCTTTCGCCCAAGCATCACCGCCGCCGCCGGCTAGATCGAAAGATTTGCCGATCATTCGCAAAGTGATGCGGGTGTTTTTGGCCATTTCGCGCGATAGGCGGAAATGCACTTGCCTGCGGACATTGCGCGAAGGCCATGAACCAATCGTGGTGAAGGGATCGTAATCGCGCGAAAGCGTGCTCGGCCTGGGTTTGGCAATGGCATAACAGCGCGGCACCGCAGGATCGCGAAATGCGCCCCAATCAGAAAAAATGCCGAGGCTGTCGCGGGCATAGGCCGGGGCGGAAAGAATTATCGTCAGGGCGGTGAATGCATAAATGGATTTTCTCACGCCGCCTTGCCCTTCGCATGGTGTTTTACGCCGTCTCTCAAGCCGATTTTCAGATTATCCTTCGCACCAGTTTGGGCAAGCCCTTTCCGGTGCGTTTGCTTGCGCCTGATCATCCCATTTTCCCGTTCATGGGCCATTGGGGCCGAAACGGGACGAAACAGGACGAAACAAGGCGTGGCGGCAGGCTGCATGGCAGAGTGTGTGATAGCGTAATTTGCGCGGGGCAATTCAACGCTGCAGAAAATCGCTTGGTTTGCGCGGGCGGCCAGTCCGTGTGCGGCCCGGGTGGATATTTTCATAGACCACTGCATTTTCGATCACCCGCCCGACGTAATTCTTGGTCTCATAAAGCGGGATCTTCTCGATCCAATCGACATAGCTGATGGCGCCGGTGCGCGGATCACCATTGGCGCGCAGCCATTTGTTCACATTGCCGGGGCCAGCATTATAGGCGGCGATAGCCAGCGGGTAGGCCCCGCCAAAATAATTCAGCATCCGCGCGAAATAGGCATCACCCAGCCGGATGTTATAGCTGGCTGAATTAATCAAATTGGCAGACATATAGCGCATCCCCAATTTTCCGGCCTGTTCCCGGGCTGTGCGCGGCATCAATTGCATCAATCCGCGCGCGCCAGCATGGCTGATCGCATTTTGGGCAAACTGGCTTTCCTGACGGGTAATTGCATGAACCATAGTCCAGTCAGAACCGGGCGGGGGCGTTACAGTGGGAAATCCGATCGCGGTGAAATTGCTATGCCCGTCTGCGGCCGCAGCATCGAATAAATTAACCGCAAGATCGCGGCGCTGTGTTTCTTGCGCCAATTCGGCCACCAGCATGTGATCCGCTTCGCTTTCAGCCTGGTTTGCGATGGTTTTGTAAAACTGGATACCCACCCGCCACGGGGCGCCGCGGGACACGTGCCTCACTGCGCCTGTCAGCGGCGCAGCATTGAAGGCGGCGCGCTGTTCCGGTGTGGGCTGGGCGGCCGGGCGCACGGAATAATCGGGCAATGGGCGGCCCAGTTTTTCCATCGCCAACATGCCATAAAACCGGTCTGGATAGGCGGCTGCCATGTCCCAGTAATGATTGGCCTGCGCCATATCGCCTGCGCGCTGAGAGGCCAGGCCCGCCCAGTAAAACCCCTTGGAACGTGTTTGCGGGGTGCGCGCGGCAGCGCCGTAACGGTGGAATATGGGGGCTGCTCCAGCGCCGTCGCCCAATGTCCATAATGCCTTGGTTGCGCCCAGCCACATTAGCGATGTGTAATCATCGCGCAATCGATAGGACATGGCGCTAATATCTGCGCCCGGGGCAAATAAATCATCCGCTGAAGCGGCAATGCGCAATGCAGCGCGCGGGTTTGCCGTTCTGGCCAACCTCAGCATTTCATTGACAAAGCCTTCAGGATTAAAGGCTGGGCGCTGGAAAGAAGGCCGGGCGGCAAGCAGGTTGACTGCCCTGCTGCCTTGACCTTTTTTGCGTAAATCGCGCACCAGATTGTAGACATAGCCCGGATCGCTTGTAGCGCCGGCGGGAACGGCGAGGCCAACCGATTGTGGGTCTTTGTTCTGCAATAATGCCAAACGCACCATCGCCATATTACGAAATGCGGGCGAAACATGTGTGATTTGGCGCGAGGAGGCTTCTTGCTGGCCTTGCCACAATAGCGCATCCATCCGCGCATCATGGTCATCTGCGGTGAAATTGGCGCCAAACAGGCTGATTATATAGGCTTCTGAGATATCGCTCATCTTGCCGCCGCGCCATGCTGCGCGCGCAACACGCGCCGCTTCTGGCCGCTGCAAAGCGGCAAGCGCAAGCGCATAGCGCGCGCGGGCCGTGTTAGTCAGCGGCGGATGGCGGTCAAAATAGGATGTCAGATGTTCAGGGCTAACCGCCTCAGTCTCAAGGGCGCGTTCGGCATATCGGCGCAGCCGGTCTTCCCTAGGGAAACCGGGGTAGGCCAGAACAAAGCCAGCATAGTCGTGAAAATTCATCCGGTCATTGCCGGTGAGAAATTCCCAGCGGTCGATCGCCTGTTCCATGCGCGCAGGGGCGTGGGCCACCATCTGCGCGATAGCCTGCCCCTGCACAGCGGCATCTTTTGCCGCCAGCGGGGCCGATGCGCTAAGCGCGGTGCTGGCAAATAAGGCCAACGAAAAGATTGAAAGTCGGTCCATGCTGGACATATTGGCCATCGGCTCCTTATCAGACGCTGAATGATACTGCCCCAGGGCGCATTGCAGACGCAAGCAGTCTATGGGGCCAACTTAGGACACAGGTAAATGTTTTCCGGCTCGATTCCCGCTCTGGTGACTCCTTTTCACGATGGAACGTTTGACGAGGCCGCTTTTCGGCGGCTGGTGGACTGGCAGATCAGTAATGGCAGCAGCGCATTGGTGCCCTGCGGGACAACGGGCGAAGCATCGACCCTGTCCAATGCAGAACACCACCGCGTGGTTGAAATCTGCATCGAACAGGCGGCGGGGCGGGTGCCCATTATTGCTGGCTGCGGCAGCAATGATACGCAAAATGCCCTTCTGCATATGAATTTTTCGAAAAAGGCCGGGGCCGCAGCGGGCCTGTGTGTCGCGCCTTATTATAACCGGCCAAGCCAACGCGGCCTGGTCGCCCATTTCAGCCATCTTGTCCAAAACTGCGATCTGCCGATCGTTCTCTATAATGTCCCGGGCCGCACCGTCACCGATTTGGAACCTGATACGGTTTGCGAATTGGCGGAGAAATTCCCCGACCGAATCATCGCGATTAAGGATGCGAGCGGGGATTTATCCCGCGTGACCGACCATCGGATGGGTATTGGCCGTGAATTTTGCCAATTATCCGGGGATGATGAATTGGCACTGCCTGCCAATGCGGCCGGGGCACGCGGCTGTATCTCGGTTACCGCCAATGTCGCCCCGGCGCTGTGTGCAGAATTTCAACAAGCCTGCGCCGACAATGATTTTGCCAAGGCGCGGCGGCTGAATGATAAACTCTATCCGCTGCATTATGCGATGTTCGGGGATGCCAGCCCGGCGCCGGTTAAATATGCGCTGAGCCGGGTGCATGACTGGCTGACCGACGAAGTGCGTTTGCCAATTGTAAGCGCCAGCGAAAAAGCGCGCGCGGCAGTTGATGCGGCGCTGGAACATGCAGGGTTGGTGTAATGCCGGCGGTGATGGCTGCGTAATGCGTGCATGCAATGAATTGCGCTTGGCTGCGCCCGGTCCAGCGGCGCTGCCAAGCCATTCCAGCTGCATGAAGCGGTAGGAAATTCACCCGCCCCGCATTTTGAATGTCCGCTGGAATGGCTGCGAAATTCTGCGCCAACAGGCGCGATCAACGGCTGGTTCATCGCCGGCCAATGGCCCCTGGGCCGTTTTATGGGGCGTTTGACTGCGGCTTGTCCCTTCCCTTGGTCAAATTCTCTGCCTACATGCCCTGCCTATGGCACGCCCTAAACCTGAAACCTTTGATAAACAAAAAACAGTCGCGGAAAACCGGCGGGCCCGGTTTGATTATGCGGTTGATGACAAGTTCGAGGCCGGGATCGCGCTGACCGGAACCGAAGTGAAATCATTGCGTTCTGGGGCTGGTTCCATTGCTGAAAGCTATGCTGAAGTGCGCGATGGGGCGGTGTGGCTGGTTAATTCTAACATCCCTGAATTCAGCCATGGAAACCGGTTCAACCATGTGCCAACGCGCCCGCGTAAATTGCTGTTACACGAGCGGGAAATTGGGCGTTTGCGCGCCGCTGTCGAACGCAAAGGCATGACAATGGTTCCGCTGTCGATTTATTTTAACAGCCGGGGCCGGGCGAAAGTTGAACTGGCGCTGGCCAAGGGGCGTCAGGCGCAGGACAAGCGCGAATATGTCAAAGATCGCGACTGGAAACGGGACAAGGCCCGGTTGATGCGGGAAAAGGGCTGAATTAGGGGCGGATTGTGACAGGGCGCAGGCGGCCCTGTTCAATATCAACTTACGCCCCATATCCTGCATTATGCCCGGTCTGCTGAAATTCCCCCCGCAAGGCTTGCAACCACCGCGCCACGCGCGCAAGGCGGGCGCGCAACAATGAACCAGAATCCATCTCCCAAAAGGTCCAAAACCTTCCTGGCCGATTTTTTGCGTCGGCATTTCCCAACGCGCGAGCAGATGGCTGGCAATAAATATCTGGCACCGATTGCCCACCGCTTTCTCAGCCCGGAATTATGGCGTTTTACCCGCCGTTCGGTGCCGCGCGGGGTGGCACTGGGGCTATTTGCCGGTTTTATCGTGCCGATCGGGCAGATTTTTCTTGCTGGCTTCCTTGCGTTACCCGCCCGGGCCAATGTTCCGCTGGCAGCCCTGGTCACCTTTATCACCAATCCGATTACTTTGCCGTTCTGGCTGCTGGTGGCCAATAAGGTTGGCGCTTTCGTGCTCAAGATTGATGCAGCCACGGTGGGAACCGCCAATGCAGAATTGAACAGCGGCAGATGGGAACAATTTGGCTGGTTCATTGAAACCGCCGGGGTCACTGCATTTGGCCTGATTGTCATGTCGGTGGTGAGTGCAGCGTTTGGTTATGTCCTATCCAGCTTTGTATGGCGCGGTATGGTTGCGCGGCGGCGCAAAATGCGGCTCAAATTGCTTCAGGCGCGCCTTGATGAACGGTTGGCCTCGGCCGGCAAGCCTAAGGATGCTGAATAATGGGCGGCCTGCTTAAGGGCCAAATGGCTAGGCAAAGCGTATTGATTTGCTCCATTGCCTTGGCCATGATCGCCAGCGCGGCGCTGCTATGGCTAGTTACAAAAGAGATATTGCCAGCCCTTGCCTACGCTGCTGGTTTGGTGGTTCTGGCGGCAATTTTTCTGGCGTTTGGCCGTATGCGCAGCGCCCCTGAAAAAGATGGTTTTGCCGCGCCGGATTGGTCGGTAACTGTTGCCGCAATCGAACAGCCGGGAACCGCGATTGCCATTACAGACAGGGCCAACCGGCTTGCCTGCGCCAATGAATTATATGTCAAATGGTTTGGCGCACGTAATGCGCCGCCTAATTTGGCGCTTGGACAGGGCGGCCTTGAACGATTGACCCGTGTGGCCCGCGAGGCGTGGCGCGATGGCAAGGGCGCGGCCAAAAACATATCGAACAGCGAAGATGCCGCGCGGTGGAACGTTAGGGCCGAACGCGCAGGGCGGGGCGATGATTATCTAGTCTGGCGTTTTGAATTACAAAGCGTGGAGGATGTTTCCGCCATTGCCGCAGGGTTGCTGACGGGGCCCTTTGGGCAATTATTGACGCAGGCGGGTATCGAAGGGGCGCTGGTTGGGGCGCAAGGCACCATCCAAGTGGCCAGCCAAGGGTTTGCAGAACGCGCCTCGGGCGATCCAAATGCGACAATGGCAGGGCAGGATTACGCCGCGCAATTGCGATCAGACGAGCGGGACCAGATATATTTTGCGCGCGATAATCGCCGGGCAAACCCCCAAAGCTTGATCCAGATCCCGCTCAACGATCTGGGTAATGTATCTGGGGTAGGCGGCTCTGGCCCCGGCTCCGGCTCCGGCTCCGGCTCCGGCGCAAAGCAGGGGGCAAAGGCGGCCGGGCAAGAACCCTCGTTAATGTTACTGCTTGATAGCGAGGTTGGTATTGGCGCCAGCCCAGAGGCGGCTGGACAGGCCGCTACCCCGCAGCTCGAAGCCTTGCTTGGGGCATTGCCGCTGGGGATGGCGATGACTGACCGCGATGGCCGGTTCTTATTTGGCAATTCGGCATTTTTGCGGGCCATTGGCCTGCAAGATAAAGGGCTGCCGCAATTCCCGTCCGATTTGGTCATGCGCGAGGATAAGGCGGCATTGTCCGATGCAGTGCGCCGGTTCGGGCGTGGATCGGGCGTAAATGGCGATATGGCGGTGCGCCTGCGCGGCCAGCCTGATGAACCGGTTTCGCTGGGCCTTGCCGGGGTGCGCGGAATGGGGGAGGCGGCAGTGCTGCTAAGCCTGACCGATTCCACCGAAGAAACGCGGTTGAAACGGCAAGTAGCGCAGGCCACCAAAATGCAGGCTGTGGGCCAGCTGGCTGGCGGTGTTGCCCATGATTTTAACAATGTCCTGACAGCGATTATCGGATATTGCGACCTGATGTTGCTTCGCCATACGCCGGGCGATAGCGATTATGACGATATCCAGCAGATCCGTGCCAATTCGAACCGCGCGGCCAGCCTGACCCGCCAATTGCTGGCCTTTAGCCGCCAGCAGACATTGCGGCCAGAAGTCCTGCAATTGCCCGATGTGGTAAGCGAGGTCAGCCAGCTATTGAAGCGGTTGATCGGCGAAACGATTGTTTTCAATATTCAGCACGATCGCAACCTTGGCCCGGTCCGGGCAGACCCGCAACAATTGGAACAGGTGATAATCAACCTGGCGGTCAATGCCCGCGATGCAATCCATTCGCGCCTCGAGAGGGGGGATAAAGGCGGGGGTAAAGTCACGCTTTCAACCCGCAGGGTTTCTGCCGCCAACGTGCGTAAATTGGATTCGAAAATTATCCCGGTCGCTGATTATACAGTGCTGGTGTTTCAGGATAATGGCGGCGGCATTCCGCCTGAATTGCTGGGCAAGATTTTTGAACCCTTTTTCACCACAAAGGGGCAAGGCAAGGGCACTGGCCTTGGCTTGTCGACTGTCTATGGCATCATCAAACAATCGGGCGGTTTCATCTTTGGCGATAATGTCATCGGGCCTGGCGGCAAACCGGTTGGCGCGCGTTTTACCATCTATCTGCCTGTACACAGCGGCGAGGTCCCTAGGGCGAGTGAGCCCTTGCCCGCCGATGCAGCTGCCAGTGATTGGTCCGGTGGCGGGCGGATCTTGTTGGTGGAGGATGAGGATATGGTTCGCGCCGTGGTTGAACGCGCCCTAACCCGTGCTGGCTATGCCATTGTGGCTGCATCTGACGGCGAAGCAGGGCTGACGGCATTGGCCGATAAGGGGCCGTACGATATGGTCGTGTCAGATGTGGTTATGCCCGGAATGGATGGGCCCAGCATGATGAAGGCGATCCGCAAAATTCATCCTGAACTGCCGGTGCTATTCATGTCCGGATATGCAGAAGAACATTTGCGCCAAGAAATTGATGTGGACCATATGCATTTCATCGCCAAGCCGTTCAGCGTCCGGCAAATCAGCGATAAAGTGGGCGCCGTTATGAAGGGGGCCCACACCCCGAACTGACAGGTAATCAAGGCCTGATTACCTGTCAGCGCATCGAAGATGAAAACGGCGCCTGCGTTGTATCTGTGGGCCGCATTCGATTATTGATCCGTGGGATATTCTTGAATTGCGCGCCATTCGCATTCATTTGCACACAGTTTACAATATGTTTCGTGATGGCCATAGTTCCATTCCCACCAGTGGAGAAACCATCATGACACCTTGGAAAAAATTCTGCCTTGCGGCCACTTCTGTTGCAGCCATTTGCGCAACCAGCACCCCTGCCCAGGCGGGGACCGATGCTTATTTGGGCGAGATTCAAATTTTCGGCTTCAATTTCTGCCCTCGCGGCACGGCTGCGCTTGACGGCCAAATACTGTCTATTTCCAGCAACTCTGCGCTATTTTCGCTATTGGGCACGACCTATGGCGGCGATGGGCGGACAACATTTCAATTGCCGGACCTGCGCGGCCGGGTTCCCATGCATTATGGTTCAGGGCCGGGTTTGTCATCGCGCAGCCTTGGTCAGCGTTTGGGCGAGGAAACGAACACGCTGAACACTGTCAATCTGCCATCGCATAATCACAATCCACGGATCAATGTATCGCGCGCCAATGGAGCGCTGCGTAATCCAATCGGCGCTTATATGGCGCGCCATGATAGCAATGGTTTTGAAAGTGCCACTGCGCCAACGGGCGACCAGATGCATGCTGGAGCAGTAACCGAAACGAGCGTTGGCGGAGGTGTTGCGGTCAACAATATCCAACCAAGCTTGGCGCTGAATTATTGCATTGCCACGGTGGGCGTATTCCCCAGCCGCAATTAATCAGCAGAATATCTATGAAATTTGGGGGCGCCGACATGATCGGCGCCCCTTTTTATTGGGCGTTCGAAGGCAGGATGCCCAAATTGGCATTTGGCGTACAAGCGTTGTTCAGTATGATGGATGAATAATGATTGCCTGAATTATTTGGGGAAAGACATATGCGCTTTGGTCTAACGAATGTTGGTCTCACAAACTTTGGTTTCGCCCCGGCCGCCGGATTGCTGCTGACGGCATCTGCTGCGTTTGCCCAATCATCATCAGCCCCCGACAGCACCTCTCAGGGGGATGTATCGGTCACAATTTATAACAATAATAAGGCGTTGGTGCAGGATGTCCGCCAGCTCAGGATAGAGCAAGGCCGCAGTCGGATCGAATTTCCCGATGTGTCTGCCAAGATAGCGCCTGAAACGCTCAGCTTTGCTGCAGCGGGCACCGGGATTGTTGAACAGAATTTCGATTTTGATCTGCTGACCCCTACAAAATTGATGGAAAAAGCCATTGGCCAGATGATCACATTGGTGCGAACCAACCCTGCCACTGGCAGGGAAAAACGCGAGAGGGCGCAGATCCTTTCCACAGCCGGCGGGGTGGTGGTCAAAATTGGTGGCCGGATCGAAGTGTTACGCGATGATGGCCTGCCTGTGCGCGCTGTTTTTGACCGTGTGCCGCCCAATTTGCGCGCGCGCCCAACCTTGTCGGTCACGCTTGATTCGGCCCGCGCAGGCGTCCGCCCCGCCTCGATCCGTTACCTTACAGGGGGCCTTGATTGGTCCGCAGATTATGTCGCAATGTTCAACGAGGGCGAGGGCGCGATTGACATGCAAGGCTGGGTCACGCTGAATAATAACACCGGCACCACCTTCCATAATGCAAAGACCCTATTGGTCGCAGGAAGGAGGGGAAGCAGCAATAGGCGCAGCAGAGGCGTGAGCCGCAGTCTGGTTAAACCTGGGACGCAAAGCGCCAATAGAGAGCGGGTTGGTGATTTTTACCTTTACCCGATCGATGCCCGGACCACGATTGCCAATGCCCAGACCAAACAGGTCAGTTTCCTTGATGTGCAAGGCGTGGCAGCGCGCCGGGTCTATGCGCGCACAGTCAATTGGATGCATTCCGATACTAGCGCGCAGCCAGTGTCGAGTTCCATATCCTTTTCCACCTCTAAACAGGCGGGATTGGGCGATGCTTTGCCCGCTGGCACGGTCCGCTTTTATCAGCGTGACAGAAAAGGCGCCCCGCAATTCATCGGTGAAAATTCCATCTACCACACGCCGGTTGGCAGCGAATTGTCGCTGCGTACAGGCGATGCATTCGACATTTACCTCCAGGCCGAGGTTGAAAAGCGCGAGAAGATTACTGGCGCACAATGGGAAAAATCCGCCCGATACCGCGTGCTTCGGCAAGGGCAAGTGGTGGAACGTGGTGAAATTGAACGGCCCGCAACCTTTTACCGCACCACCATGCGTTACACATTCACCAATGCCAAATCAGAAGCGGTCAATGTCGATCTGGTGCAGGCCGGGCTTGATCGCGGCTGGTGGAGCTATGATTATCGCATCACGAGCGAGGATCTGCCGGGTAAGCAGATTAATTTCGATCGCCGTAAATGGGTGGTCCCCGTGCCGGCCAATGGCACACGGGAATTTCGCGTGACTTACGAATCGCGCTACTGAGCGTGATCGGAAATTTGGCAATCCGGCCCGCGATTTTCCTATTGCTGTCGGCCTTGGCATGCGCGGCTTTGCCGGGCGCGGTTGCCGCGCGCGAGGTGGTGGATGCCTCTGCGCCGGTTGATCTGTCTGTTACCATCTACCGCGATCCGGATCGGAGCCAGAAAGGCCAGATGAATCGCAATTGGCCGCAAGGTTTTGCGATGATCAGCGAAACGCGCGATGTAACATTGCCGCGGGGCGCATCGACCATCCGTTTTGAAGGCGTGGCAGAAGGGATGGTGGCAGTCAGCGCCATTGTCACCGGCCTTCCAAGTGGGACAATCGAGAAAAACAGAAATGCCGATGTGCTTTCGCCCGCTGCGCTGGTGGACGGGACGCTGGGTAACCGTGTCACCATCACCCGAACTGATCCTGCGACCGGAAATCCATCGTCCCAATCGGCAATTATTCGCAGCAGGGCTGATGGCGGCCTGGTGGTGCAAACGCGCGAGGGGTATGAGGCGGTGCGCTGTTCCGGATTGCCGGAAAAGCTGACCTTCGACCGTGTGCCGGCGGGGCTGTCTGCCAAACCCGTGTTCACGATCAACACCCGTGATGCTGAAGGCGGGACATACCGCGTTACGTTGACTTACCTTGCATGGGGCTTTGACTGGCAGGCGCATTATGTCGCCACGCTGGATGATCGCGCCGCTGGCAGTTCCGGCGGGCTGAAACTTATGTCCTGGCTGACAGTGCTTAATGATAATAATCAAAGTTTCGCCGACGCTACCTTATTGGTGGTTGCAGGCAAACTGAACGTCACCAGCGATCTCAAAACGCTGGCCGCTGCGCCCGCGGGGCGTGGGTTGCAGCTTGTTTGCTATCCGCTTGGCAGCACCGCTGCGGGTTCACCGATACGCAAATATAGCCGCGAATCTCGGCAGCCTATAAATCGACCTAACTCATTGACAGTTATGTCGTCGCCGCAAAGTAGCGAAATGCTGGACACGGTGATGGCAGCAGAAGAACAATTGGGGGATCTTAAACTCTACCGTGTTCCTGAACGGATGAGTGTTGCAGCAAAGGGGCTGAAACAGGTGGCGTTCCTCCAGCGTGATGGGGTGAAGGCGGGCTTTGTCTATACCGCTGATTGCTTTGCCAGGGCCAAATCCGCCGAGCCAACAGCGGCTGGCATGTTGCTGAAAACCAGAAATGATGCGGCGCACGGGCTTGGCGTTGCCCTGCCATCAGGCGGGGTCACGATTTTCGAACCATCATCGGCAGGTGATTTGCTAATTGGCGAGCAGAATTTGCGTGACTATGCCGTTGGGCAGGATGTCGAAATCCAGCTGGGCCAAAGCAATCAGGTCTTCTCTGCTTGTAAACGCCTGAGCCGCCGCCACCCTAACGAAGCGGGCGCGCGGTGGACCACAATGCAATCAACCATCACCAATGCCAATCAGGCGCCGATCAATTTCCAGCTCAGCACCGGGCGCGCGCAAGAATGGAAAATCGGCAAAATTCGCGGCCATGAAATCAAGGATGGAATGCATGTTATCAATGCAACCATTCCAGCGGGCGGAACAAAGACCGTTAAATGGAAAGTGAAACTGATCGAGGCAGATTAACGCCTTGTCTTCCAACGATCTACGCCCTCACAAAGCCTATCCAAGAAAAAAGTTGTTCCCCACTTGTTCTTTTGGAACAGATGCGGTACATAATCCATCAGTGGAACAAACGGGGTCAAATAAACTGGTCCCCTAGGCAATAGATGGAGTGCATGTCATGGCGGCAAGTCTGAAGCTTGTAGAAGGTAAGGAAATGAACGTAGACCGTCAAAAGGCACTCGATGCCGCTCTCGCACAGATTGATCGCGCCTATGGCAAAGGCTCGGCAATGAAACTGGGCTCTAAGGAGGCGATGCAGATCGAAACGATCTCCACCGGTTCGCTGGGGCTGGATATTGCTTTGGGGGTTGGCGGCCTGCCGCGCGGCCGGGTGGTCGAAATTTACGGTCCTGAAAGCTCGGGCAAAACTACATTGGCGCTGCACACGATTGCCGAGGCGCAAAAGGCTGGCGGCACGGCAGCATTCGTCGATGCCGAACACGCTCTTGATCCCGTCTATGCCAAAGCATTGGGGGTCGATATTGCTGAATTGATCGTTTCGCAGCCCGATACTGGCGAACAGGCATTGGAAATTGTCGATACGTTGGTCCGTTCCAATGCGATTGATGTGTTGGTGGTCGATTCGGTTGCCGCTTTGGTGCCGCGCGCTGAAATCGAAGGCGAGATGGGTGATAGTCATGTCGGCCTGCAGGCACGTTTGATGTCGCAATCATTACGCAAGCTGACTGGTTCGATTGCGCGTTCCAAGACGATGGTGATCTTCATCAACCAGCTTCGCATGAAAATTGGCGTTATGTATGGCAATCCTGAAACCACCACTGGCGGAAATGCACTGAAATTCTATGCTTCGGTCCGGCTCGACATTCGCCGGACGGGCCAGATCAAGAGCGGTGACGAAATTGTCGGTAATGCGACTCGCGTCAAAGTGGTCAAAAACAAAGTTGCACCGCCATTCAAACAGGTTGAGTTCGACATTATGTACGGCGAAGGCGTGTCCAAGCGGGGCGAGATACTCGATCTGGGCGTGAAGGCCGGATTGGTTGAAAAATCAGGTTCCTGGTTCAGCTATGACAGTATCCGGATTGGTCAGGGTCGCGAAAATTCCAAAAATTATCTCAAAGACAATCCTGAAGTTTGCGACAAGTTGGAAGCTGCGATCCGCGGCCGCACCGACGAGGTTGCCGAGGAGTTGATGGCGGGTTCCGGATCTGGGCCAGACGCGGAAACCTAAGACCATTCCTTCTCAAGCGGGCGCAATAATGGCGTCCGGGAAAACGTGAAGCCGGCAAGAGTGTCCCTTGGGATGCCTGCCGGCTTTTCTTTGTTCAAAGGAGCTCTGGTTTCCAACCAGTCGGGTTTATCCATGTTCCCGGCATAGGCGCCATCGCCTCGCTCACGCGTCCATTGTGTTGGCGGGTGTATATTGCCTGTTCGCCGCCGCTGTGAATGCGGGAAACCCCGACAGATATTGCCCAATTTGCACGTATTTGGCCGGCTGACCGGCGCGGCCATCCGTTCAAAGGGGTAAATGCGCTTGTCCCCGCCTTGCGGAATGCCTAATTGCCCCCAATGCAATCGACCAACGAAATCCGCCGTTCATTCCTCGACTATTTTGCCGCGCAAGATCACCTAACGGTGCCAAGCGCGCCATTGGTTCCGTATAATGATCCGACATTGATGTTCGTGAACGCGGGCATGGTCCCGTTCAAGAACGTGTTTACCGGGCTAGAGGCGGCGCCTGCGCCGCGCGCGACCAGTTCGCAGAAATGTGTTCGGGCAGGCGGAAAACACAATGATCTTGATAATGTTGGCTATACCGCGCGCCATCACACATTCTTTGAAATGCTCGGCAATTTTTCCTTTGGTGATTACTTTAAGGAAGAAGCAATCAGCCACGCGTGGAATTTGCTGACACGCGAATGGGGGCTTCCCGCTGATAAGCTCACCGCTACCATCTATCACACCGATGATGAGGCATTTGATCTGTGGCGGAAAATTGCCGGCCTGCCGGAAGAACGAATCATCCGGATTGCGACATCTGATAATTTCTGGTCGATGGGCGATGTTGGCCCGTGCGGCCCTTGCAGCGAAATTTTCTATGACCACGGGGATCACATTCCCGGCGGCCCTCCTGGTTCACCAGATGAGGATGGTGATCGCTTCATCGAGATTTGGAACCTGGTTTTCATGCAATTCCAGCAAAATGCGGATGGGGATCGGACCAGCTTACCAAAGCCATCGATCGACACTGGCATGGGGCTTGAGCGTATTGCCGCTGTTATGCAGGGTGTTCACGACAATTATGACACCGATACTTTCAAGGCGCTGATCGCGGCATCGGAAAGTTTAACCGGGGTTGCCGCGCAGGGCGATAATCAGGCCAGCCACCGCGTGATTGCTGACCATTTACGTTCGACCAGCTTTCTGCTGGCGGACGGGGTGCTGCCGTCGAATGAAGGGCGCGGATATGTGCTGCGCCGGATTATGCGCCGGGCCATGCGGCACGCGCATCTGCTTGGTTCCAGCGATCCGCTGATGCACCGTCTGGTGCCGGCCTTGGTTGGCGAAATGGGGCAGGCATATCCTGAATTGCAGCGCGGGCAGGCCCTGATCGAGGAAGTTCTTGAACGGGAAGAAACACGTTTCCGCCAGACGCTGGATAAGGGTTTGCGTTTGCTGGATGCATCCACCGCAGACATGGTTGGCGGTGAACAGTTGGATGGCGAAACGGCATTCAAACTTTATGACACTTTCGGATTTCCCTATGATTTAACTGAAGATGCGTTGCGTGCGCGCGATATTGGTGTTGACCGGGCCGGATTTGACATTGCGATGGAACGGCAAAAGGCAGCGGCGCGCGCTGCGTGGAAGGGTTCAGGCGATGCCGCGTCGGGTGAAATCTGGTTCGATATTGCCGAACGCGAAGGGGCCAGCGAGTTTACCGGCTATACCTCCACTAATGGTGAAGGGCAGGTGACAGCGCTGCTTAAAGATGGGGCTGAGGTTGAGAGCGCCCAGGCCGGCGATGATGTGGTGGTGCTGGCCAATCAAACACCATTTTATGGTGAAAGCGGCGGCCAGGCCGGTGATGTGGGCACTATTTCGACGCCAGCGGGCCTTGAACTGGAGGTTTCAGACACCTCAAAACCGCTTGGCCGTCTGCATGCACACCATGGCCGGATCAAATCGGGCACCATATCAGTTGGCGATTCGGTTCATCTTGAGGTCGATCAGGGCCGCCGGGACCGTATTCGGGCGAACCATTCCGCCACCCATTTGTTCCATGCAGCTTTACGTAACCGATTGGGGGATCATGTTACCCAAAAAGGATCGCTGGTGGCGCAAGATCGGCTGCGGTTCGATTTTTCGCATCCAAAGGCGTTAAGTGATGAAGACATTGCCGCAATCGAGGCGGAGGTGAATGCAGAAATCCGCAGCAACGAAGCGGTTTCCACCCGATTGATGAGCCCGGATGACGCCATCGAAGCGGGGGCAATGGCGCTGTTTGGCGAAAAATATGGCGATGAAGTGCGCGTTTTGTCGATGGGCAGCACAGATGATGTTGGCCGCACCTATTCAGTGGAATTATGCGGCGGCACCCATGTGCGGGCCACTGGCGATATTGGCCTGTTCCGGATCATTTCTGAAAGCGCCGTTGCATCAGGCGTCCGGCGGGTAGAGGCGCTGACTGGCGAGGCCGCGCGGTGTTGGCTGATCGAGCGTGAGAATACCCTTAAAGCCATTGCAGCAGCCATGAAAACAGCGCCGGAGGATGTTTCGGCCCGCGTTACGGCCTTGCTTGACGAAAGAAAAAGCCTGGAAAAGGAACTAGCCAGCGCGAAGAAACAGCTTGCCCTTGGCGGCGGGAACGCCGCCGGTGATGCCGGGGCCAGCGCGCAGGATGAGGATATTGGCGGGATCGCTTTTTCTGGTCAGGTTCTGCAAGGGCTTGACCCTAAGGAGCTGCGCCCGCTGCTGGATGATGCGAAGAAGCGCATGGGTTCCGGAATTGCTGCGGCTGTGGCGGTGAATGATGGGCGGGCGGCCTTTGCCGCGGCGGTTACCCAGGATTTGACCGAACGTTTCGATGCAGTCACGCTGGTTCGGATTGGGGTAGAAGCCTTGGGCGGAAAAGGCGGCGGCGGCCGGGCTGATATGGCCCAAGGCGGCGGCCCAGACGGGGCGCAGGCCAATGCAGCATTGGATGCAGTGCGGGCCGCATTGGCCCAGTAAATCCCGCCTTGCCTACTTGCCTTGCCGCCTTTCCTAGCTGGGCGTTCCGGCGTTGCTGGTGCGTAATTTGGGCATGTCTTCCAGTTCTGCTTCTTGTTGAATTTTAAGCCGGAATTCATCCCTCTTTTCATGGATGGAGGCAATCACCGGCCCCATTGCAACACCCAGATCCACCAGCACCGCTTCGGATAATTGGAGCGAGCTTTCAAGGGTTTCTGGGACGGCATGGCTGGCCCCGCAGCGATATAATTCTGCGGCATGGGCGCTGTCGCGCGCGCGCGCGATAATCGGCAAATCTGGATAGGCTTTGCGCAGTTTAACAGTCAGCCGATGGGCCAGCACTGGTTCGTCCATAGTCAGGATCACGGCCAAGGCATGGTCGATGCCTAGTTTTTTCAATGCATCACCGCGTGCAGCATCGCCAAAGGTCGCGCGATAGCCATCACGTTTGGCCGTTTCGATCAAATCGGCATCTGAATCAATCGCGACATAATGTTTGTCGTGGATTTGCAGCATTTGCGCGACCAACCGGCCGACACGGCCCGCGCCGATAATGATTACACGCGGTGTGTTGCGGTCTTCATCAGGCAATTGCGGCATCGGTTCGACCCGGCGCGCGATGGTGCGGCCAAGGCGGGCAAGCAGGGGCGTTACGGTCAGCCCGATGGCTGTCACAATTTGCCAGAATTGCGCGGTACCAGGTTGGATCAACAGCGCCGAACTGGCGGCGGCAAGGACAATCAGCGTGGTTTCAGATGGGCTGGCCATCAAAAATCCGGTTTCCGTTGCGGTACTGCGTCTGGCCCCCATGAAACGCAGCAGCAGGCCGGTTACCAGCGCCTTGAAGGTCAAGACCAAGGCTACCGCAAGCAGGATCGGGCCTGGATTGTCCCAGATGGTGACTAGATCAATGCTCATTCCAACGGTGATCAGGAATATCCCAAGGGCCAGGCCCTTAAATGGTTCCATGATGCTTTCGATTTCACCGTGATATTCTGTTTCTGCAATCAGCAGGCCAGCCAGCAATGCGCCGACAATGGGCGAAAGGCCAACCGCTGATGTGGCAAGGCTGGATCCGATCACTACCAGCAGACTGGCCGCGAGGAATAATTCCGGGCTTTTGGTGCGGGCCGCCTGGGCAAATAGGCGGGGCAGGGCAAGCCTGCCCAGAAGAAGCAATCCGATGACCACCAAGGCGCCCTGCCACAATGTGCCAAGCAGCCCCTCCCAGCCATCGCTTTGGGCATAAGGGGCCATCGCGCCGAGGAGGAAGATGATCGGAACAATCGCAATGTCTTCAAATAGAAGCATCGACAGGGCGGCGCGGCCAACAGGGCCGGTGGTGCCTGAAATTGGCAATACGATTGCGGTGGAGGAAAGGGCTAATGCAAGGCCCAGCCCCAGTGCGCCTGTCCAATATTGGCCCAACATCGACAGGAAAATGGCCAGCATTCCGCCGATGATGACCAATTCAAGCGCGCCAAGGCCGAATACCAGCCGGCGCATTGTCCACAATCGGTTGAAGGATAATTCCAACCCAATTGTAAACAGCAACAAGATGATCCCGAACTCTGCAAAGGGTTCAAGCGCATCAGGATCGGTGATGGTGAAATTTTCGAGCCATGGATAACCATAGACCAGCTTGCCCAGACCAAAGGGGCCAACTGCAATTCCGATCAGGATAAAACCGATAACCGGCGTGATCCGAAACCGTGTAAAAACCGGTATTACGATACCAGCAGCGCCCAGAATAACCAGCGCATCAGACAACATCGGGGAGGAAAGTTCGCTAGCCATTTTGGATGATTAGCTGCCCCAACTGTCTATGTCACCACCGCCAGTTTTACCAAGATAGGGGGTGCCGGATGCCCGGCAGAACAAGTGTGTCCTGCCGGGCTTTGGATATTGTGCGTTAGAATTGGAAGGGATGAACCAGGCGATTAGGCCCAGTTTTTCATCTCTTCATCCAGATTGGTAACAATCGCTTCGAAGAACTGTTCTGTGGTCAGCCAGTTTTGATCAGGACCGATCAGCAAAGCCAGATCCTTGGTCATGCTGCCTTTTTCGACAGTCTCGATGCAAATGCGTTCGATGGTTTCGGCAAATCGAACAACGTCAGGCGTGTTATCGAATTTGCCGCGATACATCAGGCCGCGCGTCCATGCGAAGATAGAGGCAATCGGGTTGGTTGATGTTGCCTTGCCTTGTTCATGTTGGCGATAATGGCGGGTAACTGTGCCGTGGGCTGCTTCTGCTTCCACGGTTTTGCCATCCGGTGACATCAAAACAGAAGTCATCAGGCCCAAGGACCCAAACCCCTGCGCCACGGTGTCTGACTGAACATCGCCATCGTAATTCTTACAAGCCCAGACGAACTTACCGCTCCATTTCAAGGCGGATGCAACCATGTCGTCGATCAGGCGATGTTCGTAAGTGATGCCAGCTTCTGCGAATTTGTCCTTAAATTCAGCTTGGAACACTTCTTCGAACAAATCTTTGAAGCGGCCATCATAGGCTTTCAAGATGGTGTTCTTGGTGGACAGATACACAGGCCATTTACGATCAAGGCCGTAATTCATCGAGGCACGGGCGAAATCACGGATCGAATCGTCCAGATTATACATTGCCATCGCAACGCCGGACGTTTCAAATTCGAACACGTTGAGGTCGATATTCTTGCCGTCTGCGCCTTCGAACACCATGCGCAGGGTGCCTGCGCCCGGGATCAGCGTGTCTGTGGCGCGATATTGGTCGCCAAAAGCATGGCGGCCAACCACGATCGGGTCAGTCCAGCCGGGCACCAGCCGCGGCACATTGTCGATTACGATCGGTTCTCTGAAAACCACACCGCCCAGAATGTTGCGGATTGTGCCATTGGGCGAACGCCACATTTTCTTAAGGTCGAATTCTTCAACCCGCGCTTCGTCTGGTGTGATGGTGGCGCATTTCACGCCCACGCCATATTTTTTGATCGCATTGGCTGAATCGATGGTGATCTGATCGTCAGTCTCATCGCGTTTTTCGATCGAGAGATCGTAATATTTCAGGTCAATGTCCAGATATGGCAGGATCAACCGCTCGCGGATCCACTGCCAGATAATTCTGGTCATTTCATCTCCGTCGAGTTCGACGACCGGGTTTGCTACCTTGATCTTCGCCATGGTCTTCCTGTTTCTATGAGTTTCTGGATTTTGCAGGGCTTTAGCAGTTGGGCGCGGCGGTGCAAGGCGGGGAGTGAATTGTTCAGCCCGGATTGTATTGTTTAAGCGGCTGGCGGCGGGGGTAAGGCGCCAAAAACACGGGTAAACTGCCAAGGCCGCGGCCTTGCGGCAAAGAATAGCGGTCTGCGGCCAAAGAATAAATGAATGGTGGGCGTAGAGAGAGTTGAACTCCCGGCCCCTGCGATGTCAACACAGTGCTCTACCACTGAGCTATACGCCCACACTTTTCATTAACTGCCTTGGCATCGGGCCAATGCAGCAGGCGCGCCCTCTAGCGTCTGGCTAGCGTGGGCGCAAGTGGGTGAATTGGATTACAGGCTTGCCTGCGCCTGATCTTCGAAGATGCGTTCGATTTCCAGTACCAAATCACGCAAATGGAAGGGCTTGGATAAGACCTTTGCCTGTGGTTGTTCGCGGCTGGCTTTCAAATTTACAGCAGCAAAACCGGTGATGAACATCACTTTTGTGCGCGGGCTGATTTCATTGCACCGCTGCGCCAGCTCAATCCCATCCATTTCGGGCATGACAATATCCGAAAGCAGCAGATCGAAATGTTCCGCCTCAAGATGGGGGACGGCATGCGTCCCGCGATCAACAGCGACGACTTGGTAGCCGGCATTTTCGAGTGCGCGCGCAAGATATTCACGCATCGCTTGTTCATCCTCGGCCAAGAGGATTCGTAAGGCTGGTGGTTGGTTCATATGCGCCCATTACCCCATTTAGCTTAAGAAATCTTTGGCGTGATTTCATATGCCCTGCTTTGACACAGGCTCGGATTGCGCTCAGCACATGAATATGGATGATGGGCTGCGCGAAAAAGAAGATTTGTTGATCCAGCCCGGCGGGGCGTGTTCGGGCGCGATTATGGGGGCGGGGCAGCCAGCCTTTTCGCTTCGGATGCCGGCAGGCCGGCCCATTCCTGTGTTAATTGCAGTGCCCCATGCGGGCCGTTCTTATCCGGCCAGTTTGATGGATTCGATGCGGGATCCTGATTATTCGTGCCTGCGCCTAGAAGACCGGCATGTTGACCAGATTGCATCGAAAGTGGCGCAGCAGACCGGTGCAGCCTTGTTGGTGGCCCATGCGCCGCGCGCGATGATTGATTTGAACCGGGCTGGCGATGATGTGGATTGGGAAATGATTAAGGAGGGCAAGCGCGATGGCGCGCCGCAGCCGCTGGCCAACCGGCGTTCGCGCCATGGGCTGGGCCTAATACCGCGCCGCCTGCCGCATTTGGGGGAGATATGGAAAGGGCAATTCACCCGCGACCAATTGGATACGCGAATCGAGAGGGTCCATCGCCCCTATCATCAGGCGCTTTCGCAAGCGCTGGAATTACTGCGTGATCAATGGGGTGCAGCATTGCTGCTTGATCTTCATTCAATGCCGCCGTTGAAACCCAAAAATCCCGGGGATCAGCCGGCTGAGTTAGTGATTGGTGACAGGTTTGGTGCATCAAGTGACGCATTGTTGGTGGCCAGCGCATTTGCCTATTTGGCGGGCTGTAAGCGGCCGGCGGCCCATAACCGGCCCTATGCGGGGGGCTATATATTGGACCGGCATGCAGCGCCTGCGCGCGGAATTCATGCAATCCAGCTTGAATTATGCCGTTCCACCTATCTCGATTCGGATTTGGCCGAACCATCATCCCAAATGGCCGCAATTGTGCGCCTGATTACCGGGCTGGTCCGTGAATTAGGGGAATGTACGTCTGATTTGGGCAGCGATCTGGGCCGGAATTCGGGCAGAGATGCAGGGCGCGATGGCGATCTTCAAATTGCCGCTGAATAGAACTCAATAAAAAACCACCCCGTGCTGATGCACGAGGTGGCCAAGGTTCAGGGAGATGTGCACAATGTGCACAATTCAGAAGAACCATGAGGGTGGCCCCGCTGAACAATTACAAAATAGGGTGAAAACGGAATCAATTCAAGTCCATTCTACCGTTTTCACCCTTCAATTGGTTGATTTGGGCCTTCCAGTTCAGGCCGCCAAATTGGGCCATCATAGCGGGCCGCCCAATCAATTTGGCAACTGTGCATCCATCTTGGGGCCGGTGCCCTGCTGCACCTGACGGGCAAAGATCGAACGCATCAGATCCAACGAGAACAAATGAGCGTTGATCAGGGCCAATATACCATTCTGGTTCCAAGTGCGCAGGACATCGCCGCGCACTTCATGCAGCTTTTCCTGACTGATCATCTGGAAACCGCGATAAATGAACGGCTTGTCAGGATTTTCATTTTCCGAGATCGAAATTTCGCCATCCATCAGCAATTCATGCTTTTGCAGTTCTTCAACGAAGGCTTTGGTGCGTGCACCGGATTCTTCGAAACGTTCGCAGAATTGTAGGATGTCGGTAGTGGTGGATGCAGGATTTTGCTCTGCATCGAACAGGGGATGGCCATCTTCGAAATCGCCAATCGATTCGCAGGTCGGGTCAAAACAGAGTGACAGTTCCTCACCATCTTTCGACAATTTCGCCAGCATAAAGGGATAGCGGCGGATATAGGCGGGAATGTAGATTGGTTCGTCGATCTTGCCTTCTTCGCTGACAAAGGTGTTCACACCTTCGTTAAGGCCCATCAGCGCCAGAGGCAGCGGATTGTCGCCGCTGGAAAAAACGATCGGGAAATTGCGCTGTGCCTGCAGAAATTCATCTGTGGTCAGCGGAACGGCATGTTGGTGGGCCAACCAGGGCGCTGTTTCAAGCGGCCTTGATTTCCAGCTTGCATGATCGCGGCTGTTGAGCGGCATCAGGTCTTTGTAGAACAGGGGCAGGTTAGGCTGCGGCGCGCTGGCCATGGGGTTTCTCCATCGAATCGTAAATGGTGGATCAAAATCTGGTGTCTGGAACGCTTTGCGCCATGGCAGGCGGTGTCTTGCCTGACTGCACAATTGCATAAAGCGGGCGCTTTAAGGGTTGGTTGGGCCAGAGGCAAGAGGATCGGCAAGAGGATCGGCAAGAGGATCGGCAAGAGGATCTGTTGGATGTTCCGCAGAGGGGGCATCGCCGCCAGTGGCAGCAGGATTGGCAAATCGCCCGACGGGCGGGATAAGCTTGCCTGGATTGAGCAGGCCATCGGGATCGAGAGCCTGTTTGATTGTGCGCATCAACGCAAGCGAGACAGGATCGCCCAAACGGCCCAATTCAGCGCGTTTCATTTGGCCAATTCCATGTTCTGCACTGATTGAACCGCCCCAGCGCGCCACCCGATCATGCACTAAGGTGCTGATTTGTTTGCCTTGGGTTTCTTCCCATTCTCCCCGCACTGCGCCGGGCGGTGCCAAGACGTGAAAATGGACATTACCGTCACCCAAATGGCCAAATGCAAGCGCGCTGGTGCCCGAAAATGTCTGTTCGACTTCAGGGATCATCGCTTCGACAAATTCGGCCATTTTGGCCACCGGGACCGACACATCATGTTGCATTGCAGGGCCAATGGCGCGTTCTGCAGATGAAATTGAATCGCGCAGATGCCAAAATGCCTCTGCCTGGGTTTCATTGGCGGCAATGGCCGCATCGCCAATCAGCCCTTCGTCAAAAGCGCGGGCGAGAATATCCTCCGCGCATTGTTTTACCATGTCTTGCGAGCCTGGTTTTGCAACCAGTTCGATCAGTGCATACCATTTGTGGTTTTTGGATAAAGGCGCACGTGCATTCGCTTCGTGGTTCAGAACGGCGGTCAGGCAATGCTGCGGTAATATTTCGAACCCCTCCAGCATATCAGCCGCAGCATCTTCGAATTTGAGGAGCAATTTTCGTGCATCCATTATCGAGGCCAGCCCAGCCCAGCAAACCACCCGTCCGCCAATTGCCGGCAGCAGCCGAACCGTTGCCGCAGTTACGATACCCAGCGTGCCCTCGGACCCGATCAGCAATTGTTTCAGATCGAAACCGCGATTGTCCTTTTTGAGCGGGACCAGAGAATTAAATACCGCCCCATCACCCATCACTGCTTCTAAACCCAGCACCTGAGCGCGCATTGTGCCGTGCCGCAAAACCTGTGTGCCGCCGGCATTGGTGGAAATCAGCCCGCCGATCGTGGCGGACCCTTTGCCGCCCAAGGTCAGCGCAAATCGCATGTCCTGCGCTGCTGCGGCTGTGTGCAGTGATTGCAGGATTACACCCGCTTCGCACACTGCCTTGCGCCCGGCGGGGTCTATAGTGCGGATTTTGTTCATCCGGCGCAGAGAGAGGATGATTGCGGTTCCGCTGGCGTCGGGTGTGGCGCCCCCTGACATCCCGCTATTGCCGCCTTGCGGGACGATCGCGATGCCAAATTGCACGCAGAGTTTGACCAGAGCGGAAACCTGCTGCGTATCGGCTGGTGATGCCAGCGCCAACGCAGAACCGTGATACCGGCCGCGCCAATCGCTTAGCCAAGGCCGCAGCAGATCGGCATCTTGGGTAAACCCGCGCGGTCCCAGCAATTGTTCAGCCGCAGCGCAAAATTGGTCCTGATTGCTCATATGCAGCCTTATGCCATAGCCGGGGCCGATTTCACCAGCAGATGGTTTGCAAAAAATTTGCAGAATTTCCTGCAGGGATTAAGCCATCGTTCAACCGTGCAGGCTAAGAAAAGCAATGGCCGCAATGGATAGGGCCGAAAAATATTCGTAAAATGTTTGTTCAGGGAACTTGCACGCAAACAAAATGTCCAGCCTATCTGCCCTTTTTGCGTCTCTTGCGCTCTTGTTACCTGGCGTGGGGGTTGCTGCGCCTGATGAAGGCAATAGCAGCCTAATGACCCATGTGCAGGGCGAGGGGCAATCAATCCGAAAAGGTCATTCGCCATGGCTGATGCAGGATCCGTTGGGGCAGATTGCGATCAGCCGGCAAATCCGCATAGAGCGGCGGGTTGTTGTGCGAATTTCACCGCGCGCGCCTGTGGTCAGGCAGGATAGGACTGTCGATCAGCGGCAAGCGCAGCAGCTGGCTACTTTGACCGAAAGGCGGGTTGGCAAATGTGTGTCTGTTTCCGCAATTGCCGGGGCGCAGCCAACGCGCGACAATAAGCTGATGCTATTTTTGCGTGATCGGCGAATTATCCGGGTCAACCTTGAAAAAGCGTGCCACGCCCGCGATTTCTATTCGGGATTTTACGTCGAACAGAACAAGGATGGGCTATTGTGCGTCAATCGCGATAAATTGCATTCGCGCACAGGTGCAAATTGCAAGGTTTCCAAAATGCGCCAGTTGGTTTCGCAGTAACAGCCGCAGCTGGGCTTCTATGCGCGTGCCAAACACGCCAATTCCTTGACTTTTGCCGCCGAACCCCGCAAAGGCCCGGCGGATTTACCATGGGCGCAATATGCCCACACCAACAAGTTTTTAAACTTCATCAACCGGACAATTTTACCTACATGACTTTTGCCGATCTCGGCCTTTCCGAAAAATTGCTGCAAGCGGTCGAAACCGCTGGCTACAGTGAACCCACGCCAATTCAGGCGCAGGCAATCCCCGCAGTCCTGATGATGAAAGATCTCATCGGGATTGCCCAGACGGGCACTGGCAAGACCGCCAGTTTCGTTTTGCCGATGATTGACGTGCTGGATAATGGGCGCCGACGTGCGCGTATGCCGCGTTCTTTGATTTTGGAACCGACCCGTGAATTGGCGGCTCAGGTGGCCGAAAATTTCGAGAAATACGGCGCTAATCACGACTTGCGGATGGCGCTGTTGATCGGCGGTGTGCAAATGGCCGATCAGGTTAAGGCGCTGGACGAAGGCGTTGATGTGCTGATTGCCACACCGGGCCGTCTGATGGATTTGTTTGAGCGCGGCAAAATCATGCTGAATGGCTGTGAATTGCTGGTGATCGATGAAGCGGATCGGATGCTTGATATGGGCTTCATCCCCGACATTGAATTCATCTGCGACAAATTGCCAACCACGCGCCAGACGATGCTGTTCTCAGCCACCATGCCTGGACCGATCAAGAAACTGGCTGATAAATTCCTCAGCAATCCCAAACAGATTCAGGTTTCGCGCGCTGCCTCAACCAATGAAAACATTGCGCAATTCAAGGTCATGATGACCCCGCGCAAGAAAAAGGAGGCGCTGCGGTGGTTCCTGCAAAATGATAATGTGAACACTGCAATCGTCTTTTCAAACCGCAAGACCACGGTGCGCGATCTGGCCAAAGATTTGAAAAAACATGGCTTTAAAGTGGGCGAAATCCACGGAGACATGGACCAGTCGAGCCGGATTGCAGAGCTTGATCTGTTTAAATCGGGCGAAATTAACATTCTTACAGCATCGGATGTTGCCGCGCGCGGGTTGGACATCAAAGGCGTGAGCCATGTGTTCAATTACGACACGCCCTGGCATCCTGATGATTATGTCCACCGGATCGGGCGGACAGGCCGCGCAGGGGCCAAGGGCCGTGCATTTACATTTGTGACCGCCGAAGATGCCGAAGCAATCGCCAATGTCGAAAAGCTGACCGGGGCGGAAATTCCGCACTATGCGCCGGCACAAAGCGCGCCTGAGAATAACGAGGCGGCCGGCAAAGCAGAGGCACCGCGGGACAATCGGCCAATGCGCAAAGAGCGTCAAACGCGTAATGATCGTTCGCCGCGCAGGGATGATCGGCCGCGCGAAGAAAAGAAGCCGCGCAGCCGGAGTAAACCCGCGCCCCGAACGGATGCTGAAGAAGCAGCACCGCAGCCCACTCAACCGTCGGCTGCCCAAGAATCGGCCCCCCAAGCGGCCCATGCTCCGCGCAAATTCGCGGATAAGGCACCCGAACCACGCCGGAAAAAGCATGCCGATAATGAACCGCCAAGCGCCCCCGGCGAATGGAACGGTCCGATCCCGGGTTTTCTGGGCACCAAGGCTACTTGATAGGCGAAATTCGGGTTGATAGGTAAAATTGGGGAATGACGGCCCGCCTCATTGCGAGCGTAGGTAGCCATGGCTCAAGTGCTATTGACCGTTACTCTGCCACGCTGACAAAACTGTCGATTACTCGTTTGGAACCGCCCGTTTCGAAGTCGATTTCCAGCTTGTTGCCTTCTTGATCGGTTACTTTGCCGTATCCGAATTTATCGTGAAACACACGGTTGCCAATGGCGATGTCGCTGCGCGGTTTTGCCGCGAAACTGGCGGCGCTGCGGCCGGGCTGCTTGATCCTTGCCGGTTTGGTTTCATAGCCGGTGGTCAATGCGCGTTGCCATCCCGGGCCGCGCGTCTGGCTGCGTTCGGGGCGGGTTTGGCTGACATGGGCAAAGGGATCTTCGGTTTCATTCCAATTGGCGCGCCATAGCGATTCGCCCCCCGTCATACTTGTCTCACGCGTTACGTGATCTTCGGGCAGCTCTTCGACAAAGCGGGACGGGATAGAGCTGGTCCATTGCCCGTAAATCCGGCGGTTGGCGGCGAATAAAATGGTGCAGTGTTTGCAGGCGCGGGTTATCGCGACATAGGCCAGCCTTCGTTCTTCCTCGAGGCTGGCAAGCCCGCCTTCGTCCAGCGAACGCTGCGAGGGGAAGACACCTTCTTCCCAGCCCGGCAGGAAGACATTGTCAAATTCCAACCCCTTGGCGCCGTGCATGGTCATAATGGTGACTTTTTCGCCATCATTGCTTCGTTCATTGTCCATCACCAGCGAGACATGTTCGAGAAATTCGCCCAGTGTTTCATATGATTCCATCGCGCGGGCGAGTTCAGACAGATTTTCGCTTCGTCCTGCACTGTCGGCCGATTTTTCCGCCTGCAGCATCGCGGTATAGCCGCATTCATCCATCACGGTGCGCAGCAGTTCAGCAGGGGTGGTCTGCTGGGCCAGTTCGCGCCAACGCAGGAAATCACGCATGAGTGCTGCGATTGTTCCGGCTGCACGCTTGGGCAATTCGTCACTATCGGCCAATTGAAGCGATGCTGCAGCCAGCGGCATCCCGGTCTTGCGCGAATGCAGGAACATTTTTTCTAATGTCTTGGCGCCAAGGCCCCGTTTGGGTTGGTTGTAAATCCTCTCGAACGCAAGATCATCGCGGGGCTGGGCAATCACCCGCAGATAGGCGAGCGCATCCCTGATTTCTGCCCGTTCGTAAAAGCGGAAACCACCGATAATCCGGTAATTGAGGCCAATCTGGATGAACCGGTCTTCAAATTCGCGGGTTTGATATTGGGCGCGGACCAAAATGGCCACTTGATCAAGCGATGCGCCGCCATCTTCACGGCGGGCATTTCTAAGCTGCTCGATCTCTTCGCCCACGCGGCGCGCTTCTTCCGGGGCATCCCACACGCCGATAATATGCACTTTGTCCCCGCCTTGGTGCTGGGTCCAAAGTGTTTTGCCGATCCGTTCATTATTGGCATGGATCAGGCCTGATGCAGCCGCCAGAATATGCGCGGTGGAACGGTAGTTTTGTTCCAGCTTGATCACTTTTGCGCCAGGGAAATCCTTCTCAAACCGCAGGATATTGGCCACTTCTGCGCCGCGCCATGAATAGATCGATTGGTCATCATCCCCAACAACGCAGATGTTCTTGTGCGTTTGTGCCAGCAGGCGAAGCCAAAGATATTGGACCTGATTGGTGTCCTGATATTCATCCACCATGATATATTTGAAACGCTTTTGATACAGTTTCAGTATTTCTGGATGGCGCCGCAATATGTTGAGCATATGGAGCAGCAAATCGCCAAAATCACAGGCGTTGAGAGCTTTTAACCGGTCTTGATAGAGGGTGTAGAATTCCTGCCCGCGCCCATTGGCGTAGGATTCATTTTCTGCCGCATCAAGATCGGCGGGGTTGAGCCCGCGGTTTTTCCATCGGTCGATTAATCCGGCCAATTGGCGCGGGGGCCAACGTTTTTCGTCCAGATCCTGATCGCGGATTAATTGTTTGAGCAATCGTATCTGATCATCAGTGTCGATGATCGTATAATTGCTCTGCAACCCGACCAATTCGGCATGACGGCGCAGCATCTTTGCCCCGATTGAATGGAATGTGCCCAGCCACGGCATACTTTCCACCGCATCGCCAATATGGCGCCCGACCCTTTCGCGCATTTCGCGTGCGGCCCTGTTGGTGAATGTGACGCACAGAATTTCGCTTGGCCAGGCTTTGCGCATGGCCACCAGATGGGCGAGCCGCGCGGTCAGCGCCGCAGTTTTACCTGTGCCGGCCCCGGCCAACATCAGCACTGGCCCTTCTGTGGTTAAAACCGAATCTTGCTGCGGGGCGTTTAAGCCGGCGGCATAGAGGGGCAGACCATCCGATTTTTCAGCCGGACAAGGGGGTGGGGCATCGCTCATGATTGTGCGAACAGTTAGGGAACACTTTGGTCTGTGGCAAGCTGTATGGGGCCTGCTTGGCCTTTTGCGCGGTAATTGCTTGGTTAGCCCCAAATTTAGGAGCGGGCAGGGGTGAAACCTAGCGTCATGCCTGCTGAATATTCATGCGGCGGGCAGAACCCAAGGGCGGCGCAT
>Ga0209345_10000214_pt1 | contig 80856 bp, 63 predicted proteins | sample Cruoilmetagenom7_FD_187294 | JGI IMG/M metagenome (GOLD analysis project Ga0209345, IMG submission 187294) | Oil polluted marine microbial communities from Coal Oil Point, Santa Barbara, California, USA - Sample 7 (SPAdes) (version 2) | ecosystem: Environmental > Aquatic > Marine > Oil seeps ... | reverse complement strand
TGACGATCGGCCCGCTTGTCATTTTTACAGCCCATGCTGATGGGCGTGATCTTAGGAAATTGGGGGTCAGACTTCCATGATCTCTGAGGACTTCTTGGTCATGTTGGTGTCAATCTGGCCTTCGTATTTTTTGAGAAGGTCCTGGATCTCATCTTTGAGGGTTGAGATGTCATCTTCGCCGTAGTGTGTCCCGGCTTGCTTTGCGAGGGTGTCGGCGTGTTTGTTGGCATCACGGCGGGCGTTCCGCATGACGATTTTTTGTTCCTCGCCGACCTTCTTGGCTTGGGCGACAAGTTGCTTGCGGCGGTCGGTGGTCAGCGAAGGGATGTTGATCCGGATTTGTTTGTCTTCGACCATCGGATTGACACCGAGATTGGCTTCTTCGATCGCGGTGCGGATCGCGCCAACTGAGGAGGCGTCGAATGGTTTGATGAGGAGCTGGGTGGCTTCGGGGACAGAGACAACAGCGAGGCTCTTGAGATCTGTTTGTGAGCCGTAGTAATCGACCTTGATGAACTCGACCATTGCTGGGGAGGCGCGTCCGGCGCGGATGCCTTTGAGTTCTGCGGCAAGGTAATCTGCAGCTTTGGTCATGTGCTCTTCGGCTTCGAGGAGGATGGTGTCTGGGTCGGTGCTCATGGTGGTGTCTCCGTCTATCTGATTCTGATTGATCTGGGAGGGATTGTATGCGGGAAGTGGCGGGGGTGGGTGATTTATTTGGTGGTCAGTAGGGTGCCGATTGGCTCGCCTTCCATGACCTTTCGGATGTTTCCTGGGATTTTGAAATCGAAGACAAGAAGAGGGATGTTGCGTTCCTGGCACATGGTCAGGGCGGTCATGTCCATGACACCGAGGCGTTTTTCGAGGGCCTCTTCGAAGGTGAGGGAGTCGTAGCGGGTGGCGGTGGGGTCTTTGTGGGGGTCTGCGGTGTAGACGCCATCGACTTTGGTGGCTTTGAGGAGGATCTCGCAGTCGAGCTCGGTGGCTCTGAGTGAGGCGCAGGTGTCTGTGGTGAAAAAGGGGTTGCCTGTGCCAGCAGCGAGGATGACGACGCGGCCTTTTTCGAGGTGGCGGATGGCACGGCCTCGGATGAAGGGCTCTGCCACTGCTCTGATGTCGAGGGCGGACATGACTCTTGAATCGGTCCCGATGGAGTCAAGCTTCTCTTTGAGTGCAACGGCGTTCATGACGGTGCCGAGCATTCCCATGTAGTCTGCGGTGGCTTGCTGGATGTCGCCTGATTGAGCGAGTTCGGCGCCACGGATGATGTTGCCTCCGCCGACAACGACGGCGATCTGAGCGCCTGTCTTGGTGGCGGATTTGACTTCATTGGCGATGGAGTTGAGTTCTTCGGTGGAGATCCCGAAGCCTCCGGGGGAGCAGAAGGCCTCGCCTGAGAGTTTGAGGAGGACGCGGCTGGGTTTGGGTCGCTTGGATTTGGACATGTTTGCTCCGGGCGTTGTTCTGAATCGTTGGATTGAACACCTTGGAAAGGTGATCGTCAACCGATTGGGTATGTATTTGATCGGATTGAACAAGAACCGGTGGGGCTGGCGTACGAATGGTTGAGAAAGGTGCGGGATTGGCTGTGGGTATTGGTGCAGGGGAGGGCATTATTGGGTATTGTGGACAGCAGATTGACGATCAATTTTGACGAGCTGAATGGAATCGGCTCAGGACGGGACATTGGATTTGGCACAACTTCAGCAACAACCACATGGCCCACAAGATGGACCTCAGGCTGACGAACTCTGTGATGAGGGTTTGGGCAAGTCGAGGCGGCGTCGGTTTATTGAGCAAGCGACGATTGCCGGGCTCGGGATTTCTGTGTTTGTTCATCTGGTGCTGCTGGGGATTGCGCTGCTGGTGCGTATTGATTACAAGTTTGCGGATGCTGGTGGTGGCGGGGCTGAGCCGGTTGAGTTTGCGATTATCTCAGAATCGGATCTCAATGAGGAGATGGCGGTTGATGATGAAGTAGTTGAGTTTGTAGAGATTGAGACTGAGTCGACGGTGGATCTGAATCTGCTTTCTGAGGTCGGGTCTCAGCAGTCGGTCAACGATCTTGCAGACGCGATCGCTCCAGAGCTGAGTGTCGGGGGAGCTTCCATTTCAAGTATTGATATGCAGTCCGGATCGAGCGGAGCGGGGACGGGGGAAGGGGCGAGTTTCTTTGGGCTCGAGGCAACAGGGAAACGGTTCGCATACATCGTTGATCGGTCTGGGTCAATGGATACCTATTTGCAATCGGGGGAGATGACCCGTTGGGAGTTGACTCAGATTGAGTTGATCCGATCGGTTCATGGACTGGCGGTGAATGCTGAGTACTTTGTGGTTTTGTATTCTTCTGGCGCGACGCCGTTGTTTGGTGGGGATCAGTGGATCAAGGGGACTGGCCGGAATAAGGCATCTACCAGTGTTGCGGTGATGACTCAGTTTCCAAATGGCGGAACCTTTCCAGGGGAGGCGTTTGAGATGGTCTTTGCGCTTGAGCCTCGACCTGATGCGATCTACTTTATGACCGACGGGGAGTTCAAAGAGCGGGTCCCGGCACAGATTGCTCAGTTGAATCGGAAGCATCGTGTACCGATTCACTGCATTCTGTTTGGGGAGTCGCAGAACTTGCAGAACTTCAATAAGGTTGAGGGGATGCTCAAGAATATTGCTAAGACCTCCAATGGGCGGTATCAGCATGTGCGTGGCGTTGGGGGAAGGCCATGATCTCTTGGGCATCGATCTATATTGTTGTGGTGTGTGCGGCTTCGATCGTAATTGGGGCTGATGAAGTGTCCGTGGGGACAGTCGATGGGGTGGAAAAGGGCGAGATTGTGCATGTATCTGTCGAGGGGGTTTCAATTCGGATCGTGCGTGAGGGGGCAGCGAGCCGTACGAAGATTGTGCCTTGGTTTGAGTTGCGGGCTGTTGATGGTGGTTGGGGAGTTCCCGTTGAGTATCGAGAGATGGCTCGGGTTGCTGCCATGGGGTACGCGAGGAGAGAACGGGGGGATTTGAGTGGCTGCGCGGACTTGTATGCTGGTCTTGCGGCTGGTTTGATTGGGTCAGAATCAGAAATGGCGATTGAAGTCTTTGGGGGATTGCTTGATGAAGCGGTTCTTCGTGGGGATTTCTATGATGCGGCGGTGGCGATGGTGGCATTGGAATCGCTCCCGGCGTTGGTGCTCAAGTCGGGGGTTGACGGCTTTGATGGTCGGTACCGGGTTCATGTTGGTGTCCCGCTTCTGACAGGTAGTGTTGGGGCTCACCGATTGGAGGCTGCGGGAGATGTGATTCAAGAGAGCGGGCTGAGCGGGGGCGTGCTGGTTCGGGCGTTTGGATTATTGAATGGGGCCGGGGAAAGCAGCGAAGATGTTCGGGGGTTGATTGAAGATTTTGCTACACAGCATGGCGTTGATGTGCAGTTTCGGCAGGGGCTTGAGCTGTACTTAAATATGTTGATTGTCCAGGTGCATCCGGATGTGGATGCCCGGGATGATGCTCGGCGATGGTTGGAGTCCCGGAGTTCGCAAAAGTCAGGGACTTGGATCGATGCCTGGTGCCGCCTTGCGATGGGGATTTCGTATGTACAGGAAGCGAGTCAGGCTGGAAGCGAAGAGATGCTCTCGAGGGGGGTGGTTGAGCTGGTTCATGTGATGGTTCGGTTTGGGGAGATTCATCCTAAGCTGGCGAGTAAAGCTCGGGAGTTGGCAGTTGAGAGTTTAATTGCGGATGGACGGATTGACGAGGCCGCGGAGTTGGTGCAGAGTTTTGATGCGATGATGGGATTGACAGAAAAATGAGAGGATTTGTAAAATGAATACTGTGTTGAGTTTGATGGGGCCCGGATTGGTGCTTGGTCAGAGTGAAGACTCTGGGCGGTCATTGCTTGAATACATCATGCAGGGCGGTGCGATCGGGATGATTATTCTGTTGATCTCGCTTGGAGCTGTTGGGATGATTGGAGCGCAGATGATGCGGATCCGGCGGGTTCGGCTTGCTCCCGAAGAACTGATCGAGGAACTCCGGCCGGTGCTTGCAGCTCGGAATGTTCAGGCGGCGATTGATCTGTGTACGGATCAAGAAACGAGCAGCTTTGTGTCTCGGGTGCTTGGGTTGTCGCTGACGCGTGCTGCGCGGTCGCCGTTCGGGATGCTGGAGTTGCGGTCAACTGTTGAAGAGATCGGGCAGGTTGAGACGGACCGGTTGTACCGATTGACCGACGGGATCGGACTGATCGCATCGATTGCTCCGATGCTCGGTTTGCTTGGGACGGTTGTTGGGATGGTGGGGGCCTTCGATGCGATTACGATGGCCGAGGGACCGGCGCGGCCTGATGAGCTTGCTGGGAGTATCTCTCAGGCGCTGATTACGACAGTCCTTGGATTGATTGTTGCGATCCCTTGTACCTCGGCATACACCTATCTGCGGAACCGGATTGATCATCTGACGACCGAGATCGGTGAGGTGATCGATGAGCTGATTGCACCGATCGAATCTGCAAGTGCACAGAAATCTTCAACTCGGATGGATAGCTGATCGATGATTTCGTCGAGGAAACAATCTGGGCATCACAAAGCGGTTGATCTGACGCCGATGATTGACGTGGTTTTTCAGTTGATCATTTTCTTTATGCTGACGTCGCATCTTGGTCAGCTTCGTCGGACCGAGGTGGATCTGCCTGTCCAGCCAGGGCAGGAGCAGCGTGATGGTGAGGATGCGGCGATGATCATTGATATTGGGCCTGGCGGGGTGTATATGGTCGAATCGGTCGAGGTGAATCTTAATGAGATCCATCGGCTGGCCAGTGCTGGGATTGGGAAAGAGGTTGAGCCTGGGAATTTTGATGTTCTGATCCGGCCTGATCGGAACGCGCCTGCGGTGTTCCTTGATCGGTTGCTCAATAAACTCGCGGGTGTCGGGGTGACTCGTTGGAAGCTCGGGACGATGGCTCCTGATGGAAGCGGGGGTGGGTGATGGCACGGAAACGGTTTAAGCGGTCTTCGCATCTCGGTGCGTTGCCATTGACGAGCATGATTGATGTGGTTTTCTTGTTGTTGGTGTATTTTTTGGTGACCGCGAACTTCGCTCAGCAAGAACGGGATTTGTCGTCGGCGGTTCAGGCCGAGGGTGGGGGCGTGCGGGTGAGTGAGTTGCAGCCTCAGATTGTTGAGATTATTCTGAGTAATGGTGCTGTGGAGTTCCGGATTGCATCACGATCAGTGCGTTCGCAGGAATCACTATCTGAGCTTTTGAGATCACTACCCAAGGAACCAGGTGTGGCGATCCGGGCTCGGCGAGATGTACCGATCAGTGCGGTGGCTGCGGCTATGCAGGCGTCTCAGGATGCCGGGTTTACCCGAAGGAGTTATGTGCCAGCTGATGAGTAAGTCGCGATTCAACTTGGTGGCTGCTGGGTGCTTGCTTGCATTGATTAGCGCCGTGGGTGTTGCTGTGGCAGCATCCCCAGAGGATGATCGGGTGAGCGAGTATTTTTCTGATCGGCAGCTCAATGACTTGCTCGAGGTGCAGCTCTTTGATCGACTCACCGATGAGAAAGAAGCTGTGGAGCGATCGATGATCGCTCGGCGGCTTGGTGGGTTGTATCTCGCTGAGTTGATGGATGAAACATTGGCAGTCGATGCACGGCGGGAAGTGCTACTTAAGGGGCGTGTGCTTGTTGGGATGATGCCGAGTGATGAGTTGATTGGGTTGAGGCTTGAGCTTCTGGTGGGGCTTTATAAGGAGCACGAGCAGGATGCGGATCTTGATCGGATCGGGCTGCTGAGTGACGATGGCAAGGCATTGGGTGTTGAGGCGATGAAGGTTATTGTGCCCGAGTTGGCGCGGATCGCAAAGGTTTCGGATGCTCAGGTTGAGCAGTTGGTTCGGAATGTGTCCAGGGCAGCGGATCAGCGGGTTGAAGACCACGAGTTGATGCTCGCAAATGCCCGTGGGAACAGGTCGCGTGCAAATTTTTTCTATGGCTGGGCGGGGTATTCTGAAGCGGCTTTAGATGGTAGGGAAGTTGGGCTGGGTGTATTTAAGGCGTTCGGGTGGGTGCTTGGCTTTGAGGGGAAACTTCCGGTTCTTGACAGGCTTGATATGGATTTGTTGGAGTATGACCATGTTGCGCGTGCGATGCTGGGGGTTGCTTTATCAAAGCTGCACAACGGGAACACTGGTGAAGCGCGGGTTTGGTTGCAGGCGGTTGAGAACTCTGCGGATGCGCCGGAGTTTGCGGTTCACTTTGCTAAACAACGATTGCTTGAGGTGGCTTTGGTCGAGCGTGATTGGATTGCGAGCGAGCGGCTTGCATTGCGGTTGAGAGATTTGCCTCCGGACTCGCTGCTTGGGGTTTCTCAGGCGAGGCTTTTGGTGATGCGGACGATGGGGAATCTTGGGAATCGTAATAAAGGTAAGGGCGGACGCGAGGGGGCGACCGAGCTTGCTCGGATTGGGCTAGGCCAGCTTGTCGAACTCGGTGAGATCGGGCAGGTTCTGGATTTGCATACTCGGTATGGTTCGCTGCCTTTGCTCGAATCAGGATTTGTGAGTTTGTATACGCGGGGTTTATCTGAGCTCGAAGACGGCGATGCTGGGAATGGGTCTGTTTCATATTCGCAGGCTTCGGTGAAGTTTGGTCAAGCATTGTCTTCGGATGATGCCGAGAGGTACCCTGAGCATGCGGGGGACGCTGCATTGAAGCTGGCGTATTGCGAGATTCGTCTCGATCGACCGGGCGAGGCGGCGGGGGTGCTTGACTCATATAGTCATCTGATGCTCAATAAATCTCAGCAGCAAGAAGCCGCATGGATGCAGGTTCTTGCGCACGATGCTGCGGTCCAAGGCGGGCAGGATCAGATGAGTGAGAAGCTGACATCGCTGGTTGGTCAATACATCCGGGCATACCCGTCTACAGAGCGGGCTAATACGCTCATTGTACGGTACGCGATGACGTCTCATCTGGATGCTGGAGATGCGTTTGGTTCGCTCGTTATTGATGACCCGTCGGACCCTCTTGCCATTCCCGCAAGGCGGAAGCTTATTCAGATGCTGTACAAGTCACCTGAACTCATTGATGGGGGAGAAGATGCGTTACATCATGCGGTGGTTGGGCATGCGGAGTGGTTGTGGCGGAATGAGCCTCGGGAGATGGACGATGCGCGTGATGGGCAAGGTCGCTTGACGGTTTGCCGGATTGTTCTTGGGACTGGGTTGGAGCTTGATTCGGTTGATCATGGTTATTTAATGGGGGTTATTGATCGTGGCGAGCGTATTCTGGCGGATGAGCCATCCCTTGTGGGGGCTCGGTCTGAGCTGGAGTTCCGGCGGGTGCAGGTCCTGCTTTTGCGGGGCGATATCGAGCGTGCTGGAGAGATCGCGATGGGCTCGGGTGGGCTTGATGAGGCTGTGAGATCTACCTCTTTGTTGATGGTGTATGAGCAGGCGAACCAGAGGTTTAAGAATCAACAGAGTGTTGCCTTTGCTCAGGCGGTGGTGCGGTACGGGCGCGGGGTGATTGATGAGTTGGCTCATGACCGAAGCGAGGGGCTGGACAGACGGCTTTCGCTCGTGGTTGAGGGGATGGCGGCGGCGGCGGAGTATCTTTCGATTGAAATCGGTACGGTCGGAATGCGTGAATATGCTTCGGCGCTGAGCTTGCGGGTCTTTCATGAGGGCGTGCCGAGTTCTAAGGGGCTTGTTCGGACGGCTGTGCTTGGGGAAGAGTACGGGCATTCCGATATCGCGTTGGAATGCTGGCTGAGGCTTGTGGGGCAGCTTCGCGGAAACGAAGAGTTGTGGCATCGGGCTCGGTTTGAATCACTTCGATTGATGATGGCGGCTGATGCTGAGCGTGGGAGAGCGGTGTACCGGCAGTATGTGACGCTGTATCCTGAGGGATCGCCAGAACCTTGGGGAGCACAGATCGGCGAGCTCTTTGGCGATCAGGATGCTGAGAGGGGTGAGCCGTGACTCGAAAGGATTCTCAATTAGACGGTGTTGTCGCAGAGTTTCTTGGGAGTGAAGCAGCGATCGGTGGGCCGTTTGCGGTCCTTGGGTTGAAATATGCGCCGATAGATCAGGCGATGATTCTTCGTGCGTGTCAGTTGCGGCTTGGGCGAATCAATGAACACCGTCGGTCACAGACGCCTGCGGCTGATGAGGTTCGTCTGGCGGTTCATGCTGCGGCGTCACAGTTGCTCGATCCGGAACTCCGTGAAGAGCTTGCCAAGCATTGGCCTGAGGGGATTGGTGGGGATGTTGGCTTGGTTGGTGACTCGCCTAAAGCATGGAGGGTTGAGCCGACGAGCAGGCTCGATGAACGGGTCAAGCAACAAGCGATGACGCTACTCGGAGCGTGCGGGGGATGGAATGATCGGTCGCGGAAGCGGCTCGGGCAGTTTGCTAGGATGCATCAGGTATCGGCGGCCCAGCTCGTATCTGGGATTATTGGTGAACAGAGTGTTGAGAGTGAACCTGTGGGGTCGGGAGTGGGAGTTTCGGATCGGGCGGTGCGCGGGCCTTCGCTAATTGATCCGGCAGCGGGGGCGTTGCCTTGGGCGATGATTCCTGTCGTGTATGCAGTCATGGGATTGTTATTGATTTCGGTAGGATATATGAAATCATTCGAGGTTGACAGAGGGGTAGATGGCGGGGTTGCAACGGCACAGGATCTAGGCAACGGCTCTGAGATTGAACCAGTTCTGTCAGGCTCTGATACAAGAGATAGCAAAAGGATTGGAGTTTCTGAACGGAGACACTACTCGGCGACTTTGTTTGAACTGGAGAAGGCCAATAGTGTTGGAGTCTTTGATATCGAAACGGGACGGGCGTTCTCGGAGATTGGTGAGCGACTGGGGGATCAGTGGACTGAATTTACAGCTGAGGAACTGGATCGTGCTGTGATAGCGGTTGACGGCGTGCTTGGTGGCATTCTCAATTCTGAGGTGTTTGAATCGGCGGGTTCATTCTTGAGTTTGGATGATCCGGATCGGCCTGAGTCGGTCTTTCGTCTGGCTGTTCGATCTTTGCTGTTTGGATCACGGATGAATGGGGGTGGGGAAGTTGAGTATTCAGTGATGTCCAGCCGCGCTGTTGAACGATCGGCTGAGGGGGCGATTGATCAGCATCTGCTTGCAGAGTTTGTTCGGCTTGCCAAGCTGAGCAATGATGACCCGGAATGGTGGGCTTGGTGGATTGGGCAACTCAATCCGATGAGAGATCGGATTGAGGGGTTCGGTGAGTCAAGGATATTTGAGGCGGCCTATTGGCGATTAACAAATGGACGGATTGGTGATGGGTGGACTGACTGCGCCAAGCAAATAGTTCAAGAGCTCGAATGGCGGGAGGGTTCTGCGGCGAGGTCTTGGATAATGGGGCTGCTAGTCGATCCTAATGTTCGGAGCGATCGCCTTGCGGTCCTAACGCAAGCGATGGTGGTCCACTCCTCGGCCAAGGGGCTCGAGGTTGGAATGGTGGTCGGAAAAGATGACACAATCGCTGAGCGGGAAGCGTATTTGGGGCTTCTACGTCAACGCTGGGCAAAAAATAGCGGGGCGTCTGGTGGGGTCCGAGCACAGTTGGTTGAACGGATTGAACTGCTCATGAGGATGACCCAGAGTCCAATGAGACCCGGCCAGGCGTTGAGCCGGGGGGTTGAGCTGGCGCGAGTTAATAGTGCGTGCTTGGCGCACTTAAGGAATGATGAAGCTGCGGTGATCGGCCTGATCGAACTCTTTGATTCTCCAATGAATACGGGTCAGGGTTCGGGGAAGGTCTTGGATTTATCGAGTTCTGCGGGTGATGAGTTGTGGGCGACCAGGGCGCGGAACCTTGACGATGCTGATGAGTTGTTTGCGCACCTGAGGGCCTTGGACCAGTTTGATGTGGTCGGACCCAAGAGTGCCCATGCGCTGGTGTATCTTGCGATGCAGGCCCCGAACCTGCAGGTTCGCACCGGGGCGGAGCGGTCGATGATGGTTCGGCGGGATCAGGTAGCGATTTTAATTGCGCTCGACCGGATCGCGGGGGCCAAGAGGACGACCCGTCGGATGACAGAACTGATTCATGGGTATATTGAGTACGATGGTGATCTTGGTGATGCGGTGTCTTCTCGGCGTGCACTACTTGAGCATCTTTTGTCAGCGGGTGTGCTTGATGGCAATGCTTCAACTGATGTCGTTGATGGGTATTGGCGGGCCATGACAGAGAGCTATCGTCCGAGGAATCGAAGTGGGAGTGATGAGGGGGCTAAAGGCTACTTCGATGAACTGGTGATGGGGCTGATGACTGATGGTGACGATGTGCCAAGGCAGACACGGGCGGGTTTATTGATTCGATTGCGTCAGGCGAGAGGTCCTATTCAGGAGTTTGTTGCCTACCAAACAGCGGCTCTTGAACTGCTTGCTGCGGATGTATTATCTCGACATCCTGGGCTTGGCACTCGTATTGACCGGGTGATGAATGAGAACTTGGACAAGATGAATCAGACTGTGGATGCTGTGGTGCAGATTTTGCTCAATGAAAGGGCGATGGCAGAGTTGTGGCTCATTGTTCTTGAATCGGAGGGGGTGTCATGAAACGGGCATGGATCGGGATCGTTTGGTTGATGGGCGTCACTGTATTTGCTTCTGCTGTTCAAGAGCAGGGGGCGGATTCTGTGATGACAGATCTGCGTCCTGAGATCCCGGAGTTGTATTTGGAGCTTGGAGAGCTTGAGTTGCTTGAAAATGTTCTGAGCCGTGACAGGGGGCTTGGGATCGAGTTGCTTGTTCGTGCGGTATATTGGGCTCAGCAGAATGGTAACAACTCAGTCGCATCGTCGGGGTGTATCGCGCTTACTGAGCTTGTTGAGAGTGATTTGGCGAGGCTGTGGCTCTGGGATTTGGCATTGCTGCTGGATCCGTCACGCGAGAGCGAGTGGGAGCGGATGCTTGCTCAAAGAAAGAATGTCACCCAGGAGCTGGATCTGGAAGCAGCGCAGTGTTTGTACGCGATCAGGTACCATCAGCAGCCATTGGGCGGAGAGCTCTTTGCTCGGCCAGAAATTCGGGCACGGGTCCTCGAAGCGGCGGTTCTTGGGGGGATTGACCGGGACGACTTGATCCGGGTATTGGAACTCGAGATCGAGCGTGGCAACGAGGATACTTGCAGGGGGCGGCTGTATGTTGCGGATCGGGCTTCCCCAGGTCGCCGGTTGGCATGTCCGGACCATCTGCGTGGGCTGGGGATGAGCGGGAATAATGATGAGCTGAGGATTTTACTTCGTACAGATATGGTGCTCAGCGGCGTTGAGGTGGAATCGTGGGGGGCGGCTGCCTCGATGTCTATGGACGGGGCGATCAATCTGCCCACAGTGCGGGATCTTGTTCGATTGTTCCGTGTCGAGGCGGATAAAGCGTTCTATCGTGATGGTCAATGGGTTGCGACGCCGTGAGTGGTGACCGGAGTTGACAAATGGAGCCGACATGAGCGATCAAGCACAAGCCAAGCCAGAAACCGATTCGATGTTTAAGCCTGAGATCACCTTTGATGAGTTTGCCAAGGTGGATTTGCGAGTGGCCAAGATCCTTGAGGCCGAGCCTCATCCGGATGCTGATCGGTTGGTGAAGCTGCAGGTTGATGATGGGTCTGGCAAGCCTCGGCAGATCTGCGCGGGTATCCGTGAGTACTACGAGCCGGCGGATCTTGTTGGGAAGTCGATTGTGATTGTTGCCAATCTCGCGCCTCGGAATATCCGTGGCGAGGAGTCGCGTGGGATGTTGATCGCGGCTTCCGATTCAGCCAAGGGAAGTGATGAACGGTCGGTGGTTGTGATGACCCCGATGAGCGAGATCGGCCCGGGATCGGTTGTTTCCTGATTCAGTTAATCCTCGGGGCTGGCCTTTGAAGTTTCATTGGATTGCGGCGGGTCGTTTGCAGGCCGGTTGTGGCGTGGGCCTGGGGATCGCTTTGCAGAGTTGACTTGTGCGTTGACCTGATCGTCACGCTGGGCGTTGAGAGCATCGAGGGCTTCGTGGAGTTGGCCGATGCGTTTGGTAAGCAGGTGGATCTCGTACTGTTTGATCTGGACCTGTGCATCAAAGCGTGCGCTGGCGGCTTGGCGGACTTCTTGCTCAGCGTTCTTGATGTTGTCGTGATCATTGGAGTTGCTGCGGAGCATGCTTCTATAGTTTCGCGACGCATCAATGTACGAGAGGCCCGCTTTGAGATCGTCGAGTTTGAGCGAGGCCATCGCGGGGTCGCTTTCACGGAGCTGAAGAATTTCTAAGATTTTGGGGGCGAGGCGTCCGAGGAGACGGTCGGTTGCATCGGGGCTGACCTGCTCGACTTGCTTGAGCTGTTTATCGATTACATCGAGGTGTTCTGATATAAAGGACCGAACCATTTGCAGTTCTTTTTTGGAAAGCAACGGGGGAGGGGGGATCTGTTCATCGCTGGCAGGATGGCTGAGGGCGGTCCCTAATGATTGGGAGCGATTGGTTTTTCGCATGGCTTGACGTTTTTCAGGAGTGCGGAGCGAGTGCATGACTTGGCGAGGATCTTCTCCAGCATCGAGTTGGGCAATCGCGGCTTCATTTTTTTCGACAATCCGCTTAGCAAACTCGAGGGTTTGTTGGAGTCGGTTGCGGAGTTCGGTGGCACTCGGTGGGGTATCAGATTTGATACGCTCGCCTTGTTTCTGGCGGCGTTCGGGCGGTTGGTCGCGGTCGCCTTGCGGCTGCGCAAATGCTGACGAGCAGGTGATTACAAGGATAGCGAGGGCTTTGGTAAGCATCAGAGTGATCCTTCTGTCAGCGATGAATCGGAGAGTTCCATGAGCACGCTCGGGAGTGAGAGTTCGGTGTGAACCGCGTCGGTCATGAGATCAAGCTCGTCGATGTCGTGTTCGAGTGAGTCTGCGAAGTCGGTTAGTTCGTAGAGTGCGTCGAAATCTTCTTCGAGTGAAACGAGGAGGGTTTGGTCTTGGGGTTGAGTTGTTAAGATGGTGGCTGAGCGGGTTGAGGACCAGATGAGCAGGGTGGCACTGCCCACGAGAAGAATGGCCGCGGCGATGTTGAACTTCCAGCCGGGCATGTAGTTCGGTTGGGCGATCGGTGCATTCGCAATGGGGAGCGGTGATGGGGCGATCTGTTTGGAGATCGAGTCCATCATGCGTTGTTCAAATTCCGCATCGGGGGTTGCGCGATCGAGTGAGCCCAGAGAATCGAGTTGCTCAATGATCGCATCAGTTTCAGGGTCGTGATGGTGGAGGTTGTGGTTGTTCATGATTCGTTCCCATGAGTTGTAGGACTGGGGTCCATTAATGCTTTGAGTTTTTTCAGTGCCCTGTGGTGGCGTGCGAGGAGTGTGCCGACGGGTTGGTTGAGGATGTCGCTGATTTGTTTGAAGCTGAGTTGGCCATGGTGGCGGAGTTCGATGATTTCGCGGTCAGTGTCATTGAGTTGCTCGATGGCGGCTCTGAGCGGAGCGGCGTTGGCTGGTTCGGGATTGTTGGAGTCGTTTGGGTTCTGGATGCGGGCGTCTTGGAGGTGACTGGGATCTGTTGGTCGTGCGTGGCGTGATCTTCGGCGGAACTCGTCGCGGACGCGGTTCATGGTGATGCGGAACAACCAAGGCTCAAATCGGCCTTGTTCGTTGTAGCCATCTTGGCAAAGTTTGGTCGCTACGGTAACAAACACGGACTGGGTAATCTCCTCGGCGAGGTCGTCGTCATGAACCCTTGACCGGGCCATCGCAAAGACCCGGCGGGAATACGCATCCACGAGTCCGCGCCAAGCAACTTCCTCGCCTTGGATCGCTTGGTGGACGAGGAGACGGATCGCCTCGTCCTCTTGGCTTACTGGCTCGGGTTGGATACTCAACGGGGACACCATCCTTGCAGGCATAACGCGGTTCACGCCCTTGTATTGCCCGAACCGATACTTTACTTGAGAACTTGTCGGCGTGTTGGGGCCCAGAGAGCCAGTATGGGGTGATTCCCGGACGATCGGAGTCAGATTGATGGAATGTCGGTTTAGGCGATCCGAATACCCATTGGCGTCGTATGATGCGGCATCTGAGAGAGGAAAGTACCCGATTGAGCGATTCTGAGCCAATATTCCGAGCGAGTGCCTTTGATGGGCAAGCCGACGAGAAGGTGTTTGTCGCGTTCCGTTCGGGGGATACGGCAGCATACAAGGAGCTGATCGAGCGATATCACGATGATCTGTTGCGGTTTTTGACTCGTTTGGTGGGGGATCGGGCGGCTGCTGAGGACCTGTTCCAGGAGACTTTTTTGCAGATTCACTTATCGGCTGATACTTTCGATGCCAGCAGACGATTTCGGCCATGGCTTTTTACAATTGCAGCGAACAAGGGGCGGGACTTGTTGCGTAAGAAGAAGCGGAGACGCACGGTTGAGCTCTCAGCCCCTCTGAGAGGATCCGATCGTGGGACTTCAATGGTTGATTTGCTGGAGATTGATGTCCCGGCACCGGATGAAAGGATGGACGCGGATGAACAGGATCGGCTCGTGCAGCTCGCACTCGATGATCTTGGGGCTCCGCTCCGCGAGGTCTTGGTGCTTGGGTATTTCCAGCGTTTGAGCTATGCGAGGATTGCCGAGGATTTGGGTATCCCGCTGGGGACGGTCAAATCTCGGATGCATGCCGCGGTCGCGGCGTTTGCGAGGAGTTGGCAGCGGGTTTCTCGTTCTGAGATTGGGCCCGATGCTTGGGACGAGTAGTTTCGTGTGTGGAGTTTCGTGAATGAGTGAGCAAAACGAATCAAACGGGTCAGACGGATACCAACTGAACGATGCGGACAAGGCGGCGGTTGATGCTCTCTTTGAGGGGACCGGCGCGGATGCTGATCGCTTGGATCGAGTGACGCGGCTTATGGGGCTGCTTGATACGCCGATGGCAGATGATGGGCAGCGGGGGGCTCGGATTGATGTTGCTGGGTTGCGGGCGGGATTGACGCATTCGGAGCCAGCTTTGGATGTCGCCTCGGCTTCATCGGTGGATGACTGGATGGATTCTCAGCAGCCGGTGACGGAGCGGGATACGACTCATGGGCGGATGGCGGAGTTGATTACGAGCGGGGTGGGGTACAGTGATCAGGAGCGGGATTCGCTCGTCAATCGGACGCTTGGGATGATTCAAGACGAGGTTGATCGTTCTGAGAAGCGGTACATCATGGATCTGCCTCTGTCTCCTGGCGGTCGGTTCCGGCTGGCGGATTTGGTGACTTTGGCGGCGACACTCCTGCTGATCGCATCGGTGACGATTCCGGTACTTGGCGGGATGCGGTCTCGGTCGATGCAGGCTCAGTGTCTGGACAACATGGCGAGTACTGGAAGGGCGTTTGGGACTTATGCCGGCTCGAATCGGGATCTGCTCCCGATGGCGACGGCGGGGTTTGGATCCGGTCCTGGGGCGACTTGGATGGATGTTGGGACGACCCCGGAACGATCAAACTCATCGAATCTGTACATGCTTGTTCGGACTAAACATTCGACTCTGGCTGATCTTGCATGTCCAACGAACCCGAACGCTTTGATTTCTGGGCAGACTCAATCTCAACAGGACTGGCGTTCGATCGAGGAGATCTCGTACAGCTACCGGATCATGGCTCGGGGGGGGATGAAGGCGCACGGCCCATCCCAACCTGTACGGGTCGTTCTACTTGCGGATCGGAGCCCGGTAATCCTTGGGGTGGTCAAGGGTCAGCCGGTGCGTCCTGAGGCAAATACCCCGAATCACAAGGGGAGCGGGCAGCATGTACTGGGGCTCGACGGGGGTTCGGTCTGGCATCGGGACCCGGTGCTGAATCAGGGGGACAACTTGTGGCTGCCTCGCCCTATTGAGCAGGCGATCTTTAATGCTCGTGATCGGATGGGGATTATTGAGGGCAATGAGTTGCCATCAGGGCCAAATGACGCATTTGTCGGGCCCTAACGGATACAGAGAAATGTGGGATTCGGGGTTGTTTCTATGGTTTATGACCGATGAAGAGGCTATCCTCACCTCCTGCCTTGCTCTGTGAGCGGGGTGTTTACGAGTTGATATCACTACGCCGGAGAGCGTTATGCCGAAGAATAAGATTCATAAAGGTTTGTCCAAGCGGATCCGCATTTCCAAGACGGGCAAAGTCCGTCACCGGAGTGCGTACCACAAGCACTTGTCGTCTCGCAAGAGTGCCAAGCGTTTGCGTCAGCTCCGTCAGGATCGTCGGGTCTCCGGCTCCGAAGCCAAGCGCTTTGAGAAGTTGTTGTTCCGTCGTCTGCGTGGACGCAACCAGCCTCGTACATCACTGCGTCGGAGCCCGTCTCCTGAGCAGCGTCGCGAGATGAAGGCTGCTGCTAAGGCCGCAGCCAAAGATTGATTGACTGATTTACTTTCTGAGTCGTCGATGTAGACGGCTCGGGTTGTTCCACCCCGTTTGCCGGGATGACAAGATCGGCTTGATTGCCGGCTCCGTCAGACAAACATGGAGAACGAGCTATGCCTCGCGTACGTAAAGGTGCTGCCAGAACTCAGGCACGCAAAAGAATTCTTCGTCAGGCCCGTGGTTACTTCGGTACCAAATCGCGCCATAAATATCAAGCCAAGATCGCTGTCCGCCGTGCGGGCTGCTATGCATACCGTGACCGGCGTGCCCGCAAGCGTGAGATGCGTGCTCTCTGGATCACTCGTATCACTGCTGCTTGCAAGATGCGTGGGACTCGGTACTCGTTGTTCATCAACGGGCTCAAGATGTCGGGCAACAACCTGAATCGCAAGATGCTCTCGCAGATCGCGATTGATGATCCGAAACTTTTCGATCGATTGGTCGAGCAGGCCGTGAAGGCATCGACCGCTGTTCCCGCAGCAAACGCTGGGTGAATCGGCTGATTTGATAGTCTTAATGATGCCCGGCTGTTTCGGTAGCCGGGCATTTTTATGGAGTTCTTGAATGAATGGATGGTGGATTACAGATTGGCTTGCGGGCCCCAACGGCAAGGTGATTGTTGTGTCTTGGCTGGTCTGGGTTGTCGTATCCATTACGCTTCATGAACTTGCACACGGCTGGGCCGCGATCAAGCTTGGTGACGATACGCCGATCCACAGCGGGCATATGACCTGGAATCCGATGGTACACATGGGGCCATACTCATTGGGGGCGTTGTTGTTGGTTGGGATCGCGTGGGGTTCGATGCCGGTGGATCCGTCACGGTTGCGTGGTAAGTATGCCGATACGCTAGTGACAGTTGCAGGTCCTGTGATGAATCTTGTGCTGGGTGTGATTGCACTCACGGCATTGATTTTCTGGGAGCCTCTGGCTGGTGGGCACATTGTTTCGTCAGTGTCTATTCAGGACCCGCTCAGAACGAACTTGGAGATTTTCTTGCGGGCCGGGGCGTTCCTGAACTTCGTGCTGATGCTGTTTAACTTGCTGCCTGTACCGCCTCTTGATGGCGGGCGGATTCTAATGAATCTTTGGCCTTCGTTTAATCGGTTGATGCGTTCAGAGAACGGGCAATGGGTCGGGCTGGGAGTCTTTATATTATTCTTTGTAATTGGTGCTCCGATTTTGTTTGAGGTGTCGATGGCATTGGTCTTTGGGATTACTGATCTCACTCAATCCTTGCTTTTCCCATCAATGCACTAAACGATTCGATCGGATACGATTTGTTGTGAAGTATGTCGTCATCATTTTGGGCGGAGGGGCTGACAAGCCTCTGGATGAGCTTGATGGTCTGACGCCGCTTGAGGCTGCAGACACGCCAAATCTTGATCGGCTCGCTCGGGCGGGGCGGATCGGGACTGTAGCGACAACGCCGAAGGGGTTTGGGGCGGGGGCTGATGTTTGTGTGCTGGATCTGCTTGGGTATGAGCCGGGCGTGTACCACAATGGGCGGGCACCGTTTGAAGCGGTGGGGATGGGGGTAGAGGCTGATCCTGAGGATTGGATTCTTTGTCTGAATCTGGTGACGGTAGGGGCAGCGGGAACAGATCAGGAAGGCTTGATGCTCGATCATTCTGCGGGCGCGATCCCGGATGCAGAGGCGAGGGTCCTGCTCAAAGGGCTTGCTGAGTTTTGGGCTGAACAGGAACCGGGCGTAGTTGCGGAGATTGAGTTGTCGCCCAGGGCGGGATACCGATCGATTCTGGTGGACCGATCGGGACGGGATTACTCGAGTGTTGAATGTACGGCTCCGCACGAGATTTTGGATCGGCCTTGGCAAGCAGCGATGCCTCGGGGGGGGAAAAGTGATGAGGGGGCTGTGTTGAGCAGGTTGATGCGGCTTTCACATGAATACCTGTCTGGGCACGAGGTCAACCTGGCTCGAGTTGAGCAGGGACTGCGTCCGGCGAACATGGCGTGGATCTGGGGGCAGGGAACGAGTCTAGAACTGCCGAGCTTTGAATCGCGATTCGGGCTCAGGGGCGGGATGATTGCTTCGGGGGATCTGCTGTCTGGGATTTCAAAGTTGATGGGGATGGATCTTGTCAATTGTCCCCGGCTGACTGGGTTTCACGATACGGATTACGGGATGCAGGGAAAGGTGGCGGTGGATTCGATTCGGAAATACGACATTGTGTGCTGTCACGTCAATGCCCCGGATGAAGCGTCCCACCATGCGGACTACATGACCAAGGTTGCATCGCTGGCGTCGATTGATCGGGAGATCATCGGGCCTGTGATGAAGGCGGTTGAGCGGCATGGCGATCCTGCTGAGGATCCCAAGGCCGAGGGGTGGAGGGTGCTTGTGCTTCCGGATCATTACACGCTTTGTAGTACGCGAAAGCATGATGCGGCGCCGGTGCCCTTTGCGATGGGTGGGGCGTGGGTGCAGAGTGTGGTGCACCGGGTGCTTACTGAGAAGCAAGCGGGGGAGTCGGATCTGCATATTAATCCGGGTTCTGATCTGATGGAGTATTTTTTGCATTCTGGGTTGGTTCGGATTGATACCAAATAGCTGATTGCAAAAAAGCACCCGCATTGAATACGGGTGCTGGTGGGACCGAGATTGAATGCTAGTTATCGAGCTTCGGTGCCCTCGGCTTCAGCCATGGCTTCGATGGTTTCATCTTCGCCTTGGATGAAGGTTTTACCCTTGTAGAACTGGGTGTAGATGATGTAGACGATGGTTGTGGCGACCATTAGACCTGAGAAGAACCAGTAGTAGTTTGGGCCGTCGAGTGGGGTGTTGCCTGCGGCGTCTTTGGTTTGTTCCATGAAGAAGTTAACGCCTGCGACATAGAAGTTGCCTAGCGAGATTCCGAGCATGTAGATGCCCATGACGAAGCTTTTGATTTTTTTCGGGCTCTGTGTATAGGCGAACTCGAGACAGACGATTGAAACCAGGATTTCGCCTGCGGTCATGATGATGTAGGCAAGGAACTGCCAGCCGATGTTTGGCATTTCTTTGAGGTACGGCGCGATTTGTTCGGGAGTCCAGCCGAGCTCTTTGACGATCTGGAGCATGTCGCTCATTTTGGTAGGCATTACTGTGCCGGCGGGGACTTCGTTTGCGACAGATGCCCAGATGCTGGCAATCACGGCACCGGAGCCGGCGACAATCCACGTTTCGATGATTGCTGAGAGTGCGAAGGCGGCGGCTGTGATGACAAAGCCGATGCCGACTTTGCGGAGTGGGGTGAGTTTCCAGATCTTGTCACCCATTGGGTAGAGCACATAGGTGAACAGCGGGATTCCGAGGAGGATCAAGATAGGGTTTACGGCTTGGACCTGAGAGGGGAGCCAGTTGTGCCCGAGGAAGTTGCGGTTCATTTGCTCTGTTTGGAGAACCCAGGATGACCCCGTTTGATCGAAGATCGCCCAGAATACGGGGACGAAAATCAGGAAGAGCGGGATGAGGTTGAGGATGGCTCGTTTGCCGTCGGGGCTAAATGTTTCCTTGACAAAGGCGTCGAGCCCTGCAGCGGTGACATGGACAAATACATTGCGTCCCATCCAGAACAGCACGGTGGCAATAGCCATGAGGACGCCGGGCAGACCAAAGGCAAGCCAAGGGCCGACTTCTGCGAGGAGGTATGGGGTGAGGATCATCGAGGTGGCGGCCCCGATATTGATTGAGAAGTAGAACCAGTTGAAAACCTTGGTGAGCATGTGTTTGTTGCCGGTACCGAACTGGTCCCCGACATGGGCAGACACGCAGGGCTTGATTGCGCCTGAGCCCATCGCGATGCAGATTAAACCCGCAAAGAGGAATGGTTTCATGCCGATGCCCATTGCGTGGGGGGCCACATCCATCAAGGCCAGACTGCCATGCCCTACACAATACAGAAGACTGAGATAGAGAATGGTTCGGTATTTTCCGAGGAAGATGTCGGCGATTAGAGCACCGATCATGGGGAAGAAGTAGGCGCTCATGGTGAAGAGGTGGTAGACGGTCATCGCCTCTTCTCGGTTCATAGTCTGGAGTTCGCCGTTGGGGCCAAGGAGATAGGTGGTCATGAAGATGACGAGGATGCCCTTCATGCCGTAGAAGCTGAAGCGTTCGGCGAGTTCGTTTCCGATGATGAAGGGGACGCCGCGTGGGAACTTGGTCTGGGCGGGGTCCGGGGCGGTGAGGTATTTGCGTTCGGCCATGAGTTGGTGGGTCTCTTGGTTGGGAGGTTCAGGGGAATGGTTGATACACAAAGTACGCGAAATGCGGGTAATTCACAAGCCAGGAACGGCAGAAAAATAGGGATTGGGAGCATTTATGTGGGATTTGGAGTGTTTGGGGGCAAGAATCGCAGGTGCGGTATTTATGGCCGCCATTTTGAACACGAATCACGAGGTCTTACATGCATCCCAACCTGACATCCATTATGCCCGGCGGCTCGACCAAACTCATCGGGATGGTCCATGTGGGTGCCTTGCCGGGGACTCCATTGGCCAAGTTACCTGTTGCTGAGCTTGTCAAGCAGGCGGTGGTTGAAGCGAAGATGATCGAGGATGCGGGGTTTGATTCGTTAATTGTGGAGAACATGCATGACTCGCCGTATGTGCATGGCGATGAGCTTGGGCCTGAGATTGTTGCGGGGATGGCTTGTGTGTGTAAAGCGGTGACCGAGGCGGTGAAGATTCCGGTGGGCGTGCAGATTTTGTCGGGTGGGAATAAGCATGCGATGGCGGTGGCGAGTGCTGTAGGTGGTCGGTTTATTCGGTGTGAAAACTTTGTGTTTGCGCATGTCGCTGATGAGGGGTTGCTTGAGCGGGCGGAGGCGGGGCCTTTGTTGCGGTACAGGAAGTCGATTGGGGCTGAGGATGTGAAGGTGTTTTGTGACATTAAGAAGAAACACGCGTCGCATGCGATTACAGGGGATCTGAGTATTGCGGAGTTTGCTCATGGCGGGGAGTTCTTTGGCGCGGATGGTTTTATTGTCACTGGGGTGACGACGGGGATGGCGGCGGATCTGGATGATGTCAAGGCTGTACGCGGTGCGACGAAGCTGCCTGTGCTGGTGGGGTCTGGGGTGACGCCGGAGAGCGTTTCGGCACTGAGTGAATATGCTGATGCGTTGATTGTTGGGTCGTGGATCAAGGGTGATGGATACTGGAAGAACGCGGTGGATCCCAAGCGAGCGGCAGAAATGGTCAAGGCGGGGCGTGGGTGATCTTGATTCCAATCTTGAGGCGTTGATCCAGCAGGCACCGAAGTCGGTGCGGGGGCTGTATCGTGCGCGGATTCGGGGTTTGGAGAAGCGGAAGCAGGATGGCCAGAATGTTGCCAAGATTGAAACGTCAATCAAAGATGATTTGACGAAAGCGATCGAGTCGTATGAGCGGCGGGTTCGGAATAGACCCAAATGTACATATCCTGAGGAACTCCCGGTCAGTGAACATCGGGAGGAGATCGCGGCGGCGATCCGGGATCATCAGGTTGTGATTTTATGCGGCGAGACGGGGTCGGGGAAGACGACGCAGCTGCCGAAGATTTGTTTGGATCTGGGGCGTGGGGTTGAGGCGATGATCGGTCATACGCAGCCAAGGCGGATCGCGGCGCGGAATGTGGCGGCGCGTGTTGCTGAGGAGCTTGGGGTTGGGCTGGGGACGGCGGTTGGGTACAAGATGCGGTTTGGGGATCAGACGAGTGATGACACGCTGGTCAAGGTGATGACCGACGGGATCCTGCTTGCTGAGACTCGGCGAGATCCGGATCTGCGGAAGTATGACACGATCATCGTGGACGAGGCGCATGAACGGTCGCTCAATATTGATTTCTTGATGGGGTACCTGCACCGGCTGGTCGCCAAGCGGCGGGATCTGAAGGTGATTATTACTTCTGCGACGATCGATTCGGAACGATTTGCGGAGTACTTCGGGACGGTTGAAGGACCGGCGCCGGTGATTGAGGTTTCGGGGCGGATGTATCCGGTGGAGCAGCGGTACGACGCGTCGATGATTATGGACGGGACACCGATGCCCGAGGCGGCGTCGTACGCGGCGGCGCAGATGATGATCGAGGGGCACGGGGATGTGCTGGTGTTTATGCCCGGGGAGCGTGAGATTCGTCAGACGGCTCATGAACTCAATAAGCTGGATTACTTGCCGCATAATGTGGAGATTCTGCCGTTGTATGCGCGGCTGTCACCACAAGAGCAGCAGCGGGTGTTCAAGAAGGGGCGTGCTGGCGGATCGCGGATTGTGATCGCGACGAATGTTGCGGAGACTTCTATTACTGTACCAAACATTCGTGGCGTGGTTGATCCGGGTGTGGCAAGGTTGAAGCGGTACAACGCTCGAACGAAGCTGCACGGGTTGCAGGTGGAGCCGGTGTCGCAGGCGTCGGCGAATCAGCGGGCCGGGCGGTGTGGTCGGATTGCTTCTGGTGTATGTTTGCGGCTGTATGAACAGAATGACTATGAGGGACGCGATGAGTTCACGCAGCCCGAACTGCTGCGGTCGAACTTGGCGTCGGTAATTTTGCAGATGATTGATCTGGGTCTTGGGGAGCCCAATGAGTTCCCGTTTTTGGATCCGCCCGATAGCCGGCAGTGGCGGGACGGGTATGAAACACTGCATGAACTGGGCGCGATTGATGATGATCACAAGCTGACAGCCATCGGGAAGAAGATGGCGCGATTACCGGTGGATCCACGGGTGGGGCGGATGATCCTTGCTGGGCAGGAGGAAAACTGTCTGAATGATGTACTGATTATTGCATCGGTGCTTTCGACGCAGGACCCTCGCGTTCGCCCGCATGACAAGCAGCAGCTCGCTGATGAAGCCCATGCGGAGTTTGCGGTTGAGGGTTCGGACTTCTTGTCGTATCTGAAAATCTGGGATTGGTACCACGAGCAGCACAAGAACCTGACGCGGCGGAAGCTCGGGCGGGCGTGCGAGGCGGCGTACTTTGCGGTGCGCCGGATAGATGAATGGCGTGAGGTGTATCGGCAGCTTCGCGGGATGTGTCTGGAGATGAAGCTCGATCCGGAGGTTGGGCATACGGATCATAATGCGGTGCACCGGGCATTGTTGACGGGCTTGCTGACGAACCTTGGCAAGAAGGGTGATCGGCATGAGTACAAGGGGACGCGGGGTTCGGCGTACTCGATTATTCCGGGGTCCTCGGTGTTTGAATCGCGGCCAGAGTGGGTGATGGCGGGGGAGGTCGTGCGGACGACCAAGGTGTACGCGCGGACGGTGGCGCGGATCAATCCAAAGTGGGTCGAGGATGCGGCGGCGCATTTGATCAAGCGATCGCACACGAATCCGCGGTGGGAGGATAAGAACAATCGGGTGGTGGCCGATGAGCGGGTGTCTTTGTATGGGCTCGATATTGTGCCAAGACGGATGGTGCACTTTGGGCCGATTGATCCGGCGGCTTCGCGGGAGCTGTTTATTCACCATGCATTAGTCGAAGAAGAGATGCCGAGTAAGTGTGTGCAGATTAAGCAGAATCGGCAGTTGCTCGCCTCGCTGCGGACGCTTGAGGACAAGGCGCGGCGAGGGGATCTGATCGCGGATCATCAGGCGATTTTCCGGTTTTATGATGAGCGGCTTCCGGCTGAGATGTACAGCGGGCAGAAGTTTGAGAAATGGGCAAAGGATAACGGATCGTGTCTCAAAATGACCGAGCAGGATTTGGTGCTTGCCGATGATGCCGGGGTGACGGGGAAGACGCATCCTGATTCGGTGTCGGTGGGATCGCGGCATGCGGGATTGAGTTACCGATTTGAGCCTGGGGAAGATGTTGATGGGGTTTCGGTGCGGGTACGGGTGGAAGATTTGCCACACTTGTCGCGGGATGTGCTCGAATGGTCGGTGCCTGGGTTTGTTGTTGAGCGGGTTGAATCGATGATCCGGTCGCTGCCCAAGCAGTTCAGGCGGCAGTTTGACGCACCATTATTGGCTAGAGAGTTAATGCCGATCCTGGACAGGGGAAAGGGATCGATCGCGAGTCAGCTTGCGGGGTTGTTGTCAGCGAAGGCTGGAGTTGCTATTCGTGCGGATCAGTTTCGAGAGGATCAGGTGCCTGGGTACTTGTCGCCGAGGATTGTTGTTCTTGATGGGAAGGGCAAGGAACTTTCGTCGGGGCGGGAGCTTAAGGCGATCAAGGAAGAGTTCAAAGAGCAGTCGCATAAGGCGATTGATGAGGCCGCCGATGAGTTTCATGTTGATGGGATGCGATCGTGGGAGATCGAGGCGTTTGAAGAGCGGATCGAGTTTGAGGATCATGGGCGGAAGGTGCTTGGTTATCCGACAATGGTTGTCGATGGAAGTGGAGTTAATGTTCGAGTGCGGACCTCGAAATGGATCGCAGAACGTGAGACGCGGGCTGGACAGGGATTGCTTCTTGGGATTGCCCTCAAATCGGAGCTCAAGATTCGTCCTCAGCAGATGCCGGGCTATAGCCCGATGATGGTCAATGGATCGGCGTGTGGATTCGGTCCTGACGAGATTCAGGCGGCGATGCTTTCCCGCGCGGGGATGTCAGTCGGGGTTGATGGGCGGCCGGTTATGCGATCCAAGGAAGAGTTTGAGGCACAGGTAATGAGCGGGATGGACAACGGATTGAAAGCGGTGCAGGGGAGTATTACGAATCTTTCTAAGGTCTACGGGGCGGTTTTACAGGGGCGGTCGCTTGCGACTTCGAAACACCCGGCGGCGTGGAGGGTGACGGTTCAGGATCTTCAGGAACAAATGAAGGTGCTGACGAGCGATGGGTATCTGTTCGGCGCACCGACACGGTGGTTGTGGTGCTTACCTCGGTATGTGAGGGCGATGGAGGTTCGTATCAATCGAATGCGGAGCAGCGGGCCCGAGCGTGACGAACAAATGATCAGGAGTGTGTCGCCGTGGGTCAAGTGCGTTGGGGAACTCCGGTCGCAGGGGGCTAACACGGATGACTCGGTGGCCGATGCGTTTGAGGAGTTGTTCTGGATGGTGCAGGAGTACCGTGTTGCAGTGTTTGCTCAAGAACTCAAGACTTCAGTTCCTGTGTCAGAGAAGAGGCTCCGAGTGCAACTCGACAAAATAGTTGGTGGATGAGAATTGAGTATAAAAAGACGAGCGGAGGTCACATTGACACTCCGCCCATCAAGAGGGGGTAATTGAATGGTCCTTCTAGCTCAGTCCTCGGTGGTGATCTCTTTGATGACCTTGAGTACTTTTTTGTAGTTTGCTCGCTTTGAGTAGTTCTTATCATCAAAGACGAACTTCACCGTCGAATCTTGATCGATCACATAAGTCGCGGGGATCGGGAGTTCCCATGTTCGCGTGCCGTTGGCTTTGGGTACATTGATGTCATAGTTCTTGTATTTCTTGATCGTTTGTGCGTCGAGTTTGAATGTGAGTCCGAGCTTGCGTGCGAGTTCGTTATTTTCATCGTGCCCGATATAGAAACCGAGTTCAAGCTCGCTGCCAAGTTCGATGCTTTTTTTATCCATTTCAGGTGAAATTGCGAGCACTGTTGCTCCTAGCGCCTCGAATTTTTCTAGGTTGTCCTGGATTGCCGAGAGCTCGCCGCGGCAGTATGGGCACCAACTACCTCGGAAGAAAGTGAGTACGACGGGGCCGCTCTCGAGCAGTGTGCTGAGTGCGACTTCCTCGGTTCCGGCTGGCGAGAGGGGAGTGGTGATGGTGAAGTCTTTGATGGTATCGCCGACCTGAAGAAGAAGAGGTGTTCTGGTTGGATCAAGGTAGTTATCCTGGATCACCTCGCTATGTGTATTGAGTTCAGCAGGGAGCTGTACTCCAAAGATGGTCGATGCAGCGATGATTGAGAGCAATGCGTTCATACCAAGAGAAGTGGTTTTGTACGACTGGTATTCCTGATATATGAGATAAATTTCAAATACTCATTTTGGAAAGTATTGGCTACCCGGGGCCACGGCCGCCGGTCTGCTCGCCTGGGATGGTCCCTGAACTTGTAATCAGAGTTCCTGGGTCAATCTGTGTGGCTGACCGGTGGATATTGGCCGTCATTGTTCCCTTGCGGCCTCCGGTTTGCTCCCCTGCGATGGCAGAGGATGAGCTGACCGAGATCGAGAGAATTATGAGCGTTGCCAGCATGAATACTGGCAGTTTGGCGGCGTCTTGGAGGATCTGGGCGGCACGCTTGCGGGCGCGGGATCGCATTTGCTGGATAGCGTTCTCGTTCATTCCACCGCCGGAGGTTTTCGTGATCATCCGGTCGTCTTCTCTGCGGGTAGCTCCCAGGATCATGGCAACTCTTTGGCGATCTGCCTTATCAATGTAGGAGGCTGCAAGTTTTTGTTTTTCATTGGCTGAGAGGGAATCTCTGAGTGAAGAGATGGCTTCATCAAGATCTGAGCGGTCTTCGATATTGGTGTCGACGGCTGAGGTCATGGCTAGGCGTTGGGCTTGAGAGAGGCCCGTGATGTACTGGCTGCTCCGATTGAGCCTGCGGAAGTGCTTGCGGCAGAGGGCAAGGTAGGACCAGCGGGCCAGTGTTGGGGCGTGCGTGGTCAGGCGTTCGATGGCTTTGTCGACCGAAGGATTGTCGTGGAAGGTGGGGTAGCCGTTGTTTTCGAGCATCTTCCAGACCTTGGTGTCTACCCATGCGATCATGTCGTCAATGTCCATGGTTGAATCGGTCAGGGTCCTGGAAGCGTTGCGGCATGACCGTTCGATCGCGGGACGGACATTTGATTCGTACATACGCCAGAACTGGTCGTGATCGGAGCGTTTCATGACTGGGCTCCGTTCTCTCGCTTCATGGTTTCTAACCTAGCGAGGAGTTGGACGCCGGACTCTAGAGATTGAGCGACTTGCTGGGTTCTTGGGTCGAGGTCGAGGTAAGCGGTGAGCTCTGAGTCAGGGGTGAGGAGCTTCGGATTGTTGAGCAGGGTGTTGAAGATGATTTCGGCTTGCTGGGTGTATCCGGCATCAAAGACCGCAACTGCCCCTGTCAGCAGGACGGGGATTGACTCGGGGTTCTCTTCTTGAGCATCGAGGAAGTAGGCGATGGCACTGGATGGATCGCCGAGGCGGATGAAGCGATCGGCGATATTGCCGCTGGAGATTTCTCGACGGCGGGGGGTGTCTGCGTATTTGAGTGCGGCAAGTTCAAGAGCGATGGCTCTATCAAGATTGCCCATAGCACTGTTTGCCAATGCTCGCTGGTTTGCACGCGCCCAAGCGGGGTTGGGGTGATTGTCGCCATCGGTGGCGTCGTAGGTATCGAGGAGTGAGAGCAGGGTTTGTGTGAAAATTTCGGTTCCCTCGTGATCGTTTGCGTCACGAGAGGCGTGGAGTTCATTGCAGGCGTCCATGATCGCTGATTCGAGACTCGAGAGTTCGTCGTGCTTGGAAGCGGTGACGATTGTGGTGGTCTTGTTGGTTGGGATCATCTGGGTCATGGTATCGGCCTTTTCTGGATGTCATGGTCAGATACGCACGGGCCACAGATGTGGATGCGTATATATCTTTGTACCGCATGGTGGGTCGAATGCTGACACAACAATCAGAAAAACAATCAAAAACACCGTTTATTGCGTATTACCGGTACAAAAACATAAAATCTTTTGTGTTGGGTCAACGGAGGAGGGTGAGGTCGGTTTGTGTGTGAATGTGCTTCACAACACCAACACAAGGAGAATCAAATGAAGACTTCACTCAAGGTTTGGACCATGATGGTTCTTGGATCAACAGCAATCATGGCTGGAATATCACCAGAAGCGGTGGCGGGTTCAGATGTCAGGGTTCATTACAACAGTTCGTCGTATGGGTATGAACACTCGTCATCAGCTGGGATTTTAATGATTGATGGGCGGAAATACACCATCCGATCCTATGACAATATTGGGAGGCAGATTGTTCGTGCGTTCCGGCGTAGCGGGTATGAGGCTTCGATCGATTGCGGGAAACTTGTGGTGTGCTTTGATCCGTACGACTCGCCAAGGGTCCGGTGGTACAACCGAGGGTACCGTGCGTCGTTCTGCAGGGATCATGGCCGATTGACTGTGTCGTGGAATCGGATACCAAGATCCAGTTATTCCTCGGGGTATGGATACAACGATGGGCATGGCTGGAATAGTAAGCGCAGCCGTGGGCGGCACCATAAGCCAAGACGCCGGGTGAGCCGGCAGTGGTGCGACTGATCGCGAGCCCGGGATATTGAATCCCGGGCTTTTTTATGCGCGTAGTATGGTGGCGTTCATTCTTAGAAAGGAATCTCAATGGCAGATCAAATACGTGTTGGTGTGATGTGGGGCTCGCTCCGGAAGGAATCGATGAACGGCAAACTGGCAAAGTTTGTTGGTCGTCAGATCAGCGGGCTTGGAGATGTGGTGATCGCTGAGATCGATCTAGCGGATCTGGATCTGCCAATGTTCTCAGAGGATATTGAAGGGTTGCCAGCCTCTGTTGTTGAACTGAAAGATTGGATGATCGCGTGTGATGCGTTTATTGTCGCGTCTCCCGAATACAATGGATCGATGTCTGGTGCGCTCAAAAATGCGATTGATTGGGCGTCTGTTGGGCGGGATGGGGACGAACCGCTCGCGTGTTTTAAGGGTAAAGTAAGCGGGTTACTCGCGTCTTCTCCCGGTGCGATAGGTGGGTTGCAGGGGTTGGTGCATGTCAGGCAGGTTCTGATGCGTCTACAGATGATGGTTGTTCCTGCGCAGTACGCTCTTGGTGGCGGACACGAAGCTTTTGACGATGCTGGAGATATGAAGGACGCGAAAAAAGCGGAGATGGCGGTCAGTGTTGGACAGGAAATGGCGCGCGTTTGTCGGGCACTCAAGGCGTAGGTTGGATGATCTGTCCGTTGCAGATGACGAGATCGACATGAGATCCGCCAAACTCGTAGCCGAGTTGGCGTTCGTCGGTGTGGCGGAGCATAATGAGATCGGCACGGTTGCCAATGGTTCTTGATCCCATATTTGAATACCCGAGCAGTTGAGCGGCATTGGTTGTGCAGGCGGTGATCGCTTCAGCGGCGGTGATGCCGAGGTTGCGAACAGCGAGTGCGATGGACATGGGCAAGGAGAGGCAGGGAGCCGATCCCGGGTTGGCGTTGGTCGCGATGACGAGGGTGCCGCCTGCGTCGATGAATGCTCGGCCATTGGCATAGCGGCCGTCTACATGGAATCCGGAGCAGGGGAGCATGACGCCCATTGAGTTCGATTGCGCGAGATGCTTGAGTGAATCGGGTTTGGTGGCTTCCAGGTGATCGACACTCAGTGCTCCGAGTTCGACGGCGGCTTCGAGCATTCCGAGTGCATTGAACTGGTCGGCGTGAATACGGAGCGGGTGGCCGAGTTCTTTGGCGGCTTTGAAGAGGCGGACGGTTTCATCGACGCTCCATGCGCCTTCTTCTGTATAAGCATCGATGGTGATGCCGGGGTATTTCTCGTGTACAGCCGGGAGGGTTTCGTTGATGGTTTGGTCGACGAAGTTCTTTGCATCGGGGTCTTTGGCGTGGCCGATGCAGGCGGTGGGGGAGATTCGGCCGGGCCATGATTTAGAAACGAGGGTGATCGCATCGAGCATTTTAAGTTCGTCGGCGGTGGAGAGGCCGTAGCCGGATTTGATTTCGCAGGCGGTTGTGCCATCATTGAGCATTGCATTGAGGCGGGTTAAGAGATTGCTGGCAAGTTCTTCGGTGCTTGCTTTTCGGACAGCACGGACGGTGGACATGATGCCACCACCTGACTTGAGGATTTCGAGGTAGGTCGCGCCGCTTTGTTTGAGTTCCCATTCGTTGAGCCGATCGCCCGCCCAGCAGGCGTGGGTGTGGGCGTCGATGAACGATGGCATGACGACCCGGCCTTGGGCGTCGATGTGTTGTGCGTCGGGCGCGTCGATTGCTGATTCGTAGATTTGGGCGATGGTGCCGTCTTGGATCAGGATCGAGCCGTTGTCGATGGGGCTGAGCCCATTGGACATTGTGAGGATTCGGGCGTTGGTGATCAGTATGCTCATGAATTGCGCTCCGCGAATCCCTGGAGGAAGGTCAGGAACATCTTTGCGGCTAGGCGAGCTGTTCGGTTGCGGTCGTCGTTGGGCGGGGAGAGTTCCATGATGTCGAAGCATTGGACATCCGGATTGAGCCCGGCTTCATGAACCCAGCGAGCGGTGTACTCAGGGCTCCATCCATTGGGGTTCATCGCGCTGACGCCTGGAGCGTGAGCGGCGTCGATGACATCGAGGTCGAGGGAGACAAAGGCGTTGCCGGTTGGCCAGAGGTCTTCGGGGCTTGTGTCGATGTCGATATGTCCGCCTTTGGATTGGAAATACTGGACATGGTCCGACGAGTTGCTCATGGGGTCGAAGCCGTGGATCCGGAGGGCCTTGGCGGCCCCGGTTTCGAGGAGTCTTCGGAAGGGCATTCCTGAGCCGTCGGTTTCTCGGACATCGAGGTGGGGGTCGAAGTAGATGCCCGTCATCGGACCAAACTTGTTGGCAACAGCGCGGACGAATGGGAAGGTGAGGTCGTGGCCGCCGCCGATGGCGATGGGGAAGAGTCCGAGATCAAGAACAGATTCAACAGCTTCGGTGATTCGGTCGTGGGTTGTCTGAAGTTCGCCTGGGACGACATCGACATTTCCGGCGTCGAAGACCATGGGCCAGGTCCATCCATGCGGTTCGGCGACGCCCATGGATGCGAGTGCCGCGCGGAATGCTGCTGGGCCGTCTTTGGCACCGGGGCGGCCGTTGTTGAGTTTGACTCCGGTGTCGTCGGGGAGGCCGATGAGGGCTATCTGGCAGCCGTCTGGATTGGGGCGAATCAGAGAAGCGAACTTTGTCTCCGGGATATCCGGATTCCATTGATGCGGGATGAACTGAGGCAGATTCATGCTTTAGTGTATCGGTTCGGTGATAGACTTTGGCATGACTCGTGTATTTCTCACTGCACATTGGCGGGATTTGATTATTGCGAGTTATGCTGTCGATTCTGCGTTACTTGAATCTAGATTGCCACCCGGGCTCGAACTGGATTTATTCGAGGGTCAGGCGGTCTGTAGTCTGGTAGGATTCCGGTTCATGGACACAAGGGTTCTTGGTGTTAAATGGCCCGGGTATCGCGACTTCCCAGAGATAAACCTGCGGTTTTATGTCCGTGAGAAGGATGGAGACAGACGGGGCGTGGTGTTTGTTCGTGAGCTTATAAAGCATCGTTCGGTGGCATGGATTGCTCGGAGCGTGTACAACGAGCCGTATGTGCGGGCAAAGATCGGTGAGCGGATTGTGCAGGACGAGGATTCTCGCTTGGTTGAGTACAACTTCAACTACAATGGCGGCGACGGTGTGATGCGTGTAATTGCTGCTCCAGATCTAGATCTTCCAGTTGAGGATTCAAAAGAACACTGGTTCAAGGAACATCAATGGGGATTCGGCACAGCCCGATCAGGAAAGCAAATCCGGTATGAGGTGCAACACCCGTTCTGGAGGTGCCATCCTGTACGATCATCTGAGATCGGTGTTGATTTTGGCCGAATCTATGGCGATGAGTGGGCATCAATGGGAAACGCCGAGCCATTGAGTGTTGTTCTCGCAGAGGGGTCAGTGATCAAAGTCTTTGGGGCGTGTGTTTATTGATCCGTTTTCTGCAGTTCGATTGTTGTCCATACTGGAAAGTGGTCAGATGGGTACCGGGCATTGTTGTTCGTGTGGTCGATGCCTGCATCGGTGATCTTGACATCCGGGGTGACAAAGATGTGGTCAATCATTTCGCCGTCTGATTTTCCACTGAAGGAGTTAAATGTGCCGACAGCGGTTTCTTTAGGATGAATAGAGCGGTAGGTGTGTTCGAGTCCAGCCAATACCTCAAAGTTGACGATTGCGGGGTTTGCTTCCCCGGCATTGAAATCGCCCATCAGCACAACCGAATCATGATGTTGGCGAGAAGCTATCTGATCAGAAATTAACGTTGTATTCATTTCTCTCGACGGTTGAGAGCGGTGATCATAGTGGGTGTTGTAGATGTAGAACGCCTCGCCGGATTGCCGGTCGATAAGGCGGGCCCAGGTGCAGATGCGAGGAATCGAGTTTCCCCATGAGGTTGAGGCGATTTGATCTGGGGTGTCGGAGAGCCAGAAGGTGCCTGATGTATCGATGTTGAAGCGGTCGGTGCGGTAGAGGATCGCGGAAAACTCACCTTGCGTGCGGCCGTCGTTTCGTCCGACACCGATAACGCTATAGCCTGGGAACTTGGTTGTGATTTCATCGAGCTGGAAGCCGAGTGCCTCTTGCAATCCGACGATGTCTGCGTTTCGATTCTTGATGACGCTCATAACGAGTTGATTGCGGTGTGGCCAGTTATTGTCTCCGTCATCAGCAGTGCCGTAGCGGATGTTAAAGCTCATGATGGTGAGCTGGAGGCCGGGCTTGTGCGAAGGAGTAGGCTGGATTAATATGGCAATTACTACGGCGAATATTTGGGCAATCATCATCATGTAGATCTTTCAGGTTCATTCAGCTCATAGGGATATCGACGCTTTGGTCTTTACCACATTGGATGGCGTCTTCGTAGCCGGCATCGGCATGGCGGAAGATGCCCATCATGGGGTCGTTCTTGAGAACGCGTTCAAGTCGTTTGGTGGCTTCGTCTGTGCCGTCGGCGACGATGACCTGGCCAGCGTGTTGGGAGAATCCGATGCCGACACCTCCGCCGTGGTGGAAACTGACCCAGCTTGCACCCGATGCGATGTTGGCGGCGAAGTTGAGTAGCGGCCAGTCAGAAACGGCATCGGTGCCGTCTTTCATGGATTCGGTCTCGCGGTTTGGCGAGGCGACTGAGCCGCAGTCGAGGTGATCGCGTCCGATGACGATTGGCGCGGAGACTGCTCCTGATTGGACCATGTTGTTAAACAACAACCCGGCCTTGTCTCGCTCGCCGAGCCCGAACCAGCAGATGCGGCAGGGGAGGCCTTGGAATGCGAAACGGGGCTCGCAGTTTGCGAAGTCGCCAGCGAGGAGTGCTTCTGGATTCTTGTGGCAGCCGAGGATCCATTGATGGAGTCTCTCGTTGTAGCCGCCGTCTTCTTTGGGGAAGAGTTGGAGAAGGGCGTAGTCGGTTTTGTAAATGTCGATGGGGTCGCCTGAGAGTGCACACCAGCGGAAGGGTCCGCGCCCGAGGCAGAACTGGGGGCGGATGTAGGCGGGTACGAAGCCGGGGAATGCGAAGGCGTCTTTAAACCCTTCGTCGAAGGCGCGTTGGCGGATGTTGTTGCCGTAGTCGAAGGTGATGGCTCCGAGAGATTGGAGTTTGACCATTGCTTCGACATGACGACGCATGGAGGCGAGTGCGCGTTTCTGGTAGTCGGCTGCATCGGCTTGGCGTGCTTCTTCGGCTTGTTCGAATGTGTATTCAAATGGGCAGTAGCCTTGAAGTGGATCGTGGGCACTGGTTTGGTCTGTCAAGGTGTCGGGGATGATGTTTCGTTCGATGAGGCGTTCGAGGAGGGTAATGGCGTTGCCGTGCCAGCCGACGGAGGTGGCCGATTTCTTAGATTTGAGTTCGATGGATCGGTCGATCGCGGCGTCGAGATCGTCGACGAGTTCATCGAGGTAGTTGTCGTCGAGGCGGCGTTGGAGTCTAGATTTATCGACATCGGCGATGAGGCAGGTGCCGCCGTTGAGTGTGATCGAGAGGGGTTGTGCACCGCCCATGCCTCCGCAGCCGGCGGTGACATTGAGTGTGCCGGCGAGGGTACCATTGAAGTTCATGCGGGCGCACTCGGCGTAGGTTTCGAAGGTCCCTTGAAGGATGCCTTGGGTTCCGATGTAGATCCATGATCCGGCGGTCATTTGGCCGTACATCATGAGGCCCTTGGAGGCGAGTTCGTCGAAGTGTTCTTGGGTGCCCCAGTGTGGGACGAGGTTGGAGTTGGCGATCATGACGCGAGGGGCGTCTTCGGTGGTTTGGATGACTCCGACGGGTTTGCCGGATTGAACGAGGAGTGTCTCGTCTGGTTTGAGTCTTTGGAGTGTTTCGATGATCGCGTCGTAGGCTTCCCACGATCGGGCTGCTTGGCCTCTGCCGCCGTAGACGATGAGGGACTCTGGGTGCTCGGCGACCTCGGGATCGAGGTTGTTCATGAGCATCCGCATCGCGGCTTCGGTCTGCCATGTCGAGCAGGTCCGCTCAGATCCACGCGGGGCGCGGATGGTGCGGTCTTGGGGTTTAGGGATTAAAGATGATGCTTGGATGGTGGGCATGAATTTTCTCGGGGTTGGTTGGGGATGGTAGGGGATTAGAGGGTGAATGCGAAGCGGTCGTCTTGGATGAGTTGCTCGATGGCGGCGATGTCTGGGGACGGGGAACGGTCTTCGGTCAGTGGGGGCACAACGGTTCGGATCGTTTCGATCGCGGCTTCGACGCGATCGCCTGATCGGTGTGGTCGATGGGCTTCGATGCCCTCGGCGCTGCACAGGAGTTCGGCGGCGATGACCGAACGGGCGAGCTTGATGGCTCTTGCGGCCTTGGCGGCGCTTCTGGGTCCAAAGGAGTTGTAGTCTTCCATCCCCGCGCAGGTTGAGAGGTTTACGACGCTGGCTGGGTTGGCGAGACCAATGAGTTCGTTGCAGACAGATGCGGCGGCGTATTGGACGATCATAAATCCTGACATGACGCCAGGTTTAGGGCTCATGAATGCGCGGAGGTTGGATTCGGGATCGAAGACCGACAAAATGTGGTACATGCGTCGTTCTGCGATTCCGGCGAGATGGGCGATACCGATGGCGAGGGTGTCTAGGGGGATGGCGACGGGCATGCCGTGGAAGCAACCGGCGGAGACGATGTCAGGAGTGCCCGAATCGGTGTCAAAGATGAGCGGGTTGTCTGTGACGGCACCGAGTTCATATTGCAAACTTGCATGGCATGAACGGAGGGAATCAAGGACTGCGCCCATAACGAGCGGAGCACAGCGGAAGGAATATGGATCTTGGACTCTGGGGTCATTGTCGGCGTGGGAAGTGACGATGGTGCTTGCCGACAAGAGTGATCGCATGGATGATGCTACTTCAGCGGCACCGGGTTGGTTGCGGGTTTTATAAATCCTTTCGTCGAGATATCCATGCGAGGCGCGGGCGGCGTCGATGGACATGGCGTTTGCGATGAGGGCGGCGTCGACGAGTTGTGTGAGGTCTTGTTCGATGAGGGCGAAGCGGGCGGTCATGAGGTGGGTGCCGTTGATGAGGGCGAGGCCTTCTTTGGCTTGGAGGGTGATGGGGGAAAGGTTTGCTGCGGAGAGTGCTTCTGAGCCGTGGATTGCTTTGTTGTTGTGGGTCGCTTTGCCTTCGCCGATCATGACCTCGGCGATATGGGCGAGTGGGGCGAGGTCTCCTGAGGCACCGACTGAACCGAGTTCCGGGACAATGGGTGTGATGCCTGCGTTGAGCATGGAGAGGATTTGCTGTACGACATTAACTCGGACGCCGGACTTGGCGCGGCTGAGGGAGCAGGCGAGGACGAGCATCATTCCTCGGACGACTTCGGTTTCGAGTGGGTCGCCGATCCCTGCGGCGTGTGAGCGGATGAGGTTGCGTTGGAGATTTTCAAGATCATCGGCAGCGATGCTCTTGTTGGCGAGTGAGCCGAATCCGGTGTTCATACCGTAATGGGGAAGACCGTCATTGAGGACGGATTCGAGCCCGGATCGGCAATGGCTAATCTGGGCGGCTGACTCGTCTGAAAGCTGGACCTGGGCACTATTACGGGCGACGGCGGCGACCATTGAAGGAGTGAGCGTCAGATTGGGGGTGATGATGATGGTTTCCATGGGTGATTGTGGGCAGCGGATACCGGCTCGTCCAGTCTGATCACTCTAAGATGGGCTATGGAGTTCCAGATTTCACCAGAACGGTATCAGTCGGCCAATCGTGTTCTCATGATTCGGCCCAGTGCATTTGGTTATCACCCACAAGCGGCGGCCAGTAATGCGTTTATGAACAAGCCAAATGAAGACGAGGCGAAGATCGCATCACAGGCTCTGAAGGAGTTTGATGGATTGGTAGCGGGATTGCGGACGGCTGGGGTTGAGGTGCTGGTGTATCAGGACACACAGGGCCTACCAGATTGTGTGTTTCCGAACAACTGGATGAGTTGGCATACGCCGCAGAGGGGTGAGCAGGTGGTGGTGACATACCCGATGTGCGATGAGCTCAGGCGGGCAGAGCGGTCAAATGAGGTGCTTGATTTACTCGCGTCGAGTTTCGGGGAAGTGAGTCATTTGGATCTGAGTGGGATGGAAGAGGATGGGGAGATTCTGGAAGGAACGGGGTCCTTGGTGCTTGATCGGGTGAATGGATTGGCATTCGGATGTGTTTCCCCTCGAACGACTCTGGCGGCCCTTGAGGCGTGGTGTGATGAGACTGGGTATGAGCCGATTGCATTTGAGGCTTTGGACAGTGATGGTGGGCGGATCTACCACACAAATGTTCTACTGAGCGTGGGTGAACGGGTCGCGGTGATATGCAGTGAGTGCATTGCAGATGCTGAGGATCGAGAGAGGGCTGTGTCTGTTTTGAAATCAGGAGGGCGGCGTGTCATTGAAATTAGCATTGAACAGATGGGGTCGTTCTGTGGAAATATTCTTGAACTGGCTAGTGGGGATGGGGAGGCGGTGTTTGCGATGTCCTCGCGGGCATGGGGCGTATTTACGGCTCAACAGCAACAGGTGCTGCACGATGCGGGGGCAGTGGTGCATGTGCCGATCCCGACTATTGAGGATGTGGGCGGGGGGAGTGTTCGGTGCATGATTGCCGAGCTAGGGAGAGCGTGAGATTCGGGTATTTTGACGCATCATTTTGGTGGTTGACCGGTATCATAGTTCCCTAGGGCGATCAGCTCTGGTTGTGTGGACTATTTCAAGACACGCTTCAATTTCCAGGAGGAAACATGCGGACAGCATTTTTAACAACGGGTGCCATACTGGCGACATCGTCGATGGCGATCGCTCAGCAGGTTGAACCCATCGAATACACCCTCGACAACGGCATGCACTTCTTGCTTATGCCTCGTGACGAGCAACCCAACATCATTACCGCGGGATGGATCAGCCCGGTGGGTTCGGTCAATGAACGACCAGGCATCACCGGGGTATCGCACCTGCTTGAGCACTTGCTGTTCAAAGGCACCGACAACCTCGGGACTTCTGACGCGGCTGCTGACAAACAGTTCCGCGATGATCTGACCGTCATCCGCGAGCAGATGCGGGCCTACACGCTCGATACTCAGTACAAGCGATTCTATGAAGGTGAAATCGACAATCCTTGGGATCCCGTCCATGACACCGACGAGCTCCGCGATCTTCGTGCTCAGATGACGGCTCTGCAAGATCAGCAGGGCGCGATCACGATTAAGAACGAGTTCGATAAGGTGTACACCGGAAATGGTGGTTCAGGAATGAACGCGGGCACCTCCAATGACTTCACGGTGTTCTACATCAATGTGCCGTCAAATAAACTTGAGCTATGGGCATGGATGGAGTCTGACCGTCTTGATAACCCATCACTCCGCGAGCTTGATGCTGAGCGGTTTGTGGTTATTGAAGAACGCCGCCAGCGGCTCGAAGCAACTGCGACGGGCAAACTCGACGAGCAGTTTGACTCGATGTTCTGGGTGGCCTCGCCTTATAATTTTCCGGTCATTGGCTGGATGAGCGATCTGATGGCGTACACGGAGGATGAGATCCGCGAGTACTTTGAGACCTACTACCAGCCAGCAAACCTTACCGGCGTGATCGTTGGTGACTTTGATGTGGATGAAGCGAAGCAGTTGATTGATTCGTACTTTGGCCCGCTTGAGAACAAGCGTGCTGCGGCCGCGCCGATGGTGACCCATTCGGTCCCGCTGCTCGGCCAGTTGCGGTTCTCTGGTGAGTGTGATTGTCAGGATCAGGTTGAGGCTCGTTACCGTTCGGTGGCATTCGGGCACCCGGACGAGGCGGTGCTTGATGTGATCTCAGATCTTCTCAACGGTCGGACCGGTCGTTTGTACAAGGCGCTAGTCGAAGAGCAGGATATCGCGGCATCGGCGCGTGCATCACATCGCGCCCAGAAGTACGCGGGGTCGTTCTCCTTTACAGCGACACCGAAGGGTAGTGCTTCGCTTGAAGAGCTCGAAATCGCATGGCTCGAGCAGATTGATTTGCTCAAGAGCGAGCCGATTTCAGAGCGTGAGCTTCAGAAGATTAAGAACCAGGCCGCGGCTGATACTTTCCGTGGGCTCGAAGACAACTCTTCATTGTTCTTCCAGCTTGCAATCACGCAGGCGTATGGCAGCTACGAGTATCTCAACGAGATGCCGCGGGCGATCCAGGCTGTGACTGCCGAGGACATCATGCGTGTGGCCAATGACTACTTTGCGAGCGATACCCGTGCGGTTTCGATGTATACCCGCAAAGCAGGCGGCGAGGTTGTGCTTATCACAATCGAAGATGTGCAAGCTTCACTCCCTGAGGAGATGGCGGGGATGATCATGCCTCAGCTTGAGGCACAGATCGCAGAAATTGCTTCGATGAGTGCCGAGGAAATTAATGAAGCGATTGCTGAGATTGATTCACAGAAAGAAATGATCCCTCCACCGATGCAGAAGTTGATGGAGTTTATTCAACAAGAAATGCGTATTCGTTTGGATGCGATCGAGAGCAATGGGGCTGATGCCTCGGAAGGTGGTGACGAATGAAACCATTTATGATAACAGCATTGATCGCAACGGCTTTTTCGGCGGCATCAATATCGATGGCGGCTGATCGGCCGTCGCATCCGTCGGAAATTCAGTTTTCTGAACTGAATTTCACTCCTCCTATGGCTTCGGATTATCGTCATGAGCTTTCCAATGGGGTGCCTGTGTTTATCGCAGAATCGCACGAGTTCCCGTTGGTCACCATCCGATTTAGTTTCCGGGGCGGCGAGTACATGGTTCCTGTTGAAAAAACGGGGATGAGCGGGCTGACCGGTGGATTGATGCGATCCGGCGGAACTGCTTCTATGAGCCCTGACAGGCTTGATGAAGAGTTTGATTACCTCGCAGCCAATGTGTCGGCCAATATCGGCGATACCTCCGCTGGGGCATCTCTAAACTGTTTGACGAGTAATCTCGATCAAGCTTTTGAGTTGTTCATGGAGATGATCCAGAGTCCCCGCTTTGACAAGGAACGCTTTGAGATCCGTCGCGGACAAATTCTTGAGTCATTCGAATCCCGCAATGATGCGGGGGTCCAGATCGCGATCCGTGAACTCGGGTTCCTGATGTGGGGCGATGAGCACTTTGAAGGCCGCCAGCCAACACGCGAGTCGATCGAATCGATCACCATTGATGACATGAAGGCACTACACGCACAGATTTTCCATCCCGGGAATTTGATGATCGCGGTGACCGGTGATGTTGATCAGGGTGAGATTCTGGCGTTCCTTGAAGAATCGATGAACAGCTGGGCCGTTGGTAAGATTTCACCAGAGATCCCTCAGCCTGTCCAGGCGTATGAGCCAGGCGTCTACTATTACGAGAAGGAGCAGCCTCAGGTGCAGGTTCTGATTGCTCATCGCGGGATTGAGCGTGATGACGCTGATGCACTAGATGTTGAGGTCATGAATCAGATTCTTGGTGGCTCAGGCTTTACCAGCCGGATTACCAACACGGTCCGCACTCAGGAGGGGCTTGCGTACACCGCTGGTTCGGTATTCTCAAATCGTGTCGATTATCCAGGGATGTTTATGTCCTACTTCTTTACCAAGACAGCGACGACCGCTTTGGCAACACGTCTAGTCTTCGGTGAAATCGACAAAATTCAGACCGAAGAAGCGACTACCGAAGAGATCGAGATCATCCAAAACTCGCTCGTTGAAACTTTTCCACGCAACTTTGAATCCAAGGGTGCGATGATGGGGTTGTTTATGAATGACGAGCGGACTGGTCGTCCAGATGACTACTGGCAGACTTACCGCGACAAGGTCCGTGCGGTTTCCGCTTCAGATGTTCAGGAGGCTGCACTTGAGTATCTAAATCCGGAGCAGGCGGTCATCATGGTTGTTGGCCCGGTTGGTGAAATCAAGGCTGGGAACGCCGAATCGGAGGCCGATGCAAATCGGATTTCGACGATGGCTGAGTTCTTTGGTGGCCAATCCACCGTGCTCCCTGAGCGTGATCCAGAATCTTTGAAACCCATCGAATCTGAGTGATTATCTGAACCATTTGTGTATCAGATCTGGTATATTCAAGGGCCCATCCGATTCCCGGATGGGCCTTTCTTGTACAACAACCAGTCGCAGGATTTCAAAAGGAGATCAGCGTGAAGACACGAACGATTTTGATAGGTATGTTTGCCGGGCTTGCTGCTGGATTCGCAGGAGCTGGGCAGAGTGACGCGCATCCAGGATTGATTCAGTATCCAGCGTTATCGCCGGATGGGAACACGGTTGTGTTTTCAGCGGCTGGGGATTTATGGGGAATGGATGTAAAGGGCGGGACCGCAAATCGATTGACCGCGCACCCAGCGATCGAGGGGCGAGCAAAATTTGATGCTGAGGGTTCCCGGCTGGCATTTGAATCGAATCGTGGGGGGGTAGCCAATATTTATTTGGCGGATGTTTCCGGAGCGGGTGCATCGACGGTGCTGAGCGGGATAGATCGGGTGACGACTTCTGATCGAACACAGTGGCTCGGAGGGTTTAGTGCTGATGGGGATTCGGTATTGTTCTCTGCGTATTTATATCCTGAGATTTATCGACAGCCCAGAATGTACTCGGCGCCGCTTGATGGCGGTCCGTTGTCGGATCTGACAGGGTCTTTTGGACGGGCACCGTATCAAACGATTGACGGCGAGTCGGTGTATTTTATTCGTGGATACTACTACCCGCATCGTGTGATTTATCAAGGGTCGGGGAATCTGGATATCTGGAAGTATTCAACTAGCGGAGAGTTCGAGCAGGTAACCGGGTTTGATGGGAACGACATGGACCCGTGCCCGCTTCCCGATGGGTCTTTGCTGTATGTATCGTCGAAGGACGGGCAGTACAACCTGTACCGGATGGATGCAGGCAAAACAGATGCGAAGGGTCGCAAGCCTGGGAAGCAGCTTACGAGCTTTGCGCCGAGCGAGGGCGAGCATACCATCATGGGCGGCGTCCGTGATTTGAGTGTTTCGCGCGATGGTTCTACGGCGGTGTTTGTGGTGGTCAATACGCTTTACACGCTCGATTTGACAAATAACAAAGCGTTGCCGATGGCTGTGGAGTTCTCTATGGGGACTGACTCGGATCGCGATCTTGTGCGTTCAATTGATGCATCGAAGAAGGTTTCCGAAGGGGCGATGCACCCGTCTGGGGATGCGATCGCAGTTGTTGCTCGGAACGAGTTGTTTATCCGCTCAACTTCAGATGATTACCCATCGAGACGGATTACAGACACGCCTGTTCGCGAACGTGATCTTTCATGGTCACCGGATGGGGAGGTGCTGTACTTTGTCGCTGATGACGAAGACTCGCTTGGCTCGATATTCGCGGCTCGCGTTACTTTGAGCAGCGAGGACCTCAATCCGGAAGAAGTCGAAGAGCCTCAAGAGGAGCCAACGGAAGAAGAAGCTGACACAGAAACTGATGAGGCAGAATCCGGCGCTAAGACTGAAGCGAGTGGTGATTTAGATGACGATAATGCTGAGGACGATGAGATCGAAGTAGAAACCGTTGATCATGCAGCCCGCTGGGCGGGTGCTCTACGGTTCGAAGTTTCGCCGATTGTGGTTGATGACAGATTGGCTTATGGCCCGACGCCGTCACCTGATGGCAAGAAATTAATGTACAAGAGGGGCCGCGGTGATGTGGTGATCCGTGATCTAGAATCCGGCGATGAGCGGGTCATTCTCGAAGCATGGTCGGATCCTGAGATTCTGTGGGCGAGTGACTCTGTTCATGTGGTGTACTCAAGTTATGACCTGAACTTCAATGTTGATATCTACCTGCTCGATACTCGGCTCGAAGAGAACGGAGACGCTCGGGAGCCTCAGAACCTGACGCGGCATCCGGATCTGGATCACACGCCTCAGTTATCTGCGGACGGGAAAGTTTTGACATTCCTATCCGATCGCGGTGGCAACAACTGGGAATGGGATGTGTACGCGATCAATTTGGACAGCGATCTTGATGGGATGCGTGGGTACGAGCTAGATTCGTACTACGAGGATGCCGTGGGGGCTGCCAAGAAGCGTGAGCCGCTGGATGTGAATGATCCACCGGAGATTGAACCGTTGGAGTTTGATGTTGATGATGCTTACCTGCGTGTTCGGCGGATCACTTCCACACCTGAGACCGAGGACAATCTTGTTATGTCGCCTGCTGGCAATCGGATCGCCTTTACGGTTGATGGGTCGTTCGTGTCTGTAGATCAGCACGGCAAGGAGAAGAAGACGATTCACAAGAGTTCTGTATCAAACCCACGCGTCTCACTTGATGGCAAGTCTGTCTCGTTTGTGAGTAGTGGTCAGGCTCAGAGCTCCGGAATTGCAGGTGGTGAAACCACGGTCTACCCGGTCAGTGCCAAGTTGATGGTCGATTCAGGTGCAGAACTCTCTCAAAAATTCCAGGAGGCGGCGGGGCGGTTCGGGATGACGTTCTATCACCCGACGCTCAAAGGGCTTAATTGGGACGGGATGACTGAGCGGTACGGGGATCTGGTCATGCAGACGCGGACCAACGCCGCGTTCCAGCGCATCATGAACCTGATGTTTGGCGAGGTCAACGGCTCGCATACCGGGATCTGGGGCGGTGACGGGTTTAGTGCAAGCTCTGCTCGCAATGGGTATCTCGGGATCGATTCGACGCCGGTTGCTGATGGGCACCGTGTTGATCGTGTATATGTGCGTGGTGCCGTGGAGAAAATGGATGATGGGCTTCAGGTAGGTGATGTCATTGTTGCGATCGGTGACGCAAACTTAGTTGATTCTGGATTGCGGGATTTGCATATGTCCATGGCGGGTATGAGCGGCTCGGAGGTGCTTGTTGAGTATCTTCATCTAAACGATGAAAGCGGTGAGATTGAGACTAAGTTTGGGATGGTTACTCCGCTCAGTTATGGGTCAAACTCGGTTGTCCGGTACCGCCAAGAGGTGCTGGATCGGCAGGGTGAAGTAGATGCGATGTCCGATGGGAAACTCGGGTATCTTCATATCCGCTCGATGGGTGCTGCATCGGTTCGTGACTTTGAGCGTGATCTGTTTGCGGCTGCCGATGGAAAGGATGGGCTGATTATTGATGTCCGGGACAACGGTGGGGGCTGGACGACCGATGTTCTGCTCGCATCGTTGACAGCTCCGACGCATGCCTACACGATTCCTCGTGGTGCCAATCCCGATGATGTGCGGCCGGATTCATACCCAAGAGATCGGCGGTTAATCTATGCGTACTCCCGCCCGATCGTTGTGCTGATCAATGAGAACTCGTTCTCCAATGCTGAGATATTTGCCCACTCAATCCGGTACGCAGAACGCGGCCGATTGATCGGTGTGCCAACATTCGGCGGGGTGATTTCCACCGGATCATTCTCGTTGATTGACGGGACGACCGTTCGTCGGCCTTTCCGTGGATGGTATCTTCCGGACGGGACTGACATGGAGAGCAACGGTGCCAAGCCCGATGTGTATGTCAAGCAGACGCCCGCTGATGAAGCTGCTGGCCAAGACCCGCAACTCGAGGCTGCTGTGAAGGATCTACTCAAGACGATCAAGTGATATTGTTCAGAGTGGACAAATGAAAAGGCCCCGCGATGTGAATCGCGGGGCCTTGTTTATGGAGTGTCAGAATCGGATTACTCGTCGGCCTTCTCGATGCCAACTCCGGTACGGATTGGCTCACTGGGCCGCTTGGGAGGATGGTAGCCATTTGTCTTGATCTCGCTGAGGAGATGTTCGACTGCGACATCGAGTTGAGGATCAGATCCGTCTTGCATTTTCGAAGGATCGGCGATGACTTCGATGTCAGGATCGACGCCGTGACCTTCGATTCCCCAGGTGCCGTCGAGTTCGTAGAAGCCGAAGTTGGGGACGGTGGTGACGCCGCCGTCGATGAGTGCGGGGACGCCGGAGATTCCGACGAGTCCGCCCCATGTCCGGGTGCCGATCAGTGCTCCGAGGTTGTTGTGCTTGAATAGCCATGGGAACATGTCACCGCCGGAGCCGGCGTTGCCGTTGATGAGCATCGCCTTTGGGCCTTGGTGTGAGTCGTAGGGCCATGGCCAATCCTTACCGTCGCGACGGTACCAGTAGTTGGTGCGTGGACGGTTGAGGAGTTCGATAAAGCGGTTGGGGATCTGACCCCCGCCGTTCCAGCGTTCGTCGATGAGCAGGGCTTCTTTGCCCGCTTGGCCATAGAACTGACGGAACAGTTCATTCTGGCCTTGGACGCCAGTGTTGGGGACATAGATGTACCCGACCTTGCCATCGGATGCTTCCTCGACATACCGGCGATTATCTTCGATCCAATCACGGTAACGGAGATTGGTCTCCGATCCCATCGGCTTGATCGTAACGGTACGCTCGTTGGCGATGACTTCGTCTTCATCGTTGGTGTCGGCGGATACGAGCGTGATATTCGTTTCTGCACCTGCCGTTCCGATGAATGACGCCCATGGGTCTTGGGTGGTGTCTACAGCCATGCCATTGACATGGGTGATGATGTCGCCTTCATTGACATCAAGCCCGTGGGCGTTGAGTGGGTTCCGAGCATCGGAGTCCCACGCAGCACCTTCGTAGATGGTGTCGATACGGAAACCTGTATACTGGGCCTCAGCGATAGTTTCGCTGGCAACAGAGAAATCAACACCGAGCATGCCGACATTGGTAAAGGGCTGGCCTTCGGTGTCGCCGCCGTAGTAATACGAGTGACCTACATTGAGTTCGCCGATCAGTTCGCTGATGACGTAGCTTACATCCTCACGGGAAACAGCGTCGTCGACCATCGGGAGGTAGTGGGCGAGGACTGAGTCCCAATCCACGCCGTGCATGTTTTCGACATAGAAGAAGTCGCGGTGACGACGCCATGCGTCGGTAACGAGTTGGCACCATTCTTCCTTGAGATTAACAGTTTTCATCAGCTTGGCGTTCATGCCACTGATTGATTGGCCTGCGGATGCGTCTGCAAAGCCGAATCCCGAGGGTGTCATGGCGATGATCTTCTTGCCGTCGCCGGAAACCGCATAGCCCATGCACACGGGAAGAACAGTCTTCTCAGACGGTTCGTCGGCGTTGATGTCGTAGAGCTTCAGCGATGGGGCTCCACCGGAGGTTCTGAGGTAAATTAGGTTGCCCTTGTCATTTGACGAGAGGCTCCCGAAGTTACCCGCTTCAACCGGGAGTTCAATGCCCCGGCGTTCGAAATCATCGAAGTTGATTTCGACCACCTCGGCGGCCTCTGTATCAGCATCAGCAATTTCTTCGATCTCTTCCTTTGTGATCTCGCTAGAAATACGCTCGGCGGTCCAGTTTGCGGTAAAGCCCATTGCTGGAATTTCGAGGGTGCCAGTCATGGTGTCGCCATTTAGGGTCGCTTTCTGGACCATCTTCATGCCGCTTTCGGTGGATTCAGAGTAGAACTCCATGGTGTCCTCGTCAAAGGTAACGAGGTCGCCGAGGTCGTCGGTTTCTCCCATCGATTCGGACTGGCCCATGATGTTGCCATCGTCGTCGATAATGAAGAGAAGCTTGAACTCAACCTCGTCCATCGGGGCACCCAGTGCGGCCATTCCCGTGACGCTGCCTTCCCACTTGCCCCACAAGGGATGCTCGGTGTTGTAGCCATCGAGGTATGCCGGTGCTTCGTCATTCGAATTGGCATCTGCATCATCTTCTGAATCAGCGTCTTCCCCCTCGTCAGCGGAGTCTTCGGTGTCTTCTTCGTCTTCCCAAGTTTCTTCATCGGATTCAAGCAGGTGCTTGTTTTCAACATCGTCGTTGAGCGGGACGGCGATGATCCGTCCGGTCTCGGCGTAGATGAAGGTTGATCCAACATCTTCGTACTGGGGAGAAGTGAAGTTGCGGTTTGAGGTGTAGTACAGGTAATCGCCTTTTGATGAGAAGGCTGGGTTTGCGTCTGCGAAGAAGCCAGAGGTGACCTGGTGTTTTTCACCGGTTTCGGTATCGAAGATCCAGATGGATGTCATGAGCGAGTCATCGGACCCCTTCTCGTAGGCGATCCACTTTGAATCATTCGACCATGACACATTGGGCTGATTGGCCCAAGGGTCGGTATCGATTTCACTCATGTCACCGGTTTCAAGATCAACCAAGCTCATCACGCCAGCTTTATCAATTACAATAATTGACTCTGAATCTGGTGACCATGATGAGTTCATCCAGAAGGTTTCGTTGCCGTCTGTGAGTTGGCGGGTTTCGCCTTTGCCGTCGGACTGGGTGATATAGAGTTCGTATTCGCCATCCTGGTCGGAGAAATACGAGATCCAACGCCCATCAGGGCTCCAGTCTGGATTGCGATCTGCAGCCCCTGAGGAGTTGGTGATTTGGCGGACCGGGCCGTTCTCCTCTGGGACGGTGAAGATGTCGCCGCGGGCTTCAACGACGGCACGCTTACCGGTCGAAGAAATGCCACCGCCAGCAAGTTGAGCGAATGCATTGATACGCTTTGGCCTCAATGATTCGCGTGCTCCAGGGATTTCAATCTCTATTTCTTTGGTTTTGGAGTTGCGAAGATCGAGCAAGTGAATCTGTGATCCGAGCTGGAATACGATCTCGCCCTTGCCTGAGGATCCGGGGCCCATGGAGGCGAACTTGACATCGTCATCGGCGAAATTCGTGACCTGCTCTGTGCGATTATTCTTGGTGTCGTAGCTCCAGACATTCAGGCGTGCTTCATCACCTTTATCAGAGAGGAAGTAAACCTTGTCGCCATTCCACATTGGGGTGGTGTCGGTGCCTTCCCAGTCGGTGATTTTTTTGGAATCATTGGTGTTGAGGTTGTAGAGCCAGATATCGGTGGCGAGGCCTCCGCGGTAGCGTTTCCAGGATCGGAAATCTCGGGAGTCTGTTGTATACGCGACCCATTCACCTGAGTCGTTGATCGAACCAACTGCACCGTACGGGATCGGTAGTTTGCTTGGGATGCCGCCATCGGGATTCACAATGAACAGGTTCTGTTGGGACGGATTTCCGGCCATCGCGTTATACGAGAACAACAGGTCGCCTGTGTTGGTCCAGTCGTTGAGACGCTCGTTACTAGGGTGGTGGGTGACACGGAATGGAATGCCGCCATTGGTGTCGACTGTGTAGAGGTCACGGTCGCCCTCGTAGTTGCCAATGAATGCAACGGCTGAGCCATCGGCATTGAACTTCGGAAATGATTCCTGCCCGGGAGGGCTCGCGAGGGGGCGGGCGGTGCCTCCTTTTTTGTCAACAATCCAGAGGTCATTGGCATAGACGAATACGACCTCTGTTTTTGATACATCTGGGAAGCGGAACATCCCGGAGTTTGGTTCGGAGTCCTGAGCTAGAGCCCCCGCTGATATCATCAGCGGCAGCCCGCTCGCCAATGCGAGTATGGTGGTTTTTTTCATGGTGCCCCATTATTTGGAGTTAGGAAATCTTCAGATCCGAGGTGACACGCCTCGATTACAAGTTGTATGGATTTTTATCATACCAGTTTCAGCCTCAGGGCGAGAAATGACAGATTTCTAGAGCTGGCTGGTAAGGATTCTTGACTTTAGGGTTCAAGCTGCAATGATACTGGTCCTGATTGCGGGGTAGAGCAGTCTGGTAGCTCGTCGGGCTCATAACCCGGAGGTCGTTGGTTCAAATCCAGCCCCCGCTATTCTTTGACTAAACAAAGTAGGATACAAGCCGATTTTGACCATGTGTTGGTCAGGTTCGGCTTGTATCTTATTGACATAGCAGGCAATTAGGCAGCGTCGTTCTTCGAGTGTTCCCGAGGCCATCACCTCATCGAGACACTCAAACTCGGCTGAGATGCGTTGTTGAAGATCGCCAATCAGTGGTAGCTGGATCGAATCTGTAATTTTGGAAAGCTGACTTTCGACCTCGGTTCGATCCGCTGATAGTCCGTTGGCTTGCTGGTAGAAGCCGAGGGATTCAGCCGTGGCTGGATCGAGCGCGAGCAGGTGATCTCTGAGCTTGGCGAGCTGTTGGTCAAGATCGGATAATCTGCGTTGGAGTTGTTCGCGGGCATCGTCCTTCTCGCCACTGAGACGGTGGAGTTCTTTCTTGACATACTCATGGAGCTTGGTGTCATCACGCATCTTCATCAAATCATCGCGGATCAGTGACAGTACATGCTCCTCGACCACATCAGCAGGCACCGAGTACCGTTTCGGGCATCGATCCTTGTGACCGGCTTGGTGGGTGCAGCAGGTGTAGTAGCGGGTCTTGTAGCCCTTGCCGCTGGTTCGGGTGGCTCCGGTGAGTTTGCCGCCGCATACACCGCAGTACATCAGCCCGGTGAGCAGGTAGTTGCTCTTCATGGCGTTTCCACGATGGGAGGTCTTGTGCTTGCTCTTTGAGTCTTGGCGTTTCTTCTGGACGGCTTCAAAGGTCTCGCAGCTGATGATGGCAGGCCAAGCATCTTCACAGGTGATCCAGTCGTCCTCGTTTCGTTTCTCGATTCCCTCATCAGTTCGCTCGACACTCGACCCATTCTGATACCGATGCCACTTACTCAGTGTTCGACGGTTGTACACACACTTGCCGACATATGCCGGGTTCTCCAAGATCGGGACAATGGTTTGTGGGGTGAATCGATTCCCGCGAGAAGTCCGGAATCCGGCATCATTGAGATCGTCACGCAGTTGCCGGGTCGGTTTCCCTGCTGCATAGTCTGCAAACATCTTCTGGAGTGCTCGGACTCTTGAGGGTTCCGACGGAATCAAACTGCAGACTTCGTGATCCTGCTTCTTATGTGGCTTTCCTTTTGGGAGTGTGTCAATCACTGATCCACTCTGAGCATCGAGGACAAGCTGGCCGCCATCATCACTAGCGCGGACGATCCGCTTTGGTGTTCCCCCATCGAGTATCAATCGATCAAATCCAAACGGGATAGGCCCACCAGACCAGAGTCCACGCTTGGCCCGATCAACAGTGCCTCTCATGGTGTCTCGACTAAGCTTGCGGAGATAATCTCCATTCTGAAAGTGTTCGACATAAGACAGCAGCCCGGATGCAAAGGAACGATCGGTTTCCATTCCAGTTGACGCGTAGACCACCCGTTTCCCAGACTCTTGGAGCTTGCGTTCTAGGAGCAGGCCATCGAGGGCATCCTTTGGACGAGCGATCCGGTTCCGATCCCATGCCATGACCACATCGACCTCAGGGGACTCAGAAGCATTCAGGAGTTGTTGAAGCCCAGGTCGATCTAGATCACTCCCACTGATCGCGTCGTCGCAGTAAATTGATTTGAGTGTCCAGCCATTCTTCACTGCAAACGCTTCAAGCTGGGCTCGTTGTTGATCGAGCGATTCTTCTTGTCGATCCGTCGAGCGTCTGATGTATCCGATGGCTTGTGTCATGCTGCACCTTTCATTTGGTCACACAAATTGTATCCTCAATCTTCACGGAGTGTTGGTTCATGGAAGTCTTGTTCACTTCGATGGTGCTTGGCCTGCTTTTTGAGGACTCTGTGTGTGAACTCAATATCGTCATAAGGCACATTATCGATAGCATCCTCCAAGGCACTCATTAGATGTGACCGCCGATCTAGGACATCGCCGGATTCGAGATCAGATGGTTTGAGATCGATACTCATAAATGAGGCCAGACTACCAATTGCTTGGGCTGCAAGCTGCTTTTTATCAGATCGAACGGATCGGTCTCTTACTAGTGGTTCGGCGCCTTGGCTGCCTTCAAAGCCTGATTGCACAACCTCCCACCATGGCAATAGGTGTTGCTGAGTGTGATGTTTGGAGGCATCATCAACAACCTTGAGCCACATCGTCGCGCAGTAGCCCCAGATCAGATGATGGAAGTTGAGCACAGAGTTCCAGTCACCCATACCGAGTTCGACGAGTATCTCACGCCGAAGCTGGAACTCGGTTCTGATGACTCGATGGCTTTCGGGAACAGATTCGATACCCCAAATGTCATACATCCATATCTTATTAGACTTGGCTTTGATCTCCATTGGTTTGTCATAAAGCCGGGAACTGATCTTCCCCTTGCCAATCGAGAATCCTGATAGCTCTCGGCTTTGGAGATGCACTTGAATTTTATGTGCTCGTGTCACGAAAGAATCAGTTAAACTTCTTGTCCAATCGCCTAACCGGATCAATGTATCAACACACAGATCCACACGGCTTACTTTCACCTCGACGATTTCTCCGCCAAGCCCTTCAATGAGTGCGAGTACTCGATCGACGGCTTTTTCTGGCCCATGTGCCCAGAGTGTCTCACTCCGGATATCAACCATCACGCTGGGGCGTTGCTGTGGCTGGAGCCAGTTGCCAATCTTCATTCCCAGTTCTTGGCCCGCCAGTAGCCATTCAAACCCTCCCGCTCCGTGTGGCTTGACCACAAATCTCCAAGGTGACGATTCATCATCGATAATCAACTCAGCGGGTTCGTCCTCTTTTTCTTGCTTTGCTCTGGCTTTGAGTTCTGCAAGCTTGGTGAATGTGTCCATGTCAGCCCAGCTCACACTCAATGCCAGGACAAGTGAGTCGATCCCGCAGGCAAGTACCCGAGCGGCTTCGTTTTCTTCAAATTTCACGTTAGAGGGGGGGCTGTTAGTCATTCGCCCCCCTTTTGGAGGAACGCTTTGCATCAGACGGCCCGTCAGCGGCTACGCGGAACCCCCGGTGACTTGCGTCGGGGTTCCGCGTAGCCACCGCCGTGCCTCCCCCTTGGCCGGTTGAATGGTGTGAAGAGCAAGATGAAGAGTCGTAGTCCTCGGAGATGATCTTGCGGGCGATGAGCGAAGCGAGCAGATAGAGAGCAGGATCGTCTGCTTGATGCACACGAGCCACGATGGTGTGCTCAAACTGCCATTTTGGGCCCTTCGACACGCCAGCAACGGCGGTCGGCGTGGGCGAATCGCCACGCCTTCCCGTCGTACTTACTGTACCGTGTTGTCCTCGTCCCTCGGGCATACCCCGAAGGTATGGGATTGGTCACAAAGCACCCGGACATCTGGCGAGCGATGTTTTGTCCGGGTCAGTGGAGTTGGTTCATTGGCCAGTCTTTGTTGTTTCGGCTGATGGCTCTGGTGAATACTTCGCCAGCAGGAATGTTGTTGTCTCGCAGCTCACGGCTCTGGAGTTGAGCAACAGTGTCAAAGAGTTTGGTAATTTCAGGAGCAGTTATGCTGGTCTGAGACTCTTTGGCGAGCTGTGAGATCATTCCGGAGAGCCCATATTTCAAGATTCTCTTGTCCAGTTTGCCCTTGGGTTTCCCTGCTAGTGCATTCATGATCAAGTCGCGTTCCCGCTGAGTACCGCCATGCATGGCCTGGTGGAATCGTTTAGCAATCACCGGATCATGAATAACAGATTTATCAAGCCTGAGAATCTGATCGAGCGACTTATCGTTTCCCATGCGAGCCTTGCGTAGTAGATTTGCTGGGACATCACGATGCATGATCCAGCACGGGAGCCATACACGAAAAAAGAATTGACCTACGGTTGAATTTAGTAGATTATCCAAGTCTTCTTCGCTCATGTTTTCTTCTTCATCAAAGGAATCGATATAAGCCTGCAGTTTGTTGGGATCGGATGGTAAAGACTGCCTGGTGAATGGCCTTGCGATGGTCTCTAGTTCTGCTTCAGTGGCTGATTTAAGTTCTTCTCTCAGTTCTTCTGCTGTCAGTTTCGGGATTTTTTGAAGCGAATTGCGCAGCTCGTTTGCCGAGTATTCAATAGCGATATCTGGATGTACGAAAGTAAACAGCTCGTCATAGATCCGGCGGTGTTGTCTATACATCGGGAGCCATTCTTGGAGTGGTGGTGGAGGTGGTAATGGAGAGTCCGGCAGTGTTGATCGTCCAATCAACCAACGCAGCACTTCGTGTAGTCCGTCGGCTGTAATGGCAATCAGAACAGCAATTTGTACAAAAGCTGACAGCTTCGCATTGCCATTGGAAGGGTTTAGTAATTGTACATCAAAGTCGTCCGTCATAATGTATTGTATGTCAGTGAGTTCTCATATATACTGCTATGTCCATGAACCATGATGTCACACAAATCTTGAATGCAATCGATCGTGGTGACCCTCGCGCATCTGAGGCGTTGTTGCCATTGGTCTATGAAGAACTCCGCAAACTCGCCAATGCTCGCCTTGCGAACGAACAATCAGGGCAAACAATACAAGCAACCGGTTTAGTGCATGAGGCATACCTCCGCCTGCTTGGGCCTGAATCTTCGCTGCCTCAGGATTGGGACGGGCGAGGGCATTTCTTTGCGGCTGCAGCCGAAGCGATGCGACGGATTTTGATCGATCGCGCCCGTGCCAAGAACGCGATCAAGCGTGGCGGTGGGGGACGAAGGATCGCACTGGATTCTGGTATTCTTGCGCTGGAAGAATGCCCTGCGGAGTTGATCGAACTTGATGAAGCATTGGAGCGATTCGCAGCAATCGATGCACAGAAAGCTGAACTTGTCAAGCTCAGGTTCTTTGGTGGATTGACACTCAAACAGTCTGCTGGGTTGCTGGGGATCTCATTGAGCACAGCCGAGCGGCAGTGGGCATTTGCCCGTGCATGGCTCTACAACGAGCTTCGGAACGATAAATAAAATAGTTTCGAGTATGGTGAGGTGTTCATCTCGGCTTTTCCGCATTGTCATGTGGAGCGACCCCGCTCAATTATGGTATATTGGCATCAATGAGGGTAAGTCTATGAGCGATTCAATCGAAACCATCTTCACCACCGCCCGCGAACTCCAAGCTGCCGATCGGAGCGAGTATCTGGATGATGCCTGCGGCGGTGATGCCGAGCTTCGATCCCAGGTCGAGGCCTTGCTTGCGGCGGACATGGATGCAGGGTCATTCCTCAAGTCGATCGAGCACGATCCCGATTCAACGTTGTCCCAGACACGGGTTGTTAATTCACCAGGCACCCCGAGCGAGACCGCCGGGCAGCTCATCGGCAAATACAAGCTCCTCCAGAGCATCGGCGAGGGCGGGTTTGGCACGGTCTGGATGGCCGAGCAGAAGGAGCCGGTCAAGCGGCGGGTCGCGCTCAAGATTATCAAGCTCGGGATGGACACCAAGCAGGTGATCGCGCGATTCGAGGCCGAGCGTCAGGCGCTGGCGATGATGGATCATCCCAACATCGCCAAGGTGTTTGATGCGGGGAGCACGGAGACGGGTCGGCCTTTCTTTGTGATGGAACTGGTCAAGGGCGTGCCGATCCTTGAGTATTGTGATCGGGAGAAGCTCGATACGAAGTCGCGGCTGAATCTGTTTACGCTGGTGTGCCACGCGATCCAGCACGCGCACCAGAAGGGGATTATCCACCGCGACATCAAACCCGGCAATGTATTGGTGACGCTCCACGATGGTGTGCCGGTCCCCAAGGTGATCGACTTCGGGATCGCCAAGGCAACAAACCAGGAACTCACGCAGAAAACTCTGTTTACCGAGCATCATCAGATGATCGGCACCCCGGCGTACATGTCGCCCGAGCAGGCGGAGATGTCCGGGCTCGATATTGATACGCGATCCGATATCTACTCGCTTGGCGTGCTGCTGTATGAACTCTTGACCGGGACCACGCCGTTTGCGAACAAGGAGCTCATGGAGCGTGGGTTTGGTGAGATGATGCGGATCATCCGCGAGGAGACTCCGCACAAGCCATCGACCCGGCTGTCATCACTCGGCGAGACTAGCACGAGAACCGCCGAACAGCGGCACACCGATATCCGCAAGCTCGGTCTGGTGCTTCGCGGCGATCTGGACTGGATCGTGATGAAGTGTCTCGAGAAGGACCGCACGCGCCGCTACGACACCGCCAACGGGCTGGCCGCGGACATCGTGCGGCACCTGAGCGACGAGCCGGTCGTGGCCGGCCCTCCGAGCGCGGGGTACAAGATCGGGAAGTTTGTCAAGCGGAACCGCGGTCAGGTGATCGCGGGCGGGGCGATCGCGGCGATGCTGGTGCTCGGTGTGGTGGGGACCAGCACCGGGATGGTGTGGGCGATCAACGAGAAGGGCCGCGCCGACGAGCAGGCAACGCTGGCGAAAGCGTCGGCGGAGGCGGAGAAGCAAGCGAAGATCAAAGCGGAGACCAATGAGCAGAAGGCGGTCGAGGAGACGGCCAAAGCCGAGCGTGAACTCGCACGGGCGACGGAGATCAAGACCCTGATCACGCAGATGCTCACGAGCGTGAGCCCGGAGGAGGCCCAGGGCGCGGACATCACGCTGCTCAAGGGGATTCTTGATGATGCGGCCGAACGGCTCAAGGCGGGCGAGATCACCGATGAACTCATCGCAGCCGAACTTCACGCGGTGGTGGGCGATGTGTTCTGGCGGCTCGGCCTGTACCCGCAGGCCGAGGAGCACCTGCCCGTCGCGGTGGAGATACGCAAACGCATCCTCGGGGGCGAGCACCCGAACACGCAAGGGCCCATGCAGAACCTGGCGCTTCTGTACAAAGACCAAGGCCGGTACGCCGAGGCCGAGCCGCTGAACCTCGAGATGCTGGAGATCCGCAGACGCGTACTAGGCGACGAACACCCGGACACGCTGGCATTGATGGGCAATCTTGCATCACTGTACCAAAAACAGGGCCGGCTCGCCGAGGCCGAGAAACTGCACCTCAAGACGCTGGAGATACAGAAGCGTGTGCTGGGCGATGAGAACCAACATACATTGGGGTCCAAAGGCAATCTGGCGAGCCTATACAGGTATCAAGGTCGCTACGCCGAGGCCGAGGGGTTGTATCTGAAAACAATGGAGATCAGTACACGCGTGCTGGGCGAGGAACACCCCGACACGCTAAAGGCCATGAGCAGCTTGGCGATCGTGTATTCCAAGCAGGGCCGGCACGAAGAGGCCGAACAGCTCTACCTCGATTCGTTGGATATCGGCAAACGGGTGCTGGGCGAGGAACACCCCGACACGCTGTTGGCCATGATGAACTTGGCGATCCTGTATAGCAATCAGGGCCGGTATGATGATGCCGAGCCGCTTACCCTTGAGGCACTCGAGCTCAGTAGACGCGTATTGGGCAAGGAGCACCCCACAACGCTGGCGAACATGGGCAGCCTAGCACTCTTGTACTCCAGACAAGGTCGGTACACCGAGTCTGAACCGCTCTACCTCGAGTCATTGGAGATATGCAAACGCGTGCTGGGTGATGAGCACCCGGAGACGATGGGGACCACGATCAACCTAGCGGTCGTGTATATCAAGCAGAATCGGCTCGCAGAAGCTGTGCCGCTGTATATCGAAACGTTAGAGATCGGCAAGCGCGTGCTGGGCGAGGATCACCCGAACACACAGGCGTCCATGAACAATCTGGCGACCATTTACCTCGTGCTGGGCAGACACGCCGAGGCCGAGCCACTATTCATCAATGTGCTGGAGAATCGTGAGCGCATGCTGGGTGAGGAGCACCCTCAAACGCTGATAGCGATGGACAGCCTGGCAGACCTGTACAAGGCCCAGGGCCGGTACGCCGAGGCCGAGATGATGTACATCAAGGCGTTCGATGGTATGAGGCGTGTAATGGGAGAAGAGCACCCGAGGACGCTGGGATCAATCAGCGATCTCGTCGGCCTCTATACCGCTTGGCACGCCGCCGAACCGGGGAATGGGTACGACTCCAAAGCCGAAGAGTGGCGTGAGAGGCTTGAGGATTCTGATTGATCACGGCTGAGTTCACGTTCTGTACCTCAGAACGGGATATCTGATCGCGTGAGTCAAATCGAAACGCTCCCCCGCTATTAATTTTCAAAGGCTTCGATTCGCACCAGCGGTTCGAAGCCTTTGTCGTTACGGGGTTTGCAAGAGATACGAAAAGTATCTTTTACACGGCTCTCATCCAGAAACTCAAACCGATTTCACCCGCCATGAACCTTCGGCTCTCCGCCAATCACTTGAGGGGGCAGCGGACTTGGTGGCTGAGATCTGCCGTTTCAGCTATTTTCTTCTGCTATCTAAGAACTACAGCATGGGAGACTTTGGTGCGGTCTATCCAGTTGTACGTGGTTTGCCACCATTGATCGTGCTGTTGGTAAGTGTGTTATTCATCAACGAACCGCTGAGCTTTACGGGGGCATCGGGGGCTGTTCTCATTGGAGTGGGGGTTGAGTTTGGAAATAAGTTCCGATCGTCGAAGCTGCTGTTCTATGCCTTTGCAACAGCCCTTACGATCGCTGCTTACACGGTTGTCGATGGATTAGGGGCTCGTATGAGCGGCCATAGCACCAGTTTCTTTGTTTGGTTTACACTATTTCAATCGATCGTTTATGTCGCGATTGTCATTCGTTCGCGTGGGCGAATCGCTTGCATCAAGCACATTCGCAGGAAATGGAAGCACGGGCTTCTGGGTGGCTTGATGTCCTTTTCCGCATATGCGATTGTGTTGTGGGCGATGACTCAGGCCCCTATTCCCTATGTCTCAGCTTTGAGGGAAACATCTGTTCTCTTTGCAAGTGTCGTTGCGATTATATTTCTGGGCGAGCCTGTCCGGAAGAGCCGGATTATCTCGGCGGCGGTCATATTCATTGGTATTCTGATTCTGAATTAGTCCTGTTTTGCTCAGAAACTGGATGAATCATGATTGCTGTGTAGAGAAAGCTGATGAATTCTCCCACTGCTACCCCTTAGACGAAATTTGATGGCACATTGTTCCCATAATGTTGTCCCCCCTGGGTGTTCTCGTTCGCCATAATTGTGAACAAGGATGTTAACGAATATTCTTGGAATTCAGAAAGGACAATAAATGGACCGGTTTATGTTTTTACAGCGTGGAGGTTGCGAGGATCCCCCTGAATTGACAGCTCAACAGATGGAAGCGGGCATGAAGGCCTGGATGGATTGGGTGAAGAATGGGACTGAAGAGGGTTGGCTCGTGGATCCGGGTAGCCCATTGAGTAAAACCGGAGTAGTCGTCAATCCTGATATGTCTGTCACCGATGGTCCGTTTGCCGAATCAAAGGAGTTTGTAGGTGGATACACCGTAGTAGAGGCCCCGGATATGGCGGCAGCATGTGAGCTTGCCAAGCAAACGATCAAGCTCGCCGGCGGGGGCAAGATCGAAGTCCGTAAGTTTGCCAATGCTGGTGAATAAGCACAAAAGAACGCTCAATATAGAGCAACTGAAAGGATGATTAAAATGCCAAAGTACATGTTTGTTTATCGAGGTTGTGAAAACTGTCATGAGCCAGAGGAGATGCAGAAGTTTATGCAGCTCTGGATGGACTGGATCCAAGTCGGCGAAGAAGCGGGCTGGCTGATCGACAAGGGAGACGGGCTTGAGCCCGATGGAGCGATCGTGAACCCTGATCTTTCGATCACCGACGGGCCATTCGCAGAATCCAAAGAGCTTGTCGGCGGATACTCGATGGTCGAGGCGGCAAATATTGCTGCCGCGATTGAACTGGCAAAGGGATCCCCGATTGCTGTCTCCGGCGGCACCGTTGAGGTGCGTGCTCTTGCCAATGTGGAGATGGCAAACGAGTGAACCAATCGACCAACCAACTGGTCGAACACTTCTTTCGGCACGAGTCGGCAAAGCTTATCGCTGTGCTGACTCGTGCCTTTGGTCTGCGCCGAATCGACCTGATCGAAGATATGGTCCAAGTCGCGATGATGGAGGCGATGAACTCTTGGAAACTCAACGGAATCCCCCCGAACCCATCCGCCTGGATTCATCTCGCGGCCAAGAACCGCATCCTCGATTCATTGCGACGCGAGAAAACATTCGCAAAGGCGATGGCGTTGTCCGGGCAGACGCTCGCCTCACAAGAGCTGGTCATCGATCAATGGCTCGAAGATGAACACATCGCAGACAGCTTGCTGCGGATGATGTTCGTGTGCTGCCATCCATTGAACGATCGGCAGACACAGATTGCTCTGACATTGAAAACCCTCTGTGGATTCGGTCTATCCGAAGTTGCCCGGGCGCTCCTGCTTCCAATCGAAACGGTGAAAAAGCGTATCCAACGCGCCAAGAAGTCTTTGGCGGGTGCAAAAGTCAGTTTGGAGCTGCCTGACGATGAACAGCTTGAACAGAGGTTAGATGTTGTGCATGATGTACTCTATTTGATGTTCAACGAAGGCTACAGCACCTCGCGTGGTGCTGATCCAATTCGATCAGATATCTGTGAAGAAGCCGCCCGATTGTGCCACTTGCTATGCCAGAACCCGTGTTCATCGCCTGCAACAAAAGCCCTTCTCGCCCTGATGCTGTTCCATGCCTCTCGGTTTGAAGCGAGGACTGACGATCTAGGATCTGTGATTCTGCTCGAAGACCAGTGCCGATCCGATTGGGATCATCAATTGATTGGATCTGCTCAGGGCTGGCTTGCCCAGTCAAAGTGTGGCCAACCAACGACATACCACCTCGAAGCCACCATCGCCATGCTCCATTGCATTGCTCCATGCATTAAAAAGACTGATTGGAGCGGCATATCGGCTCTCTACGGGCGGCTTTTAGAGCTACATAACTCGCCCATGTACGAACTCAACCAAGCGATCGCCATTGGCGAATCAGGCGCTACGCATGAGGCACTGACGCGGCTTATGCAACTCAAGGACCACCCAAAGTTGGAGGGCTATTTCCTACTCGATTGTGCTATAGCAAGAATACATCTGCTCGAAGACGACACGATGAAGGCAGTTGATTCGTATTTGATGGCACGCTCCAAAACTGCCGCAGTCCATGAGCATGAACTTATAGATAAAAAGATTCGAAAGTTGACAGAGATCACGCAAGATGACAGAACACAATCCCACTAAGCTTATTCCAAACATATTGGGGGGATTAAAGGCCACTGGAGATCCAATGCTGAGAGTTCAAGTTCCACAGCTCATCGTAATTGTCGCAGTCCTATCACCTTTCGGCTACGCGGGGTACGAGCCTACCCTGGAGCAACGATTAGAGAAACTCACTGAAACTCTAGAGGCCGCCCGCATTAAAACTCATGTCCCGGGCATGGCGATTGCCATCGTGAAGGATGACCAGGTCATCTGGACCCATGGCTTTGGAGTTACCGATACCGAAACACAAACACCTGTTGACGACCATACAATCTTTGGTGTCGGTTCAACAACCAAGGCGTTCACGGCCACATTGGTCGGCATGCTAGTCGAAGAGGATAAGACGAGCTGGGATATGCCGGTCACTGAGTACCTCCCATATTTCGACCTCAATCTAAAAAGCGATGATCAAAACGCTGAGTGTACCTTCCGTGATTTGTTGAGCCATCGCCATGGCTTTGCAAGGATGGGATTGCTGTGGTTTAGCGGGGAAGCTTCTCGTGAAAGCATTCTCCACACCGCGGCCGGTGCCGAGCCGATCGACGAGTTCCGGGCAGGATTCCATTATTGTAATGTGACCTACCTCGCAGCGGGCGAAGCCGCTGGTGTAGCGAATGGGACAAACTGGGACGAGATGATGGAGAGTCGGATTTTCGAACCGCTCAATATGGCATCAACCATTAGTCACACACCAGATCCAGAAACTGATCCGTCGGTTGCGCTGGGCTACAACTGGAACGAGTTTGATGAACAGTATGAGCGTGCGCCATCGATCAACATGGACGGAATCGCTCCGGCCGGTGGGGTGTATTCCAATGTTCTTGATATGGCCCAATGGATCCGGTTGCAACTTGGCGAAGGCGAAATCGACGGGAAGCGATTGGTCTCTTCCGATGTCATCCAAGAAACATGGACGCCTCAGATTGAGATTGGCAGTGGCGTCTCGTATGGGCTCGGGTGGATGCTCAGGGAAGTTGAAGGTCGCAAAGTCATAGAGCATGGCGGTATGATCCCAGGATTCAGTGCTCAGGTGAGTTTAATGCCTGAAGAAAATCTCGGATATGTAATGCTTATGAATCAAGGCGAATCGCCACTCGGCGCAGCATCGGTGGATTGGGTCTTTGGCGTAATGCTGGAGGAATGGCCCGATGAGAATGAGATCGTTGTTGATCAGGACATTGATCTTGATGATTTCACAGGCACCTACATCGCAAACTTCGCCAAGTTTCAGGATGAACAGTTTGAAATCCGCATCGTGGATGACGGGCTTGAACTCAATGTTCCAAGCCAAAGAATATTTGCCCTCAACAATCCAGACAGTGACGGATTGTGGACCTTTGAGTTGACGGATCAAATTGCTCTTTCTTTCAAACGCGATTCAGAAGGGGCGGTTGTCGGGTTGGTCATGCATCAGAGCGGGTTCAGTTTCCAAGTCCCTCGCAAGGGGCATGAAGAAGCGGAAGTTGTTCCCGGTGATGAGCTCGATCAATATCTGGGGGGATATATCCGAGAGCAGGGCGGGAAAAAAGTGCAGATTGTCATCAACCGTGGTCGGCTTGCGATGAATGACAAAGGAACACTCTTGGACTTTGAGACCCCTGACAAGCATGGGCATGCATCACTGAGGAATCGCCCAGACTGGGGCGCGACATTCAAGCACGATGCTGAAGGGGTGGTTGAGTCATTTGTGTTTCATGGTCGCGCGGGCGACAAACTCTTTGTGCGTGAAGTTGAGGGTTTGACTGCCATGCTACCAACCATCGAAGAAATCCATGAACTTCGTAACACGAGCGGTAGAATCGAAACCGCTCGGGATGCTGGCGGAAACAAAGCGACCGGGAAGATATGGGTTGCTCAGTCCGGTCTGTCGGGCACATTTACATCGTACTCCCAAGGCCAGTTTCAATACGCGAGTCATATGGATTTCAGCGAGCATGGTCATGTTGATGTCGTCACCAACAGCAATGGGGCATGGTACTTCGATTCAATGCGTGGATTTAAGACACTCAAAGGCGATGAACAAATCCAAGCATTTCTCAAAGCGCCTGGTGCGATCGAGGGTGATTGGAATGAGTACTTCGATTCCGTTCAGGTCATCGGTACAGCTATTGTAAATGATCGTCCGGTCTATGTAGTCCGTCTCAAGAAAGGCGAGCTGCCGAGCCGGACATACAGAATCGATGCAGAGTTTGGTGATGTGGTGCAAATCAATATGATAGAGAAAAATGGACAAACATCAGTACCAGTCACCATTAGGTATTCAGAGTTCAAAGTCATCGACGACATCCGCACGCCCATGCGTATCGTGTCAGAAATTCCAGGTTCAGGTTTCACGATCATTACTATAGATGAGATTGAATCTGGACTAGAGCTTTCCGACGAAGTGTTTATGCTTGTTGATTAGTAGGAACAGTGCAAGTTGCAAGTATTAGATGTTATCACCATTGGGTTTGACGCTATAGCCAGATCAGATTTGGTAATGAATAGGGTCTACGCTATGAAGTGGCTCGCTCCCAGTCTAGCCCAAACTTGGCAAGGTACTTCCGTACCCGGTCAGAATCGTTTGTGGATGATCGCCGGACGCGTGAAGCAGCGAATAGCTTTCGCCCGGTATCAGAAAGCGAGTTCGATTTTCGGCACACTTCCAGTACAAAAACAAGTTGAGCTTGATCAAAGAGATCAATCCCGGAGATCTGTTCCTGGGTGAGCAGCTCTGCGAGTAATTCATTGCGGTTCGAGTGCCCAGTTTCTTTCCATAGTGTACGGAGTCGATTCGTCTCTTCCTCAACCGTGTCAATCGTGATACGCCCGCCTGGTGCGAGTGTGGACATGCGGGTAAGGGCAGCGTTCAGATCGCGGAAGTTTCCGGGCCAGATTGCTTCTGGTGAGGTTGCAAAATCGAGAAAGCGGCGATGGGCCTCTTTGCTGAATCTGGCTTGTTGATTTCGGCTTTGGGAGAGCCGTTCGAGTTCGTACTCAATATTTGGTTCGATGTCCTCGGGGCGATCGCGTAGTGCCGGCAGCTCAAATGTCCAAAGATTGATCCTTGCGAGCAGGTCGTCGCGGAATGTGCCCTGGCGGACATGATCGATTAAGTTGCGATTTGTCCCAGCAATGAGCTGGAAGTCGCTCGATACTTCGACATCTGAGCCGAGTGGGGTGAATCGCTTCTCTTCGATCGCGCGCAGGAGCATGGCCTGTTCATCTATGCCCAGCTCGCCGATTTCGTCTAAGAATAGCGTTCCTCCATCTGCTCTGCGAAGGAGTCCGGGGCGATCAGTCACAGCGCCGGTGAATGCGCCTTTTTTGTGCCCGAAGAGCGTGGACATCGCTGAGTCTCCACGGATGGTGGCACAGTTGACTTCGACGAGATGGCCTGTGACAAGGTGCCTGTGCTTGCGGAGTTCGAAGATGCGATTGGCGAGCCGGGACTTACCCGCGCCAGTGGGGCCGGTAAGCAGGATCGGATCGGTTGTCCGTGCGGCGACATGCTCAATGCGTTCAATAAGTGAGTTGAATGCCTTGTTTCGGGTCTCAATACCGTCTTTGAGCGAGGCGACCGCGTCCTCGTACTCGCGTTCGAATCGTGATGCGAGCCGATCGTACTTTGTTAGATCAAGATCGATGATCTGGAACCGTCCCGGTGCTTCTTTATTGCCTCGTGGCGGGGAAGTCTGAATGAGTTTACCCGGGAAGTAGCTGGTTTCGGTGAGCAAGAAGTTGCAGATTTGGGCAACATGGGTGCCGGTTGTGATGTGTACGAGGTAGTCCTCACGCTCGGTATCAAACGGGTACGCCTTGGCAAAGTCGTGGAGGGTGGTGTACACCTCCTCGAAGTCCCATGCGTCCCGCATCTCAACGATGTGCCTCACAACCGTTGTTTCTGGCGAGACTGAGAGGATGTCCTCCTCAACTTGCTCGGCAAGTGCCGTTGCGCGTTTGTTGTGGATGAGTTCGAGCCGATCGACTACGAAATCTTCGTGTTGGCACAACGAGACCGTTGGCCGCCAGCGTTCCCATCGCTTGGTGCCTTTGCCGGTGTCCAGGGTGGTGCCAAGGAGGCCGATGATCACGGTTGGTTTGTGCTTAGGCGGTGGCATGAAAGATTATATCGGATAGTAAGCGATAAATATACATCAATTTGAGGGTATTTGAATCAGCTCATATTTTACAAAAACAGCCGCTGTGGCGATATAAGCGTGTTTTCACTGTTTGGCACAGCAACTGCATAGGTGTATCCCAGCTCAACAAGCTGCCTCTTTGACAACTGAGACAACATAATCGATCAGGATCGCACATTGGCCATGCCGGGGGGGGAGGGATTGCATCTCCCCCCGGCTGAGGGTTCGATTCCCTCTGCATCCATTCGCTCGGTTCATCGTCCAGCGGCTCGCACTTCATTGAAGTTCGCGCGTCCCGCGACTTGGGTTCTCCCGGTGTGCCAGAGCGTGTTGCGCTAGCTCAAATGGTAGAGCAATGAACTTATAACTCATCTGTTGCGGGTTCGAGTCCCGCACGCACCACAGGTAAGGTCGAAAGACCGAGGGGTTCGAATCCCCACCAGACTAGACATCTGGATCTATGCGTGGATTGAGGGCGGACTGATCGCGTGAACACAGCCGAATCGTGGTCCATTATGGCGCTTGTGTCATGATTGCTATGCATCGGCACCAAAGACTCAGCTTGCGGCTCGGTGGATACCGACTCATCACTCAAGGCTGACTACGGCTTGGCGTTGTAATCATCTGCACTTCGGTGTGGGTGTGAGCACCGCACGAAATGTACAAAGCTTTGAGCGGCGAGTCTTAAACCAAGTCCCGTTGAAGAACCGGGTGAGCACGCGTGAGGACGCGCTCAATCTGCTTTAAATGATCATGTTGTCTCAATTGTCAAACAGTGTTTGTTTGATCTGATTGAAGTGCCTCATGCACAAACGCCCAACGAAAGGAGCCATGCCATGAGAAAGACTATCCGTATCCGTAAGCATGAACTCGGCCTGTGGTTCCGCCACTCCGAACTCTACCAAGTCCTCGAGCCAGGGAAGTACGCCGTTTGGGCGCTCCCGTTTCGGGGAAGAATCAATGACTTTGAGGTTCTCAACACCCTTAGCCCTCGATTTGAGCACGAAGATCTCAAAGCATTGGTGCGCGATCAACGCGTCGCGTCACGGTTGAGCGTTGTCGACCTCAAGGACACCGAGCGTGCTTTGGTTTGGATCGATGGCCGTCTCGGTGCGATTCTGGCAGCTGGTGTGCACGCATTCTGGAATCAGAATGCGGAAGTGGTTGTCGAGCGTTTCGATGTGAGTACTGGTCGATTCGAGCACCCAAAGCTCGAGATCATCGAGAACTTCCCCGGCGGCGTCCGGTTCTTCACCGGCGTCCGGGTCGAGTCGCACGAGCAGGTCATGTTGTTCAAGGACGGCAAGCTTGTTGATCAACTCGGCGCAGGGCGGTATGCGTTCTGGCGAGGAGGCCCAGCCTTCACTTGGAAGTCCGTTGATCTGCGCGAGCAAGTCGAGGATATCCAAGGGCAGGAGATCATGACCGCCGACAAGGTGACCCTACGGGTGAATCTCGTCGTGACGCATCGGGTGACCGATGCGGTCAAGGCGGTCACCGAAGTGGTTGATTGGTCGCAGGCGTTGTACCGCGAGGCGCAGCTCGAACTCCGTGCAGCTATCGGCGGGCGATCGCTTGAGAAGTTGCTTGCCGACAAGGACGAGGTTGGGAACGAGATCAAGAATCGGTTGGCAAAGCGTGCAGCCGAGTTCGGGGTTTCGGTCTCGGGAGTTGGTCTGCGAGACATTATCCTGCCGGGCGACATGAAGGTGATCCTAAATCAGGTCATCGTCGCCGAAAAGCAGGCGGAAGCAAACCTGATCCGTAGGCGAGAGGAAACCGCCGCCGCACGGAGCCAGGCAAACACCGCAAAGCTGCTCGAGCAGAACCCTGTGCTCGCACGAATGAAGGAACTCGAAGCCCTGCAGGAGATCCTGCGAGGCACCGACGCAACCTTCGTTCTGGGTTCGGGAGATCTGAGCGAGCAGATCGGTAGCCTCATCAAGCGTGAGGCGAGTAAGTAGTTCTCTATGCGTCCCGCTCGACAGCGGGCGGGACGCTTTATAACTGGGTGTAGCTCAGCTTGGCAGAGCGTGTGCCTTGGATGCACAAAGTCGTAGGTTCGAATCCTTTCACCCAGATTAGAAGAAAGATGAGGCTCTGTAGCCCAACTGGCAGAGGCGGTGGTTTTAGAAACCACTCAGTGCAGGTTCGAATCCTGTCAGAGCCATTGAGATAATTTTGCCCCGTAGCTCAGTTGGATAGAGTGCCGCACTACGAATGCGGATGTCGCAGGTTCGAATCCTGCCGGGGCAGTTAGGAAGTAGATTGGCTCCGTAGCCCAATCGGTAGAGGCAGTGGTCTTAAAAACTGCTAGGTGCTGGTTCGAATCCAGCCGGAGTCATTGATGGTGGATGTAGCTCAATGGGATAGAGCATCCGAGTGTGAATCGGAAGGCTACGGGTTCGATTCCCGTCATTCACCCTTGTACCATGTATCAGAGTTTAAAGGAGAGTTGTAAGATGACTGATCACACATTAATAGAGACCGGCGAAGCAACCGCGATGCTGCCGCTTCCAAATAACCAGAAGCCGATCACCGTCATCGGAACGGAATCAATACGCAAGACCTTCGATGCGCCATGTTTGCAGCAGGCAATCAACTCTGCGATGGCGCCCGGGGTCTCGCAGGTGGTTCTCAATCCTGATGCCCATGTCGGATACGGCGCACCAGTTGGCTGCGTCATGGCTTCACCGACACATATCTACCCCGGCCCAGTCGGTGTGGACATCAAGTGCTCCATGTCGCTGCTCGCAGTCGATATCGACGAGGACGCGATTGTGGATCGGAAGATCCGCCGAGCATTGATTGATGCGATCTGTGAGCGTACGCCTACAGGCACCGGCCGAGGCCAGCGCCATGTCAAGAAGGCTCGCACTGTATCCGAAGAACTCGGGCGTCAGCTGGTGACCGAGGGCGCGTCGGTTGATGTCTGCGAGCAACTCGGAATCCCACCAGAGTGGGCCCAGCGGTGCGAGGATAGTGCGCATGTCGGTCACGATGGAACGCATGACGCACTTCGCGCTCGGCTCGAGCTGCTCTGCACCGATCCACAGTTCAACACGGGAAAGCGTCTCCGATTCGGAGAGCGTTTCGCGGGCAAGATGCGTCAACTCGGCTCCTACGGCGGCGGAAATCACTTCGGTGAGTGCGAAGTCGTCCGGGTTGGCGAGTCAGAACGAAGCAAGAAGGCCGCTGAGGTCTTCGGGCTTCGTGACGGCGGCGTCGCGTTCCTCTCGCACTGCGGATCACGCGGATTCGGTCACGACCTAGCAGCGGGGCAGTTCCGGACTTTGCAAGATCACTTCGCAAAGTGGGATATCCCATTGCCAGGCGGAGACCGGAACCTCGTTTGTGCTCCCCTAGGAACACCCGAGGCCGATGCATACATCGACGATATGTCACTCGGTGCAAACTTTGCTACGGTTAACCACCTGTTGATTAACTCGCTCGTGCTCGAAGCGTTCCAAGAGATCTTCCCGGGCATCGATGGGCGACTGGTGTACTTCATCAGCCATAACATCGCACGCCAGGAAGTCGTCAACGATCGGCTCGAGTGGGTCCACCGTAAGGGCGCGACCCGCGCATTCCCTGCGGGGCATGACGGTCTAAAGGGTACGCCGTTTGCCGATACCGGGCATCCGATTTTGCTCCCTGGGAACCCTCAGGATGGCTCGGTCGTGATGGTTGCTGATGCAGGGGCAGCATTGTCATGCTACAGCGTCAACCACGGCGCCGGGCGTGCGATGTCGCGTACGAAGGCAAAGAATCAGCTTGATCAGATTGAAGTCGATCAATCGTTCAAGGATCGTGATATCCTTTCGAACTGCCGGAACTACCCCATTGACGAAGCTCCGGCAGCGTACAAGGACTTCGAAGAAGTTTTGAAGTCAGTCAAGACTGCGGGGCTTGCAAGTGAGGTTGCCCGTTTGAATGCGAAGTTTGTGATCAAGGATGGCGATAAGGCCGACGACTAGTTGAGAGGATAATTTTATGATTCATATTGATGGCTCAACTGGCGAAGGCGGCGGGCAGATCCTTCGGAGTGCATTGGCACTCTCGATGGTGACCGCTCGCCCTTTTTGCATTGAGAATATTCGTGCCAATCGTCCAAAGCCAGGGCTGTTGCGCCAGCACCTCACCGCGGTCAATGCCGCGACGGCGGTGTGCGGTGTGCAGGTGTCGGGCGCGGAACTCGGATCGTCTACAGTCGAGTTCAACCCGGGTGATGTCAATGGCGGCGAGTATTCAATCGCTATCGGTTCCGCAGGAAGTACAACACTTGTACTTCAGTCGATTCTGCCCGCGTTGATGACTGCGAGTGAGTCCTCGGTGGTAATGATCGAGGGCGGGACGCACAATACCCACGCGCCCAGTGTCGATTTCCTGTGCAAGTCATTCCTGCCGATCATCGAACGAATGGGGCCGCGAGTGCGTGTAGAGATTGAACGCCACGGGTTTTATCCCGCTGGTGGCGGGCGGATCCGGGTCGAAATTGATCCAGTGAAGAAGCTCACGCCAGTTTCAATCATGGAGCGTGGTGAAATTGTTGCACAAACAGCAACAGCAACAGTCGCTGGGCTATCCCCGGACATTGCCAAGCGAGAGTTGGAAGTGGTTGCCAAGAAGCTCGAATGGGGTGAAGACTCGCTCCGCATTGAGCAGCTCGCTGATAAGGTCGGGCCAGGGAATGTGCTCAGCATTGAGATTCAGAGCGAGCATGTAACCGAGGTATTTACCGGTTTCGGCGAGCGTGGCCGATCCGCTGAGCGTGTGGCCAAATCAACAGTGGCGCAAGTCAATCATTATTTGCATAAGGGTGTTCCAGTTTGGAGCCATCTCGCTGATCAACTCATGCTCCCGTTTGCAATGGCAGGGGCGGGGGAGTTCAGTACTTGTGCTCTGACTCCACACTCAGAGTCGAATGCATCAGTGATCGAGCAATTCTTACAGATCAAAATTCAATCGAAAGAACTCGATCGGGGATTGAAAGCAGTCCGGATCATATAGATCATATATGGGAATACACGAGTAGCAGTGGCGCCGTATCCTAGAGCCATGCCTATTCAATTGGCTCTATCAGGTGCCGTATTCCCGGAGAATTATGCATTAGATGCCATAGAATAATACCAAAGTTCTATCAGGAGTTATTGCTTGTCAATGGTTGTCTCAACTAGAGTGTTAGGTAAACGGAAGCCGCTGCTAGCGGATTTCAGTGTGCCCCCTCCAATTGAGATTGGTGATGGGGGAGAAGCAACGCTCCGTAAGATCATTGAACACATCGTGCACAGCGAAGTCGCCATGTTTGATCGTCGGCAGGAGCAGTTGCGATTTGATCGTGTGCTGAGTAAGTCGCAAATAGATAGTGAGATAGCATCAGGAAAAATTGACCCTGCCAAAAAGAATTACACCCAAACTGCGGATGTTGAAGAGGCAGTTGGGGTGGCTCTGATGGGATTTATTGATGGGCTTTATCTCGTGATTATCGATGAAGTCGAACGAAAATGTCTCGACGAGATAATCCGGTTAAGTCCAACGAGTCATATCACATTTATTCGTCTGGTCTTCCTGGCTGGAGCATAAGAAATCCGGAGTAAAGAATGGATCGAGAACAGCTACAGCAACAAGTCGAAGAAGCACGTGATGTTAAATGGATCGACGCTCAAATAAAGAAGATGATTCGAGTCCCTGGCAAGGCACGCGATGAGTTGCGATCGATAGTTGATCATGAAAGAGATGGCTACCGTCATATCGAAGATGATGATCGGCAGAAACGAGCGGTAAAGTACTTCGCGAAGATCGATGAGAAGCAAAGGCTGAAGCTCTGGGTCTCGTTGTTTCCCAAGATGGCATCGCATATTGAACAGGCGTGGCAAACAGCTGGTGATCGCCCCTATCAGCAGGGCTACATACGATTTCCTTTTCGATCCCCAGATAGAGCTGAGAGTATCGATGCCAACCGGGCTCGTTTCTTTCTCTCAATGTGTGATTCACTCGCCGGCTACAAGGAAGGCATTGAATGGGTCGCGGCTTGGTCGCAGCATCTGAAGATATACTCCAATGAGCCAAGGGCACATATTGGCTGGTTGCTCGCCACTGTCCTCCGGCAAGGTGGTGATGATGCTGATCGTGTACGAAGTGTTCTTGTGGACTCGATCAATGGAGATCATGAAGTTGGCGATATGGGGCATCATGTCATTTCTGCGATGCTTAACTCAGACCAGCGTGATGATTGGGAAGTAATTGCCAAACTTCTGCTCGCCGCTCAGCGGCAGGAAGGATTACGCCAATCAATTCTTGAGGCAATCGATGAGGCGAATCCAGAAGCATTCCAATACATGCTGGGCGTTATTCGTGAGCATGATTTGGGACGCTTCAGCGCGACTGTACGTGCATTCGATGCGTGGCTCGGTATGCAGTGGGCTGGTGGAAGCGGTAAAGTTGTTCACGATGGTGTTGATTCGCTCTGCTTGTATCTAGGCGACGAGAAAGCGAGATTGCATGCCATTGAATCAGCTGAGCCTTCGGAGGCATTTCTTGCACTGTGGGTTAGCGCGTATCTGGATGCACAAGAGGCGGTGAAGCAGGCTGAGCTGATGTTGGTTCATCAATGTCCAGAACGACGATTTGTTGCCGTGAAGATGTTTGAGCATTTGGCCCTATTGCCAGAGTCAATAGAGAAGATTATAACACGATTGCTGGCTCAGGAGGAGAATGATGAGCGTGTGCTCATGGCCATGGCTTCATTTATTGCTCGTATCCAGTTCACTTCAGTGACTCCAGAGTTGTTTGAATCAATGGGTAACCTGTTCAATTCGATGCCCAAGCGCAAGCAGAAACTTGAGCCAATCGTTTGGCCTTGGGCAAAGTATGAGTACGATAGACGAGTGGTTGCGTCAGCTCTCAAGGCAATGGCAAGTGGTTCGCCAGATCAAATGATCCCATATATGCACGCACTTGATTCATGGGATGTTGTCAATCTCATTGAGCACCTCGCTGGGACTGGGCACGATTGGATCAATGGGAAGACGGTCAAGCGAAAGCCGAGGAATCTGTCTGTGCAAGCTCGTTCAGCAGTTGCTCAACTTACCTGTGATTCGCGTCAAGATGTCCAGAAAGCAGCATTCAAGGCGATCGAAAGGCTCCCTGTCGAACAAGATGAAGTTGAATTATTGATGAGTAACCTCCATCGCACGGCTGCGAGTCTTCGTCAAGGGGCTATCAGTAGATTATCGAAGCTCAAAGATCCTGAGGTGATCAAAATAATTGGCACTTTGCTCGAGGACAAGAACGCCAAGAAGCGAGCCGCGGGGCTAGAACTTGCATCGCATTTGATCGAATCAAAGCGTTCGTCCAAGAAAGTGCAAGCGGCGGTTCGATCGTTCGCAGATTTTTTCACTGACAAGGATCAGAAAGAGTCCGTGGATCGGATTCTCGGTAAGGCTTTAGAGACGGTCTCTCTAAGCGACTGTCTCGGGCTTGTCCGAATGGGATCGCGATGTTCGACGATCAAGCCAAAGTTTGTAGGTGTTCGAATTGAAACGCCAGCCGCGAAGAAGTGCCTCAAGGAAATCGCGGATCTGTTTGTTCTACATGGTGAAACAGAAGTTGAACTTGAAGAAGGCGAGTTTGGGGATCAGGGGAAAAGTGTAGAGTTGCTATCATCGGCGGGATGGAAGTTTCCAAAGCCAAAGGCAATTGAAAATCATCGGGAAGAAGCAGTTGGGCGTCTGCCATTATGCAATGTTTGGCTGGATTGGCTTGATGCACGGTCAATGGAAACGCGTGATTCAGATGGGCTAGAACTGGTTCGAGCTATGGCGTGGATTCATCGTGGGGAATCATATAGAAAGCACCTCCCTAAGCCGTTTCAGAAAGAATACACATGGCAGTTGCGATATGGTTTTGAACGACTTGTTTCATGGCTCATGGTTATTTCAAAGCCTCAAGGTGCGGGGACAAAGCTTGTTCAGTACTTCGAAGATTCCCTTGCTCGTGACTCAATGAGCGATCAAGAGAAAGTCGATCTTCGTGAAGATCGTGGTTATCGAGAGCCAGGCTTTGTATCGAAGCGGGCAAGTGTCCTAGCTTCATTTCGCACTGATCATAATCATCTATTCACCAAGAACGATAACATTCAACTCGGAGCCCTGAAAATGCTGGCGCTCGATCGGGATGAACCAGATTGCTATGGCCCTACGGTAGAGGAGTTTGTTGTCGCATATGACAAAGGATTGGTGAATGATCGAGACATGGTTTGGCACATGCTCCATCCGCGTGTTCAGCCAAAGCACGAAGGGTACGCATATGGACCTTCCGTTGTCCTGGGGCCAATTAAGGAGTTGACAGGTTTAAAAACCCATAAGGCAATCGGCGATAAAGCAGGACTTATTCGTACAGTTGACGAAATGCGAGATCGCATTATCTCCCTCGAACTCACACGCGGCGAAATGCTCACGTCTGCAAGTCATCCGGCAGCATTGCTTCGTTTCTCAGGTGGCGCCAAGGTATTCTTCGACTTTGCAGTTGCTTTGGGGAAAGACAAAATCGTTCGCCAAGACCAGTGGGGTGATCCTACCCGAGCATATTCTTTCAGCCGGCTTATATCAGTGACGAATCCAATAGAGGCTGATTCACCAGAGTTATTTGCTCGGCTCTATCAGTCATCGGGGCTCAAAGAAGCACGGCTGCTCGAACTGGTCATGTTTGCTCCTCAGTGGGCACCACATGCAGAACAAACACTTGGGCTCGATGGTCTTGAGGAAGCCGTGTGGTGGATTCATGCACATACGAAGAAGAATGACTATTGGCGGAACCAAGATTTTAGAGAAATCTGGGCCGCTCAAATCAATGAACGGACTGAGCTTGATTCTGATGATCTAGAAGAGGGGGCAGTAGATGTTCGATGGTTCACACGAGTAATTGAGCTTGTTGGTGATGATGGATGGACGAAGTTACAGAAGCCAGCCAAATATGCCTCAAACAGTGGAGGGCATAAGCGAGCACAGCTCTTTGCTGATGCAATGCTCAATCGTTTAGATGGGGACGAACTCCTTTCGCGGATCAATGACAAACGGCATCAAGATGCTGTTCGAGCACTCGGTTTGATCCCTTTATCGAAGAAGAAATCAGAAGCAAAGATAGAGATGCTTGTTCGCTACAAACAAATCCAAGAGTTCAAGCGTGAGAGTCGTAAGTTCGGAAGTCAACGGCAAGCGAGCGAGGGGAAGTCTGTTGCAATCGCAATGCAGAATCTCGCCAGAACAGCAGGGTTCCGTGACCCAAGGCGCCTGCAATGGGCCATGGAATCACAAGCGGTCACTGATCTTGCCAAAGGTCCAGTTGTAGTCACTATTGAAGAAACAAGTGTTTCTCTTGCAATCACAGAAGCGGGCGAGCCCGAGTTGGCTGTGATGAAGAAGGGCAAAAAACTCAAGAATGTTCCCGCCAAACTCAGAAAGAATGATGAGATTGCCCCTTTGCGGTCTCGAGTCACCGAACTCAGAAGGCAGCGATCTCGGATGCGTATATCGCTTGAGGAATCCATGTGTCGAGGTGATGAGTTCTCCCGATCGGAACTCAAGGAGTTTGCAGCCCATCCGATTCTCAAGCCGATGATTGAGCGGTTAGTTTTTATTGGCAACGGTCAGCTTATTGGCTATCCTGAACAATCAGGTCAACTCTTGCGCAATCATAATGGGACACTCGAGCCGATCGGCAACTCTGACAAGCTACGGCTTGCTCATCCAACTGATTTACTTAAAGCAGGAGATTGGAGTGAGTGGCAACGAGATTGCTTCAAAGCCGAACGCATCCAGCCATTCAAACAAGTGTTCAGGGAGGTGTATCCAAAGACCAAGTCCGAGCTTGATCAGTGTGATATGCCCCCTCGATATGCCGGGCATCAAGTGAATCCACGACAAGCTCTCTCACTTCTCAAGCAGCGTCAGTGGATCCATTCTCCTGAGGAAGGGGTTCGCAAGGTATACCACGACGAGAAAATTATTGCTGAACTGTGGTTCCAAGAACATTTCTACACGCCTGCAGAAGTTGAAGGTTTAACACTCGAGGGTGTTGCATTTATCAGCAAGGAAAAAAAAGAAGAACGCGTTACGGTGAACGAGATCCCTGATCGAATATTCAGCGAAGCAATTCGTGATCTTGATCTTGTCGTCAGCGTAGCGCACGCTGGAGGAGTAGATCCTGAAGCATCAGCATCAACCGTGGAAATGCGAGCGTCGCTTCTTAGAGAAACTTGTATGCTCCTTGGCTTGAATAATGTACAGGTCAAGGATCATCATGCAATCATCGACGGGACTCGAGCGACGTATTCGGTGCATCTCGGAAGCGCTTCCACCTCTGTGCTTCCAGGCAAGGCGATGTTCATCGTGGCCGTTCACAGTCAGCATCGTGGTCGGATTTTCCTTCCCTTTGCCGATAGCGATCCAAAGTCTGCGGAGGTTCTCTCAAAAGTCTTGTTGCTCGCACGCGATGATGAGATAAAGGATCCGCATATCTTGGATCAAATCCGGGCATAAGCATTTAGTATCTAGGCGAATGAAGGGCATGTTGTTGTGTGACTTGCTTGGAACTCCACCTTTTCAACACCGAAAGCTGCAAGATCTCGGCCCGCTGTCCTGGATAGAACTGAGGCCTTCAACGGGGTGGTTTCACCATCCGTTGGACCCTGAATATGGCAACCTCCCGCTCAAGCAAAGCCGTCTCTGAATAGAGATGATCCCGCTGCCCCAACATTCTTGTCATTGGAGCCACATGGGACAATGCACGAGTTCGCGCCAGCCCGTATCCTTGAGCCATGGCGATCGCAATCGACTCAATCAGGTGCCACAAACTCCGCGAATCAGGCGACACACGCCGTGTTTTGCGATGTCCAGGTCTCGGCGTTTAGACAGGGTGCATATCGCGAGAAATCGTTGGTATTGACCCATTCATGGCCGATTCTACAGGGATTCATCCCCGATTGTCGCTCAAAAAACCGGACAAAACGGACATCAAAACCCACAACAAACTGCTGGCCCCCCACGGATAAGGGCAGGGATCTGAGTATCTCTTGGCCACCGTATCGTGCCCCCGCTATTGTGACATAGAGCAACAGCAAGGGGGCAATCTAGTGGCCGAAGGGGTGATACAGGTTGCACACAACCCAATGAAACCAATGGAGCCAATGGCTACCAATGAAGATACCAAGCCGGAGCGATCTACATTTGAATACTCGGATGAGTTTGAGTCATGGTGGGAATCCTACCCATCGCGTCCTGGTTGCCCGAAGGGAATCAAATCTGAAGCCTGGGTAGCATGGAAGAATCTCACAGCCGACCAACAAGCGGATGTTCCCAAGGCAACCGCCAACCTGATCCAAAGCAAAGAATATCCAAAGGATGCTCAACGGTTTCTGCGACCCGATCGTGGCAATAAATGCGGGGAGAAGGTCTTCGAATCATGGCTAAACATCCCCCACAAACACCTGAATACAAGGATTAATGACCGAAACATTATCGCCCATGAGGGCAATGGTCCATTGGAAAGGCTAATCGCTATATCTGGAGGGGGGGCTACTCATGATTTGTCCCATCACTCGCACAATCGCGGTTCAGCAGGCGATCAACTTCGGCTTTCCGAAGCGTCAATGCATTGCATTTCTTGATCCAGAATATCAGCAAAAACCGAACCAAATCGATGCCGTAAAGAAGATCACTCCAATCGTTTCAGAGGGTGGGCTCGTATTGATTCGTGGTGGCGTAGGTACCGGTAAAACAGCTCTCGCTTGCTCATACGGGTATGGGTGGTATAGGCGTGGGTATTCATCTAGGTATGGGAAGGCTCGGTACTGGCGACAAACTGGATTACTCAATGAGCAAAAATCGAGTTTTTCAAATCGACAGACCAGTGACCCTTTCAGTCTGGCTCAAGACTGCGGGCTTCTGGTAATCGATGAACTTTTAGCAACACACGAATCTGCATTTGATCAAAATGCATTACGAGATATTCTGGATGTGCGGTATGCAGGGCTCAAACCCACGATTCTCATTACCAATCTTGGAGATGACGGGCTCCGTTCGGCGTTAGACAGCCCGACACTCGATCGCATACGCGATCAGGGGGTCTTGGTAGAAGTGACCGGACGCTCAATCCGATAGTCATCGAATATCCCATGACCAAGATTCTTCAATCGACTCCAAATACGAAAATCAGATAGAATGCGGAAATGGAAAGGTGAAACCAATGGCATCAATCTCACGAGATAAGGGCGGCACTAAACGAATCACATTTACGGATTCAAATGGCAAGCGCCACACGATCCGCATGGGCAAGATCAACGTTAAAGCAGCAGAGGCATTCGTAGCTCGCCTAGAGCGTCTGATCGCTTCCGTGCGCACCGGCACCTCGATCGACGCTCAGACGGCTCAGTGGCTTTCTGAGTTGCCTGAGGGCGAGTATGCCAAGCTGGTCAAAGTCGAGCTAGCAGAGCCAAGAATACCCACACAGATGCAAACGCTTGGCGGGATGCTCGATGAGTATTTCAAAACGATCAATGTGAAGGATGCCACTCGAGTCCGGTATGCCCAAACCCAACGCCGGCTCATCAAGTACTTTGGCAAAGATCATCCACTCGAATCAATCACGCCCCGCGATGCTGACAAATGGCGGTCGGCACTCGAACCCGATTACTCTAACGCCACAATCTCGCGTGATGTTGGAGCGGCCCGAATGTTCTTCAAGCAGGCGGTTCGCTGGGGCATGATCCCATCAAACTCGTTTGAGGGTGTCCGTGCGGGCTCCCAGGTCAACCGTGAACGGTTGTTCTATGTGTACCCAGAGATTGCTCACAAGCTCATTGAGAGCGCCCCAGACTCGGATTGGCGGTGCATCATCGTTCTTGCCCGGTTTGGGGGTTTGCGGTGCCCCTCGGAAGTGCTTGGGGTCAAATGGAGTGATGTGAACTGGGCCGAGAATCGCTTGCTGGTTCGATCCCCCAAGACAGAACGGCATATTGGCAAGGCCGAGCGGATCATCCCACTTTTTCCCGAACTGAGATCAGTCCTGATGGATGCCTAGGAACTGGCACCAGAGGGAAGCGTCTTCGTAGTGGGTCGATACCGAGATGCCACTGCAAACCTCGGTACGCATTTCAAACGCATCATTCGACGAGCGGGACTCACCCCTTGGCCACGGTTGTTTAATGCGATGCGTGCAAGCAGAGCGACCGAACTGGCAGCGGAATACTCCAGTGTCGCATGCACGGATTGGATGGGACATACCAAGGCGGTCGCTGAGGCTCATTACCATATGGTGAGGGATGAAGACTTCGACCGGGCGGTTAGAGAGGCAACACGTGGACCGGGCCAAAATGGTGCATTGGAAAGCGTCACAAAATGCGTCACAGCAGCAGGCGGCACCAAAACAGCAGAGAGCAACAAAACCGATCGCAAATAGATAAGGGACCAGCATTTATGCCGGTCCCTTCATCTTGTTGCCATTCCTTGCAGAATGTATCTAATGGGCTGACCCGGACTTGAACCGGGGACACCGGCATTTTCAATGCCGTGCTCTACCAACTGAGCTACCAGCCCGACACACCCGATTATGGATGCCGAGAAGCAAGAATAGACCCAAACTTGCCCGCGTCAACTGGATCGGGCGAATGTTCGTTCAAGTGAAGTGTGTCAGGTGGATCTGGGTGCGACGGTGTGGATCTGAGCGGGTGGGCTGATTACCGGTCTTTGGAGGGGCCGAGGGCCTGCTCAGGGCCTAGTTTACGGATACCATACCGCCATGACACAAACCGCTGCTGAACCAAAATCTTCGTCCGCTTCTGAGCATATTGAGCCGTTGCTCGATGTTCGGGGGCTCAAAACCTATTTCCCGATCCGGTCCGGGCTGCTCCAGCGGGTGACGGATCACTTTAAGGCCGTCGATGATGTGTCCTTTCAGATCGGCAAGGGCGAGACTCTGGGGCTCGTCGGGGAGTCTGGGTGTGGGAAAACGACCGTTGGTCGGACGCTGCTGAGGTTGGTGCCTGCGACCGCTGGGACGGTGACCTTCGAGGGTCACAACATGTTCACGGCAGCGGGCTCTGAACTTCAGAAACTCCGCAGCGATATGCAGATCGTGTTCCAGGATCCGGCAGGATCGCTCAACCCTCGTATGCGGATCGCTTCGATTGTTGGGGAGCCGCTGCTTATTCATGGGATGGTGACGGACAAGGCCGAACTCCGCGAGCGGGTCGAGTCGTTGCTTGAACGGTGTGGGATGCCTCGGGCGGCGGCGGACCGGTACCCGCACGAGTTCTCTGGTGGTCAGCGCCAGCGGATCGGGATTGCTCGGGCGCTTGCTCTTGAACCCAAGTTTATTGTGTGTGACGAGCCGACTTCGGCGCTTGATGTGTCAATCCAGGCGCAGGTGATCAACTTGCTTATGGATCTGCAGGAAGAGTTCGGATTGAGTTACCTGTTTATCTCGCATGATATGGCTGTGATCCAGCATGTTTGTAAGCGGATCGCCGTGATGTACAAGGGCAAAATTGTTGAAGAAGGGACCCGCGAAGAAATCATCGGGAACCCGCAGCACAAGTACACCCAGTCGCTTCTTTCAGCGGTTCCCGAGCCCAACCCTCGGCGGACCAAAGAGCGTGTTGTCTTTGATGGCGGCGCGATGTAGACGATGGAACACCTGGCGCGCTCCATCCGACGGGCGCCTAGGCCCGATGACCCTCGAGTTCGATTCTTGATCGAGTTGTCGCGTGCGCTTGGAACCTATGGGACGGCTGCGCACCGGCTCGAAGAGACGATCGGGGTGTGCGCCCATGAGTTTGATCTTGAGTGTCATGTGTTTTCGACACCGACCTCGGTGTTTTTGTCTGTTGAGAGCGATGGGAACTATTCTACCTATCTCTCGCGGGTCAATGCGGGGGAGATCAATCTTGCCAAGCTGCGCCGGCTCGACGAGTTGTTCAACGCGGTGATTGTTGGGCGGGTCTCGCCCAAGGCGGGGGTGCGGAAGGTCAAGCAGATTGTTCATGAGCCCGACGCGGTTCCTGCATGGATGAATGTGGGGAGCATCGCGGTTGTCTCGGCGTCTGCGGCTGTTTTCTTTGGGGGTGGTTTGCGAGAACTTGCGGCGGCGAGCATGATCGGGGGGACAATCGGTGTGCTTGGGATGTTCGTCGGGAAGAACCGTGAATACGCGCGGCTGATGGAATTCTTGGCGGGGCTCATCGCGGCGGCGATTGCTTGGATGTTGACAATGGTGATCGGGCCGTATGCGCCGGCGGTGGCGATGATCGCGGGGATTATTATTTTCATCCCCGGACTGACGCTGACGATGTCGATGACGGAACTTGCGACGCGGAATGTGGTTTCGGGATCGGCACGGCTCATCGGGGCGTTGATGATTTTCTTGCTGATGGGGTTTGGGGCCGCGGTTGGGAACCAGGCGGTTCATGTGTTCTTTGAGCTGCCGGAATCTGTTGAACCACAGAGGTTGGCTGAGGGATGGAATATTTTGGCGGCTTTGGTGTCGTCGTTGCTGTTTGTGATTCTGTTCCGGGCCAAGTGGTCTGATGCGTGGGGGATGGTGCTGGCGGTGTTTGTGTCGTTCTATGGATCACGGTTTGGGGTTGCGAACTTTGGGCTGGAGTTTGGGGTGTGCTTTACCGCGGGGTGTGTTGGGGTTCTGGGGAATCTGTATGCACGGGTGATGGATCGTCCGGCGGCGACGGTGTTGCTGCCCGGGTTGTTGATGCTGGTGCCTGGATCGATGGGGTTTAAGAGTCTTCAGATGTTTATTGATGAGGACACGATCATGGGGATGCAGTCGGCCGTGGGTGTGTTCATCATCGGCGCGGCGTTGGTTGTGGGATTGCTATTGGCCAATGTGATCGTGCCGCCTCGGAAGGTGCTGTAGGACCAATCAAATCAGGACTCGGTTTGGAGTTGGTTGTGCTGGTCGAGTAGATCGGAATATGACATTCGGATGGGTTCACCTAGAGCGGGGAGGAAGGTCGATTTGAGTTTCTCGGCTCGCTCGGGTGCGGTCTCGGCTTCTTCTTTTGAGTTTGTGAGGATCTCGAACTCGAAGTGCCATCCGAGATCGTGGACATCGTCGATATGGATTCGAATGGAGTTGAATAGATAGAGTTCGCGGACTTTGGTGACAGTAAGCCAGACTGGGAGCGGGGCTTGTCCGAAGCGTTCGAGGACCTCGTCGTGGGTGTAGATTGTGTAGTCTGAGACTTTGGGTGCGACTTGGTCTGGGCGTTCGTAGAAGATGTATTCGATGGGTTCGGGTGAGCCAATACCTCGCTCGACAGCGATGGCTTCTCGTTTTTTAAGTCGGCCACGGGCTACATTGAAATAGGTGTCGGTCTGGCGGATCTTGGCGACGGGGGTGGCACCCAGTTTTTTGCAGATCAGTCGCGCGAGGTTCGGGTCGCGGAGTTCGGCTTTCCATTCGAGATTCTTCATGGGTTCTGTATCGGATTTATTTGTTGATTGAATCGAGGGTTTGCTGGAGTTTTGCTTCGTCCCATGTCTCTATTCCGAGGGACTCTGCTTTGGTGAGTTTGGAGCCTGCTTTTTCGCCCGCAATAAGGAGGTCTGTGGATTTGGAGACCGAGCCGGTGACTTTGGCGCCGAGGGATTCAAGGGTTTCGGTGAGGTCGGTGCGGTTGAAGTCGTGGAGGGTGCCGGTGAGGACGACGGTCTTTCCGGCGAAGGGGGAATCGATTGTTTGGGATGGGTCTCGGTAGTCTTTGCTGGTGAGGTTTACGCCGCAGGTGGCGAGGCGGGTGAAGGTATCGGTGGCGGCATCTGATTTGAGATAGTCGAAGATCGCGGGCGCGGTGTCTACGCCGAGCCCGGTCTCGTATGTGGTTTCGATTTTATCTTTGGTGCCTGTGAGTTCTTCGCGTTTGATCTGGCTCATGGTGTTGACAGCGGTGGGCATGAGCTGCCAGAGCTTGGCGTCGCGGAGTGATTTGATGTCGGGGAACTGGCGGGCGAGGAGTTTGGCGGTGGTGGTGCCGATGTGGCGGATGCCCATGCCAGCGAGGACGCGCGAGAGCCCTTGGGACTTGGCGGCTTCGATCCCGGCAAGGAGATTCTCGACCTTCTTCTCGCCCATGCGGTCGAGTTCGATGAGGGTCTCGCGGTGGTCTTTAAGACTGAAGATGTCGGCGAAGTGGTTCAGTTGGATTTCGGAGGTCCGGATGAGATCGATGGTGGATTCGCCGAGCCCTTCGATGTCCATCTGCTTGCGGCCCGCGAACCAGACGAGTTTCTCACGGATCTGGGCGGGGCATTCCGGGTTCATGCAGCGGCGGGTGGTTTCGAGTGTGGGGTCGTCGTGTGCTTCTGGGGGATCGATTTCTAATGGGGCATCACAGGCGGGGCAGAGGT
>Ga0209345_10000213_pt1 | contig 81089 bp, 72 predicted proteins | sample Cruoilmetagenom7_FD_187294 | JGI IMG/M metagenome (GOLD analysis project Ga0209345, IMG submission 187294) | Oil polluted marine microbial communities from Coal Oil Point, Santa Barbara, California, USA - Sample 7 (SPAdes) (version 2) | ecosystem: Environmental > Aquatic > Marine > Oil seeps ... | reverse complement strand
GGTGACACCGGCCCAGCAGGTCCGCAAGGTGACACCGGCCCAGCAGGTCCGCAAGGTGACACCGGCCCAGCAGGTCCGCAAGGTGACACCGGCCCAGCAGGTCCGCAAGGTAACACGGGTGCCACAGGCCCGCAAGGTGACACCGGCCCAGCAGGTCCGCAAGGTCCTAAAGGTGACACGGGTGATACCGGTGCCACAGGTCCACAAGGCCCTAAAGGCGACACCGGTGATACCGGTGCTACAGGTCCGCAAGGTCCAAAAGGTCCAAAAGGTGACACCGGTGATACGGGGGCCACAGGCCCGCAAGGTCCAAAAGGTGACACCGGTGATACGGGTGCCACAGGCCCGCAAGGTCCAAAAGGTGACACCGGCGATACGGGGGCCACAGGCCCGCAAGGTCCAAAAGGTGACACCGGCGATACGGGGGCGACAGGCCCGCAAGGTCCAAAAGGTGACACCGGCGATACCGGTGCGACAGGTCCACAAGGTCCACAAGGTCCAAAAGGTGACACCGGTGATACAGGTGCGACAGGTCCACAAGGTCCAATGGGTCCTCAAGGAGCTAAAGGTGACACGGGTGATACCGGTGCAACTGGCCCTCAAGGACCATCTGGCCCAATGGGCCCCCAAGGTCCTCAGGGTGTAAAAGGTGATACCGGAGACACTGGTGCAACCGGTCCAGCAGGTCCCCAAGGTCCTCAAGGTGAAACGGGCCCAGCAGGTGGCGGCTCTAACTTGCTCTGTTTCGCAACTGACCAAACGATCGGTACCCAGGGTAAATTCATGGGTCTAGGCCAGCAAGGTGGTTCGCATCAGGAGGTAGCTGTAATTACACCTTTTGAAGCCGGTGCCTTTATTAAACGCTTCGTGATTAAAGCGGCACAAGGTAACAACCCTGTCAGTGGTATTGCAACGGTTTACCATGATGATGGCCCATTAGGAACTTGTAACCTGGTTGCTAATGATCCAGACGCCGCAAAATCAGTCTGCTCTGGAATCACAAATGGGGTATTAGGTGAGTTTGATAGCCTAAGTGTCTTTGTGAAAACCGATGGTGGTAGTTTCAATGGTGCAACAGCTTGTTTGTTAATAGAAACCGACCCACAAGCGCAATAATTGGGAAGAAGAGTAGAAAGGGTTCTTAACACCCAAGTGGCAATCTCCTAGCCACTTAACCCGCAAACGCGCCACATGTAAGTGTGGCGTGTTTCTTTATGGTTAGTTATTGCTAAGACTGGAGTTGTCGAGCATGTCTTGCCGATAATGCTCATACCACATCTTGGTCGCACCGCAGACAGCGGCAGGCATGACTAATAAATTAATAAAGGGAATCATGGTCATTAACATCACCATGGCACCGAAGCCGAATGTGCCGCTACGTCTTTGTTGTAAGGCTTTGAGCATATCCTGAAACGGCACCTTGTGGTTATCCATCGGGTAGTCAACGTACTGAACTGACATCATCCAGGCGTTGAAAATAAACCAGATAACTGGGAAGGCAAGCGCACCAATCAGCGGTACAAACAGGATCAGCAGGCAGATTAGCGCTCTGGGAAGGTAGTATTTTAGCTTGGTCCATTCACGACCAAATAACCGTGGGATATCTTTAACCAAGGCCCAGAAGCCTTGTTCTGGTAGAACCTTTTCCTCGTTACCAGCCGCTGAATGGAGCTTGTTTTCAACCGCTTCGGCCAATAGGCCGTTGAATGGAGCTGCAATCCAGTTTGCCAGCATGGCAAAAAAGAAGAAAACGAACAAAATTCCACCAATGATGATGACCGGCCACATCAGCCAGGCGAGTGCTGTACCCAGCCATTCCCAGGCACCCCAGCTGGCGATGGTCTGCTCAACCCATTGCGACCACTCAGAAACCTGAGAAATCAATAAAATCAATGCAGTAGAGAGTAATACTAAATTGATTACTAAAGGGATTAGGACATATCGCTTGAGCCCTTTTTCGGTTAACATGCGGAATCCGTCGGCGAGATAGTGAGCGCCATGAAAAGTGTTTTGTGCCATGTCGATTTTTTTACTTTTACTGTGTGCTTATTGGATTAAAATAATTTACACTTAAACGCTTTAGATTATAACCCTGCAAATGTAACAGGGCCTTTCATACAATTAAAATCTTGCCAAGTTGACTAGTATGCTCAGCGTGGCTTTTGACTAAAAAATAGACGAATAAAATAGATGCGATTAAAACAAATTAAATTAGCAGGTTTTAAATCATTCGTAGATCCAACCACGGTATCCTTACCGAGCAACCTGACAGCGATTGTCGGGCCTAATGGTTGTGGTAAGTCAAATCTTATTGACGCGGTGCGTTGGGTGATGGGGGAGTCGTCCGCTAAGAACCTTCGTGGTGATGCGATGACGGACGTTATTTTCAACGGCTCTACCGGCCGTAAACCGGTCGGCCAGGCCAGCATTGAGCTGGTGTTCGATAATTCAGACGGCACGGTGCAGGGTGAGTTCGCCAACTACAACGAAATTTCCGTCAAGCGTATGGTTAACCGTGAAGCTCAATCGAGCTATTTCTTAAACGGAACCCGCTGTCGTCGTAAAGATATCACCGATATTTTCCTCGGAACCGGTCTTGGCCCTCGCAGCTATGCCATTATTGAGCAGGGCATGATCTCGCGTCTTATCGAGTCTAAACCACATGAGTTGCGAATTTTCCTTGAAGAAGCTGCAGGAATTTCCAAATATAAAGAACGCCGTAAAGAGACTGAAAACCGAATACGCCATACCCGCGACAATCTTGACCGTTTAACTGATTTGCGTGATGAGCTAGGCAAGCAACTGTCACACCTCAAACGTCAGGCAACCTCTGCTGAGCGTTACAAAGAATATAAGTCCGAAGAACGTGAGCTTAAAGCTCAGTTAGCTGCGATTCGCTGGCAGACTTTTAACAGCAAGATAGAAGCTTTAGATGATGCTATCCAAAAAATGGAAACTGAAGTTGAAGCTAAAATGGCCGATCAGCGTCATGCCGACAGTGAAATCGAAAAGTCTCGCGAATTACACATTGAACTAACGGATGCTCATAGCGAAGTGCAGGGGCGCTTCTATGGTATCGGTGCTGATATTGCCCGCCTGGAGCAAGCCATTGAGCATGCTCGTCAGCAAAAATCACAACTGTTGGAAGACAAGGCACAAGTTCAAAGCTCATTGGATAAATTACGCGAGCAATTGCGCTTTGATGAATCTAAATTGGAAGAGCTGATGACTGATTTGTTACAGTCGGAGCCTGACCTAGAGCTTAAAACTGAGCAGGTTGAAGAACAACAGCAACAGTTGCAGGACATGGAAGAAGACATGCGCTTTTGGCAACAGGACTGGGATGTGTTCAACCAGCAGGCCCACGCCAACGCGCAAAAAACAGAAGTTGAAAAAACGCGCATCCAGCATCTTGAATCACACATCGCTCGCTATACCAAACGTCTTGAAGATATTCGCGCTGAGATTAATCAGCAAGAGTCCAGCCCCATGGAAAATGATCTGGTTGAAATTGCTAAGGAATTAAGTCTGGCAGAAGAACAATCAGAGCGACTAGAAGAAGAAGTTTCCAATGCAGTTGAGCAAATTAATCAGATTCGCCAGCAACAGCGTGAGCATAACCAAAAGCTGGAAGTATCACGAAAAGACTTGCGTGGGCTTGAGTCGCGTAAAATTTCTTTAGAAGCCTTGCAGAGTGCAGCGCTTGGCGGGCAAAGCGAAGAGTCGGTTAGCTGGTTAAAGCAGCAAGGTCTCGACAGTAAATCTCGCCTTGCACAAAATATTTCGGTCGATTCTGGCTGGGAATTGGCTGCTGAAACTGTATTGGGTGAATACCTTGAAGCGGTTGTTGTTGATGATAATCATGAATATGCAAATACTCTGACTGAGCTAGCCAGCGGTAAGCTGATTTTAATTTCAGGGAAGACTTCATCTGCCAACCATCCAAATACATTACACAGCAAGATTAAAAATGCGGATGCATTAGCTGGGCAATTAAGTAAAGTTAAAGTCGCTGATTCGCTAGAGCAGGCTATGGATATTCGCGGCCAACTTGCTGATGATGAATCGGTTATTACGCAAGATGGTTTATGGCTAGGTAAAAACTGGCTTCGAGTGTCAAAGCAGTCAGAGCAGGGCGCTGGAATTCTCGAACGAGAAGCTGAACTTAATGAGTTAGCAGGAAAAATCGAACAGCAAGAAGCTGTGATGGAAGAGCTGGAGCAAACCAAAGAGCGTTTGGCCGAACAGCTTTCAGAGCAGGAACAATTGTGGCAATCCAAGCAGTCTCAATTGGCACAAGCAAGCCGAGCCTATAGCGAACTGCGTGCAAAAGTGGGCTCTCAACAAGCCAAGCTTGAGCAAGCAAAAAATCGATTGGAGCGCTTACAAAAAGAACAACGTGACGTCATGCAGCAGTTACAGGACGATGAAGAGTTATTGGCCAAAAGCCGTCAACAAATAGAATTGATGGTGGATAGCATGGCGGATGACACTCAACGTCGCGAACTGATGACCACTGAGCGTGAAGAAAAACGCGCACAACTTGAGGCTAAGCGCCAACAGGCTCGCCAAGTTAAAGACGAGCAACATCAATTGGCGATTAAAGTCAGTGCCGTCAAGGCCGAAGTTAATTCGACCCGCGCTGGGTTTGAGCGTGTTAATTCACAAATAGGCGAGCTTACGTCGCGTAAAGTTGAATTAGAGAATCGTTTAAGTTCTGAACAGGACCCAACAGAAGATTATCAAATAGAGTTGGAGCAAGCTTTAGAAAAGCGCTTGTTAGTTGAAGATGAACTCAAGCAAGCTCGTAATAAGTTGTCTGAAATTGATGACAAAATGCGCAAGCTTGAACGTCAACGTCATGAGTCTGAACAGCAGGCGCAAGGTGTGCGTTCTCGTCTAGAAAAATTGCGCATGGATTGGCAAGAGGCTAAAACCCGTCAAAATACTCAAGCTGAAATTTTGGCAGATGCTAAAGCCAATATTGAGACTCTTCTTGAAGAATTGCCGGAAGAAGCTAATGAGCAACAGTGGATTAGTGATATTGAAGACATTACTGGCAAGATCCAGCGACTTGGTGCGATTAACTTAGCCGCGATTGAAGAGTTCAAAGCGGCAGAAGAACGTAAAACCTATCTTGATGCCCAGCATGAAGATTTGAACGAGGCTTTAGAAACCTTGGAAAGCGCTATTCGTAAAATCGATCATGAAACCCGCACTCGCTTTAAAGAAACTTTTGATAAGGTAAATAAAGGCGTGCAGGAGTTATTCCCAAAAGTGTTCGGTGGCGGTCATGCTTATCTTGAACTTACGGGCGATAACTTACTAGATACCGGTGTTACCGTTATGGCGCGCCCACCAGGCAAGCGTAACTCAACCATTCACTTGCTATCGGGCGGTGAAAAAGCCCTGACTGCAATTTCATTGGTGTTCTCTATCTTCCGCTTGAACCCAGCACCTTTCTGTATGCTGGATGAGGTTGATGCACCACTGGATGATGCCAACGTAGGTCGTTATGCTAATCTGGTAAAAGAAATGAGTGAGCAACTGCAATTTATTGCTATCACGCACAATAAAATAGCGATGGAAATGGCACATAACTTATTAGGTGTTACTATGAGCGAGCCAGGCGTGTCGCGCGTGGTTTCAGTAGACGTAGAAGAAGCTGCAGCGTTAGCAGCTTCATAACAAAACAATACAATTAACTAAAAGGTGAAGTGATGGACTGGCAGTTCACTTTATTACTGATAATCGTAGGCTTAATCATTATTGGCTTTATTTACTTTGATGCAAAGCGTCGCAGTAAAGTCAGACGAGAAAAGGTAGAGCGTGATCTGTATGAGCAGCGCTTAGAAAAGCACCGAGATGGCACTGGGTATGACCCCGATGGTATTGGGCAAGTGCGGGTTATTGGTAAGAGCGAAAAGTCTCAGCAAGAGCCCGCTCGGTCAGAAGCTGTTGCTCAAAATAAAACTGAAGCCATGTCTCACCCGCTTTCAGAAGAACAGGCGGAAGAGCAGGTCGGGCAAACCCAGGCAGAGAAGCCTCTTAATCAAGAGCAAGTGCATAAGGACCCCATCATTGATGAAGATAATGTTCCTGTTTTGGACGATGCTCTGTTTGAATTTACTAGTGAACATTTCAAACGGGAAGTTGCTAAAGAAGCGGAGAAAAGTGAATCCACTAAACGCGAAGTTCCAGTTGAAAAGCCCCAACAAACCTCACTTTTTGAAGAACCTGAGCAAGAGTCTCCTGCTGTTGAGGTTGAGCCTGATTTAATCTTTTCACTGTATGTGGTCGCATCGCCTGACCATCCCTACCATGGCCCCGAGCTAGTGCAGACCCTTGTTGAACAAGGTATGCGGCATGGTGATATGGATATTTTCCATCGTCACGCACAGGCCAATGGTCGCGGTGCCGTTCAATTCAGTTTAGCCAATGCTTTCGAGCCAGGCATTTTTGATTTAGATGATATTGATAATTTATCCTCAAAAGGTTTGGCTTTGTTTATGACTCTGCCTGGCCCGTCAAAACCTATGAAAGCTTATGAGTTGATGGTCAAAACTGCACAGGCAATTACTCAACAGTTAGGCGGGCGTATTTTAGACGGTAGCCGTAGCAACTTTAGCCGTCAGATAGAAACCCATCACAAAGAACAAATCAGTGAGTTTGAACGTCGCCAGTTATTAAATAAGCAATAACCCCTCTTACTATTTTACTTAGACGAGAGTCATGAGTCATAAGATGTCTGAATTAGAAAAACGCGTAGCAGAGCTGCGCGTTACCCTCGATAATTACAACTACCAATATTACGTATTAGACGATCCTTCGGTTCCAGATGCTGAATATGATCGCTTGTTACGCGAACTGCAGCAGATTGAGTTGGAGCATCCAGAGTTGGTTTCTTCTGATTCACCAACACAGCGTGTTGGTGCTAAGCCTGATAATGGCTTTCAGGAAGTCACTCATGAACTGCCAATGCTGTCGCTTGATAATGCAATGAGTGATGAGGAGTTAGTCAGTTTTAATAAGCGCATTCAAGATCGTTTAAAAACAACCGACAAAATAGAATATGTGTGCGAGCCAAAGTTAGATGGTTTGGCAGTGAGTTTATTATACGAAAATGGTCAGCTTATTCGTGGTGCTACTCGCGGCGATGGAACAACGGGTGAGAATATTACCCTTAATGTTAGAACCATTCGTGCCATTCCTTTAAAACTTCGTGGTAAAAAGACTCCTGAGCGAATCGAAATTCGTGGCGAAGTGTTTATGCCAAAGTCAGTGTTTGAATCTTTGAATGAGGAAGCTCGAGAGCAGGGCGCTAAAAGCTTCGCTAATCCTCGCAATGCTGCCGCTGGAAGTTTACGTCAACTTGCCCCTTCTGTTACTGCAAAACGCCAACTCTCTTTCTATGCTTATTCAATGGGTTTAGTCTCTGATGATTTTAAGCTTGCCAATACTCACTTTGACCGATTGGAACAGATTAAAACTTTTGGGTTACCTGTCAGTAGTGAAATCAAGGTAGTGAAAGGTGCGGAAGGATGCTTGGCTTACCATCAATCAATATCGGAAAAGCGTGACTCGCTTGGTTATGAAATTGATGGAGTCGTTAATAAGGTTAACTCGATCGAGCTACAGGAAGAGCTTGGTTTCGTGGCTCGCGCACCGCGTTGGGCAATTGCCCATAAGTTTCCTGCGCAAGAAGAAATGACTCAGTTAATTGGCGTAGATTTCCAGGTCGGTCGCACTGGCGCTTTGACGCCGGTGGCGCGATTAGAGCCAGTTTCCGTTGGCGGAGTAACTGTCAGCAATGCGACTTTACATAACATGGATGAAATCGCACGTCTGGATGCAAGAATTGGCGATACTGTTATCATTCGTCGTGCTGGAGACGTTATTCCTCAAGTTGTTAGTGTCATTCTTGAAAAACGTCCTGCTAAAGCTGAAATCATTTTAACGCCGGAACATTGCCCAGTGTGCAATTCTCCAGTAGAAAGGACTGAAGGGGAAGCAGCCATTCGATGCACTGGTGGACTGATTTGTTCAGCTCAACGAAAAGAATCCATTAAGCATTTTGCTTCACGCAAAGCGATGGATATTGACGGCCTAGGCGATAAGTTGGTTGAAATTTTCGCTGATAAAGGCATGGTTCAAAGCATCAGTGATCTTTATCGGTTGGAAGCTAGCGATATTGCATCTCTTGATCGTATGGGTGAAAAATCTTCTGAGAATTTAATCGAAGCTTTAGAACACAGTAAAAATACTACACTTCCAAAGTTTTTATATTCATTAGGTATTCGAGAAGTCGGTGAAGTCACCGCAAAAAATATAGCGCATCATTTTTTAACTCTAGATGCCATTATCAAAGCCAGTCAGGAGGAGCTGGAATCGGTTCCAGATGTTGGTCCGATTGTCGCACATCATATTCGAGCTTTCTTTGATAATGTAGAAAACCTCGAGCAGATTGAAGAGTTAAAGGGACTGGGCGTAAACTGGCCAGATATCGAAAAGAAATCCGATGATGAATTACCATTGAAAGGTAAGACTTATGTTATCACGGGTACTTTAGAAGGCATAAGTCGTCCTGAAGCTAAAGCGAAACTGGAAGCTTTAGGCGCGAAAGTTTCAGGTTCAGTTTCTAGCAAAACAACGGGTTTAATTGCCGGAGCAAGCGCCGGGAGTAAATTAAAGAAAGCGCAGGAGTTGGGCGTCGAAGTACTGGATCAATCTTTCCTGGATAATTTGTAGAGGTCAGCATGAAAAGCTTTGTTATAACCACTTTTGCTTCAAGCTTATTATTTGGTACTTCGCTATATGCAAGCGAATCTACTACTGAGATCGAAGGGGCACAATGTGATAATTATAATGTCTTTGTCATGCGTCATTTACCAAAAGCAGAGGTTACCGGCAAAGATCCTGAGCTAAGCGAACTTGGTCATAAGATGGCGCTAGCATTAGCTGACACAGACTTTATGGCTCATGCTGATGTTGGTTTTAGTACGGACTATCGGCGTACTAAGCAAACAATAAAGCCATCCGCCGCACGTTACGATTTTGATATTCATCTATACGATCCGCGCGATAATCAGGCTTTGGTTGAGGTTATTAATACTCAATACTGTGGTAAGACTGTTGTCATCGTTGGTCATTCAAATACAGCTCCAGCGATAGTTACAGCGCTTGGCGGCACCTTTGAAGTTTCTTTTTCCGGTCAGTCGCTACCAGCTAATACCCACGTGCAATTAGACGAGTCAGATTATGGTGCAGTTTTCTACATCAAAAAGGAAAAAGATGTCATAGAGCAGGATATGCTCCGATTGAAACCTTAATGGATAATTATCTCAATAGATAACCGTACAGATAGAAATACAAAAAGGAGGCGATTAAGCCTCCTTTTTTATTAGCAATTGCAACCAAGCAATACGTTTAGTTCAGTGAACTTGTCTTTGCTGCTGGACTATTACTGTGTTTGTCACTGGTGTCTTCAATATCAGTTGTAATCACATCACTTTCAGAGAACTGATAAGGCTTTGGTGCGAAGTCTGCTGATACGACTGACTCGTGATTAACAGCTTTTGCCATTGGTGCCGAAGCATGAGTCGCTACATGCGGCTTAGCTGGTTGTTTAACAACTTCGGTTGCAACATCATCAGCTTTCGCTGTTGGTTTCTCGTTGCTTTCAGTTATTTGTACTTGCGGCTTAGCTTCTTCTGACTTGCTCTCTTCAGGCTTGGCTTCTTCGCTGGCAGCCGTTTCTGGTTTGCCAGTTTCGATGTCCTGGTTAACAAATGGCTCAACCGTCTCAGCATCAAGCTTGGTTGCAACTGACTCATTCTGAGCTTGTGTTGCTTGAGGCTTTTGCTGTTCAGTTGAAGCTTCTGCTTTTGCCGTAGAAGCCTGAGCCTGTTCAACTTGAGCATCATTTGCTGCTTCGGGTTTCTCTTCTTTCTTATCTTTGCTGTAGCCCATGACTTCAGAAACACTGCGCTCTAAAGATTTGTGAGCTTTATAGACCATAATGTCTTCAGCCTGAGCTTTGCTCTTCGGAGCACGCTCTTTAACGGCTTTCTCTTTTGACGGGCCTTTAGTTGGCTTATCGCTACTTGATTTCTCTTTCTTAGCAGCAGGTTTAGCTTCTACAGAGTCGTCCTGAGCTTTTTTGCCTTTAATGGCTGAGCGTACCGATGGCTTTTTAGCTTGCTGTTCTTGCTTAGAACTCGGCTGTTGGCCTTCACCAGCCTGGTTCGATTGATTCGCCTCAGCCATACGTTCTGCACGTGTTTTGCGTGGAGGACGTTTAGTTTTGGGTTGGTCTACAACATTTTGCTGCTCATTCTTTTGCTCTGGCTTCCGCTCTTGCTTTTGACCAGCCTGTTTTTTCTGCGGCTTGTCATGTTGCTTTTTCTGAGGGCGACCAGCAGGCTTTTGCTGCCCTTTGTTATCTTTATCATCACGCTGTTCTTGTGATTGATTTTTGTTTTGGTTTTGGTTGCGACCTTTCTGGTTGTTGCGCTTTTTACCCTGATAACGACTATTATTGCCACGAGTATTGCGATCATATTTGCCGCGATTGTTCTGCGACTGTTTCCCTTTCTTTTTCTTGTCTTTGTCATCGCCAAACAACGAAGCCCAAAGACGCGCGAATAAGCCGGGCTTTTTCTTCTTGGCAGGTTTGCTCGGCGCAGGTGGAGGCGTAGACGGTTTAATACTTTTTAGCGCTGGCTGATCGTTTACTGGGGCTGGTTGTTTACTACTTCTAACCAGCTCAATCTCAGGAGCATCACCAATTAAACTATAGCTGCTATCTTCTAAGGTTTCGCCGGCTTTAACTCGCAACACTTCATAGTGCGGAGTTTCAAGGTAAGGGTTTGGCACAACAACTAAGCGAACCTTCTGACGCTTTTCAATCTGTTCGATTTTGCGTCGTTTTTCGTTCAATAAGAAAGTTGCCACTTCTACAGGAACTAAAGCCTGAACTTCTGCGGTCGATTCTTTCATTGCCTCATCTTCCATCAATCGCAAGATTGAGAGAGCGAGTGAGTCGGTACCGCGAATGACACCAGAACCAGTACAACGTGGGCAAACGTGCTGGCTTGACTCTTCCAATGATGGACGCAGTCGCTGGCGTGACATTTCAAGCAGGCCGAAGCGAGAGATACGACCAATTTGGATGCGCGCACGATCGCGAGCTACAGAATCTTTTAATACGCGCTCAACTTCGCGCTGATTACGAGGAGGCCCCATATCAATAAAGTCGATAACAATCAGGCCACCGATATCACGTAATCGCAATTGACGAGCAATTTCTTCAGCCGCTTCGACATTGGTATGTACAGCCGTTTCTTCAATGTCGCCGCCTTTTGTGGCACGAGCAGAGTTGATATCAATAGATAACAAGGCTTCTGTCTGGTCAAATACTACAGAGCCACCAGAAGGTAGGCGAACTTCTCTTTGGAAGGCGCTTTCAATCTGGCTTTCAACTTGGTAGCGATTGAATAACGGAATTTCATCACGATACAGTTTAACTTTGCTTACAAAGTCAGGACGTTTGCTCTGTAATTCAGTTTTGACGCGTTCGTAGATTTCTGGACGGTCAATAATGATTTCACCAATATCAGGACGCAGATAATCTCGAATAGCGCGTGTTATGACATCTGATTCTTGGGTGATTAAAAACGGAGCGGGGCGGGTTGTAGATACTTTCTTGATTTCATTCCAGGTATCAATCAAGTATTTAAAGTCATATTGAATTTCTTCAAGGCTTTTGCCAATACCCGCGGTACGAACAATACAACCCATACCATTTGGCACAGGAAGTTGGCTCATAACTTGCTTGAGCTCGGTGCGTTCATCACCTTCGATACGGCGAGAAATACCTCCTGCGCGAGGATTGTTGGGCATAAGAACAAGATAACTACCGGCCAAACTGATCGAAGTGGTTAAGGCAGCGCCTTTATTACCACGTTCTTCTTTATCAATCTGGACAATGACTTCTTGGCCTTCTTTTAGGGCATCTTTAATGGTTGGGCGACCACGTGAGGGCGCGTTATGCATGTACTCACGGGCGACTTCTTTTAGGGGAAGGAAGCCATGGCGTTCGGCACCATAGTCAACAAAAGCGGCTTCAAGGCTAGGCTCGATTCGAGTCACTTTACCTTTGTATATATTACCCTTTTTCTGTTCTCTTCCTGCTAGTTCGATATCTAAATCATACAAACGCTGGCCATCTACCAGCGCAACACGCAACTCTTCATGATGATTGGTTGCGTTAATCAACATACGTCTCATTTGTTATTAACTCTCAATTTCTGCGGACACAGGAAGAGCTAGCGAGAATATTAGGAATAGGGTCTAAAAACCCAGCAAGCCTTTTAAGGGCAAGGGGTTTTGGTTGTGAATTTCTGTAAGTTTAGTTTCTTAAACTGTGTTTTCATCACTAAGTTGACTGTTAAACCTGTTTATTTCCTGTTTGGCTATTTCACGTCTTACCGCTTGTAGTGCGCGAAAGAAGCCAAACTAACCGAGTAACATTAACGTCTATCGTATAAACGCATTAATTAGCTACTCTACAATTCTGCTATTTTCCGGTGACCGGCTTTAAAAAATCATTTCTGCTGTTATGGTATCTCAGCTTTTGCATAGAGTTGCTTAACGCTATGTGCTGGTTTAATACCTTCATATAAGGTGTTGTTTGCTTCCGTTGGCCTCAACTTCTGCCTGCTTTACTATCTAAAGCTCTTGCTAGTTGAGGTGGAAGGAGCGACACCAGGCGCTCTTTCTGAGCGTGTAGCTCTGTTGCGCATTATAGACTGCTTATATATGCAGGGCAATCTTTTGTTTTTTTAAGCTATTGATTTGACATGTTTTCAGGTATAGTTGCGCCCGATGAATAGTGAATCCCGTCCAAAAGTCCAATTTGTTGAAGTGCAGACTGAAGAAGCCGGTCAGCGCATCGATAACTTTTTGCTCAAAAAACTCAAAGGCGTACCCAAATCCCACATCTATAAGATGCTGAGGAAAGGCGAAGTTCGAGTAAATAAAGGTCGAATTAAGGCCGAATATAAAATTAAAGAAGGCGACTCGGTTCGGCTTCCTCCTGTTAAAACTACCAACACGACAACCGAAGTGCCGGTCAATCTGAATATTGTTCAAGATCTCGAGAATGCCATCTTGTATGAAGATAAGCGCTTGATCGTCTTGAATAAGCCGCACGGCATGGCGGTTCATGGTGGTAGCGGCATGAGCTTTGGTGTCATTGAAGCACTGCGAGCGTTAAGAACTGATGCACCTTTTTTAGAGTTAGTTCATAGGCTTGACCGTGATACCTCAGGTTGCTTGTTAATTGCCAAAAAGCGCAGTACGCTGCGTTTCCTGCATGAGCAACTGCAGAAAAAGCTGATGAGCAAGCAGTATTGGGCTCTGGTGGAAGGGAAATGGCCAGCCAAATTAAAGCATGTTGATTACCCGCTGGCGAAGAACCATTTAAAGTCGGGTGAGCGAGTGGTTCGCGTCACCGAAAACGGCAAACCGTCGTTAACCTCGTTTAGTGTGGTAGAGGTTTTCAAAAACTTCAGCCTAGTGTCAGCCGAGCCTGTAACTGGCAGAACTCACCAGATTCGCGTGCATGCGCAACAGGCAGGGCATCCGCTGGTGGGTGATCCTAAATATGGCAATGATGAGGTGACTGAGCAATTTAAGCGTCAGGGTTTATCAGGCCGTTTATTCTTACACGCTTATTCGCTAACCTTTAAAGTGACCCCGGAAGATAAGGCCATCAAGGTCGAAGCACCGCTTCCCGCAGATTTACAGAAAACCCTGGAGTATTTACGTCGATGATAGCAAAGCAAACTCGATTAATCGTTTTTGACTGGGATGGCACATTGATGGATTCAACAGGACGTATCGTTTCCGCCATGCAAACTACCGCAACTAATTTAAAACTGCCGATCCCATCGGTGGACGATGTGCGTGGCATTATTGGTTTAAGTTTAGATGAGTGTTATCGACGCCTGTTCCCTGAGATTGATGATCACGACTGGATTACTGAAGAGTATCGTTATCAATATGTTGAAGGTGACCAAACACCCAGCCCTTTGTTTGAAGGTACAGAAGATACACTTGAGCACCTGAAAAGCCGAGGCTATCTGTTAGCCGTCGCAACCGGCAAAGCGCGTCATGGTCTGGACCGAGTATTGAACGAATCTGGTTTAAAAGAGATATTTGATGTGACTATTGCCAGCGATGAAGCGCAAAGCAAGCCACACCCCGAAATGCTGCATAAACTCATGGCTCATACAAAAACTCAGCCTGAACAGTCTATTATGGTCGGCGATACCACTTTTGATTTGGAGATGGCGCAACGAGCAGGAATGGGCGGTATTGGGGTGACCTTTGGCGCTCATACCATCGAAATGCTGAAGACCTGTGCTCCGCAAGCCATTATTGATGACATCCGGCATTTAAAAGACTTCTCTCAACATTAGGCAGAACACCAGCCAGAACATTAAAAAAGCGCTCTTGGGAGCGCTTTTTTGTGGACATTTATATCTGAAATTAGGATTAACTGTCTTTCTGTAAGCTCTTAAGTTGAGCGACCACATTGGTCATGTGCGTATCAGGATCCACATCATCATAGTGGTAAACGATATTGCCATTAGGGTCGATGATAAAGGTTTGACGCTTGGCATATTCGACAGGGCCGAAACCGCCTAAAACGTCATAAGCTGTGGCAGCTTCTTTATCCACATCAGCCAGAATACTAAAAGGTAAGCCATGAATCTCGGCGAAAGACTTGTGTGACTCAACGTCATCTAGCGATACACCAACCACATCCGCATTAAGCGCTTTAATGTCTTTATAGCCATCGCGGAAGTTTTTCGCTTCGGTGGTACAGCCAGGGGTGTCATCTTTCGGGTAGAAATACAGCACCAGCCATTGGCCTTTGTAGTCTTCCAGGCTTTTCCACTCTTCGTTCTGATCCTGTAGCTTAAAATCTGGCGCCAAGGCACCAACCCAGGTCGATTCAGCGGTTGCTGTAAAACTAAAAGTTACCAGTAAAGCTAATAGAAAGTGTTTCATAACAGTGTTCATTCCTGTAGACCTTTTGTAAGATTGTAGAACTTATCCTTGCAACTTAATACCTGAGAGCTCAATTTTCTGTGAAGATTTGCCAAGATACGATAATTAAACTACCGGTTCTGGAAACCGAACGTCTGATCCTTCGACATTATAAGAATGCAGACCTACCTGCCTATTATGAAATGATGGCAGATCCGGACATAACCCGCTATTTATTTTCCGGTAAACCCATGTCTGCTCATGACGCCTGGCGCAGTATGGCTACCATGGCAGGGCATTGGATGCTCAACGGCTATGGTCAGTGGGCTTTGGAAGAAAAAAGCAGCGGGCAGTTTGTTGGTCGTGCTGGACTGATAAAGCCAGAAGGTTGGCCTGCAATCGAGGCGGGTTGGGTGCTACATAAAAATGCCTGGCGTAAAGGCTATGCCACCGAAGCTGGTAGAGCCGTTATGCGCTATGGTTTTGAAGCTCTGAATCAAGAGCGCATTATCAGCATGATCCAGCCTGACAATACGCCATCCATTAAAGTCGCAGAGCGTCTGGGCGAGTCATTCGATAAAAAGATAACTCTGTTTGGTATCGATGCGCTGGAATATGCTATAGATAGAGAGACTTACCAGAGGTTATATAAGCAATAGGAAGGAGTCGGGATGACGTTAATACTGGATGCGGGCGACATAACTCAGCTTTATGTGGATGCCATCGTTAATGCCGCCAAGAAGAGTTTGCTTGGCGGTGGAGGAGTGGACGGAGCCATTCATCGTGCCGCTGGCTCTGAATTGTTGGAAGAGTGCAAAACTCTGGGCGGTTGCGAGACGGGTGAAGCTAAAATAACTAAAGGCTATGACCTTCCAGCTAAACACGTCATTCACACGGTTGGTCCCATTTGGTCTGGTAAAGAGCGGCATGGCGGTGATGAGAATGAAGCGGAGCTATTAGCCAGTTGCTACATGAACAGTTTGCAGCTGGCTGAACAGCAGGGCTTGCGAAGCATTGCCTTTCCCTGCATCAGCACCGGGGTTTATGGCTATCCAAAACAGCAGGCGGCAGCAATCGCGGTCAATGTCTGTAAAATGTTTGCCAGTAATGCCGAGTCGTTAAAAGAAATCATTTTCAGCTGCTACGATGATGAAAGCTTAGCGATTTACCGGCAGCTATTAGCAGTTTCATAAATAACGGATTCCAGAGTCAGATGTTCCATAAAAGTAACAGTTCGCAATTCAACGATCACCTTGTGCAGGAAGCGAAAGGGTTGGAATTGTTGCGCGAGACTATTCAAAAGCATCAAGTTCCATACCTGGGTATTCCCAACATAGAGTCCGTTACAGACGAGCAATTGGTGTTGCAGAAAGTTAATGGTTCAAGCTGGAATCCGCAGCTGATGAAACAGCTCGGAGAAGGGCTGGCTCATTTGCACAAAATTAAAGCTCCACGTTATGGGCTTGATGAAGATAACTATATCGGACTCAACCCACAGGTGAATGGACATTTTGATCATTGGGGAAAATTCTTTGTTGAGCAGCGTCTGCTGTATCAAACCAATTTAATCAAAGACCAAAAAGTTAAGCGCATGCTTGAGGAGCCGATTCTTGAGCGTAAAGATTTACTGGAAACCTGGCTCAATCGCCACTGCATGCACCCCAGCCTGGTGCATGGCGACTTGTGGTCAGGCAATGTCCTGTTTGATGACCAAGGCCCATGGTTGATTGACCCAGCGGTCTATTATGGTGACCGCGAAGTGGATTTGGCCATGACCGAAATGTTCGGTGGCTTTAGTGAAAGCTTCTACGACGGCTACGACTCAGTGTATCCCAGAACCAGCGCTTATCCACAAAAGAAAGTCATCTACAATTTGTATCATTACCTGAACCACTACAACCTTTTTGGTGGAGCTTATTTGCAGTCCTGCAGAAACCTCATTGATCAAATCCAACATCACTTATATTGATTGGAAGCTGACCTGTTAGATAGTAACTGGTATTCTTGAGCGGGAATTTAGTGAGTGGCAAGAATATCTGGAGTAAATAATGATAAATAAAAAGTGTAATGCGCTAATCGGTGTTTTATTATTTTCATTGAGTGCTATTTCTAGTTCAAATGAAGTGTCTGAAGAGATGTTAAATGAGTACCTTCGTAATTTTTATCTGGCAGAAAAGTGTCCGTCTGGTATTGGCATGAAGATGATAAACATTAAAGTTAAAGGGTGTTTGAGAAGTGTCCACTATTGGAAGGATTTAAATGCGGTCACTTTTGATTACATATTATTTGAAAACAGTGAGCATGTCGGAGAGTTCTCCAAAAAAAGTAAGTTGGAAAGAGAAAATGCGTTAAAGATTGAAACTACGGCCTTGGGATACTCGGTCGGTAAGCTAAAGCATGAGAAGCTTTTGGCTCCACACGGGGCAATTCAATTTACTCCAGTGAACTTCATTGCTAAATCAGGTGGCGATGTAGAGAAAACTGAGTTAAAGAGATGGGTTAAAGATAATAGCGTTATTTCGCTATCGCTAATATATGACCACAGGTGGCATGTTGGCTTTATAAACAAGGATGGCAGCTTTTCTTATAAAGAAAGCTTTGATACAGATCCCCATGATCCTGTGATCACACCGTTACACTTTTTAGAAAAGCCTGAAGCCAAAGAGTTATGAAAGTAGGGTGCGTCGTGACGCACCGATGAACCAAAAGGTGACTTAGCTGGCTAATTGAAATGGGCTTTAACAACAAAAACAAAAGGATATTTAAATGAAAAGACGTCATTTGCTTTTAACTCTTTTTATTTTGTATTGGATCTTCAGTATGTTCGGTTTATACGTGATGGTTATGCTGAAGCCCCAAGGTCTTGGCTTATTTATAGTTGGTGCTGTTCCTGTGTTGCTTAGCTACAAGTATATCTACTTATTTCATTTTATAAGGCAGGAGCCTGAATCAACCTTCGAACTTATAGACCCAAATGAGCATATCAGTGTTAATGATGCTATAGAGCGGTATAAAGAAGCTGAGCGTATCAGGCGCCAAAAGAGTAAGTGGTATGAGTTTTGGAGCTGGAGTTAGTCATCATGTTCTATCGGTGCGTCACGACGCAGGGTCTGCCCCCTTGGGTACCCTACGTATCTTAAATAAGCTGCACACCTAATTCTCTCAGCTGTGTTGCTAAAGCTATCAATGGCAACCCAATTAAGGCTGTCGGATCCTTTGATTCTATGGCCTCAAATAAGACAATCCCCAAACCCTCGCACTTGAATGAGCCTGCGCAGTCGAGTGGTTGTTCTTTTTCCAGGTAGTTGATGATTTCTTTCTCACTGAGTTGTCTGAACTGGACTTTGGTGGCGACGACTGTGGTGTTCTGCGCTGTTTGATTTGCGTTGGTGACGCATAAAGAGGTGTAGAAGGTGACAGTATGGCCTGAACAGGCTTTGAGTTGCTCTATGGCTTTGTCCATGGTTCCGGGCTTGCCGAGTATCTGATTATTGAGTACGCAGACCTGATCCGAGCCTATCACCAAAGCGTCTGGATGATTAACTGCAATCGCAAGGGCTTTCTGCTGTGCCAGGCGCGCTACTAACTCTATGGGCTCCTCATCGGGAAAGGGTGTTTCGTCGATATCGGGCGATAGGGCTTCGAAATCATCCAGAATACGGCTTAGAAGCTCTTTGCGGTAAGGCGAAGAGGAGGAGAGTATAATGTGGTTGGGGGTATTCATCAGTACTTTTTGTCTCGGCTTTTATTTAGGCTTTTTACTAGAGAATCAGTTGCTTAGAGCCAATTGTGTAAGATTTAGCTAAAAAAGCAATCAAATAGGCGAAATTTGCTTAAAAATAGCGGGTTTGCTTTGACTAGACCACAAGATATATGTATTATTGCGCGCCTATGTCAAGTCGCAGGTTCCCGGCATCGCTCAGTCCCAATAAATTTGTGGACCAGGGCAAAGAAATTGATGCCACCCTTGAGATTGATTATTTCGAGCGTTTTCGCCAGTTGTTGAATTCATCAAAAGGCGAAATTCACTGTGAAATCAATGGTGAGAGGGTTAAAGATACTCGTACAACTTCACTGCATGTGGCTCTCACTGGTGAAGTCGAATTAGTATGTCAGGGCTGTACTGAACCTTTTATGTTCAAACTTGACCGCCAAGCAGTTTTGCGTCCGGTTTACTCGGAAGAGCAAATGAACAACGCCCCAGATGATGTGGAGCCTGTGCTTGTTGGCGAAGACGGATTAGATATAAAATCAGCGGTAGAAGATGAGCTGATTTTAACACTACCACTCATTCCGTTATTCGGTGAGTGTAAAGAGCTGGAGACCTACCAATCAGGTGAGCTTCCAGAAGAAACAATTGAGCAGGCAGAAAAGGATAACCCTTTTAATGCCTTAAAAGATTTAAAGTTTGATTAAGCAGGAGAAACCTCATGGCTGTACAAAAGAATCGTAAAACTCGCTCTACGCGTGGCATGCGTCGTTCACACGACTCTTTGAGCGCACCAACATTATCAGTTGAAAGTGAAACTGGTGAAATCCATCGTCGTCACCACGTGACTAAAGATGGTTTTTATAAAGGTCGCAAAGTCGTTTAATTCTTTTCTAGAGAGTTCTTTGCGGAACCTCTAAAGAAGATCAGAGTTAAGTCCGAAACAATTTATTATTAAATGCTAGTTTCAATGCTGGCTAAAACAATGATAAGTTTACCGTTAACAACCGATTTATGTTGACCTGTTACCGTGACTAAAACTCTAGCAATAGATTGTATGGGGGGCGATTATGGCCCCTCAGTTATTATTCCAGCGGCTTTAAAAGCGCTGGAAATCCATCCTGATATCACTATTTACCTGGTTGGCCATCAAGAACAGGTCAAAAAGCAGGTCTCTCAACTCAATCCCCAAGCATTTGATACTTTCGGTGACCGTTTGCGTATTCAGCATGCGTCCGAAGTTATTGCTATGGATGAAAAGCCATCTCAGGCCATTCGTAATAAATCCGATTCCAGTATGCGCGTCAGCTTGCAGCTCGTTCGCGACAATGTCGCCGATGCTTGCGTAAGTGCGGGTAATACCGGCGCTTTGATGGCGCTGGCGACTATTTTGATTGGCACCTTGCCTGGTGTTGAGCGTCCTGCGATTGTTGCAGAACTTCCGAATAAGAAGGGCACTGTGAGCCATATGCTGGATCTTGGGGCTAATATTGATGCCAGTGCAGAGCAGCTAACCAGTTTTGCCATGATGGGCCATGTATTGTGTCAGGCGGTTGATGGCAAAGATGATCCTAAAGTAGCCTTATTGAATATCGGTGAAGAGCAGAGCAAAGGGCGGGATAGCATTAAACTGGCTGGCGATATCCTGAGCAAACAGGCGGAAATTAATTACGTTGGCTTCATTGAAGCAAACCAGATTTTTAGCGGTGATGTCGATGTTATAGTTTGTGATGGCTTTACCGGTAATAATGTCCTTAAAGCCTGTGAAGGGATTACTCGTTTCCTGTATGATCAGCTGAAGGTTGAATTTACCCGTAATTGGCGCAGCAAGTTGATTGCGGCGATGGTTAAACCGGTCTTAAAAAGTTTCCAAAAGCGTATCAACCCCGACCAGTATAATGGGGCAAGTCTGTTAGGATTACGCGAAATTGTGATCAAGAGTCACGGTTCTGCTGATATCAAAGCGACTTTGTGCGCTATAAATAAAGCGATTTCAGAGATTGAGCGTCAAGTTCCTCAGGAAATCCAGAATAAAGTAAGCCACCTGGTTTTGCCGATAGAACATTAATCTATACAAGCATATTGGTGGTCATTAAGATTTGTAGATACTCAGTGGATTTTTTCTCACAAAGTCAGTAAATAAGTCGTTTGTAGATAAATATCCGGTGAATGATTAAAGGGTTGTAAGTGTGAAATATTCTAAAATTCTTGGTATGGGCAGCTACCTGCCAGAAAAAGTTTTAACCAACGCCGATCTTGAAAAAATGGTCGATACCACTGACGCGTGGATCACAGACCGCACCGGTATTAAAAAACGCCATATTGCTGCTGATGATCAGTCAGCTTCTGATTTGGGGTTCGAAGCGGCCAAGAAAGCCATCGCTAACTCTGGCATTGAAGCAAGCGATATTGACATGATTGTCGTCGGTACTGCCACGCCAGATAAAATGTTCCCAAGCGTTGCCTGTTATATTGGGCACGCCTTAGGCATTGGTGGCGTACCAGCATTTGATATCACCACCGCCTGCCCGGGCTTTGTTTATGGTTTAAGCATTGCTGACCAGTTCATCAAAACCGGTCATCGCAAAAACGTTCTAGTCGTCGGCACAGAAGTGTTATCGCGTCTGGTCAACTGGGATGACCGTTCAACATGCGTAATTTTCGGTGATGGTGCGGGCGCAGCTGTAGTCACAGCAAGTGAAGAGCCAGGTATTCTATCGACCCATATCCATGCAGACGGTGGTTATGGCGACCTCTTGTACTGTAATAATGGCCTAAGAGGGCAACTGGGCGAGTTCCCAGAGCCACAAATCGTTATGCGCGGCAATGAAGTCTTTAAGGTTGCAGTGAAAACACTGAGCCAAATCGTCGATGAAACCCTCGCAGCCAACAATATGCAAAAAGAAGATATTGATTGGTTGATCCCTCATCAAGCAAACATCCGTATTATTCAAGCCACCGCCAAGAAGCTCGGCGCCTCAATGGATAAAGTCGTGGTGGCGGTTGATCGTCACGGCAATACATCCAGTGCCTCGATTCCATTGGCCATGTGCGAAGCGATTGAAGATGGTCGTATTAAGCGTGGTGATGTGTGCTTGTTGGAGAGTTTTGGGGGTGGGTTTACGTGGGGCTCCGCCCTTATAAAATATTAGGTTTGAAGCCATTATCGTCGATGATACTGCGTTATTTGCTGATTTAAAGCTCGTCATTTAAGAGCACTAAACTTCCTCACTTTAAATCATCAAATGCCTTATCTCATCTTAGCTACTGGCTTCAAACTTTGGATGTCTCAGAAGTAGGGTGCGTCGTGACGCACCGCTCTAAGATTGTAAGGTAGTTCTTCAGGTCGGATATCCCCAAAGGGGAAAGGCGTAGCGACATTCGAACAACGGTGATTTTGTTATGCCGCTTTGCTTATCCAACCTACAGAGGCTTATAAATAAATATTTAAGTCGTCTAAACACATAAATCGCTGCTGATTCTTTATGAGATTCAGCTTTAAATAAATCCGATAACCAATTGAATAAAAAGATTTAATTATGAGTAAAACAGCATTTATCTTTCCAGGTCAGGGTTCGCAGGCGGTTGGTATGCTTGCAGACCTCGCTGACAAATATCCTATCATTGAACACACTTTTGCTGAGGCTTCTGAAGCTTTGGGCTACGATCTTTGGCAGCTGGTGCAAAAAGATGAAGAGGGCAAGTTGAACCAGACTGAGTTCACTCAGCCAGCTTTGTTAACTGCTAGTGTTGCTTTGTGGCGTCTGTGGCAGCAGGAAGGCGGTACTAAACCGGCATTTCTGGCGGGTCACAGTCTGGGCGAATACAGCGCTTTGGTGGCTTCCGGCGTTATTGAATTAGGCGATGCCGTTAAGTTAGTAGAAGCTCGTGGTCAGTTCATGCAATTAGCCGTTCCTGCCGGTACTGGCAAAATGGCGGCTATCATTGGCCTGGACGATGAAAAGGTTCGTGATGCCTGTGCTGTTGCGGCTCAGGACGAAGTGGTTGAGGCGGTTAATTATAACTCGCCCGGCCAGGTTGTCATCGCTGGTAGCGCTGCTGCAGTGGAACGTGCTATGGAAGCCTGTAAAACTGCTGGCGCTAAGCGTGCCTTGCCGCTTCCTGTCAGTGTTCCTTCGCATTGTGCTTTGATGCGTCCGGCGGCCGATAAGCTTGCTCATATGCTTGAAAGTATCAATATCAGTGCGCCGACCATTCCAGTGATCAACAACGTGGATGTGGCTGTTGAAAGCGATCCAAAAGCGATTAAAGATGCGTTGATTCGTCAGCTGTACAATCCTGTTCGTTGGACTGAGACGGTTCAAAAACTGAAATCAGAAGAGGCTCTAAACTTATTCGAATGTGGTCCGGGCAATGTGTTGTGCGGTTTAGCCAAGCGTATTGACCGCGAGATGAATGCTGCACCACTAGCCAGTTTAGACAAGTTTGAAGCAGCGCTTTCAGACTGATCGCAGAAATAAGTCTTGCTGACAAAACAGAATACATTAGAAAGGAAATACACCATGAGTTTGAATGACAAAATTGCTTTAGTAACTGGCGCCAGTCGTGGTATTGGGCAGGCTATTGCTCACCGTTTAGCCCAGTCGGGCGCAACGGTCATTGGTACCGCAACCTCTGAAAGCGGTGCTGAAAAAATTACTGAGAACTTTAAAGCAGCCGGTTTGAATGGTACTGGCATGGCGCTTAACGTCACTGATCCTGAAAGCATTGAAAGCGTTTTAGACGCCATCAAAGGCGAACATGGCCGCACTCCAGATATTCTGGTCAATAATGCTGGTATTACGCGCGATAACCTTCTTATGCGTATGAAAGACGAGGAGTGGGAGAGTATTCTGAATACCAACCTGACTTCGATTTTCCGCCTGTCAAAAGCCTGTTTGCGCAGCATGATGAAGTCCAAGTGGGGCCGCATCATTACTATCGGTTCTGTGGTGGGTACTATGGGCAACGCAGGTCAGGCTAACTATTCAGCCGCTAAAGCCGGTTTGATTGGTTTCTCGAAGTCATTGGCCCGCGAAGTAGGTTCGCGCGGTATTACGGTCAACGTGGTTGCTCCGGGCTTCATTGATACCGACATGACAAAAGCGCTTAATGATGACCAGAAACAAGCCATGTTTGACCAGATCCCGATGGCGCGCTTAGGTCAGCCAGAAGAGATTGCCAATGCCGTGAACTTCCTGGCTTCTGAAGAGTCAGGGTACATTACCGGCGAAACAATTAACGTCAATGGCGGTATGCATATGGTTTAAAGCGGTTACTTGAGTCAAAGCTTGTTTCGAGCATATGGCTATATAACAGCTTTAAATTAACAAACTGTCATATTAAAATAGCGACCAATTCTGCTATTATGCAAAACTTGATGCAGGTCTGACCTTTGCTAAAAAAGTGAATTTAAACTTGCAAGTTTGCTGGAGTTAACTAAACTACCGTCGCAGTATAATACTGTGATATACAAGAGGATTTAAAACAGATGAGTACTATCGAAGAACGCGTAAAAAACATCGTTGTTGAGCAATTAGGTGTTAAAGAAGAAGAAGTGACTGCTGAAGCTTCTTTTGTTGATGACTTAGGTGCGGATTCATTGGATACCGTTGAATTGGTTATGGCTCTTGAAGAAGAGTTCGATACTGAGATTCCAGACGAAGAAGCTGAGAAAATCAACACAGTACAAGCCGCTATTGACTACATTAAGGCGAATGTTGACGCGTAATTTAACTCGTCTGCAATTTATTCGTAATAGTTAGCGAATGTAAAATGGGTAAAATACGAAAGTATTTTGCCCATTTGTGTTTTTATAGCTTGAAAAAACTCTGGGCGAAATGAGCCCTATCTGTGGCTGAAGCAATGTTCTGTTGAAATAATTAAGCGTAAAGCTTTCGGCAGAGCTGATAACAAACCCTGACGTGAGGTGATTTCCTTGAGTAAACGTAGAGTTGTAGTTACCGGTTTAGGCATGTTAAGCCCGCTTGGTAACAACATCAAAGATTCCTGGGATGGTATTTTAGCATCGAAAAGTGGTGCCAATATGATCGAGGATTTTGATGCCAGCAATTTAAGTACCCGATTTGTCTGTTCGGTAAAAGACTTTGATGCTGAGCCAGTATTGGCCAAAAAAGATGCCCGTAAAATGGATATATTTATCCAATACGGCATTGTAGCTGGTGCTCAGGCATGGGAAGACTCTGGTCTGGAAGTCACTGAACAAAATGCTAACCGTATCGGTGCCTGTGTTGGCGCCGGTATTGGTGGCATGACGACTATCGAAGAAACCAGTATTTTGAACCATGAGCGTGGGCCGCGCAAAATTTCTCCGTTCTTTATCCCGGGCTCCATTATCAATATGATTTCAGGCCATTTGTCGATCAAGTATGGTTTAAAAGGTCCTAATATTTCTATCGTCACTGCCTGTACCACTGGTGTGCATTCCATTGGTCATGCTGCGCGCATGATTGCTTATGGTGATGCCGATGCCATGTTAGCTGGCGGTGCTGAAAAAGGCTCAACCCCAGTTTCAATTGGTGGTTTCGCTGCCGCAAAAGCACTTTCTACCCGTAACGATGAGCCACATGCGGCTTCGCGTCCGTGGGACAAAGACCGTGATGGTTTTGTGATGGGTGATGGCGCTGGTGTGATGGTGCTGGAAGACTACGAGCATGCCAAAGCACGTGGGGCAAAAATTTATGCCGAGGTGACAGGCTTTGGTATGAGTGCCGATGCTTTCCACATTACTTCACCGCCAGCTGATGGCGAAGGTGCGGCCAGCTCAATGCAAAACGCATTAAATGATGCAGGTCTAAATCCAGAAGACATTCAGTACATTAATGCACACGGTACCTCAACACCAGCAGGCGACTTAGCTGAAACCAATGCGGTTAAAACCGTGTTTGGTGATGCGGCTCGCAAAGTTATGGTTAGCTCAACTAAATCTATGACAGGTCACTTGCTGGGTGCTGCAGGTGCTGTTGAAGCCATCTTCAGCGTGTTAGCGATACAGGATCAGGTTGCGCCGCCAACAGTGAATCTGGATAACCCTAGTGAAGGCTGTGATTTGGATTACGTCCCCCATACTGCACGCCAAGCTAACATTGAACATACCTTGTGTAATTCCTTTGGCTTCGGTGGCACTAATGGTTCATTGGTGTTTGGTAAGTTAAAGTAAGTTAGATTATTGGACTCGCTCAAGAGGCTCTCATTCGAGGGCCTTTTTGTTGTCTGGCTTTTAAGTAAGAGTCTTTAGATAAGAGCTTATAAATTTGCGCTGTATCTTGTTTGCATTTGCATTAGAATGCTTTGATGAATTCGAAAGACACTCACATTTTATCGGGCCATACATGGCTTAATGGTCAGCCGAGTCAGGAGGTGGCGAGCTCGGATCGGGGTTTGCTGTATGGCGATGCATTTTTCACGACGATTAAAATCACTGGCGGCCGAGTTGAGCATTGGACTTTGCACTCTGAGCGTTTGATGTTTAGTGCCAAAAGGCTTGGTTTCCCGTCTCTAGAATTAACACTTATTGAAGCGGAATTGCAGGCCTTCATTAAAGAACAGTCGGACATTTCGCGGGCAGTCGATGGCGTTGTCCGATTGACCATTAGTCGAGGTTCGGGGATAAGAGGTTATAAAGCGCCTGCTTCTCCAGAGGTGAAGCGTATCTTGAGCTGGGCGCCCATTAGCGCATCGGCCAGTTTTGATTCTGGTGTCAGTTTGTCTTTGTGTTCTACGCCACCGAGCATAAATCCTATGTTAGCGGGGATAAAACACTGCAATCGTCTTGCCGAGGTCTTAGCTGCCGAGGAAATATCTACAAATTGCTTTGATGGCATTATGAGCCTCAATGACAAGGTAATATGCGGCACTAAATCGAATATCTTTTTTTACCTTAATGACCAGTGGCAAACACCAAAGTTAGAGTTGGCAGGAGTTAACGGCACAGTTCGACGTTGGTTGTTAAATAACCAGCATGACTTTGTAGAGGCCGAGATCACTCACAAAGATATGGCTTCGGCTCGCTACTGCTTGGTATCTAATGCAATAGTCGGTATTATTCCCGTAGTTGCCATTGGTTCAACCAAGTTTGAGCTTTATCCTGACTGGCAGGAGTTGGCTCAAAGCTACCGCCAGGCTGCGTTTGGAAAGTGATGCATCATAATTTTTACTACAATAATTGATCTAAAGAGTATTAATGAAAAAACCAATATTGACCTTTTTTATTCTGATCGTTCTTATCTTTTCAGGTGTTACCTGGTATTTGTGGAATGGCTTTCAGGACTTTATTCAGCAGCCACTTGGTATTGAGCAAGAGCTCAATGTTGAAAAGGGAACCAGTGCCTATAGTCTGGGCCGTCAGTGGCAACAAGACGGCAATATCCAGCAGTTCTATTACTACCAGCTGTTACTTAAACTTAAACCCGAATTGCGTCCAATAAAGGCTGGCAACTATTCGATCACTGCTGATATGACAGCGGTGGATGTGTTGCAAAAGCTGGTTGCGGGTGACGTCATCAAGTATCAGTTTTCGGTTATTGAAGGTTCAAACATCTACGAGCTACTGGTTGCATTGCAGGCTAATAGCGACTTAGTTCATCAGATCGATTACTTACAAGATTCCTCCACCATTTTTGCTCAGATGCAATTTGTTGAGAAAAAACATCCAGAAGGCATGTTTTATGCGGATACTTATCAGTTTATCAAAGGCGATTCGGATTTAGATATTCTCAGACGTGCGCACAGTCGTTTGCAGACAGTACTGGATGAAGAGTGGTCTAAGAGAGCTGGTAACCTGCCTTATGAAACCCAGTATGAAGCGTTAATCATGGCCTCTATTATCGAAAAAGAAACCGCTGTTCCGGCGGAGCGCCCTGAAATATCGGGAGTCTTTGTTCGTCGTATGGCAAAAAATATGCGTTTGCAAACCGACCCCACCATTATTTATGGCTTACTGCCGGAGTTCGATGGCAATATTCGTCGCGAAGATATTCGAAGCCCGCACCCTTGGAATACTTATGTGCATCGTGGCTTGCCACCAACCCCGATTGCGATGGTTGGCCGCGAAGCGATTCATGCAGCAATGAATCCTAAGCCGGGCGATAGTTTATATTTTGTTGCCAAAGGCGATGGTAGCCATCATTTCAGTAAAACGTTGGAAGAGCACAATCGTGCTGTTCGTAAATATCAATTGAATCGATAGTGGCTGGTTAGGATGACGACTCAAAGCAGAGGAAAATTTATAACCATTGAAGGCACTGAAGGTGTTGGAAAGTCGACCAATATTGCCTTTATTAAATCGTGGTTGGAAGCGAAGAACATTTCGTTACTGCATACGCGTGAGCCAGGCGGCACACCTTTTGCCGAAGAGATTCGAGAGCTGCTTCTATCTCAACGGGAAGAAGCGGTAGATGCTAAAAGTGAGCTGTTGCTAATGTATGCTGCTAGAGCCCAGCATGTTAGCCAGAAAATTAAACCAGCACTGGAAGAGGGCCAATGGGTATTATGTGATCGCTTCAGTGACGCCAGTTTTGCTTATCAAGGTGCGGGCAGAGCGCTTGGCTTAAATAAACTGTCAGAACTTGATCAATGGGTACTAGAAGGTTTTAAACCGGATTTGACGATACTGTTGGACTTACCCGTTGCAGTTGGCTTATCGCGTGCACAAGAACGTGGTCCTATCGATCGCTTTGAAGAAGAGAAGGTGGAGTTTTTTGAGCAGGTGCGTGATGGCTATTTGCAGATTGCTCAGCAAGAGCCGGATCGGGTCAAGGTTGTCGATGCGCGAGGAAGTTTGGAAGAGGTTCAACAGCAGATTGAACAGGTGCTTGTCAATTTCTATCAGCAGCAGGTTACTGGCTCATGACATCCATTGAAATATGGAACCAAGCTCGCTTTCAAAGGGTGCAGGATCAGTTCCAGCAGGGTTCACTGCCTCACGCCATTCTGCTGATGGGACCGGAAGGGATTGGGCGTGAGAACTTTGCGCAGTCATTAGCTGAATGGTTGTTATGTCTAAACCGACAAGATGAAGCCTGTGGCGAATGCAAAAGTTGTTTCTTGTTCGAGGCTGGTCATCATCCTGACTATCACCTCCTGGATATTGAGGCTGACAAAACACAAATTTCGGTAGGCCAGGTACGCGAGTTGATTACCTCAATGCAGGAATCATCGCATCAGGGTGGTTGGAAAGTTACTAATATCACCAATGTGCAGGCCATGAATGCCAGTTCTTTCAATGCATTACTGAAAACCCTGGAAGAGCCGCAACAGAATACCTTGCTTATTTTGCAAACCTCACAGCTTCAAGGTGTTCCGCCGACCATTCGTAGTCGCGCACAGCTATTATCACTGAGTGTTGATGAACCGGAAGAGGTCAAAACATGGTTGATAGAGCGGCAAGGTAATATGACGCAAGCCCTTGAGGCCGCTGTGAACCTGTTTCCACAAGCACCATATAAAGCTGAAGACTTTGGGGTTAATGGTGATACACTGAAATATGCCGAGTTCATCGTTCAAATGAATGATTTAGTGTCCGGCAAGGGCAGTCCAATCGAAATGGCCCAGTTTTGGCATGAGGATATAGCCGATGCCGTGTTCTGGATGCAACTGATGGTGCGCGATATTCTGTTGCTACAACAAGCTGGCAAAGAGGCTGATTTGCTCTTTATGCAGCAAAAACAGGAGCTCGAAGAGGTTGCAAAGGCCATTAATGGTCAAGGATGGCTCATGCTATTGGAGAAAATAAATGAGCTCCAACGGTTGATTAAGCAAAAAAGTCCCGTTAATCTAATGGCATCGTGGCAAAGCTTGTTGATTTTTGTCACCCAAATTGCCAGTAAATACAAACCGTTAGATTAATGATTTTAGAAATTGGTTAATAATTTTAGAAACTGGTTAATGGTTATTAAGACTTTCACGATTAAGGCAGTTACCCGATGCGGATAGAAAGAACAGGTCCCGGCATATTAACCATTCATGTCGAAGACAAAGAAGATCTCTATAAAGCCTATATGCCGTTCCTGGAGAATGGCGGTATCTTTATTCAAACCAATAAAGAATATAACTTGGGCGATGATGTCTTTATGCTTCTAGCAATTATTGATGAGCCAGAAAAACTACCGATTGCCGGTAAAGTTGTCTGGATCACGCCAATTGGCTCGCAAGGTAACAAGCGCGCCGGCATTGGAATTCAATTCAGTGACCAGGATAATGGTCAAACAAAAAACAAAATTGAAAACTTGCTAGCTGGTCGCCTAGACTCCGAAAAACCTACTCACACGATGTAACCCATCTACCTATAAATTTCTTATGCTAATAGATTCACACTGCCACCTGGATCGTCTTGATCTGGGTGCATACGATAATGACCTGAATAAAGCTTTAGACTTTGCGCGCGAGCGTGGCGTTAAGCATATGCTATGCGTTGGTATCACCATTGATAAGTTCGATGATGTTCGAATGATCGCAGAAGCTAACGAAGATATTTCTTGCTCGGTTGGGATTCATCCACTTTATGATGCTGTATCCGAAGCTGATGTTGACTTGCTGGTGGAAAAGTCCAAACATCCTAAAGTGGTTGCTATCGGTGAAACCGGGCTGGATTATTTCTATAACAAAGATCCAGAAAATCATAAATTACAACAAGAAAGTTTTCGAAAGCACATTCGCGCAGCTCGACAAGCCCGTTTGCCAGTTATAGTTCACACCCGAGATGCACGCCAGGATACGATTGATATTTTGCGCGAAGAAAAGGCGCAGGAGTGCGGCGGTGTTTTACACTGCTTTACTGAAAGTCTCGAAATGGCTGAAGCAGCATTAGAACTGGATTTCTATATCTCATTCTCGGGTATCGTTACTTTTAAAAATGCTCAAGAGCTTAGAGACGTTTGTCGCAATATCCCTCTGAATAGATTACTGATTGAAACTGATTCGCCTTATTTAGCGCCGGTTCCTTATCGTGGCAAAACCAATCAGCCGGCTTACGTTAAAGAAGTAGGGCAGTTTGTTGCTGACCTGCATCATATTTCTTATGATGAGCTTTGTGAGATCACCTCAAGTAACTATAAAACCCTATTTAATAAAAGCATTATTTAAAGTCTAGCCTTGATGCATAAGGTTTTATCCGACAGTTAGGACGTATCTATGAAAAAACGATTACTTCTTTTATCTCTGCTGTTAGCCATGGCTGCTTGTCAGCACAATGGAACAGTCAATGACCAGCAAGAAAAGCAAACCGCAGACTCAGTAGAATTTAAAATTCCTTTTGAGAAATATCAATTAGAGAATGGATTAACCGTTATTTTGCATCAGGATAAGTCTGATCCGATTGTTGCGATGGCTACCATTGTTCATGTGGGTTCGAATCGCGAAAAAGCTGGGCGTACCGGCTTTGCTCATTTTTTCGAGCACATGGCATTTAATGATTCAGAAAATGTTCCGCAGGGCGCTAATCGTAAACTGATTGAAGAGTTAGGTGGTACTCGCAATGGTGGGACCTGGACAGATGGCACCATGTATTATGAGGTTGTTCCTAAGGATGCTCTTGAAAAGTTAATGTGGATTGACTCAGACCGTTTGGGCTACATGATCAATACTGTGACTGATGGGGCTCTGGAAAGAGAAAAGCAGGTTGTTAAAAATGAAAAAAGACAGCGTGTTGATAATCAGGCTTATGGACATACTCAACACGTTATTGTTAAAAACCTTTATCCGAAAGACCATCCTTATAACTGGACAGTGATTGGGGATTTGGATGATTTGCAGGCAGCTACTCTGACCGATGTTAAAGAGTTTTATAGTGAATACTATGGACCCTCTAATGCGACTTTAGTGATTGCTGGCGATATCGATTTTGATGAAACCAAGAACATGGTCCAACAATGGTTCGGTGAGATTAAACAATCTACTCCCGTAAAAGATCCTGAGCCAATGCCTGTTGAGCTTAAAGAAACCAAAAAGCTCTATCATCTGGATAACTTTGCGAAAGTTCCTGAGATCAGACTGACATTCCCAACAGTTGAACAATACCATAAAGACTCTTACGCACTTGACGCGCTTGGTGAAATCTTAAGCCGTGGTAAAAGAGCCCCTCTATATAAGCTTATCGTTGAAGAGGAAAAGTTAGCGCCCTCAGTCGCAGCCTACAATAGCTCCAATGAAATTGCAGGCACTTTCACTATTCGCGTTCGAGCTAATGAAGGTACTGATCTTGATGAAATAAAAAAAGCGATTGATAGTGCCTTGGCCAGGTTCGAGAAAGAAGGCTTCAGCGAGAAAGATTTACAGCGTATCAAAGCGAGACAAGAAACCTCTTTTTACAATGGAATATCCAGCGTATTAAGCAAGGCATTCCAGTTAGGTATTTATCAAGAGTACGCAGGCGATCCTGCTTTTATTGCTAAAGATATTGAAAATATCAAAAGTGTTACCCGTGATGATGTGATGAATGTCTATAAGCAATATATCAAAGATCAGAACTTCATTATGACCAGTTTTGTTCCTGAAGATAAACCTGATTTGATTGTTGATGGCTCAATTAAGGCCAGTGTGGTTGAAGAAAAGATTGTTCAAGGTGCCGAACAATCTTTTGATGCTGATGCCATTGCTGACTACGAAAAAACACCAACCAAGAACGATCGTTCCGAACCTCCTTTAGGCGAATCCCCCAAAGTTTCTATTCCACAAATTGAAAAGTCCATATCCGATAATGGGTTGGAAATTTTGAGCATGCAGTACAATGAGCTACCCATAGTAAGTTTTGCATTACGCATCGATGGCGGCGCTTGGTTAGAATCCGATGGACAATATGGTACTGCAAGTTTATTAGCCCAGCTGATGAATGAGGGCACGGCTTCAAAGACTCCTGAAGAGTTGGAAGATGCCATTGGCTTACTTGGGGCCAGCATTGAGTTCGATGCCAATAATGACTCTATTTCTGTAGTCGGAACTACTTTAGCTAGAAATTACCAGGCAACCATGGACTTACTCAGTGAAATGCTATTAGAACCTCGTTTCGATGTGAAGGAGTTTGAGCGTCTTAAAGCCAAACAGCTTAACACCATCAAACAGAGCGAAGCGAGTCCTTTCGCGGTGGCAAGTAAAGCCTTCTATAGTCAGATTTATGGCTCGGAACACCGAGCGGGTATTCCGTTAGCGGGTACATCCGAATCAGTTGAGGGCATCACCCTTGAGGATGTAAAGGCTTTTTATAATAAAGCCCTTTCACCAAAGAATGCTGCGATTCATGTGGTAGGTCAAATAAATCATGAGCAAGTTAAGGCTGGTATAAAGAAGCTTTCCAAGGCTTGGACAGGTGAATCTATTGCACTGCCGGAATATAATGAGCCTAAGTCATTTGAGTCACCTAAGGTCTTTTTCGTCGATATTCCTGATGCAAAGCAATCCGTCATTATCGTTGGTAAGCGCGGCTTGAAAGGTGATGATCCGGATTATTATCCGTTCACCGTTGCCCAAAACCGTTTAGGTGCGGGTGGCAGTGCACGATTATTCCAGACCCTACGCATTGAAAAAGGATACACCTACGGTGCTTATACCAATATTGCTAAAGCACGTTTTATTGCTCCTTTTATGGCCTATTCGCAGGTTCGTGCAAACGTTACTCTTGAGTCTCTTGAGATATTTAAGGAGCTGATAGGAAACTACGACGAAACTTTTACTCAGCAGGATTTGAACATTACAAAGAACCTGTTAATTAAGCGTAGTACTCGTGAGTATGAAACTATCAATAATCTACTGACCATGCTTAACGAGGTCAGTAAGTTTGACTTGCCATTTGATTTTATTGAAAAAGAGCAGGCCCAGCTTGAAGCTATGACTGTTGAGCAGGCTAAGCAAATTTATCAGAAGTATGCTGATGAGCAGGAAATGATCTACGTTATTGTTGGCGATGCAGCGACTCAGCTCGAAAGAGTTAAAGAGTTTGGCTACGGCGATCCAATAATGTTGGATCGAAAGGGCAATCCTCTGTAATTCTCCAGTACGTCTAGTGCTCGATAAAAGCCACCTCATGTAGGTGGCTTTTTTATTGTGTCTCGGCAAGTAGGGGAAAACCCCTGCATGTTCTGGGGGCTTTACCTAATATCTGATTTCGTTGGATTTGTGCATAGTCGTAGTCGAAACCAAATAATTATTATTTTTGACTACGAGGACCAAACCATGAAACCAACTGTATCAGTTATCACAGCCAGTGTTTTGGCAGCCGTAGCAGGGACCGCTCACGCAGACGCTATTATAGGACCTGAGTTAACAAAGATGTTACCGACGGCATTAACTCCATCCAAAGTTATTGTAACTACCCATGACCGCTCAGAGCTAGATGATGTCATGCTAAACCTTGGACAGCCCTACTTAGCTATGAAAACGCTACCAATGGCTGGAACCTCTCTAACCAAGACTCAAATTAATACGCTAGCAAAAGATGAGCGTGTAAAAAGCATTTATTACGATGCACCTTTAAAGTATTACAACTATAACTCGGGTGAGATTACTGGCGGTCACTATGTCCATGATGTTGAAAATGTCACAGGACGCGGTGCGACCATTGCTGTACTTGATTCAGGTGTTGATGCGACGCACCCTGACTTACAGCTTGGCTCTAAAGTTGTTCAAAACGTTAAGATTGTTGGTGATCTTGATTTAGCTGGTGGTTTAAACCTTTTTCTTGAAGGTGTTCCGAACAGCGATACAAGCTCCGGCCACGGTTCTCACGTGGCAGGTACTGTTGCAGGTACTGGCGCAGCTTCTGCTGATGATGCTCGTCGTGCAAATTACCATGACGGTATCGCCCCTGATGCGAAATTAGTAGGCCTCGGTGCTGGTGACGCGATCTCAATCTTATACGCCTTAGCTGGATTTGATTATGCGATTGGCAATAAAGATAAATATGGTATCGATGTCATTACCAATAGCTGGGGTAGTGCTGGCGGTGCCAACTTTGATCCAAATAGCCCAACTAACCAGGCATCATATGAAGCCTATAAGCAAGGCATTATTGTAACCTTTGCTGCGGGTAATGATGGCCCGGGAGACAACACCTTGAACCCTTATGGTGTTGCGCCGTGGACAATCAACGTTGCGGCCGGTACTGAAGACCGTGACTTAGCGAGCTTCTCAAGCCGCGGTGTTGCGGGTGATGAGTTTAAAGCCCCTGACGTAACTGCACCAGGTAGCAACATCATTTCAACTAAAGCATTGAATACAGCTCTGCCTCTATTAGGCCCAGTACTTGACCCTGAACATCCTGAATATGATGTTTATTACGCGGGTATGAGCGGTACTTCTATGGCTACTCCATTCGTAGCAGGGGTTGCGGGCTTGTTACTTGAGGTTAACCCAAATCTTTCTCCTGACCAGATTGAAGACATCATCCGTGATACAGCCGACCCAATGGACGGCTATGAGTTCCATCAAGTGGGTGGCGGCTATATCAATGTTAAAGCTGCGGTAGAGCTCGCTCGCGTGACTGAAGGTAAGCGTGCTGAGTTTTTGGCCGGTAACACTAAATGGTCAAGCCAAGGTAACTGGAAAGTAGTTTCTGAGAATGACTCCATGATTGACTATGTGTCTCGTTGGAGTACTAAGTCAGATGTTGAAAGCACTGATGGTTCTTTCCAGGAAAGTCGTCGTAACAATGCCCAGGTCATGTTCAACTTTATCGGCGATAGTATTCAAGTGCTTTATACCGCCAATAAAAAAGGTGGTCATGGCGAGTTATTCCTGAATGGTCAAAGTAAGGGCATCATTGATTTTTATGCTCCTGAATCAACTACAAAAGCATTTGTGCTACGCGATTTAGATTCATCACAGGTACATAGTCTGTCTATCCAAAATGTTGAAGGAACCATTAACTTTGATGGCCTAAAACTGGACGGTCAACTGGTTGATAACGGCACTTCAATCACTACTGAGCAACAGACTATTGAAGGTAATATTGGCCCTTCTGCGGAAAACTTACAGGTCAATGATCATGCCATTTCTATCGACGCAGATACCGTTGCAGTAGATGCAGTACTGAGCTGGGGTGGAGTAGCCGATTTAGACTTCGAAATGTTAGATGCAAGCGGCAATGTTGTTGCTAGTAGCGCTTCCTTAGAGAATCCAGAAGTCATTTCATTCCGACCAGAACAGGCGGGCGACTATACGCTTAGAGTCAATGGATATATCAGTGTTTCGACTGACTACACGATAGATGTAGAGGTTTCAAACCTGATCCAGTAACTGCTCGTGAGAGGCGTTGGGGGCCTTCGGGCCCTCTTTTTTAATTTCTCTATTTATATTAACCACCATATTGCTATTCCATAGTTAGGGGTTTTCCCCCTGTTTAACTGGGTGATTACGCGGATAGCTAATAAGTCAAAAATGACTTGCAATGGTGCTTCATAGAAATAGATTTAATCACCAAAGGGGTAGTGTATTAATGAACACGCAATTTAAAAGACTGGCATGTGCTGCGGCACTAGCAGGCTTTAGTATGAACGCAGCCGCTGAAGCTGTTATTGGGAGCGAGTTGCAACAGAACCTGCAAACCATGTCTGTCACTGAAAGCACAATGGCAGTTGTTACTTTTGATCAACTTGATCAGCTTGCACCAGAACAGATCCAATCTCTATTGGATTTAGGCATTACCGACGGCGTTCAGTTTCAATCTCTGCCAATCATAGGAGTAGTTGCTACACCATCACAAATAGAGCAAATCAGCGAAATGTACGGTGTTCGTTCCGTGTTTGCTAATCGCAGTCTGAAATATTTCAATGCAGAGGCGCGTGAGCTTACCGGCGTAGAGAAATTACAAAGCGATGAGTTTGTGCAAATAAATGGCATTGGCTTTACCGGTAAAGGCGTTACCGTCATGGTTAATGATTCTGGTATTGACGCAACTCTGGCTGACCTGGAATATGGCTCGAAAGTTGTTGAAAATGTTCAAGCGATAACTCATGCGCAGGCGTTATCTTTAACCGGTGTGAGTGGAGTATGGATCGAAGGCCAGCTGAATACCGACCTTAATGTCGGTCACGGTACACACTGTGCAGGTACTGTTGCTGGCTGGGGAACACACTCCGATGGTAAGTATAAAGGTGCAGCGCCTGATGCTGAACTGGTTGGTTATGGTTCTGGTGCTGGCTTATCTATTCTAGATGCTTTGGGCGGTTACGATTACGCCATTACCCACATCTATGATTTTAATTCACCGATTCGGGTGATGAGTAACTCTTGGGGTTCAAGTGGTAAATACGAACCCAATGGTCCAATTTCAGTTGCATCTTATAAGGCCTATAAATTAGGTATGATCTCAGTATTCGCAGCGGGTAATGATGGCTCAGGTGAAGATACGCATAACCCTTATGCCCAAATACCTTGGGGCATGTCGGTTGGAGCTGGTACCAAGCAGGGTACCTTGATTGATTTCTCATCTCGTGGTCAACGTGATGAAACCGGCACTTTCACTATGCCTGATGGCACCGAGTGGACTTATCACAATGAAATTTCAGTGGTAGCTCCAGGTGTTGATATCATTTCAACGCGCGCAAAAACTAATCTAGTTTCTAATGGTGGCGATGCAGATGTTGATGCTATTGAAACTGAATATCTTCCTTACTACACCATGATTTCTGGTACTTCAATGGCGACTCCTCACGTAGCTGGTGTCATTGCTTTAATGCTTGAAGCTAATCCTAATTTGACGCCGCTTGAGACCAAGCGTTTGATTCAGGAAACCGCTACCAACATGCCAGGTTACGAAAAGTGGGAAGTGGGTGCGGGTTATGTGAATGCATATGCGGCCGTTGCTGCAGCGCTAAACTATAATCCTGAGCATCGCGTGACTGTTAACAACTTGAATACCTTTAACGGTAATGCGATTGTTCTACCGCCAGAGTCTCCTGAATCTTTCGAGGTACTGTATTCGCCAGTGGGTGAGCCTGAGGTTCATGAGTTTACAGTCGGCTCTGATGCAGTGTGGGTTTCAGCTTCAGCGGAATCTTTAGCGAACACCATTAAGCTTAAACTTGAAGCGCCAGACGGTACCGAATATTTCGGCAACTTAACCTTACCAGTATTAACCACGTCTATGCGCGTTTCTGCGCCCGCGCAGGAAGGTACATGGAAATTATCTGCTTATGGTTTAACGTCATTGTCTGGTGTAGAGGCTGACCCAACGGGAACAACGAACGGTCCTGGTGTTCCTGAAATTGTTAGCGGTGAGATCGGTATTTTCACATCAGGTGGTTACGAAGGTCTTGATGATATCGCAGGGCACCCAGCCGAGAATGCTATTCAGTTTGCGACCAGTGAGCGTTTAGTTGACAGCTTTAATGATAAGTTCTTCCGTCCTGATCGTGCCTTGAAGCGTAAAGAGCTGGCTCAGTATCTGGTGATGGGCGCAGCAGTACGTCAATATCGCGATTTATTGAACCAGCCTGCAGTCAGTTTCAGTGATGTGGGTAATGAGTTGACCGCATTTGCGGAGTCTGTAAGCGCTACTGGCGGCTCATTGAAAGACCGAGTGCAAGAACAGCAATCGGTAATGATAGCTAACGGCAGTAAATTTCGTCCAAATGACAATGTCAGTAGAGCCGAGTTAGCTTACTCATTGGTACAAAGTCTAGGTTTGGAGACAGAAGCACAGGCTTTCAGTGGTGATATTACAGTGGATTACAATGGTGAAGCCATATCTGTTCTAGATCAGGATGATATTCCAGCTGAGCTGCATGGTTATGTCCAATTAGCGTTGGATCTTTCAATAGTTGGAGTCCGTTTTGAAGTTGAGCAGGGTCCTTTTGACCTACAGCCTAAGTTGGTTGCCTATTTTGAACCTGGTCAGTTTGTTAGCCGTGCAGAGTACGCAGTCTTGATTGGCCGCTTCTATGATTCGTATTATCAATAAGTTAACTCATTAACTGGAAGTAACTTATATCAATGATTTGTTAACTGTTATTGAAAATACGCTAAAAGTAGGCAGGGATGCCTGCTTTTTAATCAGTTTATCCTAATGCATTCTTGCTTTAATGCATAAACTTAAGTATTTTGAACTAGTGTATTGCATTAGTTATATCTAATGAAATATTTCTCTCACGTTGCGAGGTAATGATGATGTCAGCTTTTAAAGCTCTATCCTTAAGCGCAATTGTTCTATTCATGAGCTTCGGTTCAATTGCCAGTAAGGCAAATCCAGTAGAACTGACCGTACAGGGCAATAAAGTTGAAGCCGTAATCAATCTTACAGGGAACGTATCAGCTGATTTAACTTTAACTTTTGAAAATTCCGTCGGCCTGACCGCTGACAATATTGGTATCACAGCTCAGTTAATTGATATTACTGATTTGAATATCCTAAACAGGCTCTCAAACCCTATCAATATCAATCTACAGGCCGCTTTCCCAATGCTCATTACGATTGAGCCCCCCTCAAATAAAGGGTTCGCTTTTTCGGGATTGGCAACGGTAGATATTCACACCCATAATTTAGACTACTTGCCAGGGACTCCTTTACGTTTCTTCAAGGCGCCGTTAAATGGCCAGTTTGAAGATATTACTGCGACCATGGGGTCAGGAAGCTATCGTGCTCGTGGTACCACCGGTAAGTTTTCGCAGTTTTTAATTGTTGCTGATTTAAGACCAGTTCTTACAGTTGTTAATACTAAGTACAATCGTTTGAGCAACAGTCTTGCAACATTTTCAACACAAATTGACACTGTGCTCTATAGTCAGCTAAGCAGCAAGTTGAGTGAAGTACAGCAACTGATTGCTCAACAAAACTATATTCTGGCCAGTAATAAAGTAGACGAATTCAGTCGAATCATTGAACAGGCAGACCCAGCTGATATCCCAAATGTATGGCGCTCTAGCCGAGATATTGATAATGTTGCTGGTGAGTTGATTGCGTACGCTAATACATTAAGGTTCAGCCTGCGTCTTGTTAACTAACGTTGATTAGAAAACTATGCCAGCAAAGATAACGGTCTGTTACTCGGATCAACCCGCAACAGAAGCATTTCTATATGAGCAGTCCGATTATCGAATTGGTCGGGCTAGTTCTTGTGATTTGGTATTAAAGCATCCAACAGTTTCCAGACAGCATGCATTGATGTCGCATCTTGCTGATGGATGGCACTTGAATGATCAGTCGAGCCAGAATGGCACTAAAGTTAATGGTGTTAAAGTCGTAGCCAGCCTGTTAAACGGCAATGAGATGATTTCTGTGGGTGACGTGGACTGTTTGTTTGAAGCGAAAACGCCTCAACAGTTAAAAGCAATCGAGTCTCATAATCAATGGCGACTGGAGCGAAGTAAAGAAGCCACAATAGTCGCTGATAATATGTTACTGGATACACTTCAAGAGCAGCTTACTTCACTGATCAGTCTTACCGGAACCCAGCGTGGATTAGTCATGTTAGGCAGTGACTTTCAAAGCCTAAAGGTTGGGGCTGTGGTAGGAATGTCTGATGCAGATTTTGACAATAGAGCATTCGAGGGAAGCGTGGGCGCTATGATGGCAGCAGTCAATCGCGCAAAACCAGTAATAGCAATGGATGTCAGTCAAGATGCCATATTGGCGAAGCGCGAGAGTGTTCAGCGCAAACAAATAGCAGCCTTGGCGTGTGTACCACTATTATCTGACAACCAACTTGTTGGAGTTGTCTATACGGACAGTAAACTATCCAATAAAGTGCTGACAGAGCTTGATGTAGATATCCTCTCAATCATCAGCCAGCAAATTGCCTTGAACTCCCAAGCAATTGTCCTTCAAAGTCAAATTAGCAACCTCATGAATCGGATGCCACAATCCAAAAGTTATGATAGCCTGTTAAATAAACCGATATTACAACTCGTGCATTAATACTTATAAGGTCGAGCTTCAATGGTGAATGATGACCCGAAGCAAAGCCAAAATGATTCTGGGGACTTGTCAAAGACTCAAGTAATTGAAGACTTTGAGGTACTTGAAACTGGAACTCTTCTGGCTGGACGTTTCCAAATAGAAAGACTACAGGGAGTGGGTCGTTTTGGTGCCGTCTATAAAGCAAAAGACGTGCAACTTGATGTATTCGTTGCGCTTAAAGTCTTGCATTCCGCTATCGCAAAGAATCAGCAAGCTCTTGCTAATTTCAAAAAAGAAATCATATTACTTAGGCAGCTTTCTCATCCCAATATTGTGCGGGTTCATGAGTATTATTCTGATCGGGAACTTCACTTTTTTACCATGGACTGGATTGAAGGTGAAAGTCTTGAGCACAAAATGAAATATTGGAAGGAGAAAGGAGAATCTCTCTCTGAGCGGCAGATTGAATTATATCTTAATCAGATTCTCAATGCTTTGGGCTTTGCACAAAGCCACAGCATTTATCACCGCGATATTAAGCCAGAAAATATCCTTATTGATCACAGCGACCAGCTATATCTGGCAGATTTTGGTTTGGCAGTTTTATCTGAAACCCAGGACCAAGGTATTATCAGCGGAACGCCGCATTATTTGCCACCAGAGTACCTGCAAAAAAATGAAGTAAATAGCACCATTGATCAATATGCCGTCGGTATTATCCTGTATCAAATTTTGTGTGGTCGCTTGCCCTTTGATGCAAGCACACTTGATGGTCTCATTGAGCAGAAGCAAAAAGGAACGTCCAATTTCCCTGTGACTAGCAGAGAGTTCAAAAAATTTAAGCCGTTAGTTTTAAAGCTCATATCACCCTACACACAGTCTCGATATCAGACTGCGGAAGACCTGCAGTTAGCGATAGATTACATTTTGATTAAGCAGCCACCAAAAGCTAAGAAAAATAAAGCCATTAGCTGGGTTGCTGCGGTAGTGCTAGTCCTGCTGGCAGGCTTTTTATGGTGGCGATATCAGACCCAAACAATACCCGCTTCGCCATATACCTCACTGGCAATTTTACCTTTCGAAAGCGAAACGCGTGGCCAATCTATAGATAACTGGGTGAGATTTGGTATTCCTGACTACCTTAATTATCAGCTAGCTCAAAACCCCCAGCTGAGACTGGTTAACAATGAGCGAGTACTAGAAACCTTAGATCTTCTCGGTTACCAGTCAAGCCTGAATGACAACCAACTACTTTTGATAGCTGATCTGTTAAAGGTCAATAAAATCATCAGTGCCAAAGTGATAGCTTCCAATAGGGATGAAAACACACTGATTGTTGAGGTGTTGTCTATATCGGGTAACACGGTTAACAGAAAGCATATATCCGAAGTTGTGATGCAGTCTAAGTCCGCTGATTCTTTGGTAAGACAAATTGTTTCAGAACTCAATCAAAGCCTAAAAATCAATCAGCAAGTGTCAGTAGAGAGTAGCGAAGGTTTTATTGTACAAAGTGCAGTTAAGGAATTAATCAAAAAGGGCGAATGGAAACAGGCAGTATCCACACTTGATGAGTTAATTACTGAACAACCCGACTCTGAGTATCTGTGGTTTGAGCTTGGTCAGGTTTACTTGAATACTGGTGAGATACAACAAGCAGAAGAAGCTTTTATAAAATCTCAATCATTAAGCTCTGACCAAAGTTTTATTCACAGTCATTCGACCGCTATTTTGAATGAGCTTGCTGAAAAATTTGAGCAGGCTGAGATCGATTATCTTAACCTTATTGAGCAATACCCGGTAAATATTGATATTAAATTTTCACTTGCCGAACTTTATGTCACCATCCAACAATTTCCCAAAGCGGAAAAAATTCTGCAGCAAGTAGTTGATCTTGACCCTAATCATCCCAGCGCATGGTTTGAACTGGCAAAGGTATCAATATGGTCAGGTGATGCCCAAACTGCTGTTGATGATTACTTGGTTAAAGCTTTGGTCATTGCTAAAAAGTTGCAGGACATTAACTTGGAAGGCGATGTATTAAATGCTATGGGGGTAGCATATCAGCGTCTTGGCAATTTGGAGCTGGCGCAGGATTATTATCAACAGGGTTTATACAAGCGTAAAACTGCCAATGATCAAAATGGCATGGCAACCAGCATGTCCAACCTTGCATCTGTTCATTCGATTCAAGGACAGCATGAAGATGCCATTAATTTCCTTGAGCAGAGTCTTTCTGTTTACGAATCTCTCAATGACATGGAAGGAAAAGCCAACGCCTATAATGAAATGGGCATCATTGACGAAGAGCAGGGCCTTTATGAGAAAGCACTTGAGAATTATCGACAGGCGTTATCCTTGCGCATGAACCTTGGGGATGAGTGGCTTAAAGCTGAGAGCATGAACAATATCGGCTTCATTTATTACTTACTGTCAAATCCAGAAAATGCTTTAGTTTATTGGCAGCAGGCTGAGCAGGCTTACCAGAAAGTACAAGATCCCGTAGGTGTTATCAGGGTTCGGGAAAATCTTGGGCAAATGGAGTTGGCCATGGGAAATTGGCGTAGCGCCTATTTTATCTTTGAAAAGGCTCTACAAGACTCCAATGAGTTGGGATTATTAGAAGAGGCTCTTGTTGCAGAAGCTTACCTTGCAAAATTGAGTTTTTTGCAGGGCAACTTTGAACAAAGTGTTCCTAAGTTACAATCTCTTCATCAGCAATTACAGGAACGTAACGATATCCGTGGTGTAATTGAGTTTGGCTTATGGCTGGCTGACTGGCATTCTCTTACTGGTAATTGGGACGCTTTACAGATGCAGCTTGAGGCATTAAATGATCTGGTGATTAATAAAGGAAGTGTTGAGCAACAGTTTTATTATAAGACTTTGCTGTTGCGCACTGAAGAGAAAACCCTTAAGTCCGAACAGTTCCTGGTTGATATGTTTGATAAATCCAACATACCCGAGGCGACCAAATTACGATACTTACTGGATCAGGCCAGGCGTTCCCTTAAAACTGATAAAGAGGGTTTCCCGAAGCTAGCACAACAAATACGTCTTTATGATATGGGGCTCCATCAATACGAATATATTCACCTGCTAGAATTAGAAGCTGCCTATTCGTTCATCAACAATGACAGGCAGATGTTGGAGCAATCATTAAATGAAGCAGATCAGCTTATGCGTAGAATGGGAGATTACTGGAGAAGTTTCCAGTTGAATCGTCTGCGCGCTTTGCTGGTTGAACAATCAGGTCAATCGCCAACACTATATCGCCAACGAGCACAACAACAACTCAATCATCTTTTAAAGCAACTACCGGAAGATTCACGTTCGGTATTTATAGAACAACAAAACATCGTTGCTTTCGATGATAACCTAATGGAGCTCGGTGTGAATAATGAACAGTGAAAAAGATATTTCAGAACTGGTTAATGAGCTTAACCTAAAGCAGCAAAAGATTGCCCAGGAACTGCTCAGTGGCAATCAGCAAATGCGCACTTTGGCAAAGCGCGTGTGGCGCGTTCAGGAAGACGAAAGAAAGCATATCGCTCGAGAATTGCATGATGGGGTTGGACAATTACTGACCGCGTTGATCAACCAGTTGCAACAAATGCATAAAGAGGGGCTGCCGGATCCTAAAGAGCTTGATGAGGCTTTGAACCTGGCCAGACAGGCACTAAGTGATACTCGAGAAATTTCTCGCTTAATGCGCCCGCGAATCCTTGATGACCTGGGTTTGATACCAGCCTTACAGTGGCTTGCACGAGTAATGGGCGAAAAGAATCATATTCAAATACAGTTGCACCAGCAGTTATCAATAAGCCTTGATGATGAAACGCAAACCCTTGTTTTTAGAGTGGTACAAGAAGCGATTACCAATGCCATTAAGCATGCTGAAGCTACTCATATTGATATAACTGTTATTGCCACCGAACGAATGCTGGTGATCAAAATTAAGGATAATGGTGTGGGTATGACTAAAGAAGCTGCAGTGTCTTCGGATGGGTTTGGACTATCTGCGATGCGTGATCGGGTTGCAGCATTTGGAGGACAGTTGATGGTTGAATCAAAGCCGAATAAGGGCTGTGAAATAAAAGTCATCATCACCGGTGCAATTAGCAATGGAGATAGCTCTGTATGATTCGAGTAATGTTGGCAGATGATCACACCATTTTAAGACAAGGATTGGTCAGTTTATTAAGTAAAGACTCTGACTGCGTAGTAGTTGCCGAAGCGTCTAATGGTCTAGAGGCAGTTGCAAAAGCACTGGAGGTAAAGCCTCAAGTAGCCGTCATTGACATTTCTATGCCTGAGCTTAATGGCATGGAAGTTGTTAAGCGAATTCATGACAAGTTACCCGAATGTAAAATACTGGTGCTGACCATGCATGAAGAACAGGAGTACGTCATTCACATGGTTAGAGCGGGGGCGTCGGGTTATTTATTAAAAGATAGCGCCAGTGAAGAACTAATTGATGCAGTTAAAGCCTTGGCCAGTGGTAAAACCTATTACAGTCAATATGCCGCAAGTGTTCTCGCTACCCAATACTCCCAACCAGACAAAGAATGGCAGGATCCCTACAAAAATTTAACTCAGCGTGAACGTGAAGTATTTCACTTGGTAGTTGATGGTAAAACCACAAAGGATATTGCCCGTGCGTTGGATATTAGCGTTAAAACTGCTGAAAATCACCGAGGAAAAGTGTTGGAAAAACTCGACGTGTCCAATACCGCTGAGTTAGTTCGCTACGCAGCAAAACATAATTTGCTGGTTTAATTTATGACAACCGATACGAATACTACAATTTCTAAGGAAAGACTGGCTCTTGTTGTATCTCCATTAATCACCTGCATGCTTTTTTGGATAGCAACTCTGATATTTTTGTCCGGTAACTGGATTGCTCACACTATTATCTTTGTGACTTTAATCATTATCTATCCAGCAATGGTATTAACGTTTTTCGCAATAATTAGGCCGATTAAAACTAAATATATTATGAATCAGATAACACTGGTGTTCATCAGTGTCATTGTCGGTTTTTGTCTTTCAGCATTATTCAGCCTGTTAGTATTTAAAGCTTCTTTAAGCGCGGCATTTGGCTTCGGAGTTTACGGCCTAATTATCGCTTTAGTAACTTCAATTACCTTTGGTTTGATTGCTGGCTATAAGTTTATTTAGCCTTGTCTTCTAATCAGCACGGGTGCTATCCCTAATCCCGACTAGGGGATTTCCCTAATTATTCTTTTTATAACTTTGTGGGAAGCTCAAACCTTCAATCCAACGGGGGTTTCCTAACATGAGTCAATTAAACTTAAAAACCAAACCTATTTACGGTGCCATATTGGCAGCCGGTCTAGGTTTATCTGCAATGGCAGGGCACGCTAAGTCGCTCGGTCCTCAATTAACTGATTTGTTATCTGATGCAACTGAGCAAGAAGCGTTTGAGGTGATTGTCACTTTTGAAGGCTATAAACCTGCTTCTTTATCACAATTGCAAGCTTTAGAAAATTTAGGTGTTAATAGCGGTATCAGCTTCAACAGTTTGCCAATGGTGGGTGTCACTGCAACCAAGCAGCAGATTGACGCAATCTATGCACGCGATGATGTGCGTTCAGTCTGGTTTAATGCACCTTTGACACTGGAAAATGATGGTTCAACAGAAATAACTGGAGTAGATCGTTTACGTGACGATCAGTCTATGCGTAATTTGGGGATGCCTTATTCTGGACGTGGTATTGGTGTTGTGATTAATGATTCTGGTGTTGACGGCACTCATAGTGATATCAAATATCCTAATCATGTGAAGCAAAACGTTTTAGCCCAGGTTAATCTTAATTCTCTATCTGGCATTCTACCGATTACTTATCAGGAAGATGTAGCTAACACCGATATTGGCGGCGGTCACGGTTCACACGTTGCCGGTATTATTGGTGGTAACGGTGCTATGTCGAGTGGCCTGTATCAGGGTGTCGCTCCGGGTGCAAAATTGATTGGTTACGGTTCTGGTGCTGGTTTATTCATTCTAGATACTATAGGTGGTTTTGATTACGCTTTAACGCATCAGCATGACTATAACATTCGTGTTATTTCCAATTCCTTTGGTAATACAAGCGATACGGGTACGGACTTTAATCCTGATGATCCAACCAACGTTGCGACTAAGGCCTTGAGCGATAACGGGGTGATTGTTGTTTTCTCAGCAGGTAACTCAGGTTCCGGTGAAGCAACCATAACCGGTAACTTTAAAAAAGCTCCATGGGTTATTACGGTAGCCGCTGGTGACAAACAGGGCAATTTAGCCGATTTCAGCTCTCGTGGCGTAAAAGGTAAAACAGGCCAAACTGTAGTTGATGGTGAAACTTTCACTTGGGAAGACCGTCCCACCATCACTGCACCTGGTGTTGATGTGATTTCTGCACGTGCATCTTTATCAAGCTTAAGTGCATTGAGCGTCACTTCAGACAGTGAAGTGATGGATGCCAATCATGTTCCATATTACACGGTAATGAGTGGCACTTCGATGGCTGCACCTCATGCATCAGGTATCGTTGCTTTGATGTTAGAAGCCAATCCGAATCTTACGTGGCGTGAAGTGAAACGTATCATGCAAGATACTGCAACTAATATCCCAGGTCTAGAGCCATGGGAAAGTGGGGCAGGCTACGCAAATGCTTACGCTGCGGTTAAGGCGGTGCTTGATGAGACTCAAAGTTTTGGTGAAACCACCAAGATCCAGCGTCATTTTAACGCATTAGCTCAGACGTCAATTGCTGGTGAGTTTGATTTAACTGTCCCTTTCAGTCCTGTTGGTGAAAATGACGGCGTAACTTTTGAAGTTAACGGTGAGGCTTCATTACTGATGGTTCGCGCCAATGTTGCCGATAATACGGTGGGGATGTCATTAACAAGCCCTAGTGGTAAGCGTTATGGCTCAAGTATTGCGTTGCCGGTATTGGGGCAGAATATCGCAGTTACAGCTCCTGCCGAAGCGGGTACCTGGACTTTACGTGCCAACGGAATTGGTGGGATTTCTGGCGTTGATGTTGATCCTGCTAATGTGACTAATGGCTATGCCTTACCGGGCGAAGTAGACGCTGTAGTCAAGATTATCCGTACGGATGGTTTTGTTGGCTTGAATGATGTCGTTGGTCATCCTGCACAGGCATTCATTGAAACCGCAGTAAGTGAACAGCTCGTTGATGCTTTGTCTACTGGGTTTGCTCCTGATGAAGCTATTAACCGTTCGCAAATGGCTGACTATTTGACCCTCGGTGCTGGCATTCGTCAATCGAATGATGCTGGTAGTCAGCAGTATATTGATGTGGTGAATGACCAGGATGTCATGGTTAACATATCGGCCATTAATGCTGTAACACAACAAGGTGCTCCTCTGCGAGACAGAGCACAGGTTACTGACTCTGTTATGACAGCAAACGGTAATATGTTTAACCCAGAACAGAGCGTCAGTAAGTTGGATGTTGCTTATTCATTAGTGCAGTCGCTTGGTCTTGAAGAGCTTGCCAACAGTTTCTCGGGTGATATTACTGCAATTTTTGGTGCCGACAGAGTGGTTCTGGAAGATCAAAACATGATTCCTCATGAATTAAGAGGCTATGTCCAATTAGCGCTTGATTTGGGTATTCTCAATGCTCGTTTTTCAGTGACTCAGGGCATGTTTGACTTAGAGCCAACTATTAAAGCTCACTTTGAGCCTAGTGAAATTATGACCCGCGCAGCTTTTGCCGTAGCTATCACTCGATTCTATAGCGCTCTGTAATTTCTATCCCTCCTGAAAAAGGATTGATCTAGCCCAAGGACTGGGCACTTTTCTTATATTTTCTGGTCAGATGTGTATATAACCACTGGTTAATTATGGCCAGATTGCGTATATTCGGTGCTTCAATTTTTACCTACAACCATACAGATTTAATCATGTCTAAAGCATTACTTGACCACTGGGACGACCTACTTTTACTCGATGAACAGTTAACGGAAGAAGAACGCATGATCCGTGATGCTGCCCGTGACTATTGCCAAGAAAGGCTGATGCCTCGCGTTTTGGAAGCAAATCGCCACGAAATTTTTGATCGTGAAATTATGACTGAGTTGGGTGAGCTAGGCTTACTTGGTTCAACGATTGACGGTTACGGCTGTGCAGGCGCCTCTTATGTTGCCTATGGTTTGGTTGCGCGGGAAGTAGAGCGTGTAGACTCGGGTTATCGTTCTGCTTTGTCGGTACAGTCTAGTCTGGTGATGCATCCGATTAATGCTTATGGCACCGAAGCACAAAAAGAAAAGTTCCTGCCAAAGCTAGCAACAGGTGAGTGGGTAGGCTGTTTTGGTTTGACCGAACCTGATTCAGGGTCAGATCCAGCCAGCATGAAAACACGTGCAAAGAAAGTAGACGGTGGCTACCGGTTAACCGGCAACAAAATGTGGATCACCAATTCGCCAATTGCCGATGTCTTCATTGTTTGGGGAAAAGACGATGAGGGAGAGATTCGTGGCTTTATCCTGGAAAAAGGCATGGAAGGCCTGTCTGCACCTAAAATCGAAGGCAAATTCGCGTTGCGTGCTTCTATTACTGGTGAAATCGTTATGGATAATGTGTTTGTTCCGGAAGAAAACAAATTCCCTGACGTTAAAGGCCTGAAAGGTCCATTCGGCTGCTTGAACGTAGCCCGCTATGGAATTTCGTGGGGTGCATTAGGGGCGGCAGAGTTTTGCTGGCACGCGGCTCGTCAATATGGTTTAGATCGTAAGCAATTTAATAAACCACTGGCTTCAATGCAATTATTCCAGAAAAAGCTTGCTGATATGCAAACGGAAATCAGTCTTGGCTTGCAAGGTGCGTTGCGTGTGGGGCGTCTGATTGATGAAAAACGTTTTGTACCTGAAATGATTTCATTGGTTAAGCGTAATTCTTGTGGCAAAGCACTCGATATTGCCCGTATGGCGCGTGATATGCACGGTGGTAATGGTATTGCTGATGAGTTTCATGTCATTCGTCATGTCATGAACCTTGAGGCCGTTAACACCTATGAAGGAACGCATGATATTCACGCCCTGATACTGGGGCGCGCACAAACTGGGTTACAGGCATTTATGTGATTGGTAGAAGGATTGTTAGTTAAAGGGCCCTTGTGGCCCTTTTTTGTGTCCTTTTAACCAGTTTAGAACGATTATTAGCCAGTTTTTGTGACAATTAGCGAACTTACTAACGCTTCACTTGTGAGAATTAAATCAGAGCGCTACACTGAAATCAGAAGCATCTTAGGGGTAATACCCTGGTAACACCCAAGGAGGTCTTATGAAAGTTTATGTTATCGAAACTCATTTACTGGATGGTGACCAAGATATCGCTATTTTTGACCAGAAGCCTAAAGCTGAACGTTATATTGAAAGTCACGAATTACATGGCAAGCCGGAAATAGTCGAGGTGCCAGTTCGGGGTCATCAGCCAAAGGCAGATGAAGTTTTTACAGCCTCTAACTATGATGCAGCAAGAGATATTCAGTTTTTTGAAGGCGCTTATGGTAATCAAAAGGATGCTGAGATAGCTGCTGGGCCAAATGGCTTGGTTTTGCATAGGGCGGTACGTCATTGATATTGATGGATTAATTTGATAGATACACACTTTTACACATTCTATGGCTTGTAATTTACGTAAATATACGCAACCTTTAAGCTAGAGAAGAGTCATTATTGGAAAGCATTCCCTTTAAAGGTATTTAGATGAACAAAAATAAATGGTTAATAACGTTATTAGCTTTAACTTTACCGCTAACAATTCATGCGGAAGAGGTGAAAACGGAAACTGCAGTTAAGGAAACACCCTTTGTAGTTCCTGAGCCGGCTAGCATCCATTTACAACCAGAAGATAAATTTCGTGAAACAGGTCGCGTGGTGTCCTTTTTATTGATGCAAAGTCATTATGAACACCCTGACTTTGATGATGAATTGTCTGAGGAGGCCTTTAATCAATTTTTGAAAACATTAGATCCTAATCGGAGCTACTTTTATCAAAAAGACATTGCAGAACTTGATGATTATAAAACTCTAATTGATGACGCACTTAAAACCGGGCGCATTGAATTAGCCTATGACTTCTTTGCTTTGTTTGAAGAGCGTTTTCGGGAACGTCATTTGTTCGCTTTAGAGCAGTTAGAAAAGCCTCTTAACTTTGATAGTGACAGCGAGTTTGAGTATGACCGCCGTGAAGCCTCTTGGCCTAAAGACAGAAAGGAAATGGACGCCATCTGGAAAAAGCGCGTACTCAATGATGCTTTGAATCTAAAGCTTGCTGATCAAACGAATGAACAAATCAAAGAAAAGCTGACTAAGCGTTATGAATCATCCATTCGTCGCTTATCCCAAACCAAAAGTGAGGATGTTTTCGGTTATTTTATGAATGCCGTCAGTGCGGCTATCGACCCACACACGAATTATTACACGCCAAGACAGTTTGAAAACTTTGCTATTAATATGAGCTTAAAGCTGCAAGGTATTGGCGCAGTTTTAACTCAAGAAGACATGTTTACAAAAATTGTCTCAATCGTAAACAAAGGTCCTGCTGATAAGTCTGGGCAAGTTCATCCTAACGACAAAATTATCGGTGTGGGGCAGGGTGAGAAAGGCGAGATTGTCGATGTTATTGGTTGGCGCAATGACGATGTTGTCGAACTGATTCGTGGTGAAGCTGGAAGTATTGTAAGACTACAAATTATTCCTTACACCAAAGCAGGAGACGGCATGCCTAAAACTGTCCAGTTGGTTCGTGAAGAAATTAAGCTGGAAGATCAGGCTGCTAAATCTAAGATTCTAGAAGTAGAGCAGTATGATAAAAACTTCAAAATGGGTGTGATTGAACTACCGTCGTTTTATTCTGAAACTGTGGCGTCTAACGGCTCCGGAAATGATATTACCAGCACCACAAAAGATGTGGCCAGATTGGTTAAAGAATTTAATAAGCAAGATATCGATGGACTTGTCATCGACCTTAGAGACAATGGTGGTGGCTCATTAACCGAAGTGGTTAATTTGGTGGGATTGTTTATTGATAAAGGACCAGTGGTACAGGGGCGCGATAGTCGTGGCCGTCTACGTGTTCTAAAAGATACCGATTCTGGCGTGCTTTATCATGGCCCTCTTGCTGTTCTGGTGAACGGTGGTTCGGCAAGTGCCAGTGAGATTTTTGCAGGAGCGATTCAGGACTACGGCAGAGGCATTGTGTTAGGTGAAAATACCTTTGGTAAAGGCACCGTGCAAAGCGTGGCTGACTTGAACCAGTATATACGTAAGCCAGAAACTCAAGTGGGAGCTTTAAAGTTAACCGTGGAAAAGTTCTATCGTATTACCGGTGAGAGTACCCAAAACAAAGGTGTTAAGCCAGATATTGAGTTTCCAACTATTTTTGATGCTAGTGAGTACGGTGAAGGCTCTTATGATAACGCTTTAGTTTGGGATACGATTCAGTCCACTAAGTTTAAGCAAGTAGAAGGAGATGGCATAAAAGAAGTTATTCCCTTTTTACGCTCCAGGCATGAAGAGCGAAAAACCTTGAGTCAAGAGTTTTCGTTCCTTGAGCAGGATATTGATAGAGCTACAGAGCTGCGTGATTCTAAAGTGGTTTCTTTGAATTATGAAAAACGATTAGCTGAGCGCAAACGCAACGATGAATTACGTTTGGAACGGGAAAATCTACGTCGTAAAATTGAGGGGTTAGAGCCACTCAAAGAGCTTGCCAGTGATGAAGATGCTACCGGAGAAGAGAGTACAGAGGATGCTTCAGATATTGTTGATGAGGATCAAAAAGATCTATTCCTTAAGGAAGCCGGCAATATCTTATCCGACCTTATTATGATTCGTGAAAAGCCGGAGATCGCAGTTAATTTTCTAGAAGAGGAAAAAGCTTTAAATAACTAAAGCTACTTTTTTCAGAAAGCCAGCGTAATGCTGGCTTTTTTGTATTAAATATAATAAAAAGGAGCAAGATGATATGAGTTTTAGGATTACTAGATGCAACTAACTCCAGCTTTATTAAGCACCCTCTCAAAGTTTGAAGAAATAATGAGTAAACCTCTTATAAGTTTAAAAGAGGGAAGCAGTATCAACTTATGGCAGTTGTTACTGGCTTTGCTATTTGTTGTTATTGCTTGGTTAGTCAGTCGCTATGTGGCTAAGTTTATTGGCCGTAAAGTGCTCAAGATGATGAATGTTAGTGATGACAATGTTGTAATCGTACAACGGTTAGTATTTTTTGTCATGCTGGGCATTATTGTGGTAACCGTATTGTCATTTTTAAACGTACCCTTGACTGCTTTTGCTTTTATTTCAGGTGCTGTGGCAATTGGTGTGGGCTTTGGAGCCAAAAATGTCATGGATAACTTCATCAGTGGCTGGATATTAATGTCGGAGCGACCTGTAAGAATTAATGATGTAGTTGAAATGGAAGACCAGCTTGGTCGTATCATTCAGGTGGGAAATCGCTCAACCATTATTAGAAGAATTGATGGTGCTCACATGGTCATCCCGAACAGCACTTTGCTGCAGTCGAACTTGATTAACTGGACATTGCTTGATCAAAATATTCGTAGCGTGGTAAAAGTTGGTGTTGCTTATGGTAGTGACATAGAGAAAGTCAAAGAAATTGCGATGGAAATCATGAAGGAACATCCTGAGATTTTAGACGATCCGGAGCCAGAAGTGATTTTCGAAGATTTTGGTGATAGCTCCTTGGTTTTCGACTTATGGTATTGGGCTTCACTTGGCTCAATTCGTGGATTGCGTGCCATAAGAAGTGATGTACGTTTTGAAATTGATAAGCGACTCAAAGAAAACAATATTGTCATTGCCTTTCCACAGAGAGATGTTCACCTGCATTTTGCTGATGATGTTGCCAAACAGCTGGCTAAAAGGCTCGATCTCTCAGAGCAATCAAAGTCCATAGAGAACAGCTCCAAGAATAGCAATAATACATCTGTTACGGAAAACAGCCAAACAAGCTCGAACAAGAGTGAAGGACAGTAGTTATGACAAAGAATGTTCATGCGCCGATTGTCAGCCTGCATTTGAATAAAAGAGGTGGGCTTGTTGAAGAGGCGTCTCTTGATACTGAGCAGTTAGGCCCTTCACTAACCTGGCATCATATTAATTATACTTCACCTATCGCTAAAGATTGGCTAGATCAAGATCAACGAATAAGTGAAGTCGCTCAGGACGTTTTATTGCGTGCCGAAACTCGTCCGCGTTTTTACATGGAAGACAGTACTATTTTGATGTGTCTAAGAGGTGTCAACCTTAACCCAGAGGCTGAACCGGAAGATATGATTTCGATTCGCTTGTGGCTCACGGAAGACAAAATCATTACAAGCTGTAATCGTCATAGTTGGTCGATAACGGATATTCGGAACGCTCTGGAGCAAGGGGCGGGACCTAAAAGCAGTGGTGAGTTTATCTCACTGCTCATAGAGCGTTTAGCTATTCGAGTCGAAGAGTTTTTTGAAGAGCTTGATGTTAGCCTAGATCAACAAGAAGATACTTTGGCAGGGATTGGGTTTGATGAATTCTATGCGCAAATTAGTCACTTACGTCGTCAAAGCGCGACGATTAAACGTTATCTGACTCCGCAAAAAGATGCACTTGAGAAACTGTATAGGAGCCAAAGCCTAATAATAACAAAGCTTGATTTAGACAATATTCGCGACGACCTGGATAAATTTACCCGCTTACTGGAAGATATCGAGCTCACGCGAGAGCGAACCATAGTTTTACAAGAAGAATACCTGGCGAGAATAGCTCACCAACAAAATAGTCGTTTATATGTACTGGCAATTATTTCGGCAATATTTTTGCCCTTAACCTTTCTAACCGGGGTGTTTGGTATGAATGTGGCGGGACTGCCGGGTCTTGAACATGAAAATGCTTTTTTGTATGTTGCAAGCTTCTGTCTTGGTTTAGCCATAGCGCTATTGATTTGGTTTAAATTCAAGAAGTGGTATTAAAAGATTATCGGGTTTATAGTTAGTCATCAGTTGCTAAGGTGAACTAGCGTGATGATGTGGAAATTATGAGATTATTAACTTCCTTGCTAACAACCTCATAATAGGGGAAACCGATTCCATAGCTATTAGTGAAAGCTACTCAATATCTAAGTAACGTAGAATCAAGGATTCAAGATAGTCACAATATTTCACAACATAATCGTTCCCATTGGTATCATTCGCCAACCAAGGATTCATAATGGTATGACGAAGTAGCATGATGCGATCGCTTTCTAATGTTCTATTCTGAACATCTTTTACAAAATATTGTTCTTGTAGCCCCAACATCTCACATAATTCTTTTGCGTGGTTATCACTGATATTCTTACGCATAATCTGCGTGCTGGAACCGATGAATTCACGATCTTTTGGCGAGCTGTCTCGTGATATTTTTAAATGCTGATATATTTGCTTGGTAAAATCATTCAGATAGGTAATCGATTTATTACCCACAGGATTAATGACGATGCAGATTAGGTTAGTATCTGGTGTATAAGGTAAGCAGAGATTGGCTCGTCCTTTAATCTTTTCTTTAAGCTCCAGTAGCTTATCAAAAAAGTATTCTGATGTTTTTAGACTTTGTCTAATCACGCGTCCGAAATTATTGTAGTTTAGTGGTAATACTTGATTCGTGACATAACTGGCGGCTGCAACCGAACCGGGCTTCGATCCCTCTAAGATATACTGGCCGAGCTTTTCAAATTGCCTGGTGGCAGGTGTTTCGACAGGCTTATCCATCTCTTCGAACACATAGGGTGCCTCCTGAGTCAGTAAATCGGTAATATCTTGGTTACGACTGATAAAACCACCAGCACCAAAGGGTAAGTATCCCAATTTATGTGGATCTATGGTGACTGAATCAACGTCTTTAACGCTGGTTATAGAGTTAAAGACTTCTTTAGAAGGGAAGTACTTAAACATCTTTTTGGCTTTACCGTGGCTCATGGTTGAACCATCTTCCTCACGGAACATACTGGCCAGATACCCCCCCCATGCTGCATCTACATGAACATAAAAGTCTAATCCTTTAGCACTGAATTCGTTGCGTAACTCAAGAATTTTATGAATAGGATCAACTGTTCCAAATTCAGTTGTGCCTAAAATTCCAACACAGGCAAGAATGGGAATATTTTTACTGAGTGCATTATCGAGAATTTTTCGTAATGCTTCTATGTCTAAACGCATATTGGAGTGCACAGGTATTTTTATCAATTGGTCTGAACCAAAGCCCATGACGCGCATTCCTTTCTGCCAACTGTAATGTGCAGATCCTGGTACCAATACTAAAGGTTGCTTCAAGCCTAAATGATTCGAATAGAAGTAAGCCGGCCCTACAGTTTCGATGCGATGCTGTTCTACACATTCATTAAACTTATCGCCGAGATTGGGATAGGCCGTAGCAATTGCTTTCTCTGTTTCGTGCTTGAGTCTTAAAACATTATCAATAGATAGGTTGGTTAGTTGCCATAAATTAGCATCCACTAGTTTACCATTGAGAATGATGCTGTTTGGAAGTGTAAGCTCCAATGATTTTACCGCTTCGGCAAGAGCCACAGGGTAATACTTAGCAGCTCTGAAATTCCATAAGCTTTCATAATTGGCAACCGTACCACCGGAAGTTAAATGCCCCCAGGCACAGGGTGATTTCGTTGGATCGGTGTTAAAACCAAACATTTCGGCAAATTGTTTACCGACTTTCAACTCTAGATCCACAGTTACCGTTGCTGCTTCAAATGACACATTGTTTGGGTTGTATAAAGTCGTGACCATTTGTGCTATTAAGCCAGGCATCATCAGATCAGAACACATATGGCCAATATAGCGAGGACTAAAGAAGGGTACTGACTGCTTTAAAGAAGCGGTCAGTTTATGAAGCTCCGTACGCATCTTAGCTATTGCTTGTTGGTACTCAGGTGATTGTGAGGCGAAAGTAGATATCGCCGGCAAGTCTTCTGGGTGAATGTTTCGACGCCAATAAATATGATCGCGCAATAGCTCTGTTAGAACCTTTTCGAAAACATCGTTGTTTTCACCGTAAGGCCCTAAGAAATAAGGGGCTAAAAATTCTAAATTCATAATCTTTTGTCCTAAGATGTTTTAAACAGAGTAGAGGCATTCGGGATAGAGCGTATTGATCATAATCAACAAGAAGTGTTTCAGAAGCTTCCACCCGCTAACGCTAGTCGTCAGTCATCTCTTCAGCTATTAACCGCACTTTAATCAATAAGTCATCAACCGTATCCTGCAACACTGGCTGGTTGTATCGTTTTTTGTAGCCATATTCGGTTAATACCAAATGTTGTTCAGGCGTTACACCATGATTGCCCAGACATGCCTTAGCACATGCAAGATGGCAACCATCAATGGCAATGATCCTTCGTCCTGATTTAGCCTTTTTAACTAACGAAGGGACGTTTCCACCGACACCGGCAATACAGGACATCTCTGCCTTTTCTTCTGTATTAAGGGTGACTGCAAGGTGGTTCGCAGTTTGCGCCAAGTTGGAACAACCTGAGCATGAATAAACAAGAGGTTTTTCGTTTGTTGCCATAAAAACACCAACCAAAATGTCTCTGTTAGCTGGGTGGTCAATGTAACGCTTAGCTGGCGAGTAGCAATTGATCTGGGTCAATTAAGATGTATAAAAAATATAGGTTTAAATTGAGCTAGATCAAGGATAGAAATAGCACATATTGATTAAATCAATCTCGAAAACACAATATATTGAATCTGCGATGGCTGGAATGTCAGTCTGTAGAGAGTAATGGAGATAACAATATGGGTATTGAAATAGAAAAGGCACCGATGCCAATTAAGATTGTAAAGAGAGATTTGACGGAAGCCAAGTTCGAGCGTGCGAAAATTTATGAAGCAGTGTTAAAGGCTGGTAAGGCTTCAGGAGAGTTTGATGCTGATGAGGCGGAAAAACTCACCCGTCAGGTGATTGACGTTTTGAGTTTCAGGTTCACCGATTTAACGGTACCAACGGTAGAGCAGGTGCAAGATATTGTTGAGCATTGTCTAGCGGTAAATCAGTATTTTGCTACTGCAAAGGCCTATATTCTGTACCGCGAAAAACACAAAATTATTCGTGAAAATAAAAAGACATTTTTGGATATCACATCTTCTGTAGAAGAGTATTTGTCTGGTTCGGATTGGCGGGTTAAGGCGAATGCCAATCAGGGCTATTCATTGGGTGGATTAATTCTTAATGTTTCTGGAAAAGTCATAGCCAACTATTGGCTTAACCATATTTATGAACCCGAAATTGGCGAGGCGCATCGTAATGCCGACTTACATATTCATGACCTGGATATGTTGGCAGGTTATTGCGCAGGCTGGTCTTTAAGAACCTTGTTGCATGAAGGTTTAAATGGTGTGCCGGGAAAAATCGATTCTGGTCCGCCAAAACATTTGTCCAGTGCCATTGGTCAAATGGTTAACTTCTTGGGTACTTTACAAAATGAATGGGCCGGGGCGCAGGCATTCAGTTCTTTTGATACTTATTTAGCACCCTATATCCGTAAAGACGCAATGAAATATGAAGACATTAAACAGTGTATTCAGGAATTTATTTATAACCTGAATGTCCCTTCACGTTGGGGCACGCAAACACCATTCACCAACATAACACTGGACTGGGTCTGCCCAGAAGATCTTCGCGAACAGATCCCGATTATTGCTGGTGAAGAAATGCCTTTTGCCTATGGCGATCTGAAGAAAGAAATGGACATGATCAATCGTGCCTATATTGAGGTCATGATAGAAGGAGATGCCAAAAAACGAGTCTTTACCTTCCCCATTCCAACTTACAACATCACGCCGGACTTTGATTGGGAGTCTGAAAATTCTGATTTGTTGTTTGAGATGACCGCCAAATATGGATTGCCGTATTTCCAGAACTTCGTCAATTCTGAGCTATCACCGAATATGGTGCGTTCTATGTGCTGTCGCTTACAACTCGATTTGCGCGAACTTTTAAAGCGAGGCAATGGTTTGTTTGGATCAGCTGAACAGACAGGTTCATTGGGCGTTGTAACCATTAATTGCGCACGCTTAGGTTATCTCTACAAAGGTGATAAAAAAGCACTGCTGGATCGTATTGATGAGCTGATGCTGTTGGCTAAAGATTCTTTAGAAGTAAAGCGCAAAGTTATCCAGCACTACATAGACAGTGATTTATTCCCTTACACCAAGCGCTACTTAGGCACTCTGCGTAATCACTTCTCGACCATAGGCGTAAATGGTATCAATGAGATGGTGCGCAACTTCACTAACAACGAGCATGATATCACGTCAGAAGATGGCCATTCACTGGCTATCGAATTACTGGATCATGTTCGTGCGCGCATGGTGCAGTACCAGGAAGAAACGGGACATCTTTACAATCTGGAAGCAACTCCGGCAGAAGGCACCACTTATCGCTTTGCCAAAGAAGATAAGAAGCGTTATTCGGATATTATCCAGGCTGGTTACGAAGATGCACCTTACTACACCAACTCATCGCAGTTGCCTGTCGGTCACACCGACGATGCCTTTGAAGCGTTAGAGCTTCAAGATGAGCTACAAAGTAAATATACCGGTGGCACGGTTCTGCATCTTTATATGGGCGAACGTATTTCCAGCGCTGAAGCCTGTAAAAAAATGGTGCGCAAAACATTAACCAATTTCCGTTTGCCCTATATCACCATAACGCCAACCTTTTCGATATGTCCTGTACATGGCTACCTAGAGGGTGAGCATGAGTACTGCCCACGGTGTGATGAAACTTTGGTACAGAAATCGGGTGGTAAAAATAACGAAAAGGTGTGCTGCTGATGTTTGAATTTTATCTACAAGATGCAGAGCTGGTAAATTTGTATCACTCAAAAAAGTACCACTCAAAAAAGCTCGATTTAAATATTTCAACCACAAAGGAGAAAACAATGACTCAACTTAACAATCAAGATCGCCAGAAGTGTGAAGTTTGGACACGAGTAATGGGCTATCATCGTCCAGTGTCAGCCTTCAACAAAGGCAAACAATCTGAACACAAAGAGCGTCAACACTTTAAAGAGCGTGCCTAATGCTCAAAGTGGCTCAACCTATAAGTAGCGTCAAACAGGATGTTACTTTGAGAGTAGGGGGCATTACGCCCCTTACTACCATCGATTATCCCAATCATTTGTCCTGCGTTGTCTATTGTCAAGGCTGCGCCTGGCGGTGTCGTTATTGTCATAATCCTGAGTTGATACCGACCAAAGCCGATCAGTCTTACGACTGGCAAGAGTTGATTGCATTCCTGTATAAAAGACAAGGCTTATTAGAAGCAGTGGTATTCAGTGGTGGCGAACCATTACTACAATCAGCATTAGTTCTGGCAATCGAAACAGTCAAAGCTATGGGGTTCAAAATTGGGCTGCACACTGGCGGCTCTGCTCCGAAGCGTTTCAAAGCGGTTCTTCCTAATGTTGACTGGGTGGGCTTCGATGTTAAAGAACTGCCTGAATTTGGTGATGCGATTATTCGAGTAAATGGCGCAGCTCAGGCAAACTGGGAAAGTTTAGACCTGTTGCTAGATAGCGGCGTTGATTACGAGTGTCGTACTACCGTGCACTGGAACTTAACCAATCCCGATAGAGTCTTACAGCTTGCTAAAACTTTAGCTGAAAAGGGTGTTAAAAAATACAACCTACAGATAGCCCGAAACAAAAACACCCTCGATGAGAGCCTGCGAAGTGACGAGTTTGCCTACTCAATGATTGATAAAGAAACCCGCCAACAGCTGTGTGCCGCAATAGAGCCTCTATTTAAACAGTTTAAATGGGTTGAGTAGTTTCACTTTTCAGTTTTTTTACTAACTGTAACACCAACATATTCTAGTATCTTCAGAAAAGCAAACGGCCTGAGGGTTGTGCCAATTTCCCATTTATATTGAGCTGAGACACGTACAGAATATAGCAATCAAAATCTGTGACCGAAGGGAATCCCTTTAGGGAGATGATTTTGATAAGAATTTTCATCAAAGGTGACCAACGGAGATCCCCTCGCCGGAGATGTGATGTAAATTCTGGTACCCAAGGGGGCAGACCCTGTGTTAAGCATTCCGTAAAAGTAACTTGCTGAGGAGCGAAATATTAGCAAAAGGAATGAGTGAAAAGAGCATGGATTCCCGCTTTCGCGGGAATGACAAGATATAAATCAGAATAGAGAGACACTCACAAGCTCGCCACTCCATCGCTAGACTCTAAGTAATATTGAGATAGTCTCTCACGTTGTAAAACAATAACCTTACCATTACTGAACGAAAACACATTTTCATCTTCAAACTTCTTCAATAAGCGTGAAAAGGTTTCGGGTCTGATTGATAGCTTCCCTGCAATGGATTTCTTTGAAATATTAATTGGGAAGGTACCTCCATCTTCAATATCATGCGGCATCATGTCGTAGACAAATCGCGCAACACGCTGCGAAGCATCAAGCACGGTCAGCATCTCAATTTCATTGATATGGCCGCGCATTTTCAAACAAATGTTACCAAGCATTTTCATAGCCAAATCACTGTTATTATGCAAGAGGTTATAAAAATACTCGCTCGGCACTGCTAAGATTTGTGTGCGTTTGGTGCTGGTTGCATTAATAGGGTAGAACTTTTTCTGTAAGAACATCAAAGCTTCAGCAAAAGTATCGTTACCATTGACGAACTTAATGATCTTTTCCTTGCCTTCTGTTGAAATCAGATGCAGTTTGACTTGCCCGTCAAGGACCAGAAAAAAGTACTTGGCGGGCTGTCCTTGACTAATGACAGGCTTGTTTGGTTTAAAGTAGGTGAGTTTACTGATGGCTAGCAACTTCTGTAGCTGTTCATCACTGAGGCAGTTAAACATCGCATTACGGCGCAGTGTCGGTGTCAAACTGGTTAGTTGCATTGCTTCCATCATAATTTCTCTCTCTATCTACTTTAGCCAAACATCAGGCTAGTCATTAGTAATGTTGTGATTAGAAATTAGCCACTAGCATTAGCCATACTTTGCGAGTATCAACGGAATGGCCATCCGATGAATAATCACCTAGTTTTGCTACAAAGCTAAGGTTGTCGTCAATTTTTGTGGCGTATCGAATGTTGAGCTCAGAACCGTAATCTTGACTTGTCGCATCTGCTTTATACTCGTGATACACGAGGCCGATTGATGAAAAAACAAAACTGGTTCCGATAGTGAAATAAGTGTCTTCGATACCTGCATCAGGTGTAACTAGAAATTGATCAGCCCAACCTTGGAATTTATGTTTAGTGGCAAGCGGAGTCTGGAATGCCTGACCCGCAACATTGGCATCACCACCCAGTACTTCCTGGCCGACAGCGAATGTCCAATTTTGTAGCTTGTATCCAACTTCCAGTAATTGATAGTCGGTGCTTAAGTCGGCGGGGTTGTCTTCATACTCCGACTGCTTGGCGTATTCGGCATTGAAAAATAGCGGTAACTCAGATGTTCCACCGTATGAGAAGCGAGCACCTAACGTTTTAGTCGAACTTAAAGGCACTTCTTTAAAATCCAGGAAGTAACCATATAAGTTTACATCCAATGAGTCAGACAAAGCCCAGTCATAATTCAAGAAATGACTTCGAGTATCAGTATTGCCATCAAAAATAGTATTGATGTTATTGACGTAGGCATACGTAATGTTGGCATTGTCAAAAGATTGGTTATTGATTAATACGCCGTCATAGGTTTGCTCGTTCTGACGCCAGCCGACGCCACCGACGAAACGTTGTGTGCCAAGATTGATACGTTGACGGCCAGCAATTACTTTGGTGTTATCAAAGCCGCTGTAGGTAAGTGCAGCCTGATTAATTTCGGTCGCTTCCGGATCAGCAACCACCGAATAGCCGGTGTTGCCATTCAATGTGCTGTTGTAATCATCACGATTGGTTACAGCGCTGACATTGTCCACTTCAAACTTTAAGCTGAAATCATTATAGGTTTGTGTATCTAATGTAACGCGGGTCAGCAGGGTAGAGGCCGTTGCATCTTCCAATGCATTATCCTGGTCAACATCTTCCAGACGATAGCGTAGGTGCCACTTAACATCGGTATTTTCCAGTGATTCGGCAAAACTATTGGCTTGTTCTTGAGATTCTTCCGCTTGTGCTACGGCAGAACCTAGCAATAGGGCACTAGCAACAGCGATCGATATTTTTGTCAAATGGGTCATTATCAGCTCCAGTATGCTTTTTTATTTGGCATTTCATACCATACCGCAATAATTCAGTCTGACTTTGATATATGTCAATAAATGCATTTTTAATGCATCTTTAAGTGTGGTTTTTAATATAGCCAAAAAGGCAACAGGTCGGTAGGGGCAGACCTGTGTGTCTGCCCACTTAGCTGTTATGCGAACATCATCCGGCGTACACATAGATCCGCCCTTACCCGGAACGAGTAACAAGTTACTCGTTCCTACAAATTCCTCATCAATAATGACATGGAGTCGATATTCTGAACATTCACACTTTCAGAAAGCTGTAAAACCACTTTATGGCCCGATCCTGGCGCAACATCCATAGATTGACCCTTGGTATTTTCCATGGCGCTAAGCTGGAAATACTGATTGCCTTTGGGCGTCATTAATTCGAGCGTGTCGCCAACTTCAAAACGATTTTTAACTTCAACGGTTATAGTGCTTTCTGTTTTGTCACTGATTTCGCCAACAAACAGCTGACGGTCGCGCAATGAGTTTCCAGTTTCGTAATTCTGATATTCATCATGCACATGTCGACGATAAAAACCTTCGGTGTAACCTCGATGAGCAAGCTTTTCCAGTTCGTCCATTAGATTCATATCAAACGGCTTCCCAGCTACCGCATCATCAATCGCCTGGCGATAGACCTGCGCTGTTCGCGCAACGTAATAGTGCGACTTTGTACGTCCTTCGATTTTGAGCGAATCGATACCCATGCGGGTAAATTGATCCACATGCTGCACGGCACGTAAATCTTTAGAGTTCATGATGTAGGTGCCATGCTCATCCTCAAACACAGGCATGTATTCGCCGGGACGCTCCTTTTCCTGTAACAAAAACACAGATTGAGGATCGACGGTTTGTACTGCTGGCTCTGATTGGCTCACGGCTATAATATCGCCAGCTTCATTTTCTGTGGCTTCGTGCAAATCGTATTTCCAGCGACAAGCATTGGTGCAGGTACCCTGATTGGGATCGCGATGATTGAAATATCCTGAAAGCAGACAGCGGCCGGAATAAGCCATACAAAGTGCGCCATGCACAAATACTTCCAATTCCATATCAGGACAGTGCGTTTTTATTTCTTCGATTTCTTTAATCGACAATTCGCGCGATAAAATGACTCGCTTGATGCCTTGCTGATACCAAAACTTGACGGTGGCATAGTTAGTGGCATTAGCCTGAACTGATAAATGCACTTCCTGATCAGCGTAAGCTTCCCGAATCATCATAATCAGACCCGGATCGGACATGATTAATGCATCTGGCTTTAAGGCGATGACTTCCTTAATGTCATTCATGAAGGTTTTGATTTTGCTATTGTGTGGTGCAATATTGCTGGCAATATAAAACTTCTTGCCCTGCGCATGTGCTTCCTCAATACCAATTGCAATATTGTCCAGACCAAAATCATTGTTGCGAACGCGCAAGCTGTAGCGAGGTTGCCCTGCATAAACCGCATCTGCGCCATAGGCAAATGCATAGCGCATGTTTCTTAATGTCCCGGCAGGGGACAGTAGTTCTGGTATTTTCATAATTTGAGAGCTGGCTTAATTAAGTGGTTAACAGTCGTGCTGGTCGTTAAAATTGTTATTCTTTGGGTCTGATGATTTGGCAGGAAAGTTCGCTGCAAAATCACCAAGTTCAATGGCCTGATGAATGTGCTCAATAATATTACTATCCATGATGTTGTAGATATCTTCAAACTGCTTAATGATGAAATAAGTCGTTTGCAGAATATCAATTCGATAAGGCGTTCTAAGCGCTGTCATCAAGTCAAAGGGTTTGCGCACAGGCTTATCACTTTCCAGGCTATATACCGTTTCCTCAGTTGAAGACAAAACACCAGCGCCATAGATTTTTAAATCATCTTTGGCCTGCTGTATTAATCCGAACTCAACGGTAAACCAGAATACGCGTGCTAGGTAGATGCGCTCCTGTTTAGAAGCAGCTAAACCGAGTTTGCCATAGTTCTCGACAAATTTAGCAAATACTGGATTGGTCAGAAGCGGGCAGTGGCCATAAATTTCATGGAATATGTCCGGCTCCTGTAAATAATCAATTTCTTGACGAGTCCGAATAAAGGTTGCCGCAGGAAATTGCTTATTGGCTAATAACTCAAAGAACTTACCAAAAGGAATTAAGGCCGGAACCGCAGCCACTTCCCAGCCAGTTTCTTTACGCAACACACGATTAATGTCAGGTAACTGCGGAATACTGTTATTCGACATTTGCAGTCGCTCAAGGCCATCCATGTAGGCATCACAGGCTCGTCCTTTAATAAGCTCCATCTGACGCTTATAAAGGATTTCCCAGGTACCATTTTCTTCTTCGGTGTAAGCGACAAAACCTTTTTCATCAGGCGTTTTAGCTTGGTAGGCGGTCATGCTATACCTCGACAAACTCTTCGCTATGCAACCACTCTGCATGCTTCGGTGCTTGCTTGGTGCGACTCCATTCCTCGAGCATGTCCCATTTGACATCATCCAGCTTTTTCATCATCTCGTCAGTTGCAGTCACGCAGGTCAGTTCTAAGCGGTGACCGTTCGGATCAAAGAAATAAATAGACTTAATAATTTCATGGTTTGTTGGACCAAGGACTTCAATACCATGTGCTTCGATTTCTTTTTTCGCTTCCATCAGAGCATCTTCATCCTTAACGCGCAGCGCAATGTGCTGCACCCATTCAGGAGTATTAGGGTCTTTGCCCATCTCTGGTGAATTCGGTAACTCAAAGAAAGCCAGAATGTTGCCATTACCCGCATCCATAAATAAATGCATGTAGGGATCGGGTTCCTTTGTGGATGGTACTCGGTCTTCGGCAATCGCTAGAATAAAGTCCATGTTCAAGACTTTAGTATAAAACTCGACCGTTTCTTTAGCGTCTTTGCAGCGATAGGCCACGTGGTGAATTTGTTCGATTTTCATTATCAGTTCCTCAGCTCTCAGTTTAAAGCACGCCACGTTTTTGTTGATCACGTTCAATTGATTCAAAGAGTGCTTTAAAATTACCTTCGCCAAAACCAAGATTGTTGGCCCGCTGGATGATCTCAATAAAGATTGGTCCGAACAGGTTCTTAGTGAATATTTGTAAGAGATAGGAATCTGCATCACCATCTACCAATACTTGATGATCCTGGATTCGTTGATGGTCTTCACGAACATTGGGTACTCGATCAAAAACGGTTTTGTAGTAGTCATCGTGGATGTCCAGTGTATCAATCACGGAATGATCCAGTTTGTCCAGAGAAGCTAAAATATCATCGGTTTCAAAGGCAATGTGCTGTACACCAGGACCATTATATTCGCGCAGGTATTCGTCAATCTGATTGCGATCATCACCTTTGCCCTCATTGATAGGAATGCAAAAACTTCCGTCAGGTGAACGCAATGCATAGGAAATCAAGGCGGTTTCTTTACCTTTGATATCGAAATAGCGAACTTCTGTGAAACCAAAAACGTTTTTATAAAAGTCAGCCCATTTCTGCATGGTGCCTTTGTAAACATTATTGGTCAGGTGATCGATTCTCAAGAATCCTTTGTTCTCAACGACAACTGGACTCTCTAAATCTTCAAAGTCCTGTTCATAGATTGAGCCTGGCTTGGTTTGAGAAGAGCTCTCAGAACCCGCAAAAGTATCAATGAAATAAATCAGACTGTTGCCGATACCATAAATTGCAGGGTAGGGCAGATCGGTATCCTCAGGCTTTGCTGCGGTAGCACCGCGGTCAATCGCAATAGACAATGCTTGTTCAGCATCATCAACGCGCCAGCCCATTGAGGTAATTGCTGGTCCGTGGCTTTTGGCAAACTCACGCGAAAAGCCAGCGCGCTCCTGATTAATCAAAAAGTGGATATCATTCTGATTGTAATAATAGATATCTTTGCCTTTAAACTTTTTAACCTTAGAAAAACCAAAAGCCTCGAAAACTTGTTCCATATAATTGCTGTCAGGACTCGCAAACTCGGTAAACTCAATCCCGCGAAGTCCTAAATAATTCTGGTTGTCAGAATGCTCAGTCGTATCTGCCATAATAAAGGCCCCATCAATTCAACTATGAGAATGTGAGCGTAAGAGTACCGGCAAGCGAGCGAAAAGCTCTTGACCTGGATCAAGAGGCGGTGAGAAATGATACGATAAGAGATGTGGTAAGACCTGACGTTAAATTTTGAAAATTATGTTTTAGTACGGACAAGATCTTATCCTATGGCTACACTTGAGTTGTCCCTACATAAAGAGGGCTTCACCTATGCACTGCAAACCTCGCAGGCTGGATCTTTGGTCAGTTCAATGGTTTTGAAGTTGGCGTTCAGCGCATCATAAATTAACAAATGACTATCCAAACTCTGGCCAATCCCCATTAAACTTTTCAAGACCTCTGTTGCTTGTAAGGAACCTATAACACCAACCACTGGCGCCAGTATTCCCTGGTCTTCGCAGCTTTCATCATTGAACTGATCAGCCTGATACAGACAGTGATAACAGGCGGATTCAGGCGTTTGATTAAATACGGCAACTTGGCCATTAAAACGAATCGCGGTGCCCGACACCAAAGTTCTACTATGCCCAACGCAAGCTTTATTCAGTGCAAAACGTGTTGCGTAATTGTCAGAACAATCAATAACGACATCGGTATTAGCCACAGCATCATCCAGTACTTCTCCATCCAAGCGCTGTTCAATGGTTGTGACTTTTATCCAAGGATTTAAGTTTTCCAAAGTAGTTTTAGCTGATGACACTTTAGAGTCACCAACCGATTCAAGAGTATGCGCAATCTGGCGTTGTAAATTCGATTGTTCGATAGTGTCCTGATCGGCAATGACCAAATGGCCAATACCCGCCGCCGCCAAATACATGGCCACAGGCGAACCCAAGCCACCCATACCCACAATCAGCACAGAGCTTTGCTTCAGCTTTGCCTGACCTTCTTCATCAATTTCAGGGAGAATAATGTGGCGACTGTAATGAATGAGTTCTTTTTCTGAGAGCATTGGGATTCTTTAATGAAGAGTGGAATGAAAGTGGCGGTATTATCACACATATCACAGCGCTTTTTTATACCGCCCCTGGTTAAAAATTAAGACTTTTCTTCGGTTTCTGCATTACCATTCTGAACTACTTTTTTGGCATCGTAACCAAAATGAAGAGTGAGAAATGTGATAATACTAATCAATAAGGCGACTTCATAGCGGTTGTATGCCACAGCAATACCAATGGCACCTGTTGCCCAGATGCTTGCAGCGGTTGCTGTGCCGCTGACATGGTCATTATTTTTAAGGATCGCGCCGCCGCCGATAAAGCCGATACCGGTAATAATACCCGCAACTACACGGGCTTCGGGTTCAGCACCATCGAATATGTCTATTCCAATCAGCACGAAGCCACAGGCAGCAATACTCACTAGCGGAAAAGTGCGCAAACCAGCACCGCGTGCCTTGGCTTCACGATTCAACGCAATCGGTAAGGCAAGGATATACGCAGCAGCTAGGGTAATACTGTGCATGCCTACTAAAGCCCAATTAATATCAATCATTTAAGACTCCTTTTTAAAGCTTTCACTTAATTAGTTTTACTCCGGTAGCGGGATAAACTCTAACTCATCGCCGGGCACTTTAGGATAGTTGCCATTTTTCCAGTCTTGCTTAGCTTGTTCTATGCGCTCTTTGCGGCTCGATACAAAGTTCCATTCAATATAACGTTTGCCCAGATGCTCGCCACCAATCAAAGCCACGCGACTGGATTTTAAAGCTTTTACTATTAAGTCAGGCTTGCCACTCAAGATGGCCATTGAATGTTCCTCAACCGTGACACCATCGATTTCAACTTCGCCTTCAACCACATACAAGCCGCGCTCATCAGCTTCTGGTAATTTGAGGCTTTGCTCATGATCCATATTTGCTTCAATATAAATGGTTTTAGCAAAAGTCTTCACTGGCGAGGTTTTACCAAAAGCACTTCCCATCATGACTTTTACTGTCACACCATTAACTTCTGTGTCAGGAATATCAGTAGTGGGGTAGTGATAAAAAGCGGGATCAATTTCTTCATCTTTTTCAGGTAATGCTAACCATAATTGTAAGCCGTGCAATTGATGCATCGAATCAGTGACTTCTCTGCGCTCCCGCTCGGAGTGCACAATGCCTTTACCCGCCACCATTAAATTAATATCCCCAGGACGAATTGCCTGTTCACTGCCTAATGAATCACGATGTAAAATTTCCCCGGCAAATAGGTAAGTAACTGTAGCAAGATTGATATGCGGATGGGGGCGAACATTAACGCCTTGCCCGGGCTGAAAAAAAGCAGGGCCCATATGGTCAAAGAAAACCCAGGGACCAATCTGCTTCTGCTCACGAGTCGGAATGGAGCGGCGCACTTTAAACCCACCTAAATCTTTATCACGAGGCTTAATAACGCGCTCAATGGCTGAGCAGGGTTTTTCCTGGCATTGAGTCTCTAATTCGTTCTTAGCAAGATTACTCATATTCTTCTCTCCTTAAGCATTTGCAATGAATTGATCCTATCGGATTAGTATACCTTTTACTATATCGTAAAATCGGCTCAATAGATGATATATGTCAATGTTGAGATGTTGAGTGGTGTTATTGTTAACCAAAGCAATATCAGGAGAAAAGGACTATGAAGGCATCATCAAAAGTAGCGCTCGTAACAGGCGGCAGCGCAGGGATCGGTAAAGCAATCGTAGAATCATTCGCAGAGCGCGGTGACGCGGTGGTCATCAGTGATCTTGATCAGGATAGAGGTGAAAAGCTCGCAGACTCTATTCGTCAAGAAGGTGACGATGCATTATTTGTTAAAACCGACGTGTCTGAGCTTGAATCGGTTAAGCATCTTTTTGAGACCATTAAAGACCGTTATGGACGACTTGATTACGCGGTCAACAATGCCGGTATCGAAGGTGAACAAAACGAAACCGCCGACTGCACCTTTGAAAACTTCGACCGCACTATTAAAGTGAATCTTTATGGCGTCTTTTATGGCATGAAACACGAGCTTGAAATCATGCGCGGGCAGGGCAGTGGTGTCATCGTCAATATCTCATCGATTGCTGGCGAAGTTGGTTTCATGAATCTTCCTGCATATTGCGCCTCAAAAGGCGGCGTCATCCAGCTTACCAAAACCGCAGCCCTCGAATACGCAACGCGCAATATCCGCGTCAACGCCATCTGCCCAGCAGTGATCATGACCGAAATGGTCGAACGCATCACCCAGCACGATCCAGCCATTCAAGCAGAGTTCGCTAAACTGCAACCCATGGAGCGCGCCGGCCGCCCCGAAGAAATTGCCGACAGCGTTATGTGGCTTTGCTCCGACAAATCCAGCTTCGTCACCGGCCAAGCCATCAACATCGATGGTGGTTACCTGGCAAGATAGATTTTATTAAATACCCCTAGACGTTAGTCGCAATTGTGCCTGTTTGCTGAAAAGCTCACAGGTATTTTTTTTATTGCAATTCATAGTAAGCTGTCTAGTATTGAGCAAATGTAGGGTGCGTCGTGACGCACCGCTCTAGTCTTCGCAAGTTTAAGTAAAGAAGAAAAGAATGGCCAAACTCAAACAAATTGTAACTGACACTTATCGTATTCTGACCTTTCGTCAACCGTCCGCCTCAATCTCCACGGAGTGGAGTGGGTACCTGGTCTTTGGTCTTATTTTTTCCTGGCTTGCTGGCATAGGGCGTTATTGGGATAGTCCTAGAGCAGACTTGTTGCAATATTTAGGGTTGGGCTCCGTTGGTTATGTTTTTATACTTGCGTTAATTATTTGGCTATTACTTATTCCTTTAAAACCTGCCCGGTGGTCTTATAAGAATGTACTGATTTTTATTACCCTAACTTCTCCTCCAGCCGTCCTTTACGCTATTCCAGTCGAACGCTTCATGAGTCTTGATGCGGCTCAAACTACCAACGCCTGGTTTCTAGCAATAGTTGCAATGTGGCGGGTGGCTTTATTGGTATGGTTTCTGAAAAGTTTAGCTCGTCTTTCTGCAATGAAAATTGTGGTTGGTACATTACTTCCTTTAACGCTGATTGTTGTCGTATTGTCAATTCTTAACCTTGAGCACGTGGTTTTTAATATTATGGCGGGTATAAAACCAGAGGAGCGTTCGCCCAACGACATGGCATATTTTGTGGTATTGGGTATGGCTTACTTCTCAATGATGGCAGCTCCTTTTCTACTGGTTATTTACGCATGGCTTGCTTATGATTCTCGTAAGAAGAGTTAAAGCGGTGCGTCACGACGCAGGGTCTGCCCCCTTGGGTACCCTACGTTTATAGCACTCTACGAATGAGTTAGGAGAAACCTGCATGTTCACACGTCGTACTTTTTTAAAAGGTTCTTTGCTGTCTGCTTCGGCTATTGCTTTACCGGGTATGGGGAAGTGGGAGACTAAGGCGTCGCTTCCTTTTAATGTGCAGGAGATTTATCCGGCGGTACACAAAGGCAAGATTTACGTTGCAGGCGGTTTGACGGTAAAGGGTAACGAGCTTGATGTGTACGATGATGTGGTGGCTTACGATCCTGCTTCTGATTCTTGGCAAGAGTCTGTTTCGTTACCTGAACCAAGACATCATCCTTATCTGGTTTCTCATGATGACAAATTGTTTGCATTCAGCGGTTTTACAGTCGCTGAAAACGGTAGCTGGTTTGGTAGTCGCGATCTATTGGTTCTGGATGAAGAAAATAAACGCTGGCGTAAATATCCCAACCACATGAGCTATCCTTTGTGCGAAACAGTAGCGGCTTCTATTAATGGGCGAATCCATCTCGCCAGCGGCAGACGTCCTAAAGGCATGAGCAACGGCAACTGGAATGATCATGTTGATGCCAGTAGCCATAAAGTCCTCGATCCTTCAACAATGACCTGGGACTGCGCACATCCTATCCCAACAGCGCGAAACAGCGCCGCTGGCGGTTATTTGAATGACCTTTGGCATGTCATTGGCGGTCGTACCGTCGAAGGCGGTAACCTTGATACCCACGAGGTTTATGATTACAAAGAAGACAAATGGCACAGCCTTGCACCATTACCGCAAGCGCAGGGCGGATTAGCAGCGGCAGTGATGGGCGAGCATATCTACGTCTTCGGCGGCGAGTATTTCACCAACGGCGGCGGAGTCTACAAAAAAGTCTGGCAGTACTCGCCTAAAGAAGATAAATGGCAACAAATTGGCGAAATGCCAGTACCGCGCCATGGCTTGGGCGCAGTCACGATTGACGATAGTTATTTATGTAGTTGCTGGGGCTACACAGGCAGGTGCAAAAGGCACCAGCAATCGTTTATCTGTATTTAAACTATAGGAACTGTATATGAAGATAGCGATAACAATACTCTCTGCTTTGTTCTTAATTTCAAGTTGCGCAACGTATGTTTGGGGAAACAAGTGGGAACTGGAGGGCGGAAACTCTTGGCAAACGGTAAAAGAAGAGCGTAGCAGAGCAGATTCTCAAAATGGTGATTTGAAAGTCGCACGGTGTAATAAGCAAGAACTATATCTTGGCACAAACCAAGTAAAATCTGGATCTGCAATAGCGCCACTATTAATACCTGTATCAATTAGTGAAAATGAAGATGCAAAAAAATCTCCAACCTTACAAATTTTTTTAAAATACCCCCATGTTAAAACATTGTGTACTGAATATAAGGATGAAGTCATCAGCATGTCTTATGCTGACAATATACTAAGCGATGTAGAAGTAAAACCAGGAGTTGGGTTTCAAGTTCTTAATACAAATGAGGGTGAGCACTTTTGCTCAATTATTGTAGATGCCTCAGTTGCCGAAGATAACGATATTGTGCTTTCGCTAAATAAGGATGCCTTTGGCTGTCAACTGCCTCCAATAACTATATCTAAAACTCAGTATAGTTGTATTAAAGAAGCCAAATGGGGTGGTACCGACTGTGGAGTGGAGTAAATTAACTTGCTCCAAATATTTTAAACAACCATTCATGAGGAACTCTAAGATGAACTCAAGACTTTCCACCATCAAACAAATCGCTATTACTGTTAGCGATGTTGAGAAAGCTTTATCCTTTTATCGCGATATTTTGGGCTTGGAGTTTCTCTTCAGCGCAGGCCCAAATTTGGCATTTCTAAATGCTGATGGCGTTCGAATCATGCTGAGCACTCCTCAGGGGGCAGGGGCGGTTGGTGCCAATTCAATTCTTTACTTCAACACCAAAGATATCGAGGTGGCTTACAAAAACTTTGTGAAGAAGGGTGCAAAAGTCGAACGTGAGCCACAACTTGCGGCTAATTTGCCTGACCATGATCTGTGGACTGGCTTTCTTCGTGATCCTGATGACAACCTGGTTGGTTTAATGGAAGAAAAACCTAAAGGTTGATAATTAATTTCATTCACGTAGGCTTTAACTAAAGTTGCTGAAGGAGCCTGCATGAGTGATTCAAAAAAGTCTCTAAGCTTACTGGGTGCTGTTTCGATGGGTACCGGGGTCATGATTGGCGCCGGTATCTTTGCGTTAACTGGGCAAATTGCCGAGCTGGCTAACGCACTATTTCCACTGGCGTTTCTTGTCGGCATGATAGTCACCAGCATTTGCGCTTACTCTTATATTAAACTTTCTCAGAACTACCCCTCATCTGGCGGTATCGCCATGTTTCTACAAAAGGCATATGGCAAAGGTGCTACCACAGCAATCTTTGCATTGCTGATGTTCTTTTCCATGATTATCAATCAAAGTCTGGTTGCCAGAACTTTTGGTACCTACACTCTGCAGCTGTTTGAAATTGAGCAGCTTGGTCAATGGGGAATTCCAATACTCGGCGCACTATTATTAGTGTTTGCATTTTTCGTTAATATTATCGGTAATAAATACATTGAAGGCCTATCGGTTGTGATGGCTTTCATTAAAGCGATTGGTTTATTCCTTTTAGCACTTGGTGGGCTATGGGCTGCTGGCTTTGATTTTAACAGTTTATTTGAAACGACAAATCATTCTAAGCTGACAGAAGATCTCGCTCTCAATCCTATCTGGGGCTTTATTTCTGCGGTTGCTTTAAGTGTATTGGCATACAAAGGCTTCACAACCATTACCAATAGCGGCGATGAAATAGCCGATCCTAAGCGTAACATCCCTAGAGCTATCGCGATTGCGATTGGTATCTGCACTCTGGTTTATCTGTTGGTAGCAATCTCAGTCAGTAGCAACCTGACTGTCCCCGAAATTGTGGCAGCCCGTGACTACTCGTTAGCAGAAGCTGCTAAACCTGCGTTTGGGGAATGGGGCCTGACGATTACCGTATTATTCGCGATAGTGGCAACGGTGTCCGGAGTCATTGCCAGTATCTTTGCAGTCTCCCGAATGCTGACCATGCTTACCAATATGAAACTGGTGCCTCACAGCCACTTAGGTATGCCCGGCAGTATTCAAAAACATAATGTGGTTTACACCGTTGGCATTGCCATATTATTGACGCTATTTTTTGATCTAAGCCGCATTGCTTCGATGGGTGTGATTTTCTATATCATCATGGACATTGCTATTCATTGGGGGATTCTGACCAAGCTTAAAAATGAAGTTAAGGCTAATCCCTATATCGTTTCTTTCGCAATCACATTAGACGTTATTATTTTGAGTGCCTTTTTGTGGATTAAATGGCAAATGGATCCATTTGTGATTTGGGCCAGCTTAATTGGTCTCAGTTTAATTATTATTGGCGAGCTAATTTTTCTACGGGTTCATAGAAAGAAAAACCAGTAAAATCATAGCCTTGAATAATATCTATAATCCAGTAGGCTAGGAGTTATATTGATAACTGAGGGAGTTTATGCAGGAGTTAGATGGCAAAAAGGTTTATTATGTATCGGTTTTCAGTGGTGACTTTCACGGCAAATTGTTTGCAGGTACTGAAGCTCTGGTATTTTTAGAAGATGAGGCATTGACCAGCGAAGATATGCAATCCATTGCCAAGCGCAAAGACATTCCGGCTACCTGTTTTGTGTGGCCATCCGATGATAGATCCAAGTTTCATATCCGCTTTTATAATCCAGAAACTGAAATTCAGCTGTGTGGCCATGGTTTGTTGGCGGCTGCACAAGTTGTTAATGACAAGGTCGATGTTGAGAAGCCCATCGAATTTATCACTCAATCTTCACATATCAAAACTAAAATAGATGATGGAGAGCAACTTTGGATCGGCTTTGACACTATTGATTCTGAACCAGCCGACATTCCAGCGTGGGCTGAGGATTGCTGTAACATTAAGCCTGTTAGTGCATCTAAAGTAGGGCCAAGCAATGGCTATTGGATCTTTGAATGGCCACAGGATTTTGATTTAACGGAGCTTGCAATCGATTTCGACAAGCTGACGTTTGCAACGGAGCGAGCTTTGATAGCAACGACTCAATCACAAGCCAAAGGTTTCGATTATGACCTGCGCTATTTCGCGCCACAGCATGGCGTCAACGAAGATAAGGCTACCGGTTCAGCAAACCGAGTGTTAGCCAGTTATTGGAAAAGTAAGTTAAATCGAAGTAAATTTAAGGCTAGACAGCTTTCAGCCAAAGGCGCTGTAATTGAAGTAGAGTGCGAGAGCGACCTTGTATGGATTTCAGGAAAGGTTACTATTAATGCTTGATCAGGTTAAAGAAGAGTCGTCAACAGAGCTTGTTGAGCAAGTTCTCTCTGACTTTATTGCCGCTCGATTGTTTACCGAGCAGCTGTGTGAGCCATTAACAGCTGAAGATTACAACCTGCAAGCCATTGCTGAAACCAGCCCTGTAAAATGGCACCTTGCCCACACCAGTTGGTTTTTCGAAACTTTTATTATCAAGAAATTTAGTTCAAGCTTTGCTCCATTTAATCCACGCTACGAATATCTATTCAACTCCTATTACAACGCCATTGGCGAACAGTTTCCACGCCCTCAGCGCGGTCTTTTATCACGACCTTCGGTCAAAGAAGTCTATGAGTATCGGCAATGGGTTACTGAGCAGATTAAGGAACTTGTCAGCTCTTTAGTACAGCACCAGAATAGTCGATTGAGTGATGCGTTGAGTCTAATCAGGCTAGGCATTAATCATGAGCAGCAACATCAGGAACTACTGTTAACCGACCTGAAATATAACCTATTTCAAAATCCAGTTTTGCCCGCATATCGTAGTACCAAGCAACTGGTTGATCAAAATGAACAAGTCTTACCAATTGAATGGATTCGATTCGATGAGAAACTGGTAATAATCGGAACGGACATCCCTGATCTTCCTGTCACTCAAAATGACTTTGCTTATGACAACGAAACCCCCAGCCACAAATTTTATCGGCATCAGTTTTCAGTAGCTAATCGTCTAACAACCAATGGCGAATACCTTGCGTTTATAGAAGAGGGTGGCTATCAGAAGCCACAATACTGGCTCAGCGATGGTTGGGATGCAGTCAGAGAACATCAATGGCAAGCGCCACTCTATTGGTTTAAAAAAAATGATGATTGGTTTGTTTATACTTTGAACGGAGTAAAGCCGCTCAATCTTAACGAGCCGGTAGCTCATGTTAGCTATTATGAAGCAGATGCTTTTGCACGCTGGAGTGATGCGCGTTTACTGACTGAGCAAGAGTGGGAATCGATTGCTGGAGAACCTCAACTAGATTCCAACTCGTTTAACCTCGTCGACAATGATGTGCTGCACCCGGTTGCAGCAACGAGTAACAATGGTCTGCAACAGCTCTATGGTGATGTCTGGGAATGGACCTCCAGCGCTTATGCGCCTTATCCAGGTTTTAAGGCAGCCGCAGGAGCGGTTGGCGAATACAATGGTAAGTTCATGTGTAACCAGTACGTTTTGAGGGGTGGCTCATGTGTGACCAGTCAGAATCATATCCGTAAGACTTACCGCAATTTTTTCTACCCTGACTCACGTTGGCAGTTTAGCGGCATTCGGCTAGCTCGAGACATCTAGATAATCATTTCAAATTAGGTCAGAACAATGAACATAAAAGAACCGTCCATAAATAAAGAACAACAAGATATTCTTGACGGCCTAAGCGCTGAACAAAAGTTTATTAACCCAAAATACTTCTATAACCATCGTGGTTCGAAACTATTTGAAAAGATAACCCAGCTTGATGAATACTATCCTACGCGAACAGAGCTAGGGATTTTAGAGAGTCAGTCGAAAGAGATTGCAAAACTTATTAGCTCAGATTCAATCATCATTGAACCAGGCGCCGGAAACTGCACAAAGATTGAATACTTATTGACGGATATTCATCCAAATGTTTACGTCCCTCAAGATGTATCCGAAGAGTTTTTGCACAAGTCAGCTGAACGTTTATCAGAGCGTTACCCTTGGTTAGAGGTTCACCCAATCGTCAGTGACTTCTCAGACCCGATTGTATTGCCTGAAATCTATCAGCATTTTGCCAAGCATGTATTTTATCCCGGCTCAACCATTGGTAACTTTGAGCCTGAGGACGCAATAGCTTTTCTAAAACAAATGCATCAGCTGGTCGGCAATAATGGTGGCATATTGCTCGGCGTCGATTTACACAAAGATAATGAAATACTGCATGCCGCTTATAATGATGAAAAAGGTATTACCGCTGAGTTCAACCTCAACACCCTGAACCATATCAATCAGATTCTTGAAGCTGATATCGACACCAATCAGTTTGAGCATCATGCTCTTTATAACTCTCAACAGCAGCGCATCGAAATGTATCTGCGAAGCAAAGCAAAGCAATCCTATAAAATCCTCGGTAATACCATCACCTTTGAAAGGGGTGAGCTGGTACACACCGAACATTCCTATAAGTACACTCTTGACGGTATCGCCGAGCTTGCCAAAAAATCAGGCTTCACGCTACAAAAAAGCTGGCTCGATGAAGAAGAATTGTTTAGTGTTAGCTACCTGAGTGCAAATTAGACAAGACCGTTTGATGAAGAAATTACTATTTATAGTTATCGGGATATTTTTCTTACTTGGATGTCCTAAAACATACGAAAAGAGTGGATTAGCTATAGAATTAGCGGGAGATAGTTACTTTGTGAAGGGACAAAAAATTGATGATATTGAAGCTTTCCTTCTGGATATTCCGAACCCAGAATCAATCGAGATCTATCTCTTAGCTGAAGCTAACGTCAGCGCAGCAAGTGTTATTCATGTTCTTGATATATCCAAAGAGCTGGGATTTAAAGAGATAAGCGTTTCAACTCCGACAATTCAATAATATTTAATTGCTTGCATGGAATACTTCGCTGAACTAGGCTATATAGGCCTTTTTATAGCAGCATTTCTTGCCGCCACCATTTTGCCGCTCAGTTCTGAGCTGGTTCTTACTGCATTGTTACTTAATGGCTTCTCACCCGAGCTTCTGGTTATTGTTGCCACTGTTGGTAATGTTCTTGGTTCATTAACCAATTATGGACTGGGTTATTGGGCCAGCAAAACGGTTATCCAGAAGTGGTTACGCATGACCGAAAGTGAATTCGTGCGCGCTGAAGAGCGGTTTAAAAAGTATGGCATCGTTGCGTTACTCTTCGCCTGGGTTCCTGTGATTGGCGATCCGCTGACAGTAATGGCCGGTATTTTACGTATACGATTATTGTGGTTCTTAATCTTAGTTACTATTGGTAAATTTATGCGCTATTACATTTTAGCAACTCTGATACTGTCCTAATGACAGTTGAACCCACTTCGCTTGCTTCAATGAATTAATAGGGATAAGGTAAATCGTCAAATAAATCACGTGGGGGTAATAATGATACGTTCTCGATTCCTGTCCGTCTTCCTGCTTCTGGGGGCTCTTTTATCTTTCGGTGCAGCTGCTGAAAAGTATGCCTTAAAGGGTGGTCGCTTAATTGATGGCTATGGAGGCCCGCCATTAGCTAACAGCATTATTTTGGTTGAAGATGGAACCATTCAAGCCGTTGGCCAGGTAGGGCAGCTTGAGGTGCCTGAAGGTTATACAGTGGTCTCAACTGAAGGTATGGATGTATTGCCAGGACTTTGGGAAAGTCACGCGCACCTGATGTTAAATGGACACGCAGATTATAGCCATTGGCAACCCACTTATCGCAAGCGACAAGTTGATGAGATTATGCCTGCCAGTGCGGTTCAGCTACTGCTTGCGGGAGTGACCAGCGCGCGAGACCTGGGTGCAAATCTTGAGGACTCTATCAAGATAAAGCAACAATTAGAGCAGGGTGATATTGCAGGTCCTAATTTATTTGTTTCAGGCCCATTTTTACAGTATGAACCTTATCCTGGCTCTGACCATTACCGCTGGGGGGTCAAAACCGTTAGAGAAGCTAAACAAAAAGTGCGCCAGCTGGCTAAAGCTGGCGTGGATATGATCAAGCTGGTCGATCAGGATCAAATGGAGCTGGAGGTTGCTCAGGCAATTGTTGATACAGCGCATGAAAATAACTTAAAAGTCATCGGTCATTCCCATCGACCTGACGAGATTCGAGTCGGCCTTAAAATAGGCGTCGATAACTTTGAACATACAGGGCTGACGACCGCACCAGAATATCCAGAAGACGTCATGAAGCTTCTGAAAGAACGTACAGCAACGGGTAGAGTAGCAGGCGGCCCATTATTCTGGACACCAACTGTCGAAGGTCTCTATCAATATCCTGAGTTGATAAAAAATCCAGAGCGATTAGATAACACCTGCTGGCACCGAGGTTTAAAACCGGACACCATCAAAGATATTAAAGCTTCACTAACTGATCCGGGCAAGCTCGATTACATGCAGCTAACTCCACTGCGCCAGCCAACATTGAAACGAAAAATTGCGCAGCTCAGAGAAGCCGGCGTTGTGTTTTTAGTGGGAACCGATAGCGGTATTCCGACAAAATTTCATTGCCAAAGCACCTGGAATGAAATGGTGGTTTTAAATAAAGAAATGAATATTCCAGCCATGGATGTTATTCGTTCAGCAACTTATTGGCCTGCCGTGATGATGGGGGTTCAAGATCGATTAGGCAGTATTACACCAGGTAAACAAGCTGACATTATTGCTGTAGAAGGTGATGTGCTGCGTTATATGAACCTAATATCTGACGTAGATTTCGTCATGAAAGAGGGCGTAATTTATCGTCAAGAAGGCCAGGTTATAGAGGAAGTGTTGGCTCCAAAACAACGACAGTAATATTAATTAAAATAGCTCCTACTCATTGTTATGAGTAGGAGTTTTATACTGAGCTTTAACGTTTAACAACAGAGTCGACTGAAAGTTTACCCGCGCCGGATATTGCTAGTGAAACAGATGCTGCTAAAAGGATTAAGGCGAATTCATAACCATTGTTGCTAACAAATAGTCCATTACCAATATGCACAGTCATTGCCATCAGCATAGTGAATGCAGTAACAATCGCTGCAGGGCGTGTTAATAGGCCGAGTATTAATGCTAACCCGCCAAAAAATTCAGCGCTACCCGCTAAAAGAGCCATGACATAGCCTGGTTCAAAACCAACACTAGCCAGCCACTGGCCGGTACCTTCCAGGCCATAACCACCAAACCATCCAAACAGTTTTTGTGCTCCATGTGCCATAAGGATAATACCAAGTGGTACCCGGATGACGAGTGGTGCCCAGCTTTGATTCTGTACAAAGAAATGCTTTAACAATGTGTTTTTCATAACTACTCTCCAAAAGACCTCATTAAGTTGACCAATCCATATTACTCTTATACATACGGACAATAAATGCTATATTTGTTGAGTTATTATCAACAATATGTTTATAAACTTGAGGATGTATGGACAAACTCAATTTGATGCAGGCCTTTATAGCAGTAGCACAACAGGGCTCTTTCACATCCGCGGCCGAAAAATTGGGAGCTTCAACCCAGCTCGTTAGTAAATATGTATCGCAACTGGAATCTGAATTAAAGGTTCGTCTATTACACAGAACCACGCGAAGCGTGACTGTAACCGAAGCTGGACTGGCATATCTTGAAAGAGCGCAGCAAATTCTATCGGATATTGCAGCTCTTGAGGGTTCTATAAAAGAGGAGGGCGATGAGCCCAAGGGTGGACTGAGAATCAGCGCGCCAATGTCATTTTCTACTTTGCATTTGGGAGAACTTTTGGCTGAATATCAGCAACATTATCCAACAGTTACCATTGAATTACAGCTAAATGACCGAAAGGTTGATATCGTAGAGGAAGGCTTCGATCTGGCCATACGTATCGGAAACCTGGAAAGTTCATCTCTAATTGCAAAGTA